>Ga0255058_10000077_pt1 | contig 55083 bp, 46 predicted proteins | sample Cases_109_9_MG_FD_188637 | JGI IMG/M metagenome (GOLD analysis project Ga0255058, IMG submission 188637) | Seawater microbial communities from Amundsen Gulf, Northwest Territories, Canada - Cases_109_9 | ecosystem: Environmental > Aquatic > Marine > Gulf | place: Canada: Northwest Territories...
GGCTTCCATTTTTTTCGTTATTTCCTCCCACAGGCGCTTACTGTTGTTAATATCATCGTCAAGCCCCTCAAAATAGTCTTCATATATCCTCAATTCTGCGGTGGTAATATGATATTGTTTTTTTGACTTTAGCTCTTCTTGACATTTGGTCTCACGTCTTTTGAGTTCTTTTAATTTGTTTTCCTCATCCTGCAATGCATCTTTAATGACCTTTAATTCTCTGGCACATTCATCCTCGTAGATTTGCTCCTTATTAAGTAGCGACTGTAATTTGAAATAGTATTTTGTCATCTTGCCTCATAAATCAGGCCTACCTGCCCGTCCGGCAGGCGGGCGGCCTGTCGGAGACAGGAACCCCTGCTATCCATCCATGCTGTTCTGGTAGATAGACGTCATTCAAGTAGAGCAAAAAGAAGCTAATTTGTTACCGGAACTTTCTCCTGTACACTCTTTTGCCCGTACCCTGCCATCATATCCTTTAATCTGGTAATATCTCCCTCATAATTACTCTGCTCATCAATTTCCTGCCGGAGGTATTCTGTAATTTTATCAATCATTTTTGTTGCATAATCAATCTTTGGATTCTTTCCTTCCACGTAAGCGCCTACATTTATCATATCCTCGGCTTCTTTGTAAATCGAATAAGTAGACTTTAACCTTTGGGCTGCCTGCATATGTTCTGGCGATACAATATCAATCATACATCTACTTACGCTGTTAAGAATATCTATTGCCGGAAAATGGTTTTGAGCGGCCATTTTCCTTGAAAGTATAATATGTCCATCCAAAATGGCACGTACTGCATCCGAAACCGGCTCATTAAAATCATCTCCTTCAACCAACACAGTATACAATGCAGTAATACTTCCTTTGGAAATTGTGCCAGGCCTTTCTAACAATTTTGGAAGTACAGAGAAGACGGAAGGTGTATAACCCCTTGTAGTCGGAGGTTCGCCAATAGCCAGACCTATCTCTCGCTGTGCATTTGCAAGCCTGGTAATAGAATCCACTAACAACATCACATCCATACCCCGGTCTCTTAAACTTTCAGCTATTGTCGTGGCAACAAACCCTCCCTTTAATCTTACTATGACAGGCCTATCAGAAGTTACCACAACTACAACAGATTTTTTCAAGCCTTCCTCGCCCAAATTATACTCAATAAACTCACGGACTTCTCTTCCTCGTTCTCCTATCAAAGCAATTACATTTACGTCTGCTTTAGACGATTTGGCAATATTTCCCAAAAGAGTACTTTTCCCGACACCGCTACCTGAAAAGATTCCCAACCTCTGTCCCTTTCCACATGTTAGCAGGCTGTCAATGGCCCTGATCCCGGTATTTATAGGTTCAGTGATTAGATGTCGCTCCATCGGGTCAGGCGGGTCATTATATACTGCCCTCGTTTCATCGTAAGTAACCGGCCCCTTGTTATCTATAGGGTTACCTAATCCATCAAGTACTCTACCTATTAGTGAAACGCCAAGCTTGATATTAAGCGGGTAACCGGTAGCAATCACTTCACTCTTAGGACTGATTCCGTCTGTATTCCCGATTGGCATCAACAACGTCCTCTTTTCTTTGAAACCGACCACCTCTGCAAGAACAGATTTATCCTTAGTTTGTGTTGTTAATTCACATAATTCTCCAACCGGCACCTCAGGCCCCAAAGATTCTATTAACATACTGGTTGCCCTTGAAACAGTTCCCGTTAGTTTCATAGTATTAACCCGTGAAAGTCTCCGGTGGTATTTTTCAAGTAAACCTTCTTCGTTTTTCATTCGTCCTGATCCGTTTCTAACTTATGCCCCTCAAAGGCCGCCTCTACCCCCTCCAAACGTGTTTCTAATCTGGCATCAATACTTCCATAATCTGTAATAACCTTACAACCCCCGGAAGCAATATCTGTATCACTGACTATTTCGTAATCTTTGTTACCGTTTATAAATTCAGCTACTTCCCGGCGTTTAAAATCTTCAATATCTACAGGACTCAAATGAATCCTTAAAATTTTCTTGCCTTTTACTTTATCAACCGCCTCTGCCACAACTTTCTCAACCACTTCACTACCACCTTTCGAGACTTCACTGTATATCACTTTTTTTGCCATTACCAGGACAAGTTTGACAATTTCTTTTTCGCATTGGCCCCAAATCGTATCTCTTTCCTGCTTTAAACCTTCGATTGCCTTCTGCAGGCCCTGACACATTAGCTCAATATCCTTTTGTGTTTCACTTTGTACCTTCTTTATGGCCTCATCCCAACCTTTTTGATATGACTCACGTGATACAGTTTCCAACAACTCCTCCTGCTTCTCTGCTTCATCGTCTTCATCTTTGTTAAGGTCTACTACCTCTGGTGGTATTTCAGATTCCAGAACTAGTGTTTTTCCAACAATCGGCAATTTATAAATAATTTTTCTATTCATACCATTGGTCCCGCGGCTTTACCCTGTGTCCTTATCACTTCTCCTTGAGCCTCCAGCCTGCTAAGGTTATCAACTATTTCTTTCTGCGCCGCTTCTACTTCAAGCAACGGCCTGGGACCCAACAGTTCCAATTCTTCCTTAACCATCTCTCCCATACGTTTAGACATATTCGCAAATATTTTCCTGCGGACATCCTCGCTGGCAGTCTTTAAAGCCAGAGCAATAGTAGCTATCTTGATCTCACCTAATATCTTCATCAACGCCTTGTTATCCACTTCTGAAATGTCCTCAAATACAAACATCAGCGCTTTTATTTCTTCTGCAACCCTGGGGTCTTCTTCCCTTATGCGCTGCATGATTGTTCTCTCTGTAGAAGTATCAGTTTTATTAAGTATCTCTGCAATAGTCCTGAATTTCCTTTCATCAGGTGTGTCTAACCTCCCTCCCAGCGAATGCACCTTTGCTTCCAACCGTTCATCTATCTGTTTTATAACTTGAATCGGCGGCGGTGAAGCAGTAATCATTCTGTTTATTACGTCAGCTCTCTCATCTTCAGGCATTGCGCTAACAATCTCTGCAGATTGCTTTGCATCAAGATGAGATAATACTAATGCAACTAACTGAGGATGTTCACCGGTAATTATAGACGTAACTTCTTCATTTGAAAGGCTCTTGAAATACACAAATGGTATAATACTGGGTCTATGGTCCTTAATTACATCGATTATCTCTTTACTCTTACTCCATGAATCATAACTGCTGGTAAACTCGTCGAGTACTCGCACGGAAACTTCATCGTCAACGGTTTTCATCTTTCCGATAATCTCACTGATCTCTGCAATCTCATTTTCCCCAAAACTTCCCAAGATGTCACCGGCAGCTTTCGAACCCAGGTTCAAAAGGAGTACAGCAACCTTTTCTTTGTTTGATAATATTTTATCTGCCATTATTTAGTCCCTCTCAACCACTGTTTGAGAAGATTACTGGTAGCTCTTGGATCTTCTTTTGCGTTATCAAGAATGCTATCCTTGAGTAATAAACGCTTTTCACTTATTGATTTATCCCGCGCTGTTTCTGCCGAACTTTTACTTCTGAGACTTGGACCACCGGGACTGTCCTGAAGCTCAGGAGGTGGGGCGTATGCCGCATATTCCACCGATGGCTGCGGCACTGACAACCGCTTTAAGGCTTTCAAGGCAAACAATAAAAAAGCAAGGACTGCTACTACCAGAGAACTGTTTTTAACAATTGTTAATATAAATTCTTTTTTCTTTTCCTTTGCAATACCCGCTTCGTCTACGAAAACAGGAACTTGTCCACGAAATTGAACACATTGTATTTCAAATTTATCATTTCTTGGAGGTGATTCGTCAAGGCCGATTGATTGTTTTACGATTGCTGCTATCTGGTTTAATTCCTCATCAGGCCTTTTTGAAAATTTTCTATTTATCTTACCATCTTCCGTTTCTTCCTCCTCGTAGTATCCGTCTACCAGCACGGCAACGGTCAATCTCTTAACGCTTGCGGCACGCTCGGATACAGCACGCTCTATTCTGCTCAATGCGTATTGTGTTGTTTCAGTTTCTTCTTTTTCTTTTGAGTTTTCAATTTGACTATCATCCTCGCTTTTCTTTAACACCTGAGGCATCTCAGTTGATTGACTCGTAATCGTCTGATTTATAGGAACCTTTTTATCCTGATCATATTCTATTAGTTTTTCATCAATGTGCCTGAAATCTAAATCGGCACTTACCTTTACAATCGCTTTATCTGAACCCGTTATCCTCTCAACCAAACTCATCGCTTTTGCCGCATAATAATCTTCCATTTTTCTCTTGAACTCTAACTGGTCTGAAACCATTCCTGATAATGTTGAACCTCCAGTCCTGGATAACAAATTGCCCAAACTATCAGTAATAGTAACGTTTTCGGGATTCAATCCTTCTACACTTGCACTAACAAGGTGCGTAATGCCTGACACTTGCTGTGGTTTCAAACGTTGTCCGCTTTTTGTTTTTAAAATTACTGACGCAGTTGAAGGCTTTTCATCTTCAATAAACAAGGAAGGCTCTGGAATGACTATTTGAACTTTAGCCCATTCTACTCCTTCCAGATATGATATGGTTTTTGTCAATTCTCCCTGAAGCGCTCTTCTATAATTAACTTTTTGTGCCAGGTTTGACATCCCAAACTTAACCTTATCAAACAGCTCAAAGCCAACGATTCCTCTCGGCAAATTATCTTTAGCAAGGGTCATCCTTATTTCGTATATCTTATTTGAAGGCACCATGATCGTCCTGCCTTTGTTCTTTACTTTGTAGGGTATGCCATTATCTCTTAAATTTGCTACTATTTCGCCAGCCTCCTTTTCACCCAGGTCACCATACAAGAGCCCGTATTCCGGTTCTCTCACCCAACGTGTAACTCCCAAAAAGCCGATTAATAATGCCGCTATCAGAACAACAAATATTAGTCTTTGCGCAAGGCTTGTCCCTTTCCAGATATCACCAATTTGCGCTAATAACGGATTCAATTATGCCAACTCCTCAAAACAAGTAAAATAATCACTACTAGAGTATTATGAAAATTAGCAAATCATATACCATAGTACGGTTACAGCCATAACCACCTTATTCAGCAAGAAAATATCGTATTTTTCCTTTTTAATGTTGTTCTAAACCGTCTGAACACTTTAAGATACCTTAAAACAAACAAATCCATCCAGGCTGCACAAGAACTCAGAAACCCATGTAAAGGTACTGAAAATAAAGAGCTTATAGCTTTTAGAATGTACCGGGAAACCTATTTTGAGACAGTCTGTATCAAAATAATTATGTATGGCTTAAGGAGTATAAAATCTTTTAAAGAACAATAAAAATCGTAGCCTTTTTAAACCAGTCGTACATATTTTCGACAGCAGAAAGTAAATACCAATGCATGGAATTCTTCTTTGACAAATAGAAAATATTTCAGGTGAGGGAAAGTTCTCATCAGGTTCTAGAAATTTATTAGAAAATAACGGCAGTTTGTAGAATATTCGAGACGCTGCAACTCCCTAAATAGAACAAACATTCCATTTGCGGTGAAGTAGTCATTATGACCTGGAATGTGTGGACTAAGATACAAAGAGTCCAAAACAGCAAGAAGTTTGAATGAAGGATTATAGGTTACTGTTCTTGATTTGAAAAAGATGTGATTTAAACCTGGTAAACATCACAAGGTTTTAAGTATTGTCCTGATAGTCGTGTCAAAACATTCTGACATTTTCACGCTTATAACCAACCCGAATGTTTCACTCTTTGCCTGCCTTAACTCTGTGTGAATTCAAATGGAGCTTTGCATCGCAATACAATCCGCTTAGCTCTGTGAAATTCTTATAATATAATCGGCTTTATACCCGCATCTTCATTATTTCTTTATACGCATCGATAAGTTTATTCCGAGTCTCCATCATAAATTTAAAACTTACTTCCGCTTTCGTCATTGCTATCATTACTTCATGAATATTTTCCGCCTCACCGCCTGCAAAGCTTTCAATTGATTCCCCTGCTTTAAGTTGAAGCTCATTCACATCATTAACGAAATTATTAATCGTTTCCTTAAAACCAGCACCGGATTTCTGTTCAGAGTTTCCAATTTTCTGCTCAATCTTACCGGTTACTATCGAATTTATAGGATTAATATCCATGCCTTCTACCTCCTTATAATATTGAGCGCCTTGTCCGTCATTTTCCTGAAAGCGCTGATAACTGCCGTATTAGCCTCATAAGATCTGGATGCCGCCATAAGGTCTACCATTTCTCTTGATATACTTACATTTGGCATCTTTACAAAACCGTTTGCATCTGCTTTAGGATGACCGGGTATATATATCATATTCGGCGCTTCTTTGCTTTCAACAATACCCTTAACTTTTACACCACTCAGATTAGCATTTTTTGCCGAGCTTATCATAGAGCGTCTTAATTCATTGGCAAATTCAACCTGTTGTCTCTTATACGGTCCACCATCAGGTGTTTCAGTAACTTGAGCATTTGCAATGTTATTTGCAATTACACTCATTCGCATTCTTTCTGCTGAAAGCCCTGATGCGCTTACATCCAAAGCAGAAAATACCTTATCGAACACAGACATATATTCTCACTCCTTTCTTTATTCCGGGAAATTCTTATCTCCCCACAATTGCAGAAATTATGCTCTTAAACTTTTTTGATAAGATTTCCAGGCCTATATTATGCCTATCTGAACTTTTAAAAAATTCTACCAGTTCCTTATCCATATCAACATTACTTCCATCTTTTCTGGTAATCGGATTATTAGAAAACGCTATTTTCTCTGACACTTTATTAATCTTTTCAACATCTTTGCTTTTTATGGCTTTTCGTAATTCTGCTTGAAACGTAACTTCTAATTTCTTATATCCTGGGGTGTTTACGTTAGCAATATTATTTGCAATTACCTTATTTTTTACATTAGTCAAATCCAGTAATTTGGATAAGACCTCTATATTCTTATCAGTAATGCCCATATTTTTAACCTCTTATACAAACTTAATCGCAAAAGCAATACCAAATTAAATATCAACCCGGTTCATACACATCCTCCCCAAATCATTACATTCAATTGATAATGACGCGTTTCCGAGAAAAGCTGAATTGGAAATACGAAACTATCTTCCTAATAGAAGGAAAAATATTCCCGGTTACTAGGAAAAACTTTCCTCAACAACCCTACTCTCATTACCGAGGCCACCGTCCGACTGAGAGGCGGGTATGATGCCGCTTTCAAAGTCAGATCGCAAGCTTTTATATTTGTTTAATTTATTTCTCAATGTGCGAGGTGTAATATCCAGTATCACTGCTGCCTTCGTTTTGTTACCATCTGTATTCTCAAGTGTTTTGTGAATAAGCGCCATTTCTACATCTTCTATAGTTTGCCCGACAGATAACTCATTCTTTTTCTTAATAACATTGCCGTTTAGCATATTTTCAAAATGTTCTGGTCGTAATATCTCTGAATCAACCATTACTATACACCTGTGAATCAGATTTCTCAGCTCCCTGACATTACCCGGCCAGTTATATAGAGACAACATGCCCATCGCCTCTTTACTTACTTCTTGAAGAGGCGTATCTACCCCACGTTTATATTTATCTAAAAAATATTCAACCAACGTGGGTATGTCCTCTTTTCTTTCTCTTAAAGGAGGTAAGATTACGGGTATTACATTAAGCCTGAAGTATAAGTCTTGCCTAAACCTGTTTTGTTCGATTTCCGTGAGGATGTTTCTATTTGTAGTAGCAATAACCCTAACATCAATCTTAAGTGTCTTGGTTCCCCCCACCCTTTCAAATTCCTCTTGTTCCAAAACTCTCAGCAATTTTGCTTGAATCTTCGGAGTTATTTCACTAATTTCATCAAGTAATAAAGTACCGCCATTTGCCAATTCAAAACGTCCCAATCTTCTTGAATCTGCACTTGTAAATGCCCCTTTCTCATGCCCGAATAATTCACTCTCCAGTAAATTCTCGCTTAGGGCGGCGCAATTAACCTTAATAAATGGTTTTGTATTTCTCTTGCTATGTAAATAAATTGAATGCGCAACAAGTTCTTTTCCTGTACCACTTTCACCTTGAATAAGCACACTCGCCTTACTCTGTGCAATCCTCTTTACGTCTTCACAAATTCTGTACATTTTAGATTGTTTGTTTATAACCAGCTCATAATCTCCATTACCATCCAGCCTGGACCTCCAGTATTTATTTTCGTTTATTAATGCCTGTCGTTCCAGTATTCTTTTTAATAGTATCTCGATTTGATCAAGTGAAAATGGTTTTATAATGTAATCGTAAGCTCCATTCTTCATTGCCACAACTGCAGATTCAATACTGCCATAGGCAGTTACCATTATAACGATAGTTTCTTTTGATATTATTTTTATTTTTTCTAAAACATCCAATCCGCCTATTCCCGGCATCTTCATATCAAGGAACACCACGTCATAATTACAATTACCAACCATCTTAATTGCTTTGTGTCCATCGCTTGCACTTTCCACTTCATAACCATTTCCTGATAATGCCTCACTTAAATAGTCCCTGCTAAGAGAGTCATCATCAACAACCAATATTTTATCAATACTCAATTGTGTTTCCTCCAAGAATAAATCACTCAATCTATAGTAAACGAATCAAATATATTCCCCATAGTTCCCGTCAGATCTCTTTGCAATCTCCTCTCGTTCCCGTTTAGAAAAAGAGGAACGAGGGGAGATTGCTTAAGCCATAATACTGCTTAATACATTCGTATCTTCTAATGATTTTAGTTTTACATAGTGATTATTTGGCAGATTTACCAAAAAGGTTGTCCCTTTTTTGTGCTCACTGTTAATCGTTACTTGCCCACCATGAAGCCCTATAATATTACGAACTATCGCCAGGCCTAAACCTGTTCCATCATTTTTCGTAGTAAAAAACGGTTCAAAAATCTTTTTAATGGCATCATTGCTAATGCCATTACCTGTATCAACAAAACCTACCTGTATTCCCGGTCTGTTATCCAGGGTTGATTCTCGTGTAAATACTGTAATTTGTCCACCTGCATGCATCGATTGAATAGCATTAAGCATAATATTCAGGAAGGCTTGCTGTAAGCGTTCAGGGTCACATTCAATAATATCATTTTGACAGGTATAATTTTTGTTGATCTGAATGTTTTGTTTGCCGTCTTGACTTAATTCATGAGATACGAAGACAAGAGATTTATCAATAACGTCTGTAAGTCCGTATTTCCTCAGATTTAGCTTAATCGGACGGGCAAGAAGCAGTAAATCTGTTACTATTTTATTAATGTTTTTTGCTCCCCGAATAACATTTTTAACAAGTTTAAGGCTGTCTCCTTTAAGTTTCCGTTCGAGAAGATAGGCAAATCCTTCAACCCCATTTAGCGGGTTCCTTATCTCATGAGCAACGCTTGCAGCCATAGTGCCAACCGAAATAAGATTACTCGCACTATGTAAACGCCCTTTTAATTCATATATTTCTGATAGGTCGTGGAAAATCTCAACGACTCCTGTAATATCTCCATTCCCATCTCTGAGAATAGATATACTGCTTTCTATATATCTGGCACTTCCATTTTCTGCGCCTATTATTCTCTCAAGATTAACTATATTATTTCTTTTTGACAGTGATTCTACCAGCAAATCAGTAAAACCACTTATATGATCCAGGGTACTGCTAATATCTTTTCCTATTATGTCCTTAGCATTAACATTTAAGATTTTTTCGGCAACTTTATTGAATGTTATCACCTTGCCTTTTATGTCGATTGCAACTACACCGCTGTGCATACTCTCGAGTATATTATTTAAATATCCTGTTAAATTATTCAACTCCTGCACCTTTTTATTAAGACACTCATTTGTATAAGCCATTTCCTGATCAATCTCTTTGACCCTGTCTTGAAATTGTTTATACGAAGCCTCAAGTTTTTGGGCATTACTGTTAAAGTTGTCAAATATGACGGACAACTCTTCTATTCTGTTGTGTTGTTTAGCTCCACCGTTATAAGGATTAAGATTTTTCATTTTCCACCAACTATCTCTAACTTTTCCTGCACTCCTGTATGCCATTTAATTTCATCAATATACCATTGTGCCTGTTCGCCCCAGTAAGTACCTCCGTACTCATCCTGAATCTCATTGTAAATCTTCAGGGCCTTGTCAAGTGTCCCTAACTTTCTATAGCAATTTGCGATTTGATATGTTATCCACGTTGCTTTCTCGTTATCTATGTCTTCTTTATTTATTAAATTATAAATATCTATGGCTTTTTCATACCCCCCCATCTTATAAAGATTCTCTGCAACTTCGAACGGGTTTGTTATTTCGTCTTCCTTAATTGCAACTTCACCTTCTTCCCCAATCTCACTATCTTCAAGAGCAATTTCGCTTTCCAGCTCAATTCCTTCTTTAACGGAAGGCGAAGCTCCTCGCTCCTCACTGCTCAGGACATCTTTACTTTCCACCTTACCTTCTTCATCTTCTTTGTTTTCCCCGGATATCTCCTGAAATTTATTCATTAGCTTCACTAATTCCTTCTTTTCTTTTTCTAGCTCTTCAATCTTTTTTTTTACTTCATCTTCATCTCCCCCTGCACTGTCTGTCTCTGTTGCTTCTGTTTCTGACAAGTCTTCAACCATAACTTCAGATTTATATTCGTTTGTACTTTCGCCTTTGCTCCCATCGGTTGAGGCTTCCCCTAAAACCGCATGGAAGGTATAAAAACAAACCAGATTAAGAGCAAGTAGAAATAATATCTTTTTGTTAACATTCATATCAAATGACACATTCCAGCCCTTATGAGCCAAACTAAAGCTAAACTTAGCTTTGGCAGGACATACTCACCTGGTAAATATTTATAACTACGTATATGCATAAAGAAGTGAGCAAATGAAATGCCATGACCCCTGAAGGGTCTTAAACCTCAGAGGTCTATAATTACGGGCCAGTTGAGGGGATGGACATAACGGTTGTTAATGTACAAGGTATAATATGGTCATTAAGTGGCTATGCTATATACGTACCTGCCAGGCCATAAGTTTACATACTAATAAGCTTATGGCAATCATGCCCATATGGAAAGGCTTCAGCATGATTTTAAATTTTTACACGCTTCGTATAATTTTTGTACATACAGGAACATCACGATTATAAACTCAAATCAACCTGGAGGCTTTTATCCTTCTCTTCAGAAGGAAATAATGAGAGATAAAGAGGATGGGTAATGATGCCGAGGAATGTTGAAATTGTCGGGATAATGGTTAAGTATACATATTAAATTTTTCTTCTTTTAGTTGATTCCCGCCCATGGACTGTTGTACTATAAAGTTTCTCCCTGGTATGCCTTTATTGCCTTAGTCAGCTCCCCAAGGTCAGTATAACAATCACCTATCAATTTAAAAATCCGATCTCTTTCCTGCACGGTTACATCTTTATCAAGCGCCTTTCTGTAAAATCCTATTGCCTTTTTATGTTGTCTTTTTCGACACAGAGAAATCCCTGCATACATATTAGGTTGATAAGCAACTATATCTATATTATTATTTTTAGTATCAATTTCTTCAAACACTTCAAAAGCTCGTTCAAAACTTTCATCCTCAAGATAACATAACCCCATCTCAAATTTCGCACTCTCGGCATACACACTACCAGGATGGCTGCTTAAACCTTTCCTGAGAATATTTTTTGCACTCTCCAACATATTCATCATCCGTAAGGATTTCCCGCTATAAAGATAACCGTACGGGGAGAGGTTGCTATCCGGAAAATCTGCCAACGCATTCCTGTACAACTGAAATGCCCTTAAGTAATTTTCCTGTTTAAAGAAACAATCGGCCAGTTTATAATAAGCATCATCCCGCATGTCACTTTCTTTCTCACGCAAGACAAAGTCACTTAAGACCTTAATCGCTTCTGCATATTTACCCATTAAATAATAGCAATTGCCTATCTGATATTCTATTTCACAGCGAAATTCATCAGGCAAGCGTTTTTTCTTCATATTCCAAAAGGTATTTAATGCGGAAGTATAATCTTCTGATTCGAGATAGGTATTTCCTAATTGCATTTGTGCTAATCTGATCGTATTTTCTTCCAGATATTCTTTACTTACATACCTATAAATTTCAATAGCTTTTTCGTAGTCCTTTTGTTTTCTCCACAAATCACCCATAATAAAATATGCATCAACAACATTTGAATCCCGGGGATATTTTTCCACATATTTCGAGTGACTCTGTATCGCATTTCCTATATCACCCAGCATTTCATAACATTTACCGATATAGAACATAGATGTTCCTGCCATTGGAAGGTTTGGATATTTTTCTACTACAATTCTGTGTTCTTGCAGCGCAATTGTGGGAAATCCTGAAGCGAAATAGAAGTCAGCAAGTTCATAATAAGCCCTTCCCATTCCTTCATAGTGCGGATATTTTATCATTGCCTTCTGATAAGCGTGTATGGCCTTCTCCTGATAATAATCAAAAGGAGAAACCACATTTAATTTAGCAGGCGTTGTTATAAAAATAATGTCATCACTTATAATTGATTCAAGGCCTCTAGCGCCAACCATAGCATCTATTATGTCTACTAATGGAGTATGTTCCAAAAAAAGCGAAACAACAGAAAATATATCCTTTTTATCAATATCATCATCCAGAATAAGCTCTCTCCCACTTGCAGAAACCAGTGCATGTAATATTTCATCTATAGACACCAAATCAGCCTTAATCGTATATAATACTGTACCATACTCACTTGTTTCTTTGCTTATGGATAAATTTTCATTCTTGGCAATCAATTCTGACACTGTAATTTCATCAGATATAATTTCACTTTCTTTCAAATCCAACAATTTCATTAATCCACCCAATACCTTCTTTTCATACTCTAATCTTTCTTCATAATCCCCAACCGAGACGCTCGACAACTCTGCACCTTTATCATTTCGAACACCTGCATCAGTGGGCTCGCCCATTGCCATCAAGAGTATAGGACCCAATAACACACATATCACTGTTAAGTATTCACGTAATCTCATCTTACTCCCGGAAAAGATATTAATGCAAACTGCCTTTGTTATTTTTGCTCAAATGTGTCTTTGCCTGCTCAACATAGCTATCAGCTATCTTATAATACGCTTCTATTACCTTGGACTTATCCTCGGCTTTCTTATATTTTACTTCCTGTCCTACTAAAGTGTACAAAACTCTACGCGCCTCTTCAAAATTACCCATTAGAATAAGACATTCGCCCATTCTCAACTGAGCATTTAAGCTGTAAGGGCTATTTAAGAAATTATTACATACTTTCCTATATGCTTCTAAAGCCCCCTCAATATCTCCCAGGTTATAATAACACTCCGCGAGACGATTAAACACCTTATCACTCCATTCAGAAGCAGAACTCTCGTCGGTTAACTCTTCATATATGGCTACCGCCTTTTCGTACTGGCCATACTCAAAATACATGTCGGCCCCTTTCATCTTTTTTTCAATATTAAATATCGCCTTTTTTCTTGCACGTAAAGCGCTGGCAGACAAACTGCTTTTGTTTTCTTTTTTAAAATTCTTTCTTTCTTCTTTAACATTAACATTCTTGCTTTCTTTTTTAACATTCTTTGCCAATAGCTTTTTGGATTCTTTCAGAGGCTCGGCTTTTACATGTTTGATTTCATTTCCACTATTATTTATTATGGAGTTAATGGCATTTTTCTCTTTCTTAATCCAGCTTTGCTGTATAACCGTGAGTACTAATATCAACACTAAAATGGCGATACTCATAGATATAAAGACTTTATACCTGCCGCTCTCTTTTATGAGAGAATTTATCCTCGCTAATATGTCTTTACCCATCTTTTTATCCATAATAATAGTGCAGACTAATTAAATTTTTTCCTATTTGCACTTTTCGTCTTGTATTGATTGTATTGAAGATGTCGTATGACTCCAATCAAGGTTTATCAACAATATCGTCTCATCGTCAAAATTTATTTCCTTTTCGCCGGAAAGAGAGGAATATAAATCAATCTCCTCAGATTCTTTCTTATGTGAACTTTTAACTGACTGCAAAACATTTCCAACCATCTGTTTTATGAGCGCTCCTTTTTCCATAATTTTCGATATGGTATTGCTGCTTGACAATACCAATGTACTCCCATGTGAATATGGTATCGACCTTTCAGATATTTCATTTTCGGGATAAATGCCCAACAGGTAAGGAAAAGATTCCATTACTTCCATCCGCCCGTTTCGATCAAAAACAGAACACACCAGACTATTCCCATAATTTACATATCTGATAGATTGCTTTCTCTTATCAACAAGCGCACATAAAATGGACATGTCAATATGTGGTTGAACGTTTTTGTGTAAGAAAGCGTTTATGCCGTCTACTATTTTCTTAGGTGTATTTCCAGCCTTTGATCTAAATAGTGTCTTAATCATCATCCCTATCTGTTTGTTTTCCCACCATTCTCTATGTCTTTCACTTCGGTCATCAACATTTCCGAATATTAATGCAGCCCTGTTATTGTTAATGGCAACAAAATCAAAGACAACCGTACTTTTTGGCTGAGAGGCCGGGCCAGCGAAATAATACTGCAATCCGGCAGGCACTAAGAGGTTATCTGCTAATTGTTCGCTATTTTTAACCCGGAGTTGATTTAGACTACTATCATTCTCTGATGAGGTATTATCATTATCACTACAAAGATTTCTCGTTATAACATCTTTTATTTCCTGCATTTTAAATGGTTTACTAACAAATTCTATAACGCCTAATCTTGCTGCTTCTTTCACCATTTCTAAAGAACCGTACGCTGTAATAATGACTATTTTCAGATGAGATCCGTTTTTCTTTATCTCACGTATTAACTGAAGACCGTCCATACCATGCATTTTAATGTCAGTTATCAGCAAATCATATGACTTAAGCTTGATATGTTCCAGGGCCTGGAAACCATCATTAGCTACATCTACGCTATAACCTTCGTCAGTTAAAGTCTCTCTAAGGACATATCTCAGCGTATCTTCATCATCCACTAATAAAATCCTGTTAGTCATTTATTGATTCCTCTTTGCCCCCACTGCTAGTTTGCACTAGCAAACTGTGGGGGTCACTTATTTGAGAATGTTTTATAAAGTTTCTTCACTACCCCTTCTAAACGATCAATTTCTTTAAAAATCATATCAAAGAATTTTTCATTCGCATCATTTGTTCCGACCCTCTCTTTAAGCACTTCTGCAGCAGCAGAAATGCCCGCTAACGGGTTACGTATTTTGTGTGTAATAACACTAATCAACTCGTACAGGTCATCAAAGTACTCAGATTCCCTATATTTATCCGCAATTTTTTTTATTCCTTCTTCGCTACTGACTTCACCACCAAGATTAGTTTCCAGTTTCTTCTCGCGTTCTAAAGACTGAAGTTGTCTGTTTAATGCATAGAGTAGATCATCCTTTGAAATCAAATCCTGATCTAACAAAATCCGACCTAACAGTTTACGCCGAACATTCTTTTCTTGCATTGCTAATGAGTTTTCTACATCAGCACTACTGACTTTGCCACTATCGATCAAAATCTGTCCCAGTCTTTCCTCACAACTATTTACATCTTTTCCGTTCATAGGATTGCCCTTCTTAAAACTTTCTTATAATTCCAAATATGTGTCAATTTCAGGGTCGACTCAGGCCTCCGGCCTATCGGAGACAGGCGACTTTGCTTACCGTGATATTACCTCCATCTGTTTTATGCCGTATTGTTTTATCTTATTGTATAAAGTAGTACGATTAATGCCCAAAATTTTAGATGTCTTGGTCATTCGCCATGAAGTTTCTATAAGGACTTTCACTATATGCTGTTTCTCCATGGCTGCAATAGAGTTATCCATATCAATATCTTCACTTTCAGATTTTGTACTTGGCTTACAATTTAATAGTAGATGTTCCGCCGGTAGCGTAGAACCCTCCGAAAGAAGAACCGCCCTCTCAATAACGCTTTTTAGTTCCCTTACATTCCCTGGCCAATCATAGTCCAATAAAGCCTTCTCGACTTCTGTTGAGATATCATTAACTTTCTTATTAAACTCTTTATCAAAGTGGTGAATAAAGTGTTTTGCCAGAGGAATAATGTCTTCACCCCTATCTCTCAAAGGAGCAATATATATAGGTAAGACCTTTAACCGATAATAAAGGTCTTTTCTAAAGTTTCCTTTTTCAACTTCTTCTTCCAGTTTGCGATTTGTGGATGCTATTATTCTCACATCTATGTATATATCATCTATGCCTCCTATTCTTTTAAATCTCTTTTCCTGCAGCACCCTCAACAGTTTGGCCTGTAAAGATAAACTCATCTCACCGATTTCATCAAGAAAAACAGAACCTCTCTGGGTAGCTTCAAACAAACCGGCTTTTCCTGAAGTAGAAGCCCCCGTAAATGAACCTTTTTCATAACCAAACAATTCTGCCTCAAGCAAGTTTTCTGTTAAAGCGGCACAATTAATCTCCATAAACCTGTATTTCCTTCTTGAACTCATTGTATGGATATAGTTAGCTATCAGCTCTTTCCCTGTTCCACTCTCGCCTTGAATCAGCACTGTACTGGAAGGACTTTTCGCAATTATTTTTATATGCTCAATAATCTCCTTCATCTCATTGCTGACAGCAATGATGTCTTCAAATCCAGGAATAACTGATTTTGCCCTCAGCCTCATAACTTCTCTCATTAGTGATTGAGTACTCAAGGCCTTGTCAACTACTACTTTGATATGCTCAATTTTAAATGGTTTTTCCAGGTAATCAAAAGCACCTGCTTTCATAGCGTGCACCGCTGAATCAACCGAAGCATGTCCTGTTAAAAGTATTACCAATATATTCTGATCAAGAGATTTAACCCATTTTAACAAGTCCAGCCCGTCCATTCCCGGCATCTTTAAATCTAACAAGACTAAATCAGGAATCACTTCTTTTATTACTTTTAGGGAATTATCCGCATTTGTTTCTGTATACACTTTATACCCTTCTTCTTCCAGCGCTTCCTTTAAACAATATCTTATCGTTTCTTCATCATCTACTACTAAAATTACAGGTTTTACATCTTCCAGCTTTTCAGTATTATTGTTAATTTTTATACACTCCTTTCAATTGAAAAATCAATATTGCCAATGTAAAATGTCTGTATTTTACACATAATGTCCAAAAAATAAACAATAATGTTACTGTTCCAGATACTTCTTCACATTTTTTTTGTAGTGGCAAATAAAGTTTACTTTTACTTATCTTACAATTGGGATAGTGGAATGTTTTAAACTCTGCAAATTCCGGATTTTCTTTCTGCAATCCGTATTCCACAATTAATATGTGAGACAATATGCAATAACTCTATAAGACCTTGCACATCAACATGTTATAGAATTTCAAGGCGTTTTTAGCGACTGGAGAGAGTTAATTCGTTAATTTTTTCTTTTGCAGTTTTAATCTCATCAGCATTCCGTGCATACTTTATACACTCTTCGAAATGTTCACTTGCCTTGTCGGATTGATTCCTTTTCTCAAATATTGAAGCCAAAATGAAATGCAACTCATAGTTGCCCCTATTCACATCCAGAGATTTTGTAAAGGCCTGTATTGCCTCATCTTCCAAGCCTTCTTTTAAGTACAATATACCTAACCCTTTGTAATGGCCGGCAATGTTCATTGGATAAACACGTATAGTCTTCTGGTATATCTCAATAGCCCTGTCATTAGCGCCCCTTTTTGAATAAATCTTTGCTATCTCATCAAATGGATCAAAACCGGAAGTCGAAAACACCCCCAAAACTTTCTCCTCAAAATTTTGATCTAAATGATTTAAAATCCTCTCGCCCTCTTCTATAACCTTATCTTCTAACAAAGTATTCTCTTCATTGCGAATCTTAGAGAGATAAAGCACCATCAATGAAGAGCGAATACCAACTGCATCTTCAGTAATCAAAAGTAATTCTTTAAGTTTTTTTTCAGATACATCAAAGGTATATTGCCCCTGATTGTACATTCCCATAATACCCAATGCATCATCATAGGCATTCAAACTCCTGCAAAACATCGTTATTTCACCAGACAATTCTTTTACCATCTCTGTTGACAATCCTTCAGGAGCCCCTTCGACACTAACAAAACCCATTGTTTTATTATTCTTAACACTGATGATTTCAGCATCTATCCTTAAGCTATCTACAAGCTGAGACGCTGTCCCCCTCACTGCATAATCAGCTTTCAATCTCTTACTAAACTTTTGAATTCTTTTCATATCTAATCTCGCAAATAAATCAATCTGAGCTGCAGTAAAAGCTCCCCCAACTCTTTCTGTATCATCAATCTTTATCAAGTCACTCGGTATCACCTCAGCAATCACCTCGTAAATCTTATCCCTATCCACAGCTTCAAAATATCCTGTTTGTGTAACTGCACTTCTTAAGACATCAGAAATCGTTTCTCCTAAGTTCATTCGGGTATTGTCCTTGAATGGTAAAATAACAATTTTATATCTCTTTCCCGCTTCACACTCATAATTAACGGAAATTATGAAAGCTAAGATAACAAATACTATCCCTCTTGAAATCCGGACAATTACATCATTAAGACTGGAAGGAAGAAACTCTATTCTGCCCATACTACCTTCTCCTGTATTTAGTATCATATTATCCTTTATATACCTTTCTATAAAGATATATGCATATTTAATGCCAAAAGCCCCATATTAACGCGTTAACAGGACAAAATATGGGGCTTCTTTGCTATTGATCTTAAAGGGTTGATTCTGCTGGTATTGTTAGTTTTAGGATTGATTTTAAAAGTCAACCAAACGGGATGGTATGATTATAAAAAAGGGTTATGCACTTTATTCCGGTGAAGATAGTACACATCGATATCGAGTTTGGGGAGAGATACAGGAATAATGGTTTTCCGTAAAATCAGGTGGAACAATAATAAATGAAATGGTGAATAACCAATTTTTGAAAGGGCCTTAAATCACCCTTAGATTCATGCCTACGGCGTGTCGTAGACATGAAAACCTCGTTCGATAAAAAAGAAATTCAATGTGCAATGAAAAACCTGTCTTTCACTCCATCCTTGCCAATCCTTATAGATAAATGTCGAAGACAATTCGGACATCTTCCTTCATAATATTTACCTGAAGCATTAACATAAATCCGAGTATACACATTGCAGCACGTAAAGGTAATTCCGAGGAATTTCCTTTTCTTTGGCTTTGTCAACGAAGTATCCGATATTTTGTTAAGATCGTTTCTCTCCAACATATCCGCCTAACAGAGGAGGGGGGAAACAATATCCAAATCTTAAGTTCCTAAAGGACTTAAACCTGCCTCACTTATTGAATTTGCAATTTTCTTTATGTTTTCCTCTTTGTCATAAAAACCGCTTTCCATACGAGCCTTAACTTCCTTCACCTTTTCGCCCCTAACATCCGGAACGTTTTTTAACTCAGATTTCAGGTTTGATAACGTTTTTTGTAACTTCTTTACCTCACTGGAAATTTCCACCTTATCAACATTTTTTAACTTGCTGTCTTCCTTTGGTGTAACCAGCTTTTCCTTAACTCCCTCATGTTTTTTAAGGGTTTGGCTATCTCCAACCTTCTCCATGTTGTTATGATTAGATACTGGGATTTTCTCGATTGACACTGCCTGATCCTCCTATATTTACTATATGTTTTAGGTTGGCAAAATTTTACTAAACATGTATACGCTAAACCTTATTGCGCTATATACCTTATTACATAAGCCCTTACAACAAAAATATATGTTTAGCAAAAAACCTTTAAAAGGTGATGTTTGTAATTTCAAGAGTGACGGATAAATATCATCATAATATTCATATTCTAATTCTAATCTTTTCACTTGTAACTCCTTGCAGAAGATACATAACTCTTTTACTAATGGCATCTTATAATGCAAAGCAAGTACATAGTCCTGGCGATTGGGATAATCTGCTCTATGTATTATCGACATATCTATAATATTCTTTAGCATAATTTTTTACGTTTTCCTTGTCATTTTTATATAAAGTAACTTTAAGTGTTTGAAATTCGCAATAAACGTGCCATGAATACCGTATAGTTTACGAACTTTCTCACTTCCACAAATTATACCTCACAGAGCTAAGTTCAGCTTTGCAATGTCATAATCAACCCTTCTGGTCTTATCATTTCTATCCATATCTGCCCGGTGAAGAAGATATAATCTTCCTTTCTATGTACTTTAGCTACCATACTATAGGTATCGCATCCTAATATGATATATGCTAACTCCTTCAGCAAACGATTGAAAAGGAGTTAGCATATGTTTAAATATACAACACTGTGCTCAAAATAACTACCGCAGTTGCCATCCAGTTTGCCCAAAAACAGTCTGTCTTTCCAATCATATCTTTTTAAAACAAAAAAATTCCTACATAATCAACATACACATGGAAAATCTTTCCCGGTAATATTTTGTTTGCATCCTGCGACAAACAAAATATTACAAAAAAAACAGGATTAAGTGTATAAGGAATTTAAATATAACCGATAAGTAACTAAGGAGCTAAGTGTTTCTATTGCCTCTTATTGAACGAAGACTGAAAACCACAAGTATGTAAATTATTCCCAGACACAAGAAATGGCAACTATTTTGCACTATGAACTATAAATTATTTTTTAAGTACTGAATATGCCCACAATTGAATCCTGTCGACCCACAAAAATATGATTAGAAAACGTTTATTCTTTGATATTTTGCTTTTCTATACATACTTTTTTACAAAACATAAAATTTTTAAGAGCATCTTTCTGCTTTTAGAGTGGAAAATCATTTTGCGAAGTTGAGAAGCTTATATTTAGCAAATTAAACCCTTTAGAATTTGTAGGTAGAAAGGAGTGGTAATTCAAATGCCCAAAGTTTTAGTAGTTGATGACTCTGCCGTAATGAGAAAGATAATTAAAAAGAATATAGCAGAATCCGGTATGACTGTTGACGAATTCGTCGACGCAGGAGACGGGAAACAGGCACTGGAAGCGGTATCTAAGAATGAGATTGATTTAATATTGTGCGATTGGAATATGCCCAACATGTCAGGGATAGAATTTGTCAAGGCATTAAGCTCCCTGGGCCTTCCAAAGAAGATACCGGTTGTAATGGTCACTACGGAAGGCTCTGACGCTAAAATGGCTGAGGCAAAGGCGTCGGGCGCTGCTGGTTACCTGACCAAGCCATTTACACCAGACCAACTACGTGATACCCTTGGAAATTATCTTTTAGTTAAATAATATAAGGAGGCAATATGGAAACCACAATTTATGAAAATATTACTGAAGACATAGTCAATTCTACAAAAGAAATATTTTCAACCATGATACCAATGGAAATAAAGGCTGAAGATTCATTTTACCAAAAGGAAGCCATGATATCTACAGACGTAATGTCTCTCGTCAGCTTTACGGGAGAACATTCTGGCATAGTTGCCTTTTTTTGTTCCAAGAAGATTGCACTTAAGGTCACCTCAAGTATGCTGGGGATGGAAGTTGATGAGTTTGATCAAGACTCAAAAGATGCTATCGGAGAGGTAACAAATATGATAGCAGGCGCTTTAAAGAATAAGGTCCTCGACACATTCGGAGCAATGCATCTATCTGTCCCGATTGTCATAGCAGGTGCTGACCTCACGATATCTTCTGCCAGCGGAGAACACGAAGCTATGAAAATTAATTCATCGGTAACATGTAATAGCCAGAATTCATGGTTGATGGTGCCTTTTTCATCAGACGGACAGAAGTTTAACGTCGGTCTGATTGTAAAAAAGAATGATTAACACCGAAGTTGACCGATTATTGTTTGGTACCAGTAAAAATAATCAGACTTCAAAGACATAACAGTATAAAAAATGACTAAGAGATTACAAACAAACGTATGCCCTCCAAGCGTTAAAGAACTATTAAAGTATACATTAAACAAGTTAAGTTCTGACTGTACCAATCTCATTGGTAGAAATTTTGGTATTGCGAAACCTGATTATGAAATGACCACCATTGAAGAATTCTTCAATGGAAACGAGGACAACTTTTTCCTGATTAAAACAGAACTTGAAGATTCATATGAAGGCCACGTATACAATATTATGCCATTAAAAGACGCCATTAAAATAGCCGGTGCGCTACTTGGCTCCGAGGACAATCAGATAAAAGAAGAATTAAAGAAAGATGCCCTCGAAGGAGAGTATCTTGACGGTGCCAATGAATTTGGCAATCAATTCTCAGGTATACTTGACGCTTCGTTCAGACATAAATTGTCAAAACCGGTTCATGCCATACTATCTACATGCACACCTCTAAATAAAGACAACGTAAAAGACTTTTTCCCAAATGACTCGAACCATGAATACATCCATCTTTCCTCCATTCTCTTAATCAAAGGACTTGAACCGGGAACACTCGGCATGTTTTTACCGGTTCATCTGGCAGTAGATTTTTTTGGGGAGGAGATTCACGAGAAGAAAACGAATGTTCTCGTGCTAGATGATTCTATGACTGATATAAAGATAATCAAAAAGCTTCTGGTTAATACGGAATTCAGAGTCATATCCACCAATAACATCGCTGAGATTTTTACCATATTGAATAAGGAAAAAATACACCTGATTCTTCTGGATATGATTATGCCGGAAGGAAATGGAGTCGACGTCTGCAAAAAGATAAAAAAGACTCCATATACCAAAGGGATTCCGGTAATAATGATTTCAGCAAAACCAACAGAGGCAACCGTAATCGAATCATTGGAGGCCGGAGCAAGAGACTTTCTGGTCAAGCCATTCACCAAAGAGAAGCTTCTAAACAAAATAGATAAATTCAAATTCAAAGAAAAACAGGTATCAATATTTTAATAACACTAATAATGTCCTTATTACGAGGTGAAGAAGGAAAGACATGGAGGTTAATTCAAAATGAGCGATACTAATACAGATGGACAAGATATTAATGCTGAAGATGATAATTTTGCTATGGACATCAAAGAAGATTCGGAAATATTCCTCGAATTTCTATCAGAATCGCATGATCATCTGGAAGAGGCAGAAAGTAATATACTCACCATAGAAGAAGACACAGGCGATCTTGAACTGATTAATGCAATATTCAGAAACATTCATAGCATAAAGGGAAGCGCCGGCTTTCTTGGCCTGACAGATATGCAGAAACTCAGCCATGAATTGGAGACACTTTTGGACAAGGCAAGGAAAGGTGAACTTACCATAACACAGGAAATAACAGGCGTATGTTTAACCTCTATTGATGTCCTGAGAAAATTACGAGAAAATTTAGCTATTAGAGTTGATAAAGCACTGGGAAAAATTGCAGATGCTAATTCGTCTCACAAAGAACAACCAATAAACATTCAACCCACAATAGACAAAATACTATCCATACTAAACAATGAAACAAGCCGGAAGGATACTGTGGAAAAACACTGTGAGGCGGACGCCCCACAGACAGGAAAACCGGATGAAGGAGCTAAAGAAGAAGACCATATTGGTGAAATCCTGCTTGATGATGGCGTAATTACTCAGGAACAGCTTGACAAGGCTCTCAAAAACAAAAACAGAAAGATAGGAGAAATCCTTGTAGACGAAGGGATAACAACGCCTGACAAGATTGAAGAAACCGTCAGAGAGCAAAAACCTCTGGGTGAAATGCTTATCAAGAAAGGTGAGATTACAGAATCTCAGCTGGAAAAAGCCCTGAAAGAACAAGGCAGAAAGACGGGAGAAGTATTGGTACAGGATGGAGCAACGTCTCCTGATAAGATAGATAGCGCCTTACAGCGGCAAACAAAACTACGATCGATGACGGTTAAAGTTGATACTGATAAACTTGACAATCTGTTTGATCTGGTAGGCGAACTCGTCATAGCTAATACTCTGATTAGTGGAGAAATGAAATCCACAAATAATAATAACGGATCAAGCAAAAACCTCTCACAGCTAAACAAGATAACCAAGGATATCCAGGACCAGGTAATGTCCATGAGAATGGTTTCGTTAAAACAGACCTTTCAGAAGATGTCAAGGCTGTCACGAGATGTTTCCCTGCAAGCCGGGAAAAAGGTTAAATTACAAATTTCCGGCGAAGACACAGAATTAGATAAAAACGTCATAGAGGAAATTGCCGATCCACTTGTACACATTCTGAGAAATTCAATAGATCATGGTATCGAGCCGGAAAATGAGAGAGTTGCCAAAGGCAAACCAAAAGAGGGGACTGTAAGGTTAAGCGCCTTTCACAGGGGAGGAAATATAATAATAGAAATTGAAGATGACGGTAATGGATTACAAAAAGATAAAATACTAAAGAAAGCTATAGAAAAAGGACTAATAGATGACCAGGCAGAATTAAGTGATAATCAGATATACCGCTTAATATTCTCACCAGGATTTTCAACCGCTGAGAAGGTTACCAATATCTCAGGCCGGGGTGTAGGCATGGATGTGGTAACAAAAAACATAGAAAAGCTTCGTGGTAAGGTAGAAGTTACTTCACATGAAGGAAAAGGAACTTTATTTACCATCAAACTGCCATTAACACTAGCTATTATAGACGGCATTGTTGTTAAAGTAGGCGACGCAACGTACATTATACCAACAACTTCAATTGAGGAATCAATACGCCCGAAACAAGAAGAAATAAACACTGTCAAGGAGAAAGGCGAAGTAATTAACAGGAGAGGAAACCTGTTTCCTCTCGTTCGTCTGCACAAGGTATATAACATAAATACAACAAAGACAAATCCATGGGAGGCTATTGTCATAATCGTAGAGTCTGAAGAAGGAAGATTTAGTCTCCTGGTTGATGAACTGTTAGGACAACAACAGGTTGTTATTAAAAATCTGGGAGAAAGATTTAAAAATGTCAAGGGTGTCTCAGGGGGCGCTATCCTGGGTGATGGAAAGATAGGCTTGATCCTGGACGTTGGCGGAATAAGAAAAGCATCTCTTGTTTGCCAGAATTGAAATTACCCTTACCAGTACGAATTACGTATTAAACCATCATGCCTTTCAGGGTATCACGAATCATGGAAATTGGATTTCCCTGCCCGACAAATGGCAGGCGGGCTTGCAAAAGCAAGACTGCCTCCCTTTCGGGAGCGGTCATGCCAGAGGCATATCCGCCTTTGGAGGAGATTCCAAGGCTCATTTTCGTGTTAAAAAGTGATTGAACAAATAGTGACAGAATAGTCATTCTAAAGGTTATCTCTGTACAATAAATGGAAGGTAAAAAATTAACATTAATTAAATATAGAAAGGAGGAATGGTTGCGATGACAATAAGAAAGAAATTTATTTTGGTTTTTGCAATAGTTCTCTCGGCCACATTAACCGGCGCGTTCTTTGTCTTTAAGATGACAAGTAATCAGGACACTTCTAACGCTATTCTTAGTTTTTTTAAGATAACCAATGTTCAAGATACTGGAAAACCCCTTACCAGGACTACTAACAGCGATGTTGTTGACCTGTCAGAGCGACAGCGCATGTTGATCCATAAATATTCTAAAGAATACATCAATGAATTAATTCCCCTGCAGGTTCGTCACAGCACACTAAAAGCAGCAAAAATTGCCACACTCCAAATCATTGAATACCGAAAACAATACGCAAAAAACGTTATAGGAAAATTAAAAAAAGAAGTCCCTGCAGTACACCCCAATAGAAACTATGCTGTAATTAATGGCAGCATCCCTCTTCCAACTACTCTTTTAAAAGAAACATCAGATGCCATTAACCAAAAGGGCATTTATAGCTACGCTCTTTTGAGTAAATGGAACATAAATAAAGAGAAGGGATTGGCAACGGATTTTGAAAACGAGGCATTCGATTACCTATATAATAAAAAAGGGGAGGTTTTCTCCCGTTTTCTGGTACACAAAGGCCGCTATACCCTTCGTTATGCAACTCCTGATATAGCTTCTACAGGAACATGCGTAAATTGCCATAACGTTCATAAGGACAGTCCTAAGAGTGATTTTAAACCGGGAGAAGTGATGGGGATTCTTGTGGTTAACATTCCTGTTGGCACAGTAAACGCAAAAACAGAAGCCCCTCTTGCCTGGTCGGAAGACAAGGAATTTGGCACAGATAGTTTTCTTAAGACGAAAAAAGCCTTTGATGCAACACTTAATGCGCTCATCAACGGAGGAAAGGCTCCTCTGGATTTAGAAATGACAAAATTTACCATTCTTCCTCCAGCTCAAAATTCAGAAATCAGAAGCAAACTATATGATGTTAAACGATCGTGGAATATTGTACAGGAAAACATGAAGAAACTTAAGGAGGTTGAACCGTATTCTGCGGAATACATAGCTGCCTATGACGACGCCTACATTAGCGCCAATACAGCGATGAAGGCTATGAACGAAGCAGTTAATATGTATCTTGTATACCCGGCGAAATCGGAAGAGAAAACAAAGATGGCTACGTTATTGTGGATTCAGGGTGGTTCCGCAGGTGTTGTCGTACTTATCATCACTCTTGGCTGGTTATTCTTTAAAGAAACCAGAGAAAGACCCTTATATGGTTCAGATCCGATTACGTTTGCGACAGAACGAACCTCAGAACAAGCATCTTCCGTGACACCTAAGAAGAAAAGACATAATGCTTATACTTTTAATAAAGAAGCCAGTCTTGTCTCACTACGAAAATTGATGAAAACCGGCAGGTCTTAAAGTCTCCGACTCGGAGAGAAGGGTAATGCAAATTATTACCTCAAGCAGATAAATTTGAGACATTGAATACTTATCAGGACAAAAATAAACGTATGAATTAAAGTATTATGTTCTCCCAGTGAAATATAACTTAATTATCTCACGGGCTAAATTCGCATTAAACTATTTCCCAAAAGTAAGGCAACGAGTATCTATAGTTGCCTTGACTTTTAAAAACAAACAATGCGTCTTATCGTCGACGAAAACATAGTAACAGTAGGTGTTGGAGATTTAAAAGTTGCCAAGTCTCCTAAAACAATAAAAACAAGCCTTGGCTCATGCATAGGTGTTGTTTTATACGACAACATAAATAAAATTGGAGGGATGTTGCATTTAATGTTGCCTAAACGTAATGACAGAGAAGGCAAATTGAGTAAATATGCAGATACTGGAATCCCCTTACTGATAGACCTAATGGTAAAGCAGGCTAATGCAAATAAAAAGTTGTTAACTGCCAAGATATTTGGCGGAGCAAAGATGTTTAACATTAATAGTGAATTATTTGACATTGGAAAAGCAAATGCCATAGAGACAAAAAAAATCCTGGAAAAGATGAATATAAGCATTATTGCAGCTAAAACAGGAGGCACAAAAGGTTCTCAAATATCCATCGATACAAATACCGGCATTGTTCGATGTCGTATATTCGGGGGGCAGGCAGAGGAATACTAACTTCATTTGCAAAGAAAGGGTCTACAATATGCAGATAACTAAAGAACATATAAAGATGTTGGATATTATCATAAAAATTAGTATTGATAACGCCTCACGCGCATTTTCCAAGGCAATAAAGCATGGTGCATTGATTGAATTAGCACGCACCGAACTGGTAGACGTCAGTGAAATAACCGAAGAAATGAATAATGATTTTCGTGAAATGGCAGGCGCCATGTTACAACTTAACGGCGCATTAAAAGGAAAACTATTGTTCATGATACCATTCGATGGCGCTCTTGTATTACAAGACTATTACATGTGTTCTCCACAAGGCACTTCAACAGAATTCAATGAGTACACAGAAGCCACGGTGCAGGAGATTGGCAATATTCTGGCAAGTTCCATTGGCAACTCACTGGCCTCAGACTTTGGTTCAACAGTATTGCCAACACCACCACAGATTATATGTGATTTTGCAGGCACAATCTTTTCATCACTCATTCTTGAAGAAGGAATGATTCAGGACAAAATATTGCTTATCGAAGCAAAATTTAAGATATACCATTCTGAAATAGATAGTTATTTCTTCCTACTTCTGGACATCGATACAATGGAAGAATTGCTAAGTAAATTAGAACAATCAACAAGAGGGACCTAGAAGGAGCTGTTTATGAAAAAAGTGTTAATAGTAGATGACGCAAGCGTTGTAAGATTACTTATAAAGAAGATTCTTAAGCAGAGTGATGATTTTACGATAATAGGAGAGGCTACAAATGGTAAGGATGCACTTATAAAGTATAAAGAATTGAGACCTGATGTTGTGACAATGGATATGATAATGCCAGAAGCAGATGGTATTCAGGCCACGAAGGATATATTAGCATTTGATGAAGATGCAAAGGTCGTAATCATATCCAGTATAGACCAAAAGGAAATGTTAATTCAGGCAATCAACGCAGGTGCATCGTCATATATCGTAAAGCCTTTTGAATCTGACAGAGTAATTTCAACGTTAAACGAAGTCTTGAATAATTAATATCTAACAATCAACCATTGGGAATTATGGATTTAAAAAAAGCCATAATCCAATTTAGATAGAAAGAAACGTGGTCAATGCAATACGTTCTGTCAAATAAGGAATTTGAGCTCTTCAGAAAATTAATTCATAAATCCTGCGGGATACACCTGACATCATCAAAAAAAGAGTTAGTTAAGGCAAGGCTATCAAAGCGCCTTACCAAGACAGGAATTAATTCTTTTGAACAATATTACAAATTTGTCACAAGGCATGATAGGAGCGGTAACGAACTAGTTCATCTTCTCGACAGTATCTCAACTAATAAAACGGATTTCTTTAGAGAAAAGAGACACTTCGACTTTCTAAACACAAAACTCTTGCCAGAGCTAATCAAAAAAAAGAAAAAAGCTAGAAATAAAATACTTCGTATCTGGTGTGCAGCATCTTCGTCAGGCGAAGAACCTTACACCCTGGCCATAACTATATTAAACCATATTAATCCAAACGACGGATGGAATATAAAGATACTGGCAACAGACATCTCCACTAAGATCCTGCAAAAGGCTATCAAGGGTATTTATGGAAGAGATACATTAAAAGGCATTTCACCTGCAATTGTTTCTGCCCATTTTAAGCATGTAGTTGTAGACAAGTCAAATTGTTTCCAGGTAAAAGACCACCTCAAAAAACTCATTACTTTTAGAAGATTCAATCTCATGTCTCCAAAATTTCCATTTAGAAACCCCTTTGATTTTATCTTTTCTAGAAACGTAATGATATATTTCGATACAGAGACGCAACATGGGCTTATTTCAAAATTCTATGATTGCTTGCCAAAAGACGGTTACCTTTTTATTGGCCATTCTGAAACATTGGCAAAGAGAACTCATGGATTCAAATACATAGAACCTGCAATTTATCAAAAATAATAATGAAATTCATAATCCCGACAATATGCATTGTTACACTTTTAAGTAACTTCATTTATATACAATACGATTCATCCTCAAGAAAACAAACTCATGATACAGGAACCCTTTTTACATATCAAACGCCAGATGGCACAAACTGGATTAATAAAAACAAAGCAGCGTTACAGAGAATGAGAAATCACTATATTGAAGAAAGTGACGGCATAATCAGTAAGCTGGAAGCTGAAAAACAGCACGTAGTGCCATATAAACATCTGCCGTCTCACAACTCAGAAACACAGGAAAATACACAAAACCGGGATAATCAGTCTGTCAGGTTTATAATCTTCAACAGCCTTATTATCGTATCAGGATTTACACTTCTATATTTTGCTATCTTCCTGCGCCAATCTATTACAACTCGAAGACAAACAAGAGAAACAAAACCTATGGGGCTCACCTCTGAAGCAAAGCATGAACCTGGTTCAGCGCCAAACAATGGGCAATTACTCCAGAAAGCAAAAGACATCGTATGTGAAATACTCCAGATAATAAATGAACATTCAGACAACTGTATCGTTGCGAAAAGCAGCAGTCTGGAAAGCTTTACAACTGATCAAATACAAAAAATTAAAACTTCCTCAGCCCTGAGCGAGTTTCTTACTATTGAAAATGAAATTAATGGGAAAATCCCCGCACACTTCGAAACAACAAGAAATTTAATTGAAGTAAAGTTCAAAGAATTAAAAGCAGTGATAAATGGTTTTGCCGAAGAGTTTGAATCCATAACCAAGGACAATACCAATTTTTCCGGCCAAATCAGAAAAAACGTGTCGCACATTGAAAAAGCCATCAAGCTTGACGAAATAAAAGAAATTAGAAAGAAGATAACACAAGAAACCGGCACGTTACGAAAAACAATTACAAGAAAACGAAAGAAAGATGCGGAAATGATTAAGATGTTATCACACAAAGTAAAAGCCATAAATGATGAGCTTACCTCAGCAAAAGAAGAAACTATGATAGACGGCCTCACTCAACTTTACAACAGGAAGGCATTTGACAGAAAGCTGAGAGAAGCCTTTGAAAACAGCTCCATGCCGGAAAAAGCTTTTACTCTGATCATGGCTGATATTGATTACTTCAAGAAGATAAATGATGACTACGGCCACATAGTAGGTGATGAGGCACTGAAGAAGGTCGCAAATATTATTAAGGAAACTTTCAGATTAAATGATTTTGTGGCAAGATACGGAGGGGAAGAATTTGTCATTATAATAGACATAATCGATGAACAATATATACAAGATATATGCGAAAGATTCCGCTCTGAAATTGAAGCGACAAACTTCAAGATTGGCAGCGAAACAATCCCCATATCCATAAGTCTTGGAATAGCATTTTATAAGGAATCAGATACCCCGGCAACATTATTAGACAGAGCAGACAAGGCGCTGTATTTAGCAAAACAAAGTGGAAGGAACATAATAAAAACAGAGGAACATTTAACCGCACTCAGTGGAGGACCTGCTAAATAACCAGAACATATTTCTCCACTTAATATTAACTAATATAACAATGAAAAAGAAAATAAAAGTATTAATAGTAGACGATTCCGCAGTTGTTAGAAAGATAATATCTACCACTCTGGGAAAACACGAAGACATTGAAGTGGTTGGCACGGCGCCAGATCCTTTTATAGCCAGAAATAAAATCTTGAGCCTAAAACCAGACGTCCTCACTCTTGATGTGGAAATGCCAAGGATGGACGGCCTTACATTCCTGAAAAAGTTGATGACATACTGTCCGATACCAACCATTATGGTAAGTTCATTAACGCAAGAAGGTTGCGACGCAACGCTAAAGGCTTTAGAGGCCGGCGCTATAGACTATGTTGCAAAACCAACCGGTAGACACTCCAGTGACGTAAAAGACGTATTGGATGAACTATACACGAAAGTTAAGATTGCATCCAGGGCAAAGGTAAAAAGAAATGATAAAGAACACACAACAAAGCAAACTCCATCTCCATCCATATCTCACGTAAAAAAACCGATTGAGCACGATTACACTCTATTCAAGGGCACTCACAAAATTATAGCGATCGGAGCATCAACAGGAGGCACAGAAGCCTTGAAAGAAGTATTAATTCGGATGCCACCAGACTCCCCGGCAATAGTAATTGTCCAACACATGCCGGAATTATTCACCAGTGCATTTGCCCAGAGGCTGGATTCTATATGTTCTGTCACGGTGAAAGAAGGAAAAAACGGCGACAGTCTAACACAAGGACAGGCAATAATAGCCCCGGGAAATTATCATATAAGACTACGAAGAAGCGGTGCGATGTATCACATTGAAACAAATCAGGAATCACCTGTACATTATCAAAGACCATCTGTAGATGTTCTGTTTGATACTGTAGCGAAGTATGCGGGAGAAAATGCCATCGGAGTGATTATGACTGGAATGGGCAGTGATGGCGCAACAGGCCTTTTAAAGATGAAAGAAGCAGGCGCAAAAACAATAGCCCAGGATGAAGACAGCTGTGTGGTATTCGGCATGCCTAAAGAAGCCATTAAATTAGGAGCTGTAGATAAAATTGCTCCATTACAAAAAATACCTGAGAGTATCTTTGCTTTTGTAAATGATTCGCATACGAAAAAGACAAATCAAGATTAGATTCTAACAGGGATCAGAGACGAAACGGTCTCAATCATTTTCCTGAAGTTTGTATTCCTGACATATCTCCAGCTTAGCTCTTTAGCTTCCTTTTTACCTGCCGTAATATTATTTATGATTGGCAATCCCTTAAGGCCCTTTGCTAATTTAAAGGAGCGTGTCCTTTCAGACGCTTCGCCTCCTGGTAATACATCCGTCATAAAATCCACAACTACTTGCGTATTATCAAAAATCGAGGTTGTTGCCTTTCTACCGGCTTTAAAGTTGCCGATTGTCGCATCCGGTATAAGCTCAATCGCATTTAAGCCTGCCAGCATCATATCTTCCCCAACATAAATCATACTCCTCGAAACTCCCATCGCAATATCACCGACTATTGCATCTTTAAAGACTTTCTTAAACAGATGTTTAATCCTACCAACTCCACCATGAGGCTTTGTCTCACCTTTCGGAGTATATGCGCCTAAAGTTAATCCACTTACAATATTCTTAAAGAAATTACCCAGTGTCTTTGCAAAACCGACTTTTCTCTCTTCCTTTATCTCTCCATAGTTATCTACATATTTAATTTTAGCGCCAAGACCCATATCCTTCACCACGTTCAGGAGGTTACTACCCGTATCTGCCAAATCCTTCCCGACTCTTTTTGAAAACCTGCTATGGTCATAATCATTATCAATTACTCCGGATGTCCTATTTAGAAAGAAATTATCACCGCCCGGATTTGATAATAATTGATCCTCCTTATATATCTTATATTGCTGTAATACTGAAGTCTCAGGAAGTCTTTCCATCGTTTTGTTTGGTATATATGTTTCATGATGATGGTTCTTCTTAGTCCAGCCCAAAGGTTTTATCATATTTTTATCAGGCGTAAGCATTTTTAAATTCTGTCTTCGAGCACCAGGTCTCTTTATACCGCTTAACTCTTCATTGAGAACCCTACCGAAAGGATTTGCCCCTGATTTGTTGAAAGACACAAGGTTCGGATTACTGTACCTTGTAATACCTGCTGAAAACGCTTCCGAAAATATTTTAGAATTATCAACCTTTGAAGTATCCATAATTAGTTATATTTACTACGCAAAGTAAGTACCATATAAAACACCTACTTGTTTACACTGACTGCATATTCTAAGTTATTGACACATTGCCCCTTATGACTCCAATGCCTGAAGTATAGACTCTTTCCGGCTTAAGTTACAATCGGGTGTGGGAAAAAATTAACCGGTTAATAAGGAAAAATTGTAAGAACTGCTCCCCGAGTCAGAGACTCTAATGAGTCGGCGACAAATGTGAATGAGGCTTAAATCGGATATGGCTTTGATTTGTGAGGTTATGGAAGCGAGAAAAGCTTTATCTTTTTTCTATAATAAAATTATTAATCATTTTATGTAACTCGTCAAACTCTAATGGTTTTTTAAGGATAAAATCTACGCCTTCTTTCCTATAATTAAGATTTTCCGTATCTAATTCGTACCCTGTAATCAAAACGAAAGGTGTTTTATCCATTTTCCTAATAGCGTTAAGATCCTTTACATACTTGGCTACTTTCCAGCCATTTACTTTTGGCATTGCAAGATCGCATAATACAATATCATATTGATTATTCTCATACATCTTCATGCCGTCGTTTGCATCTTTTGCAATAAATACTTTATGGCCCCTTCTTTCAAGGATAACCTTCATCATGTCCAGGATTACTTCCTCATCTTCTATTATGAGTATATTAGCTTTACAATCAGAAACCGGCACTTCTTTTTTCTTACTTTCCGTTAATTCTGTCGAACATAAAGGCAATTTTATATGTATTGTAGTACCTTTACCCCAACAACTATCAATACTAATTACACCACCATACCTTTTTACTATACTATGCACTACACTCATACCAAGCCCTGATCTTTTCACCTCTTTTGTTGTGAAAAACGGATCAAAAATCTTATCCTTAAACTCTTCCTTTATTCCCATTCCGTTATCTGAAGCAGAAATAACCACACTCCCATTACCACTTTTCGCAGAAAATTCAATTTTTCCTCCATCCGGCATTGCATCGACACTATTATTAATAATGTTTACGAATACCTCCCTTAATTCTGAAGGATTACACTTTACCTTATATCTTGAAGCAATCAAGTTATCCGTGACAACTTTGTATTCTATTCCTCTTAATTGTGCTTCATTGTTCCACCTTGGCATAGTAAAGTCTACCGCTTCATTAATAGCATCAACCACATCAATATGTATTGCTCCCTCACGCTCCGGCTTGGTCTTTGAGAACTGTTGAATCTTATCCACAATTACCGCACCATCTTTTGCCGCTTTCTCAATTATGTCTAGTGCATCCAAAACCTGTTGATTCGGATTTTCAAACCTCAATTTCAAAATATTTAAATATCCAAGTATTATCCCTAATATATTATTAAATTCATGAGCTATACCATTTGACTGCAATTCCAAAGCATTTAACTTGTCCATTTGATACAGTTTTTGTTCAATCTTTTTTCTTTCCGTGATATCCCTTATAACACCTTCAATTTGTATCACATCATCACCTTTACCGTAATTCACTTTTGCATTCATTTCAACATGTTTGATATTCCCTTTTTCCGTTCCTATTCTGAACTCAAGGGCCTCTACCAACTCTCTCTTGCTTAAAAACAATCTTTTAAAATAATCAGTGACCATGTCCCTATCTGCTTCGTATACTAACTTATGTAAATTATCTTTAATTACCTCTTCCTTTGAACGCTCAAAGATTCTTTGGCAGGCAGGGTTAATTGAAACAATATTCAATTCCTTATCCATCATAAAGACTATATCAATAATATCTTCTATCAGTGTTCTATATCTTAATTCAGATTCGATTAGTTTTCTCTCAACCTCTTTCTTTTCCTTCCTTAATCCATGTTCCTTAACTACTTTAAGTATAGTTGCCGGTAATTTATCCAGGTAGGCATCAGATTTAACAATATAATCGTAAGCGCCAAGTTTCATAGCCTCCACGGCAATGCTCTCGTTGCCAAAGCCTGTTACCATTATCACCGGAATATCAATTTCTTTCTGGATTATATTTCTAAACAATTCTATCCCGTTTGTTTCCGAGAGACTAAAATCAATAATCAGCATGCTATAAGCTTCTCCAGCCAGTTTAAGCAAGCAGTCTTTACCTGTATCAGCAAATTCTATATACACATCCTTTATAGATTCTACTATGGATTCTTTCATCAGATGCTGATGGTCTTTATTATCATCAACAATTAATATTCTCAAAAGATATACTCCTTACACTTTTATAATAACTCATTAACTAAACAGGCATCCCCCACCCGCCACGCTGAGCGTGGCCCGCATGAGGCTGGTTTGCCATAACCTACAAGACATCATTTTGTGCCTTCTGACCGATTAGAACCTCTTCATCTATATGGTATTGTAAAACAAAACCTTGTCCCCTTTCCATCCTTAACTGGACTCTCTATCCATATCTTTCCTTTATGCTGCTCAACAACCTTTTTCACTATAGCCAGCCCAACACCCGTTCCCTCTGTTTCTACCTCTTTAAGCCGCCTGAATATCTTAAAAATCTGCTCCCTGTATTCCTTTTCAATACCAATGCCCGTATCCTCAACATAAAATTTATAATAACTTCCATTTTTATCACATCCAATTTTAACCTGCCTTTGCTTATCTTCACCCATAAACTTAATCGCATTGATAACCAGATTTGACAATACATCCTTTATCCTTCTCTCATCACACAATACAATGGGTAGATTATTCTGGATCACGATATTAATTTTGTTTTTTGCTATCCTGCCTTCCAACGTTTTTACTACGTCTTTAATAATAAGCTCAATATTGTTATTTTTAAAATTATATGTAATTCTGCCGATTTTTAAGACTTCCATAATTTCCTGAATCTTTTGAGACATTTTCTCTATGTTTGCCTTAATCCTGTTAATATAGAGCTTCCCTTTATCATCCAGGGTATCTTCATAAACCTTGGACAGCCTTGACGTATAACCTCTGATTGCAAATAATGGCTCTTTTAAATCATGCGAGACGATGTAAACAAAGTCTTCCAATTCTTTATTTACCGCCTTTAATTCCTTTGCCTTTTCAACCAGTTGCCTTTCTACCCTCTTTTGAAAGGTTATATCCTTAGCTTGATGCACGATACCATATAACTTCCCTTGTTCATCAAAAAGAGGATAGGCAGATATGAGAAACACCCCTCCAAGGTTCGGATTGTCTACTTCCTCGTACTCTGGCTGTAAACTTCTAATACTTCTTGTGAGCGGATAATCATGCCACAGTTTGTCAGTACCATGAAATATCTCATAGTATTTTTTATCGGATAGCTGTTTCCTGTCGACGTTGAACTTTTCGAAAAACGCCTTGTTTGCACGGAGAATTTTGAAATCTTTATCATGAATAGTTATAATATCCGTAATTGCATCGAAGGTTTTCTGCCATTCGTCCCTGCTCCTCTTCACCAACAGGAATAGCTGCTTATTTTCCGTGGTAGAATCCCTGAGTTCTTTCATCATTAAATTAAACGATTCTCCCAGTTCTTTTATCTCATCCTTTCTTTTACCAAGTATTATCGGATGTTCTAAATCACCGCTTGCTATCCTTCGGGTGCCTTCCATCAATTTTCTCATGATTGCGTTTATATTACCGGAAATTACAAAGGCAAATATAAATACTAGAAATACTGCCCCCAACCCTGAGATTATAAAAATATATTTAATTTTTGTCAGCGGCAAAAAGGCTTCTTTAATGTTTTTCTCTGCTACAATTACCCAATCTGCTTCAGGCACAAATAGCACCGTTCCCAACACTTGAATACCATTACAATTTTCGTATATTCCAGAAAATTCCTTTCTTGTGTCCATTACTTCTTGCACCACTTTTGTATCTACCGTTTGCTTAAAATCAATATCCCCGAAATCAATTGAATTTGCTATGATTAACTTGTCTTTGTTCACAACATATACTTCACCATGACTGCCAGTCAAACCTTCCTTGCCAGTGTAATATTTTTTCATATCAAGTATTTCATGAAGCTCCTTACCATTCACCTTAGTAACGATAATCCCCAGGGGTATGTGCAAAACTTTGTCTGTTAAAATTGTAGAAAATACTAATTGTAATTCATTATGGGATTCTGATTTTCTAAGATCACCCGAAAAAAAGGCCCCTTTTGTTTCTGATGAAAGAAACGGAACCTTGAAGTAGTCTTCGTGCGATTTGACTTTACCTATTTGTTCTTGAGAGGTTGAGGCAATAACCTGACCTTCGTTATCGAGAATCTCCACCTCAATAATGTTAGGATCTAAACCTTTCTTATTCATTATTAAGTGGGTGTTTAGATTCTCTCTAATCTGAGAATATTCGGGGAGCATTAAGGACATCTGTTCAACAGAGTCCCTGATAAACCCATCTGAGCTAAAATCTATAACCCTGTATGTTCTTTTTGCCAGTAAGAGGTTTAACCGTCCATTAAGGTTATATGCCGTAGATTGTAATTGTTTCAACACTTCTTCTTTTGTTCTATCATGAACATGTTTGTAAACCACCGTACCCGCAACGCCAAGAGGTATGAGTGATACCAATAGAAAAAAGCAGAAGAGTTTAACACTAAATTTTGTAAACTTCATTTTTTTAAAACCTAATGCTCAAGTGAAATAATAATGCTTATGCCGCCGCGAAGGTCTCCCTCTTTATACCCAAATGCCTGATCGCTTGGATATTTCCTTTCCAGGAACTGTTTTATTGCCGGTTTAACCTTATCCTTTTCGCCATGGCAATCCAAACATGCTCTTTCGGCATAAATTGGTTTAATGTAACTATAGATTTCCCCATCATTTGTTTCCAGAATTTCCCCAAAGCCAACGCCCTTTGAAGCACTTGATGACTGTAGTATTTCTAAGGCTTTCTTTTCCCATTCATCCGGTGCATTAGCGGGATTTCTCAGTTTCAGGCTTGTTTGCTTTAATTTATATCCAGTCATAAGACTGAAGTCATTAGCCACCTGTGAACCAACTACAGCAGGTACAAATCCTTTGAAGTAATAGTTTCCCGATATCGGATCTCTATTTATAAGTTTCTGGTTCTTTGCAATCACACTTCTGGTTGCAATTAACACGTCAATTGCTATTTCTGCTGTTCTTTGCACGCATTTCACATGCTTATCCTCCATGTTCTCAGCAAAACTAACATGAGCTAAGCTTAGCTTCGTCCAATCGCCAGTACTATATATTGAAAACACAAGAATAAATATTGAGATTGCTGATTTAAGTAACTTAAAACGCAACATATTTCCATCCTTTTCCTTGTTTTTAAAATATAAAAATATAATTAAAAATCCTTTGAATTCGCCCCCCCCCACTTTGTCAGTTTAGGAAAAAGCCTTAAAATAGAAGTAGCTTAGTCTATGGGGTTTTAGGAGAGTTATTATAGTCATCGGCTAAAAGGAAATGCAAGAAGGAATTTATGGTAAGAAAACAGATTGTTCCTTCCGGGAGTTTCTATTATCCTTAAAAGATTTACGACAAAACAATTTAAGGGGAATTGGCCAGAACAGAAGACCAAAATATGCCACCAGCCCCTGCCAGAACACAGTCAGGCTGGCGGGTAAGTTAAGTGCGGGCAAGAAAAACCCTATCGTTCTGGTGAGCCGGGTGAAGAGTTACTCTGTTACGCGAATTGTGGAAATTCCGAGAGGTATGATTTAACGGTGGTTATGCTTGAATTTCAGATTGCTGATGATTCTTTTATAAAATGGCAAATAAATAAGTGCCTCGTTATGATATGTTATTGATTCTTCTAATTGCCCCTGAGCATAAAGTCTCCTTGCAACCTTGAGGCTATATCTTGCAATTCTTTTCTTTAATATTTTTTCCTCCTTTTTATCAAGATCTGTATAGTTGTCATAGACCCTCTTATAAACTTTTAAATTCTCTTTATCAAAAAGAAAGTCATTTTTCGATGCATTGCTGTCATGAACTCTGTACTTTGTAAGCTCTTTGTCAACAAAACCACACTGAAATTTCCTGGCTATTCTTAAAAACAGGTCGTATTCATCGGCAAGAGCAAAAGATTCGTCAAACAGTCCAATAGCATCCAGACATTCCTTTTTCACCATCACAGTTGAAGTCTGAATAATGCTCTTGGAAAGGAGTTTAGCAAATATCCAACCACTGTACCCCTTTTTGGGTTTTGTTCTAAGCCTTTTTCCGTCCTTGAAACTGGTATATTTAGAATAAACTAATCCTGCTTGCGGATTTTTGTTAAAATATTCCATCTGCATTTTGAGTTTATCAGGATCCCATAAATCATCATGGTCAAAGAATGCTATAAATTCAGCTTTAGATAATTTTATACCTGTATTTTTAGCGCTCGCAATTCCACCATTTTCCTTGTAATGGTATCTTATCTTATCCGTATATGGCAATAGCGCATTTCGTGTATTGTCCGTTGAGCCATCATCGACAACTATAATTTCATAATCTCTATATGTTTGGGAAAGGACTGATTCTATAGTATCTCCGATAAATTTCTCGTTATTATATGTATGTATTATTACGCTTACGGTTGGCATATAGTCACTATCTTTTTTCTGCCCAGGCTCGAAGCCTATGACCTTTTTTTGTAAAGGGAATGAATTGAGAAAGGACTTTTTCTGATAGCTTAAATAATATTTTTTTTACGGGGTTACGTAAAACATTATCTTTTACTCTGACATGAATCCCTTTTGTATTTAAAAGTATGGTTGTAAAGCCGTTTTTGTCAAGGAGCTTCTTTAAAGTTGCCGGAGTAAACAGACAGATGTGATGCTGCCCATCGAAGTATATCCATTCCTTACCACAGATTAAGACCGAAAGACTATCATAATTAGTAGTCGAAACAGTTAACAGTCCTCCTTTTCTGAGTAGCATACTTACGTTTGAAAGAAATTCCGCAGGATAATGTATATGTTCTATGACATTATTAAGCCTGATTACATCAAATGAGGATGGCTTAAGCTGAGCTTCTTCAAGTGTTCCAAAAAATATATCGAGACCGTACAACTCTTTCCCATACTTACCAACCTCGTAAACCACTTCTATTCCTTTTGCATCCCAGCCACAATTTTTTGTCACATTTAGAAATCCACCAAAGGAACATCCTATGTCAAGGACTTTATTCAATTTCCTATATCTTTCCATTTTCTTTAGTTCTGCATAAAATATCTTTTGCCTTTTAACAGAATAATCCCTATCAAGAAGGGTTTTTATCAGGCCTTCAGAATCTGCGGTTGAGCCATAAAAGCTATCTAATGTTTCTTTGGAGTTTTTTAGTCTGGGGTTGACATAGATTAATCCACATGAATCACATCTGACATGCCTGTAACCATCCTTAATAAATAGAAGCGTAGTTTTACTGTCTCCGCATAAGTTACAATTTACATATTCCAGTGCATCTTGCATCTTATAACAAATTATCTCCTTACTTATCTTCGGGTGGATGGACTATCTTTCGCCAATACTCTTCAAATTGGAAATCAGGACTGTGTTCGTCTTCGTGGCAGGTTACACAACTATCAGCATTCACACTACCGTAATCTTTCGATTGAGTTTCTTTGTGATTGCTCCCCGGACCATGACAACTCTCGCAGCCGACACCCTTCATCTTTGGCGTCGATTCTATAGTTTCAAATCCCGTATAGTAATGTAAACCAATAGTGTGGCAGGATACACACTCAGGATCGTATTCATGCTCAACCCTAACCAAGGTCTCATAGGCAGAAGCATGATGTGTTTCTGCCCAGTGTCTAAAGATTTTATTATGACAGATGGCACAGTCATCATTGCCTGTAAAAGTCAAATTTGACGGAGGATCAATCTTAAACACTCCCTTTAGCAATTCTTCATCTTTAAGTCTTTGCTGATAAATTTTCAAAAGTCTTTCTATTTCAGGTGAGTTGTCAAACCTTTCATCCACTAGAATTATCTCAACAGCAGGTTTTTCCATTTGAGTACCTAAGCCATAGTATTCTAGCCTACTATTGGGTATAGAAGTTTTGCCGGTTTTGTCGTGCTCGGCCTTACCAACCTGACCGTGTTCCAACGAAAATGTAATTACTCCTAAATGCTTACCCTTTTCCCCTACTGGAACTACGGATGTGCCATTTACTCTTTTGAGGTAGAGCGCTGGTTCATCAACTCCATGGCCAGAAATTATTAAATCCAGTTCCGGAAATATTTTTGCAAGCTTTATAGAGTCATCCATCTTCGCATGGGAAAGTAACACCAGGATATCTGCTTTTCCATGCAAATCACTTAGTAAATCTTTGAGTGATACAACAGGATCCAGAACTTCTACGTTCTGATAATCATCATCAACAAGTTCCGGCGATAAAATACCTAATATACCAATTTTCACTGTTGTTTCATCTATTTCTATTTCTTTTATAACATAAGGCCTTACACTAAGACCCGGCGAGTTAAGAAAAACAATATTGCTTGAAATAAAATTTACGTCACTCGTTTGGGAAAGATAGCTCAACAGTTCAAGGCCCATGTTAATATCCTTTTCACCAATATTGTGCGCAAAATAACCCATCTGATCTAATGCCTTGAGGGTTACCTCCATTTTGATTTCATCCTGTCGACCCACTTCCCTGGAAATATCCCCGAGACTCAAGAGGACACAATTTTCACTATTAGCTCTTAATTGGTTGATCAACGTATGCCTTCTTGGCAATCCACCAAGTTCTCCCTTGGAACATCCACAAGGTTCCAGGTAACCATTTTCTTCACCGGTAAAAACTATACTTATGGCAGATTCTGACAATGCTCCGACTGAGCGGGGCAAAGCCCCAACATCAGATGAGCTTAATTCACGTGACATTTCTTTGCCACAGAGAATATTCTGGCCATAATTTGGAAGGAATAAAAGGAAAGAGAGGATGATTGTAATTCTATAAAAGAATTGAACAATAGAACATGAATAACGGAGTGTTAAGATATTACAATATTGTAAACCTGTCATGAGTGAAACTATCCTGCCAGACTGAATGACTCGTCCGTACCGGCACGGGCGGGCGAAGTCTGGTAGGCATCTTCATTGGTCAAGATATAGTACAGCCCACAAGCTATTGATTTAAAACCTAACAAGTATATCTTACCTATATCTCTATATTGAATTAACTTATTAATACACTTTAAAGTTTCCCTCTGCCTCCTCTAAGATAATAGCGTAACGTACTAAAGACTCTTTCTGTACGTTTCAGAAGAAACCATAGTATGACAAAATGTTTAATCAACTTGGCTAAAGGCTTCAAGGATGAATGGAAAGCAGGTAAAGTGGCAAGCCACCGAGCCAAGTAAACAGGATTGAAAATAAGATTTCTTTTAAGATCATCTTGTCTTAATCGATGGGTTGCATTCAAAATAGTAAAGATATACTCATATCCTCCTAATAATTCAAAGTTTTTCCGTGCTTCATACCCTCTCCATATCCCTTTTTCACCTTGAGCATGATGGGAATAGTCATGCTTCTGATGAATGGCCATAACCACATCGGTAGCATCTATGAGTGGAATATTACTGGAGCGGGCCTTATATAAGAGCCAGCTATCCCAACGTACACGTCCAACTGCAAAGGGTGGAATCCTTCCCAATATTCCTTTTGTATAAACGAAATAATCGCAACCTCCCAACGGTGACTCAATTTTACCTTTCCTGTATGCATATTCTTTCAGGTCTGACTCCCAGTCATGTCTCGAAAAATCAAGAGAATTTACTAAATCTAGATTCAACCGACGCCCCGAAAGAAGGAAAGCATGGAAATGTGACCTGACTCTGTTTACAGCCACAAGGAAATCACTTGTGAGAATGATATCTGAATTCACATAACACAGTAAATCGTTTGTAGATACCTTTTCGGCAGTTTCAAACAGAGAGTTTACCAACGGAGTTCCGTATTCATTGCTTACAATATCAGGAATATGCTTGAAGTTTAGTTCTGCAGATTTTTTGGCCGTTCCATATTCATTACCTAATATGATAATTTCACATTTAGGCTGAAGAATAGACCAACTGCGAAAGGCATTCATTTGTATGGTTCCAATATGGCCACAAAAAGGTTTCGGAGTAGAAAAGATGGTCAACATGACAAATAAATATTTACAATAAACTCATAAACACCATAATTGTATAAAAACAAATGCATTGCTTTGTACATAAAATCCCTATCACTATTCTTAACTACTGCAAACATGTTCCTGGAGGTCCATGTTTGCCAACCCCCAGTCCTCATCATTTAAAACTAGCGGTTTCTTGTTTCCGAACATGTATCGACGTATTTCTTGTACAACTTCATACGGAAGCCACGGTTTCTCCACAAAAATAGACAATTTTTCTTCAGGAGACAGCGTTACCCAAGAATTCTCGTGCTCTATATGGAAGATCTGCATCGGTTTCTTAAGTATCACTTGACGCAACCCCATTGTTATTGCCATATAGCAGAGAATGCTGTCGATATGCATCGACCAGATAGGAATCTCTGGATGACCATGAAGCTCTTCCCAGCACTTCTGAGCCATCATGGTAAAATCTCCACATGCATTGGTATGTACTCTGGGAATCACCCCAAAAATAATTCCTAGAATTTGGTATGTCAACGATGAAGTTTTTGACACAATATATTCACGCCAATTCAAGTCACGGTGTATATATTCTTTTTGCAGAATAATACTCTTAGACATCTTATGCAAACGAATAATGTTCTTTTCTTCTCTACACCACTTCAACCTTTCTTCAACAGTAAGGTCTAATGGAACATCTTCACTAACATCATAGCGATTAATACGATAAAGAGTTTTAGAGTCCAATGATACAGACGATAGATAAGAAATCAGCTCTTCAGAAAACAATAAGTCAATTGCAGAGGAAACCACAAATTCTCCCTTAGCGCGTCTAATACCAACATTCTTCGCTATCATCTGAAAGAACGGTATAGTGTCTGCGTTACGAAAACGATTGTGAATTGATGCGGGAACTTGAATGTAGCGAACAGGGAAATGTGAAGATTGAACCGATACCTTGAGAACTTCCCACAACCTTGGCTTTTCTTCAGGTGGGTTCCATTCCACAATTATCAACTCACCTTTCAAATGATACTTGTTTGCCAAGGCCAGTAGGCTTTCCATGAACACGCTCATCCTTGTGAGCATTTTTCCACCGTGTTCATCATTGCGAGCGGCCACTACAAAGCTTACGCTTGACATAACTACCTTACCACATGGTTAAACAACATTTAACCATAATATGAGAAAAAGGATTCCAAATATATATTATATTCAATAATATCCGCTAAGGACTATAGGACTTCACTTATGCTTTTTTAATTCCTCAATCGTGTCAAATAATTCGCTTATCTTTGACGGGGCTTTTAAGATCATATATGCCCACCAGATAAGAGAGCCCAAAATCGGAATTCTTTTAATAGATTCCTTAATTTTTTTAACAAAAAAGCCAGATTTAACCATAGTATGATCATCAGTCCTTTTTCTTTTCAATCTCATTTTTTCTTTTCTTTGCAAAGTTCTAAAAGTGAGATTCTCTTCCTGTGCATTTGTTTGTGACTCAACATTTATTAAGCCGAAACCATGCTCAGTCATGTAGGAAATAATCTCTTCTTTTGTAGCTCCACCATTATAAAGTTGTACAGGGGTTACAGCAACTTCAAGCTTTATCGAGTCTATTTTTTCAAGCTTGCTTCCAGCAGACTTTACCACATCTAAATCATGTCCTTGAGCATCTATTTTTAAAAATTCAACACGTTCCAAAGGTATAAGATCAATAATTTGTTCAAGACGTATTGTTGGAACGGTAAATTCTTCAATTACATCAAGTCCGTTTTTGTCCTTCCAATTTGCGAGGCCAACTGGATTAAAAGAACGGAGAGAACTTGATACATCATTCTCTGTGCGATGGAAAATTGCAAAACCTTCCAGATTACTGACTGCCATTGGCAGTGCAAACATATGAGGATGGAGCTTCTTTAACCCTTCCCATTTCTTGATAAGTGGTTCTAAGGCAATTACTACCAAATCGTTCGCTTCACGAAGCTGTCCCAAAGTTTCCTTCCCCTCATAGGCTCCGACATCTATCCAAACTCGCGTGATTTCAGGCGGTAAATCAATCTTGCCATTTTCCGGATTTATCTCAATATAATCTTCAATTTTGTTGGAAGCGATAGGCACGTCCTGATTAACCACCTCTGTCAAAGCACAAAGAGCCGGTTCTACGGGCTCTTGCACGCCAAGAAGTTCAGTTGATAAAGCAGGCAGGTTAAGCTGTTGCGTTGAAGCTATAAACACTGCCCGAGCTAATCTATTCGGATTTGTGGCTGGCCAATTTAAGGGAAATTCAGGATGATTGGGTTGGTAACCCGTTGAGTATACATACGGAAAATATTTGCTAAGTTCAGCTATTACCCAATCTCTGCCTGGTCGGCAACCAATTCCTTCAAAACTTTGGTTTGGATTATTTGAATCTTCATCAACAATGTTTATTTTACCATTATCCTTATGATTGACGCACGTTTCAAGAAGGAAAAGGCTACAACAACTTCTTGATAACTCTCTGATACATAGAGCCGGATTACTTAAATGATAAAGAGTGCCGTAAAAATAAACTATATCAAATTTCCCAAATCTATCGTGACTACCGGGGATACTCAAATCAGCAACCTCGACCTTCCTATGCGGATGACGGTGGAGATGTTCTTCCACGTTTTGCTGACGTGCATCAGTAGAAAGTATAGAACAACACAATTTTTCAAAAAAGGCAGTATGCCAGCCGACTCCCGAACCGACTTCTAAGACAGTCTTATTTACCAAATCTAAGCCAATTGATGCAAGGTGGTCCTGTCTTGCTCTATTTATTTCCATTGCGTCTTGAGAATCATAAATTTCAAAACAAGAATGACCAGGCAGTGTATACGAAAGTGTTTTCTTGCGAATCAACCCAAAAGGTCTCAATCCTGTATAATCCCCGGGAGGTACTCTTGGAAAGTTCCATATAAATGATTCATTTATATCATTACTGTGGGATTTTAAAAAACTTTCAAATGAACAAGGAGTATCCCCTGCCCAAGGGAATACGTCCTTGTAAGTAGCTTCATCGTGCAAATCATCACATATAATCAAACCATCAGATCTTAGAAAAGGCCAAAAAGTTATTAAGTCGTTTAAAAGGCCATCTTTGGTATGTTTACCATCGATGAAAATTACATCGAATTTGTATGATTCTAATAATCGGACAAGATCGGGAAACTGATACCACCTGGGAACATCTACCCCTTCACAGTTATCATCAACCTCCCTTAGTGGTTGTGTATTAGCACGGTAAAATCTTGCACGGTTTAATGGTATGCCGTTTCGGCAACACCAATTGTGAATATGATAGCGCGCAAATTCAATGTTATCATGTAAAAAGTCCATTTGTTTTCCGTACATACCGAGGTCTATGGAAATAAAAAGCTCAACATTTGAACAAGCTTTAAGTAGTGTTGCAGCACTCAGACCAAACGCTGTACCAACTTCTAGGATCTTGCAAGGTTGTTCATGTTGTACAATCCCATATAAACATGGATAATAATTTGTTACAGTTGATTGTGCAGTTTCTGCCCAGGGGTGACCAGATAAGAGGTTAAATTCTTTAAAAATTTGCCGACTAGAAATAGGGATTTGAGTTTCAAGTTTTTTACAAGTATCAAATATTTTATTTTTGTTAATTATAGTGTTGCTGTCTTTTCTAGGCAATAAGTCATAAGGTTCTTTCAATTTCTCATTAATCCAACATTGTACGCCATCTCCAAACTTTATCTTACCAAAAGGTGTGGCATTTTCTCTTTGACATTCAAAATCATATACATTAGTCCATCCTAACGATTTAAATAGTTTCCTCAGATTCTTTTCAATCTTCCTAGAATGAGTACCAATATGTACTCGTTTGACTTTTGAGTCAAGTTGATCTGCAGATGCAGCAAGGGCTTTGAATTCTGCACCTTGAACGTCTATGTCAATTAAGTTTACATATGAAAGTGGATTAAGAATTGTATTAAAACTAATGGCCTTAATTTTTTCAACATGTGCGTTTTTATACTCCGATTGTATAATGCTACTTTTTTTCATTATGGCTTGTCCCCACCATTCTTTTGCATGACCCACCGCAAAAAGTGCTGTATCATCATTATCAGTAACTGCAGCCTTAATGCAAATGTGCTCATCCGGATTAAGCCCGTTATTATGAAAATGATTTCGCATCATTTGAAAATGTTCAGGTTCCGCTTCTACTCCAATAAGGTAATAAGGGATGTCCTTTTTCTGCTTGAGTGCTTTTACTGCTGACACCAACCAACGTCCATAGCCGGCACCTAACTCAATCATTGTAAATTTTCCCTGAGCGACATTAATGGATTCTAGCAAGCTTATCCATTCAAAATATTCCTCAGAAACTTGGGGGTATGGCGTTTCTTGATATCTATCCGTACTATGTTCTTGGATATTCGACCCTTCCATAAAGTCAACACTTGTCATAGTACCAAGAAAATCAGCTGTAAAATAAGCGGGAACTACGCCTTTCCATGTACTAAATTCGGAAAAAATAGTATGTTGCATATCAGAATTCAGTCTTTTTGTTTTTGAAATTAGGCTCATATGTGATGTTTATTCACATTTATTTTTAAAATTAGTAATAACCTAAATACCTCTATTACAATTTCCCGGTCGTGCAACAACCAATGTATGCCAGCCAAAGTGCCTTTCAAACCAGCGGAATAAGGACTTTGGCATCCAACGGAAATACCAGACACGTTCATATTCAAGATTGATATATCTATCAATCTTGTAGGGGAATATATGATCCTTGCGTATCTCGATAATTTCAAAGCCAGACATTAAGGTGTGGATGTCTTTAAAAGAATAGTAATGTGTAATGGGACAACCAGTCTGGGCTTCTGAATAAGTTCTTACCAATTTATCTGCTCGCCAGAATGCTCCTTTCCCGTAATGCATTATTATCCAAAAAACTTTCCAGCACCATTTAGAATAAAGCATTATCCGAATTTCCGTCTCAGCTCGGCAGTATTTTTTTATCTCTGAAAATATCTTTACCGGATGGGGAGTATGATGTATCACACCAAAGGAATAAATGAGGTCATACGGCTCTACAGGAACAAAACTACTCAATTCTTCAGAGTCACCATTATAAAATTTCGCTTTTAAGTTATACGTATCAAACCTTTTCTTGCATATTTCCAGGCTCCTCTCCGAAAGGTCCACTACTGTAAGGTCTGCACCTGCTCTGACAAAATTTATGGAATCAGTTCCAATACCACAGCCGATTTCCAGTACCTTTTTCCCTTTCCACCTTTCAAATTGAGCAAAACTGGGTATATGAGATTCCACAAAGAACTTCCTTGCTTCAACCTGATCAAAATATTCCAGTGTACCTATGGGTTGAGGAGAATGTCTGATGTTGCATGGACGACGGTTCCAATATTCTCTCACTTGCTTTATAGTAGTCATGATGATCTTCCCATCATTACATATTTTACCCTTTCATCGAACTTTGAGGGATCAAGTATTCTCCAACAATCAATAATAGTTGTAGGAGTATTGATGATATAACTATTATTAATTAATTTAAACTCATCAGCCTGAGTTGTGATAATAGAAACAGGTGAACGGGAAAAGCAGTCTTTAACAGAAGAAGCGTAAAACACATTACTGTCAAAGTATGCCCTTGCATTATCCATTGCAAGTGGGTCATAAGCTACTATTTCCATATCTTTTTTTAAGAGGTTCTCTATGAGTTTTATGGCTGGTGAGCCTTCAATCACAGGTGTATTTGGTTTATAAGCTAAACCAATTACAGAAACTTTATTATTGTCAGCAGGGACATGTAACATTACCAGTTCAACGAGATGTTCAAACTGTAACTGATTTACAGTATCAGTTGTCTTTGCTAGCAGAGCATCAACACCGTACTTCTGGGCAAAAACAGCAAAAGCCTTATTGTCTACAGGGAAACAAGGACCACCAAAACTTAGACCTCCTTTCAGATAAAAAGGTGAAATCCTTTTATCAGCTCCTAAAGTCCTTGTTATAGTATCTACATCTGCTCCAGGTATACTTTCACAGATGTTTGCGAGGGTATTTGCAAAGCTTATTTTCATAGTTATGTAAGAATTAAGGCTTATCTTTGTAATTTCTGCACTGATTATGGACATCTTAGCTATGTAAGGCTTTTGCTCGCACACTACTTTATAAATACTCTCAAGTCTATCGCCAGCAAATTTATTACTTTCTCCAATTAAGACCACATCAGGATTTAAAAAATCTATTATAGCACTTCCCAACGCAATAAACTCAGGGTTATAACAAACTCCAAAATTCTTATTCAGCTTCCTTCCTGAAACAGATTCTATAAAAGGTATAAGTTTTTCTTCCGTTGTTCCAGGAGAAACGGTGGATGTAATCACAAACAAATGATATTCCTTATTAGTCTTTTTCAATGCTATTGAAAGGTGCTTAAGAACATCTAGTAAGTATCTATGTGAGAAATGCCCATCTTGCCCGCTTGGTGTAGGAACTATCAGAAATGTTATATCAGATTCCCTTATAGCTTCTTCATAATCCTGGGTAGCCTTTAACCTATCCTTCGACGAATCAATTAATTCCTGAAGTCCCGGCTCATAGACCGGCATCTTACCGTTATTAACAGCATCCACAGAAAATTTATTTATATCAACACCTATAACATCAAATCCTCTTGATGCAAAACATGCGGCCGAACAAGCCCCAAGTTTACCTAACCCTACTACAGAAAGTTTCATAAGTATTCCATCTCTTTATTTTTACACTTCTTGTAAATCACTACATAAATCTTTTATCCTGCCGTTTTTTGCCAGTTGATTACGAATCCATTTATACGTTATCTCCAAACCTCTCTCCAATGGAACCTCAGGTTGCCATTTTAGTACCTGGTACAATTTTGTATTATCGCTATTTCTCCCCCTTACGCCCTGAGGTTTTGTTAAATCATAGCGTTTCGTTATCTTCTTGCCAGCTATGCTTGAAACAATATCTACTAATTCGTCTATAGTTATCATCCTATCCGAACCAAGATTAATCGGCTCATGATGTTCTGACTGTATTAATCTATATATTCCATCAAGACAGTCATCAATGTAACAATAAGAGCGGGTTTGCTTCCCATCACCCCAAACTTCAATTTCATCCTCCTGCTTCGCAAGAGCAACCTTTCGGCAAATTGCAGCTGGAGATTTTTCCCTACCTCCATCATAGGTGCCTAGTGGGCCATATACGTTGTGAAAACGTACACTATAAGTCTTCATCCCATACTCTTCATAGTAATGCCTACACTGCCTTTCCGCAAACAGCTTCTCCCAACCATAACCATCTTCAGCGTCTGCTGGATATGCATCTTCTTCCTTTAGCGGAGTAACATCAGGAGTATTTTGTTTATATCCTGCATAAACACAAGCTGTAGACGTAAAAAGAAACTTTTCTGCATGATTTATTTTTGCAGCCTCAAGCATATGAATATTAATGAGCACATTGTCATGCATTATCTCAGCTTTATGCGTTCCTATAAAGCCAATACCTCCCATGTTTGCTGCCAAGTTATATACCTGATCAACGTCGCGTGTTGCATGTAAACAATTAGCCCATCTTCTTAAATCAAGGAGTTCAAATTCATCGGCAGCTGTTTTTTCATATTCTGGATACTTAACATCTACCCCTCGCACCCAATATTCTCTTTGTTTTAAAAACCTTACAAGATGATGACCAATAAAGCCGCCTGCTCCAGTTACCAATACTTTCTTGCTCACTTAACTTCCCCTTTCTTATCTAAGAAATATTTGCATTTATTAGTTGAACTTGCGAGATATCTTAAGCATTATCTCAAAAGGAATGTTTATCCCTGGTTTTTTCTGTAACGTAATTGGGGTAAGTACATGGGAAACAATCGCTAAGAATTTCTAAATCCACATCACGCAATTTTAAGGCATAAGTGTTTAAGTCCATACGTCAACTTTTTGTTAAAACATTGCGATAACTATCAGCAACATCATTTGTGTTTCCCAGCATCTTAATACCATGGTCGTCAATCCACATCACCCTATCACATATTCTTACTATATCTGGTACTGAATGTGAAACAAAAACCATCGTAACCCCACTTTTTTTAAAACGCTTCATTGTATCTATACATTTTTCTTGAAATCCTATGTCTCCCACTGCTAATACCTCGTCAATTAACAAAATCTCAGGGTCTAGATGTGCTACCACGGAGAAGCCAAGTCTTGCAATCATTCCAGTAGAATAAGTTCTTACAGGTTGGTCTATAAAGTCAAGGAGTTCAGAGAATTCTATTATTTCATCTATCTTTCTTAAAACTTCTGCCCTTGTAAGTCCCATAAGAACACCGTTAAGCACTATATTATCTCTACCCGAAAGCTCCCAGTGAAAACCAGCCCCAAGTTCAAGAAGAGGGGAAATCCTACCTTTTACGATAACCTTACCTTTGTTTGGTCTTAAAACACCAGCAATAAGACTAAGAGTGGTACTCTTACCAACACCATTTCTGCCTATAATTCCAAATGTCTCTTTTTTATATACTTCAAAGGAAATGTTCTTTAATGCCTCAAACCTTGAATTTTTTATCGAACTTATCGCCTTTGGAAGGTTTAACATAAAGTTTTTAATTCCTCCTCTAAGGTGTTGGTGGTACATGGGATAAACTTTGCTGACATTGTCAAAGATAATCACAGGTTCATTCATAATACCTCTGCAAACCTCCATGAAAGCTTCTTGTATATAAGATGGCCAACCATAAAAAAAACAATACTATAAGCAAGACTGAGTACCAAATATACTGAATCTAATGTGCCATGTAAAAACAAATTTTTCCAATTTATAATCAATGGAGCTAACGGATTAAAATTTATAAGATACTGATATTTTTCAGGAATCATGCTCACTGGATATATAATTGGTGTAAAATAGAAAACAAAGGTCATTAAAAGAGACACCAACTTCTCCATATCCCTGAAAAACAGATTTATGGAAGATAATATTAAAGAAATGCCGTAAATCATTAAAAACTGAATACACAAAAGCAACGGAACACCATAAATCCATGATATAGAAGGCAATTTATGATAGATAAGCAAAAAAAGTAAAATGACAGGAATTGATAGAATAAAATGAATCGTGTCCCGAAGAACCATAACAAGGGGAATAATATTCCTTGGAAAGTTTACTTTCTTAATAATTGGGCCATTTTCCCCCAGAAATAGCATGGGAGAGAAATTTACAGAGTGGGAAAACCATTGCCAGGGGAAAAGCCCGGCTATCAAAAATAATGGATAGTTTTCCATTTCTATCCTCATTACCACCTTAAAGGCTATAAAAAAAACAGTGGCAAAAGCCAGAGGATTTGCTATTGACCATAGATAACCAAGTACATTATTTCCGTACATAACCTTCATTTCTTTCTGTATAAGAACAATAATTAGATCTTTGTAATTCTCAAAACTTCTCATATTTTTGGCCACTTTAGAATTTCCTAATTCTTTAAATGTTTTTAGCCTTTTCTTGGACTATTCCTTATTTATGATATTCTTAATCTTTCTACCATTGCCTTTAAAGCAATATGGTCTTCTTTGGTTTGAGCCAGTCGGGATTTGTTATCATTTTTCTCCTTGATTTTGGTGATTAGTTGAATAATATAAACCTCACAGTTTATATTATCTATTACATTTTTATAAAATACAAACCTATTCACCAACAGAGGGTCTAGCAGTTAACCTAAGAGCGTAACGATGACGCAGTACAACGCAAATATGCAGGATTTGCTTACACGTCCGTTGATTATCACATACGTCACCATGGCGTGCAATTTACGCTGCAATTACTGCACGGTGAAAAACCTACTTTTAAAACGACCAACTGACAAGCTGTTAGAAGATAAGACGCTTCGCGAAATCATAGAACGTGTACCTAACATTCACCTTTATTTGATCGGCGGTGAGCCCTTGCTTTATCCAGAGCTCCCAAAGTTTGTGGCTTATGTCGCGCGCTTTGGCCATCGTGTATCATTCGACACGAACCTTACCATTGGAACGCAGGTGCTTAAGCGCATATTGGATCAACTCGATCCATCCTGGGTCGGCTATTTCGATATTAGCCATCATTTAGAGCAGCGAGTACCTTTGAAGAGCATGGCGGAGCAGGTTGCAATGTTGCGTGAACGTGGCTTTGCACACTTCGTAAAATATATTGCGGTTCCAAGTCACTTTTCAGAAATTGAACGTGCAATGAGTTTTTTCGAGGACCAAAGTTCCGGTGTTGTGCTGACGATTCTTTACTCAGCAAATTGGAATGGTAATTCCTACCCAAGAGATTACACGCATGATCAGATCAATTGGTTGTTGCGCAATATGACGCTAGGTTGTCACACTCAACAGGTATTCGGTGGAATCAAGTCCGCTGGAATACCATGTCGAGCTGGTCAAGATGCCATCATGTGGGAAAACAGTGATCCCAACGATTTTCTAATTATTCCGTGCTGCCATGGACGTGCATTTCCGGTAGATCTTAACGAAACTTTTTTCGTCAATGGAAAACGTGGCACCAAACCGTGTCACGTTGGAGAGTGCATGGCTTACCCACATTTTGCTTATGGAATTAATGGCGTTGCATCGGAAATTGGGCGTTATGAAACAGTTTTAACAGGTGGAGCTCCCCGACTTGGCATCGATCGAAGTGTCAGCTACTTGGAGGATCTTCACAATCGCGAATACGAATTCGTTTACGAACAAAATTACTTGGACTGGCGGGGGCGGGCATAAATCGCTCAATTTAGGTATAAAATCAATTAGTTAATTTGTTTCTTGAATTCATTGTATTCTTGATCAATATAATTCCTGATTCTTTCCTTAAATATGGCCATGTCAAAAGTTACTGCATGTTCTCTAATCTTTATCTTGTTAAACAAACCTCTTACACCCTCGAAATAAACTACAGCCTGCGCTAAAGATTCAGGGGTATGTTCATAAAAGAACACCCCCGTAGCAGATTTCCCGTTTCCGCCTTCGGTATTTAATTTATTACCGTTTAAGGGAATAACCGTTTCCAGGGCACCTCCTTTTCCGTAAGCTATTACCGGTTTTCCACATGCCTGCGCTTCCAGAGGTACAATCCCAAAATCGTCTACTCCGGGAAAGATCAGAGCTTTGCAGGCGGCATAGTGATTCCTGACTACTTCATTTGGCTGCCACCCCATAAGCTCAACATTATTGCCAGCTATTTTTTCTAACCTTTTTTCCTCCTGTCCGGTACCAATTACCTTAAGCGGCAAGCCAAGTTTATTGAATGCATTAATTCCAATATCCACACGTTTATTAGGCGCTAGAGGAGAAACCATCAAATAAAAATCCCCATCAGATGTCCCTAAATTAAAATAAGAACAGTCAACCGGTGGGAATATTATGTCCGACTCCCTATCGTAGTATTTCTTTATCCTTTCAGCAACATATCTGGAAATAGCTACAAATCTGTCCACACGCCTGCTGCTTTCCACATCCCACTTCCGTAAGTAACCTAACACCAAAGAAATAAACTTTCTTGTAATTACACTCGATTTTTCCTTAGTAAAATATTCATCGTACATGTCCCATATATACCTCATAGGTGTAAAACAGTAGCACACATGTAACGCCCGCCCGGATGACTTGGTCGGACGGGTATCAGGACCTGTTACTACACCCTTTGCCACACAATGACTGCTTGATAAAACAAGATCATAACCTTCCAGATTGAATCGCTCAATAGCAGTAGGGAATATTGGCAATAAATATCGGTACTTTTTCTTTATAAGAGGAAGTTTCTGAATAAAAGACGTCCGAATGTCCATATTTTCAATAATATCCGAAACACTTCCCTTATGATGCA
>Ga0255058_10000078_pt1 | contig 54595 bp, 72 predicted proteins | sample Cases_109_9_MG_FD_188637 | JGI IMG/M metagenome (GOLD analysis project Ga0255058, IMG submission 188637) | Seawater microbial communities from Amundsen Gulf, Northwest Territories, Canada - Cases_109_9 | ecosystem: Environmental > Aquatic > Marine > Gulf | place: Canada: Northwest Territories...
GTAGGATCAGCCTCCGGTGCAGGAAGATGATGCTTCTTGAAATTGACGCTATCGACAGCCTCTGCACCACTCCATCGGATGCCGTGCACCTCACCTTTGGAGAAGTAGATCCTGCTCATGCCGCGCCTGGACGCTTCAGCGATCATGTGTTTGATCACTAATAACTGCCAGTCCTTCTCGAACGGCGCGAAGCTGTGACCATCAGCATATTGCTGATACTTGTTCTTTGACTCGTGGAAAGACAGGAGGCCCATCTCCATGCTGGCAACGTGTCTCTCATTTAAGTTGTAGTCAAATGGCTCATAGCCCAAATTGGTCTCGGCATCTTCGGTCTCCAGATCCAGCTTCATGCTGTTCATCGACACTAAGCTCATGTGTCTGGCGAGCGATGTGAATGCTGAGTAGAGATCCACAGCCCTAGCGGATGACCAAACGTCAGAATCCCTGCTAAGATTATCGACCACTTCATCCCAGGCATCTTTGATGTGAGTTTTATCCTGGACATGCTGCCACTCAATCACACTGGACGGCATATCGTTCAGTTTGCGGGTCATGGCCTCAGCGTGTAAGTCCTTCCTGGCCTGATCAACAACTTCTCCCTCCATCTTTCCCTCAACAGTACCGTCCCAGAGCGGAAGCTCAATCGCATCCTTTTCGACCTTCGACAAATTTTTCAACACCAGACGTGCCTGAGAATAATCACTGCTTATTTTTCCAGACCAGATGTCATCCAGTACGCCTGCCCAATTACTTCCCTCTTTAGTCGCAAGGCTCAAACGACGCTCGCTGACGCCAAGCTCCTCGGCTCTATCCAGAACCATTCCATTGAACTCCTCCCTCGTGATCGTCCCAGCCAACAACTTCTCAGAATGCTTCGGCATCAACTCGCGATAAGCAGAAAAGATAATGTTCTGAATATGGTTCAGCCCGGCAACGAATCCATGTTTCTCGAAAATAGCTGGCCGAAACTGTTCCTGACGAACCTCCTCCGTTGTAATCGCGCCTCCCTCCTTGGAATCGACAAACGCTTCAAATCGTGACAGCAGGTCCTTGGCCTTGCCGATGGCTACTCCAGTCGAACCAACCATCGTGGCTTTTATCTGGACCGACATATCCTTAGTAACCGGCCAGGATTTCATCTCCTTGGTAGTAGCTTTCCTGTGAGCGGTGATCGCCTTCCACTGGGACTCGGCCTTTTCCTTCCACTTTTTCACTTGTTCTGGATTTTCAAGCGCCTGACTTCTGGCTTCCTCATACATCTCAGCGAGAGGGGTGCCATCGTAATCCTCGCCACCACCAAAGGTGCCATCACGATTGTCATAGTCTGGGGAGTAAGAGTGATCGGCCCATGCTTCGAGTAGCTTTTCTTTAACTGCATCACGGATCGACTGATGCCAGTCGGACTGCATCTCATCTATGTAGAACGCATCGTTACCATCCGGATCCTTACGAACATCGAAGCGCACATGAGCTACGAAATTATCCTCATTCTCCCAGTGACCGCTCTCGCTAAAGATTTCCTGGTCAGGATTTTGCCAGCGGAACAACAGGACCTCGTAATCCTCGCCAGCAGGTTTGAGCATGTAGTCTTTCCAGGCAAAGGCTTTATTTTCGTAATGGTCGGTAGCAACAATCACAGCATTGTCAAAATCCGAATCGTAACCAATGTCACCCTCCTCCTCATGTTGAACCGAGAAGTCGCCATCATTATCGACACGGATCGAGTATTGCCCTGAATACCAAGTTGCATCCCGATTTTTCGTTTCCCAATCGGATCGTTCGTCAACGTAGTGATCTTCTTCAAGACTTTCAGTGGCCTGTTCGTTGGCCTGCTCCTCCATGTCATCGACAGAAGTACCATCCCAAACACCAAGAGCTACATTCAGCTCCTCGATGTCCATGTCTTCTTCTTCTGGGATGTCCGGATCTGCTTCGAGGTCTGGATCCCAATTATGTTCCTGGTAAACTTCCTTCAATGCACTGGAGTAATAATCCTCCCAGTGTTGATCACGAATGGTCTCCCAGTGTTCGTACCAAGCATCCTCATCAACTTCCTCCTCCGAGTCAGGGTGTTGCTCATCGAAATCCGGCTTTCCATACTCGTCGTCTCCACCTGGGTTCTTGACATCAATATCGACACCATTGCGCTCGATGTACGACTGGATTGAAGTAACCGGGATTTTCTTCGGCTTGGTTCCACCGAACGCTTTGAGCTTCGCGGTCAATTCCGAACGCTGTTCCTGCATATTATTTAGGTCGCGCTGCTCAGTGACTGGCAGAAACTGTGTGTCCTCGTTATCAGCCTGCCACTGGCTCCGAAACGCATTGGCTGTATGATTGTACTCAGGAGCGCCAATTTTCTTCGACGTATCAGGGAACGCAGTATCGAAGGCTTCCAACTGTAAGGTGTTGGCGCGTTTCAAAACGGACGTGATTTCTGCCCCCACTTCGCGTTGCTCTTTGAAGACCTCGAAAATGGGCCCTGGAAATAGAGACTCCACATCCTCCATGCGATCGCCTATTGGCCAACCAGTATTAGCAGTCATGCTGTAGAGGTCGGCCCAGGTCGCATCCTCCAGCCAGGTTTCCAGGCCCATCCAGTCGATCTCGGTCTGCTTCATCTTGCCCTTCTTGATCTGGGACCTGATGAACTGCTTCCAGCCATCGGCGCTGGTGGACTTGGTGTCAGTCTCGTTGAACGCCTTCCACACCGCTGAGTAGAAGTACGGGGCGCTAACATGACGCAGGCGACCTCGACGTTTGGCTCGCTGGTATCCACCAGGCTTTTGCACGAAGTCGCTCGACTGCGCGATGACTGCCATGAGCTGCCCGGTATTGAACATGGCATCCTGGCCTGTCATCCATCGCACCACGTCGCGCAGGGCCTCGATGATTCGATCCAGGAGCTGCTGCGCTCGCTGCTTGACTGTCTGGCCGGCAAGAACTCGCTGCGCGGTGTGAGCGATGAACTCCTCCGCGGCTATCCTGCGCTCGCTGATGTCATTCCAATCCAGATCGTATTGTTGAGTGACCTCCCTGACCTCTTTCGCGAACGACTTGGACACTGTGTCCATAAACTCATCGAATCGCCATGGCGGCAATACCTGTCTGAGCCCGAAGTGGCCGACTACTTCATGCAGCAACGTCTCGATTGCCTCTGCCCTGGAAGTGACGTTGTTGGCGATGATGTAGATGTCGTCGTTAAACGCACCTTGGTCATACATTCCAGTCGTGTTTTTCTTCGAGTGGTCGTCCTCCATGGAAAGCTGAAGATGCCGCGGCAAGTCTTCGATTGACTCAATAACTCTTACAGGCGGGACGGTACGAAACATCCGATATACTGGCCTCAGCGCACCTTGAAGGTCAGGCACCGAGTAACCTTTGCCAGCATTCGTCCTCGGTTTTTCAATGAACAGAGCGGCCTGCTTCGGAATCAATTGTTCTGCCGTGGCCATGAGCTTTGTGTCCGCCCTGTCAAGCCAGCCCTTAAATTCTTCCGTGGTCATCTCGACGTAATCGCCCAGTAGCCTGCCGCCATCACTGTAATTGCGGCGATAGCCTTTCAGCGCATCCTCGGTGCTGCGATACCCAATCATCACCTTATGTTCGTCGAAGTTCTCCGGACTTATTTTCTTTCTGGCATCCTTTTTCTGATTGATGACGACCACGTTCCCGGACTCCGGATACCTGCCAATGAAGGCATCGACCTGATCAAAGCCACCGTAGCCATCTCGTTCATTGCTCTCCGTACCCTTGATGTAGCCGTAGGCATCCTTCATCTTGATCGACCACTTGTTGCCCTGGCTGTCAGTTCCTGAGCGTGTGCCACCTTTTGCGTTCTCGATCGTTATCGGCAGACCGTCGATCGTCATGTGACCTTTCTTGTAGTTGCCGGCCTTTTTCTGCTCCTCGGTTGGCTCAGACTCTACCCGGCGCTGAGCAGCATCAAGACGAGCAGCAATCGAGCTTCGAGACTCATCCGCATCGGAGCGGAAGGTTTCCGTTTCTGAGATTTCGTCCTCCTCCATGACGATCTCGATCTCTGGTAACCGAGTGGCCTGATCAGCATTGAAAACCCGGTACTCGATCTCGTCGAAATTCAAACCCATGCCCTGATGAATGGCACCATCGAAACCTTTGTCCCTCATCTTCTGGACCATGGTCGCGTCATCGAGGAGCGTAGACACCTCCATGTACAACTGATCGACACGCTCAGGTGCTTTTCGCAGCACTTCGGCGGGGCTCTCAAACTCTTGAGCGAAATTCTCCTCCCAGTTGTTGGTATTCATGATCCGATTGGAAAGTTCGATGTCATTCAGAATGTGCCTGACAGCAGCCTGTCCCAACTTCCTGCGGACTTCACTTATATCTATGAATGGATCGTTCTTCGAGTTGACGATCGGTTTCTTGATGTTCAGCGTGTAGCCACGGACACGCGGATCACGAGCGATCCTGTCCCTGGTTCTATCGTTTGGCTCCTTCGCGTAAACCGTAGCAGTCGCTAGACTGCCAAACGACAATGAGCCAATACGAGTCTGAAACTCCGTATCCTGGCCTTCGCGTAATCCATGCTCACCGCGCCAGACAACGATTTTCTCGCCACCCTTATCGGTTACGTCTCCCTCCTCGCGCTCCTCTGCTCGAACCATGCGCTTCGGCTCGACAATATCAATTGCCTCTCCGGTCTTTCTGATCGTGACCTCCTCACCCTCCATGATGATTTCTTCACCAGCGGCAGTGTCGCGAAGCGAGCTGAGCGCCTTGCGTCCCTTCGGCAACAACATGATTCGCTCGTCTGCACCAACGAACCTTCCGTATCCGGCGTTTGTCAGAGTGTATTGTTCGTCGATGGTCAACGGGTCGCCGGCTGCGACACGCTCCAATAGATCAACATCGAGATCAACCTTGACCAGGCCCAGCTCCTCAGCTTCCGCGTCAGAGATCTCCCCGGCCTGTTCAGATGGTGGCTTCGGCTTCGGCTTCCTGATTTTCTTGCCGCTATCGTCTGTGGTCGGATCGTCTTTGTCGATCTCCTCTTGGGTCACATCCTTGTAGAACGGATGCACTACGGTCGCCAGGGATCCACCAACACCGAAGCCGATGATGGCCGATCGCCTCAACATCGCGAGACCTTCCTCGGTCGTCGTAATCCAGATCAGTGCCTCACCGAAGGTCATCTCCTCAGTGATGAATCCCTTTGTATAGGCGTCCTGGATGAGCTGCGTAAGGGGCTCCTGAAGCGCCTCAGCACCACCGGCCTTCAAAAACCGCTTCAGTAGGGTGCCACCTCCCTTGGTTAAAATGCCGATCGGTATGCGTTCTGTGAGGACCTCAGCCGCGCCAAACACCATGCCATCGTTGACTGCTTGGCTGTGAGATCGTCCCTCAGCAATCGACTCTGCGTACTGATCAGCAAATACCTGGCCGCCCATGATCGCGGCGCCGGCATTTGCGCTCCTGGTCGCCGCTGCAACAATCAGCATCGGAGCCATGTTGATCGAACCCTCGATGATCGCTGAGGCGTAGTACTTAACTGAATCTTCCTGGACGTTTGGCGTATAGGTTTGAAGATAATCCCTTGCTTCCTTGCTTATCCGCAGCCCCTCCTGAAGCTCGGCATCCGCTCCGGCCTCTTTCAGCATCTCGCCATACAGCTCAGCCGGCTCCTTGCCCTGGACGTAAGCCTCCACCTCAAGAGCGAAGCTATCCTCCGGGGCAACGCCTTGATCGGACGCATGCTCCAATATGTACGCGAGATCTCGTGGCGCATTCAGGAACATCTTCGCGCCACCGTACTGGCGTTTGAACATCGCCGGCACGTTTGTCAGCGTATCCCACAGCACCATGCCCCAGGGATCTTCAGGCTTTTCTTCCTTTGCCTCCTCTGGTTCGTCGGGCTCACGCTCTTTCCAAAGCCTTCTGGCTTCCATAATGTGATCGGAACGGGCCTGAGCTGCCTCGATGGCTTCTTCTTGTGTTGCGAAGTTCGGATGAATCCAGCCTTTCTTGGCCTGGCTCCTCGCATCCCTTATGGCTACCGGGTTGGGAACCTGCTTGCCATTGATGATCGTTGGGATATTGAAAAACCGGCCTTCATTCTCAACCGTGATGCTGATCTCGGTGGACTGGGAGCCGTCCTCGTTCTGAAGAAGCTGCCTGGTCGGATCAATAACAAAACCGTGCGGATCTTTGGGATATTTAATCCACTGCTCACGCTCTTTCTTCAGCCTACCTTCGGCTGATGGCCTGGCCTTGCCAGCGTCACCTGGGCGCAGATAATCGGTCAGTGCATTTTCGGCCTCAGTGTCCGGTGGCTCCTCCAGCCCGGCCCTTATTAGCGCCGAGTGCGGCGCCGGCTTTGATCCGCCAAAGCTAGTTGTACCGCTGCCGCGACCGGGGAAAGTCTCGCGATTAAGTTTGATGTTGTTTTTTGTGATCTGCCTGGCTTCTTCGCGTGTTGGCGCGTTCCGCCTGGCTTCCGTTTTGATGTCATCACGCCACTCCTGAAATGAATCGAACGCACGACCGAAGAACCCTGGCTCGCTTGAGTCGCCAATATCAATGCGACTGACCGGAGACTCAGGATCTGGAGCTTCTTCGACGAGAGACAGCGGAGCTGGAGCCTCTACCTCCTCCTCGTCGTCTTCTTCGGTTACGATTGAAAGCCCTGCCATGGCTAATTCGCTTGCTCAACCTTGCCGTTTCGGATACGAACCTTGGTCTTATTCGATAACGTGTAGATCTTTCCTGGGACCATGCCGGCGCGAGCCTGGGAATCCATACCACTAAGCAGTCCATCAGGATCCTCGAAACCACCAGCCTTCTTGCTGCCGGTCTCGATGCTGCCGCTATTGATGATCTCCATGCGCCGCTCGACGAATCCTTGAGCTACTTCGAGCTGCTCATCAGGAGTCATCAGCTTCCAGCGTTTCAACTGTCCGGTGCTGGGAATACGATACCTTGAGCTGGCCTTATCTGGGTCCTCCAGGTTCTTCATCACCCGATCAGTCTGATCGGCTCGCTCTAGTTCTGGGAACGCGACGTTTGCGCCGCCGCCTTTTGCGTATGCGAGCGCACGTCGCTTGCATGACTTCAGCGCAGAACCCTTGAGCCCCTCGCACTCCAGGCCCTCGTAAGCCATGCGATCAACTTCACTGGCAAACTTATCGGCATTCGCGGCCTGCACTGGTTCACCATCCATCAGGACCGGCTTCGACTCACCACTTTGCTGATCGACGACGATAAAGTTGCCATCTCTGTCCGCCTTGACAACCGTATCCGCTTCCTCGGCTTTCTTGATCTGGGCTTCCGTAAGGCGCCGTTTTTGTTCACGTTCTTCGGCTTCAGTTGCTGCCTTGGCTTTGGCTGTCTCACGCCGTTGATGGCCACCGAACGCCTGCATGCCGGCTTGTCCAATGTCGCCAGCAATGGTGCCCTCTCCAGAGCCGGATGAGGCCATTAGGCTCAGCCCAAACTCCATTAAAATCAGTGCCTTCTCTTGCCTGGTCAGCTTGCCTTTCAGGTCCTTGGATTTCTTTTTCATCGTCGGATCGTTTTCGGATTTCTCCGGCTCGGTGCCCGTTATCTTGGCGTACTCCTCGTCAATGTTTGTGCCAGCCTTCTCCATTGAATCGATAGCAGAATTGACGGATTTCGGATCGGCTTTCTCTGCCATGCCGGCGAAGCTGTTCTCGCCCTTATCGAACTCCGCGGTCCGATCTGGCTGTGCCTGGGCTTGTACAGGAGGCATCGCTGGCTGTGGCGCTTGACCTGGAGCATCGAAGCTCGGAGCTGGCGCTCCAGGCCCTGGTCCTACAGCCCCCTCTGGAGGCATCGATGCCATCGGCCCTGTTGGCGAGCCGCCTGCGCCGATAGGCTGCGCTTGCAACGGTGACTGCTCAGGAAGCGGAAAGGTTGTCGCGCCTTCCGGCTGTGGCTGGCCTCGAACAATGTCTTGCAACGCAGGAACATTCTGGGCCAGATATTCGTCGAGTAATTTACCCATAATTTTATTCCGTAGGGCCGTATAGACCGGCGCCCTGACCAGGTGGGCCGCCTTCTGCCGCACCTTGAGCCACCAATGACATGCCACCAGTGAAATAAGCTGCCGTGACCGTTGCCGCTGCACCAAGGATCGCCTGGAACTCACCGCCTTCAGTGGATGTGGTCATGGTCTCGCCGTGTGGCACGGTACTGAGTGCAGCCAGGAGCGGCTGTAGATTGGTGATGTCCCAATCCCTGGCTTCAATGAACTGCTGATAATCGAAGTCGAGACCGGCCTGATCGAGAGATCGCTTCAGGCCACCTGTCACCAAGAGATTGTTCATCTCGGTTGAGAGCATTCGCTGACCTTCGGACCCAAGGTTACGGAACTGGTCCGAAGAAGCGCGAGCTGCTACACGGTCCTGCTCGAATCGGTTCGCCGCAGACTCGAACGCCATGGCATAGCCACGCGCATATAGATCGGAGATCGCTTCCAGGCTCTTACCGCTGGCCTCGGATGCGATGATTGCCGCCCTGGATCCACCGAAAGCGGAAGCCATGCCAGCTTCTTGCTGTGCCGTCTGTTTACGACGCAGACCTTCCTCGCGAAGCTCACGAGCTGCCGGCTCCAGTGCGCCCTTGATAAATGGATTCTGGTATGCCTCGATGTCAGCATCGAGGAAAGACTGACTGCCACGTTCGGCCAGCTCACGCGAACGATCCAAGTCTGCCCGATAGGCTCCACCTTCCGTCGCGGCAAGATCATAGGCTCGCTGCTCGTTCGGATCGAACGAGGCAACACGCTGATCGGTAAATGGCGTATAGGGGCGCTGCGCGATGTCTCGCGCCATTCCAACCGCTTGCTGGCTACCCTGGCTCAGCCACGCTGGAATGTCCCTCTGTTGAACCTTCTTTTTCTTGGACATCGTTAGGTGCCCTCACAAAGTTGCCGCCACCATATTGGTAGCCCCTTCGCTCCATCAACTTGTCTTTCAAGTCGGTGTCGCGACCAGTCATCAATCCGATAATGATTGGCAACCCTTTCCCTGTTGCCGGATCCACTTTCTCATCCGCAAACATCTCGACCATCTTCATCAGTTGGTCGGCAACATCCGTGTCTCTCCAGGTCTTTAGGACATAAGTCCAGTCGTTCTGCATTACCCAGTCGTCACTCCAATCGTCCCTGGCAATAGACATTCCAATGGCCGCGACGATCTGTTTTTGCTCCTTCGTTTCAGCTATGGCGACAAAGCCCCTATCGATCAGAGTTAAAACATGGAACATCTGCTTCGACTCGTTAATGCTGAGTGTCGAATACCAGATGTCTTCCGCTTGCTCCTTTGCCGCTCTCCTCAGTAACTGAACGAGCTTTACTACATCGTCGGGCTGTGCCCTCCGAATGCTTACCTTCTTCACGATGATCTCCTTTATCCGACTCCGCTATTTGCCAGGGCCACCTCGCAAGGCAAGCCACCGGCCAAAATTCAACAGTTTCAATCCTACATACTCGCCAAACGAGTTGGCTGCACTATGGTCCGCCAATGCCGCACCCCACACCGCTCCACCAATGGCGGCTGAGGATACACCAGTTATAGATGGAGCCACTGACGCTGCATAAGATACGGACGTAAACGCACTTGGCGCAATCGGAGATGCCGCGAAGCCAAACACTCGAATGGAATCGCCTGCTTGAAATAAATTGTCCAACCCGCCAGTCAGCCCATCGGTAGTGATCTGGATCCCGGAATCAAGCGAAGCCAACGTGGCCACTGAGCCGTCTGTCAGATTCTCCACCTGAAACTTGTCTAGCAGCTTGTCCTCAATGCCAAAGGTAATAAAACTCGCAGCAGAATCGATCAGGATGGTATTGGAATCAGCCCCAGTGTGGCTTCCGAAGTCCTCCAAGAAGGCAACCAAGTCACCCTCACCAACAACCATTAACTCAGTCGCCGGCCCTCCGCGAGCAGCGAATCTCAACTTGGCATTCTGGATTGTGGCAATGACCCCTGCCTGAAGACCTGGCTGCACAGGGGTCTTGCCCTCGGTGTCGAGGATCTTGTCGTCATCCAGATTTTCCAGTGAATCATCAGCTTCCCCGGCTGGCAGGGTATTCGATCTCAGCGTGTCAACAAGATCCTGAACCGCCAGGGCTGCTGACGGTGGACTAACCTCGATAATTCGTGGACTGATTCGGCTGAATACCCCCCAATCAACAGTAATGTCTGCCCTTTCGGTCATGGCAGATCAACTTGAGCGTCCGCAGTTTGTACAACACCGAGAATTACGCCAGACGCTGTGAACTCGCCCGTTGAGCGGAAAGGCTTGAATCCTTTTAGGCGAGCCTTGTATACGACATCGATGTTGGCGACGAATTGTATGGTGTTCGTTACCGATACGCCTGCGGCCTGCTCCCTGATAAAGGTCACATGCACGTTATCATCGAGCGTCAAATCAACGGCGCCAGTAACGGCACCAATCGTACCCGAGGTCAACGTGAAAATGTTGGTAGTGCGATTCACCGAGCTATACGGGAATTGCAGGAAATTGCCGGTGTCGTTCGGATCCAGTACATACAACACACCAACATCCGGCACATCTGCCGGCAACGGACTGATGGTGCGAGAATTGGCGCCAACCAATATGGTTGAGTCGGCTGCCTGGTTGTTACCGCCACCGATGACACCAACATCAAACTCATTTCTGAGAATAAGCGTGGAGCCCGAGCCCGTTGAGCGGAAAGCGGCAACTCGCCACAAATTCGCAATACCGGAGATAGTCATTGACTGTAGGTTCGGTGGGCTACGGGTTACGCCATTATCGTCGATAACCGTAAACGCCCGAATATCTGCTGCTGCCACAAAGCCAGTATCGAGGAACCAGCCCTGAGCCAACGCCCAGTTGCCAGTAAACGGCCCCATCGGATTACCCGGTTTGACTTCGCCATAACTGTCTTTTAGCTTGCGGAAGAACCGACCGATGGTGCCGGCATCGGCAGTGCCAGGGCCCTCGAATAAGAAAGTGGCTTCTTCAGCGCGAGTCAGATATTTGGAATACTGGTAGCCGTTCTGCACTGTTTGGGGGCTGCCGCCTCCGGTCAGGTTGTGCGAGACCGAAGCCGAGTAGGGCTGTGCGCCTTCACCATTGTTCAGGTCAGCACTGAAAAGAACGACTGAGGCATAGGTCTGTGTCGTTACGCCTGGATTCCACGTTGCACCCGAGCTGACGCCAGTAATGGTGTTGTCACCTGAGAAGGTGCCAGTCAGTACCTGGATGTAAATAATGTCCGTAACGGTGTCCGCAAACACCAGCCGTCCGGTCGCGCCAGTGACAGCCTGAGAAAGCGCCTCGCCTGGATTGAACGTGCCGGTAATGACTGCCTGCGGCGAACTATCGGCAGAAATGTCAACAACTTGCATGGCAATGTCGGCGCTGAAGCCAGCAACGACCTCACCAATAGAGACCGGCTCATTGACCGTGAAGGCTTTGCCGGAGACTTCGCCTGTGCAGACATCGCCATCGGCAAGCTGGGTGCCGCCTTTCAGTACATATTCCAAGGTGCCGGTCGCCCCGGCATCGCCAGTCTGAGCTACCACATAACCAACTTTCAGTAAGTTACCCGCAAGCGCAGTAAACATTTCACCCTTGAGCAGGGTAGCTGCTGAACCGGCATCCCAGTCAATGATGAAGGCGCCGTTCGGGTTACGATCCGCCGCAGTATCATCAGCCGTACCCAGCGCAACCGTGTTGACGCCTCCAACAGCCGCATTGAACTGCGTATGATCGTAAGTCGATGTCCAAAATTCGTGTGCGAATACCGTATAAGCTCCGTTGACAGACGGATCACCGCCCGGTAACAACTGCCCAAGGCCAGCCGTGGCGGGTGCGATAAAGCGCGTGTCTCTGCGTGTTTTCACCTTCACCAGCACGTCAATCTGACCTTCAAGCCAACTGGTTGCCACTTTTTCCTGATTCTGTTCGATGTAGAGCTGCGGCATGTGAAAAGGCTGCGCCGCGACATACAGGAAGCCGGTATCCGTGACCTTATTCAAAACGCCGGTAGTCTGCGGGTTCGCCCAGACTTCCGCGCCCGAGGTATCCGTCCAACCGCCTTGACGCATGAAGCGATACGAAAGATCAGGCGTGATCCAATCAAAGACCACCTGATAAGCCGAGCCCTTGCCAGTAGCATCCAAGGCTTCGTCGTCATCCAACTGGATCAACTCATCGAAGGTGTCTTGAGAGAGCGTGTACACGCTGTTGGATTTTCTAACGATATTGAGTGAGTTGGCAGCCGCATAAATACCGCCCTGTGAAGCATTGCCACCAACCGCATCAGCAAACTGCTCTTTGCGAATGCCGTCAGGCAGATTCAGTAGCGCCGCGGCAATCACGGCATTGGTGCCGTTAGCATCAGCGATCTTCACGCCGTCCACGTTAATATCTTCAGTCGTAACCCACGTACCGGACTCGTCGGCCAGAATGAGCTGAGTGCCAGTGTCGGCTAATACTCGCCCGGTCGCGGCAGAAGTCACGCCAACAATTACGTCGCCAGGCGAGAACACCTTGCCTGCAACGAGGTTGTTGTAACCAATGACCTGATCGATTTCCAGACTAATATCGTCAGTCCAGTCGCCGCCTCCACCCGAACTATCCGAGTCCACAATGATCAGGCTGCCGGTCGCTGTGACGCCCAACACTCGCTCGACCAGTCCACGCGCGCCCCCGGCTGTGGTTTCCTGCACGATCGCCTGTTCTGGAATTGCCACGGTGCCGGCATCGTAGTGAATGATTACACAGTCGTTTGTGTTGGCCGTACCGGGAACGGCAAGGGTGCCAGCGGTCTGCGTGGTGCCAAGTGCCGTATCGTTGTCCACACCGACACCATTCGCCAGCGCCACGCCTGCCTCGCCACCAGTAATGCTAAGCGAGCTATTATTGGTAAACAGTGTGAATACGTCACCAAAAAGCGTACCACCGCCCAAGCCATCTTCATTGTATTCGATGGTCCGAACAGTGATTGTGCCAGTCACTGCATCGGTGACGACATCCCCAATATGAATGCCCTGTACATCCGGAGTCTTGTCAACGACACCATCGAAGTTCACAAAGGACATGACCTCAAAGGTCTCGTTGTCCTGAAACAGCCCGACTACATTGGTCAGTGTCAGGGTGCCGCTTGCGGTCGCACCAGTGACGGCAATAATTTTGCCGATCGCGCCAGAAGTATTGCCGCGGACGTATTCACCAACGGCTGCCTGTCGGCCAGTGCCTATGTCGTAGCTCAGCACACCGTCGATGTGGCTCAATATTTTGGCAGCGTAATTAAAGTCCCAGTCATCTGCGATGGCCATCGTTCTATCCCCTATGGTAAATCCACAATTTTATTCGGCTCGAATCTCACGCCAACCGTCAATCCAGCGGATGTTATCACGCCAGGCGTTCGGAAGAACTTAAAACCCTTTAGCCGCACTCTTGTCTCTACGTTGGTATCACTGACAAAATTGAAAGTTGCATCGGTGAATGTACCAGCCGCGTCAGTCGTTCCTTGCGTAATCAGCGTTCCAGCCGGATCGTTTTGAATCCGAACTCTTGCCCCCTGCACAGCATTGCCATCTGGATCGTTCACCTGCACTGTCAACGTCACGGTGTTGTTGACAATGGTCGCGCCATTCAAGGTAGACACCGATGGGGTGTCGCCACCTTGCAGCACATTGATGATTGCAATCGCACCAGTACGCAGCTCGAAGATCGCATCGGTGCCCCCAACCGCAGTCCACACTATCGGAACGGCATTATCCCCCGTGGCAAAGTTGCCAGCGTGAGTTGGGGCTGACGTGTCTGTACCTACATTAACGATATTCACAGCCGTTCCAGCCGTGTACTCAATGGTCAGCACGTACTTGGTCGTGTTCACCAATAAGAACTCGTCCCGGAACTCGAAGTCCGTCATCGTCAACACACCGTCGAGCGTACTCACGTCAAGCGTCTCGGACGTAGCCAGAGCCACACCTGTCGGTTCACTGTCAGTACCAAACGTGCCTGTGTGGGCATACAGTTTGGCTACCGCCGTGCCGGTCGGTGATGCTGTCTTGCTGAGCATGAACTGGGCACGAGATAGCGTGTTGCCATCGCCGGTCACACTTTGGGCATAGCCGTGATTCACATCATTCAGAGGGCTGGTCGCGCTCTGGTTCGCAATACCGTAGCTGTCAGTGACGGTTGCAACGCCAGAATTGAGAACATCAAAGGTGTTGCCAGCAAAGGTGATGTTGCGAAAGTTGTAAGTGATCTTGCCGGTGAGTGTTGGTCGTAACTGGATGCCATTGATACAGTTCTGCACAGCAACGTCACGGAAGCTGTCAGTGGCTGGATCAGCATCACCAAGGTCGATCGCAGCATTCTCCGCTGCTGCCAAGCCTGCGATCACGTTACACTTGCGAAACAACGCTCCATTTCTAATCCTGATGATCTCGAAGTTAGTTATGGTGCAGGAGATCATGTCAGCGTTGGCCTGCTCCAGATTGATTCGTCCACCCGTATCTACTCGAACGAATGTGCCAGCGGCTGTTAATGTTCCTCCAGCACTAACAGTATCCACTCGAATACGAATGAAGTAGTAAGCAAGCGAGCCGTTGACAGTCGTGGTCGCCCAATCAGAAGGTATTTCCCATCGCGGTTTCTTAACACCTGTACTCTGGAAGTCCAGTCCGGCATCCGTAAGCTGCGACAAAACCACCCACGAGCTGCCGTTCCAATACTCATATACGACAGTGAACGTACCATTATTCGCTTGCGCCACATTATATTCAGCGTTACTGAACGGGAAGTCATGCCCAATGTAATTCGCATCATTCACCGTTGCAGGTGACTCTAACATTACAGTAGCGTTTGGGCTGCCTGATACCGCATGTAACGTCTCGTTTGTAAACACACCCCCATTGTCTAATTGGTTATTACGAAATGTATCTACCGCCAATGCTGCTGGACCCAACAAGGTACATCCATAGAAAGCCACCGCAATATCGGCATCCGTCGCAACCACATTGAACGGCACCAACCCAGCCGATAAAAATGAATTACCAGACACACCTACTGCGGTGATGCCACTGCCAACCAACGTACCGAAGGTGGCTGCATTCGTGCCTGTGCCACCAATAAACGATAGGACGTGGAAACTGGTCGCAAACGCTCCATCTTGAAACACCCAGACCTTATTGCTGTCCTCGAAGGTGCTGTTGGTAGCTGCGGTGACATCACCAATGACTATGCCGCCAAGAATATAAAACACACCGTTGATGTCAACAAACGTGCCACGACCGGCAGTTGCATCAGCCGCTGCAATCTCAAGCGCGCCACGCGGAGTGGCAGCACCACCAGTCACCGTGATGCCAGACAAGATCTTTAGTTCATCAAGGAAAAAAGTATCACGAGATGATGCCGTCTGATGGTCAGCTAAGAGTGCAAATGCCCTGGCATTTGCCATCAGATTACCAGCACTATTGAACTGATGGTTAGGGGATAGCGGGTCAGCACAGAAGCAAAAGAATCCGTTAAATACATTGCGTGTCGTGTTGTTATCACCAACATTGATTTCTTGGTACAAAGTGGCAGCACCATTAACCGTAGACCATCGGATACGCCAGCCCTGCCCGGCACTTGATACGTTATCGAGTGATCTCCCCCAAATCAAAATATGCTTGCCTTCAATGTCAAGGACGCCCCCGAAGTCGTCACCAACACCACCAAGGTCAGCAGCCGTGACACGCGCTCGCCATGAGTTCGTACCCTGTGCCTTGATGTCAGGATCAAGTGCGCTTGGGTTATTCACCCCAGTACCAACATTGAAGCGTGACGCATCCAACGCATCACACGTATTGATGATCGTCTGATCGTTAGCGGCGACGGAAATTGCCATTACTTACCTTGTGGAGTTGGCAGGCTAGACTTGATGACTTCCTCGCTCGGTCCACCCGTATCCTCGATTTTGTATATCGGTCCCACACCCTCATCGTCCTCTGGCCAGGTCACATAACAGATAGCTTCGGGCTGCTTCACCACCTGCCGAGATCCAAACAAGCGTATAGCTTCTACAGCATTGAAGGCCACACAAGTCTCCGTTGTCGTCTTGGGCTTTTTCACATCGGGATTCCCAGTGTACAGCGTAACCCTCCAAAGCCGCTTCAGTTCTCGTCCTCGATAAAACATTTTCTTCTCCTACGAATAAGGTAATGCCAGTCGATCGTTCCAGATATTGTCGAAGGCACTGTCGCCATTGGCCCATTCAATATCGACATCATCTTCACCTGGCGTGATGAACGTAATTCTCTGGATCCGCCAAAGTGCATCAGCATCCACAGTGCCAGGAACGGCTTCTCCAAAGTAATAAATGGTAGACGTTGTTGTGTCGTCAACCCGTTGTGCGAAAGTGGCCACAGCATCAGCCTCCAAAACAGTAATTCGTGATTCATGGTTGACAATAACAGCCGTGTTCGCGGCCACTGCCGCCACGCTCGCCTTGCCATCAAGGGCAACTTGCAATCCAGAAATAGAAGATACTGGGTGTGTATCCGCGGCGTCTCGGCCAGCAAGATCATTATGCTCCCCAGCAAATTCGGATGCAGCCTGTGTCGCTGCCTGTATGTCGCCCTCGACAGATCGGAACCATCGTTGCAAGTCATCAACGAGGGCTCGCATTTTGTACTGATCGTACTGCCTCTCGAACTGAGGAAGATTCGGTCTACCGGCCATTAGCCGCCCCTCCTGCCATGAGGTTTCACCTCGGCTCGCCAGGTGCCCATTCTCCAATTGTCTCCAATGGCATTTGATTCAATTCGCAAGGCAACCTGCCGAGCCTTCATGCGAACACCTTTTCGTGCGGTGGTCGGCAAAATAGTAAATGGTCCCTTAATTTTCTGCGTTGCTGACTGCGGATACTCTCTGCCCTTGAGCGTAAAGTCGATGCTACCGACAAGTGTCTTAAAGTCCGGGATCATCGCGCCAATGTGCATGAGGTGATTCCCGGAATCTTCAATCTCAGCGTCCCAGGTCTCGATAAACGATGTCATCGCCTGAAGGACATCGTTCTCATCAGTGTCGTCCACACCAGTCTCGTGCTGGAAAATTAGACCGCCAAATGTCGCGTAAGGCTTCTTCAAGAACTGCGAACTGTCGTGAAACGCTGTGCGAGTCAACGTCCCAAAATCCCAAACCATGTCTTTGTAATCGAGCTTGACGTAGCGATCGTTGGTCTCTGACAGCGCACTTGGATAGAACCACCAGATCTCAGTGAATAGTTTGTTCACCGCACAGTAGACCTTCTGCCCCTGGGCGGAATTGATGTCGTCGAATACGTGATTGCGAACATCGCAGTCCATGACCCTGAGTACTCCATCGTATCTCAGGAAATCGTCGGTGCCCATGAAGTACATGATGCCATTGACATCGACGCCACCGTTTGCGCCAGCAATCGTGACACTCTGCCCCTGATGTCGCAGGCCAAAGACAAGACTCCCTCCAATAAATTGGAGGGCATGCAGAGACTCGTCAGTGTTTACAAGAATGTCGCCACGCGACTCGACCGCGGTAATGATTTCCGAGCCCACATCAAGGCGAATATCGCCGGCCAGGTTCGTGCTGGTCGGGATCCAGTCATTGAAGTTTTCCTGGTCTGACCAACGAATCAGAAGTTTATCTGCATCTCCAGGTGACGCCGCTGAGCCGAGGCCGGCACCAAAGGCAATCACATGACGTGACTCCGGAGAAATGAGCATGCGCTGGATAGACGCTGGCGCATTCACCACCAGTTGTGCGCGAGAGGTAGGTCCAGCGGTACGGTCCCAATGATACAGCGCACCACCGTTTGGCGAAGCAAGTAGATCCTCACCGAAGTTATCGAGCGACCAGGTTCGCAATGTCCTCAAGATGCCGCCGATTGGATCTCCCACGCCGTAGAAACCATTTCCATAGCCACCAGTCCCGTAGCCTTGCACCGTCACGTTGCCAGATGCGCCAATATCGATGTCGTATTCAAACTGCACTGTGCCGCCGCCAGATGCCGACGAGGTTGCCGGCGTCAGGTTTCTGATGACGTAATTATCGGCATCGGTCACCGAGATGATCTGAAATTCTCCATCGATGGTGATGCCGCCAACCGCGGTGGCGCCACTGAAACGAACGAAGTTACCGGCCTGCCCACCGTGAGCTGTGTCGGTGACCTGGACATACGTGGGATCGCCACTTGCGTTTGGATCGAACGCGCCCGTTACGCTCGTAGTAAACGGATCCGTCAGGCTACCTTGCTCCCTGATTGGCGTGATGTCGTACAAGGTGCTGTTGTTGACCAAGTACAACTTCAAGTCCGTGCCGATCGCCGCCCAGCTCTGCTGATCAATGCTCGTCCAGTCGATCAGTGCCCTGGAAAAGCCAAGAAATTCCGTTTGCTCAAGATTGTTCGCCGGCAAGATCACCAGGCCGTCTGGAAAAGGCGTGATCGAACTGATGCCGAAAGCTGCACCTGGCGTTATCAAAAGGGCTATCGTGCTGGATTGGTCTCCATTGCAGGCTGTCGCCTGAAACGGTCGCACATCCACGTTCAGGGTATTGGCGTCTTCCGGCAGGGATTCAGTGATAATGACCTGCGTTGCTGCGACGACCGCGCCGGCCAGAAATCGAATGACAATGCCTTGAGTGTTCGATTGGATGAACGAATCCACCGCATAGACAAACACATTCGGCGTACCAGTCTGTACGTTATCGATGAGCGGATCTCGTAACGTCAATGTCGTCGCGCCGGCTGAGTGATTTGCCGCGAGCGCCGTGACCTGCGGTCCTGAGTCCGTCAGTATCCTCACCTTGCTGCCGACCCGTAAGTAAGTGTTCAACGTAGCGGAGATCTGAATACTGATAGATCCAGTGGTGCCGCCGCCGATTACGTTCGCCCCGCCAGCAAACTCCTCTGGGTACTCAATAATGAACGCATCGCCGGCAGACGCCGTGATGTTGGCGCTCAAGTCAAAAACGAACACACCGGCCAAGGCGCCGGCATCGTTCACTGTGCGTCCGCCTAATCCTCCTACCAGAGAATCATCGAACAGCCAAACAGGATCGGCATCCAAACAGGTGACAGCCGTTGCCAGGTTAATCGTCGTCGCAGACACAATGTAAGTGCCGCTGGCAATCACATCCTGGCTGAGTTCTTCGTCAATGCCGACGATGGTCTGGCCCAGAGAACTGATTATCCAGCCACCGAGTTTCTCCGCAAGCAACTGACGGAACCGAATTTTGTCGCCATCCTTGTACCGGCCCTTTGCACCGCGGTCGGTTTCCTCGGTCATAAGACCAGGGAAGTTTGGCAATTCAACTGGTGTCAGCCTGCTCATTACGCAATCTTCTGCAACGCCAGGTACGAGCCATCAAAGACTGTCAGGTTGTTCGCGTTACTGGTGTTCTGTGCCCACTGCAAGGACAATGTACCTCCATCGGACACCACTAAAGTACCATCCAGCAAATTCCATTGAGCCACCGCGATGTCTATAGAGGCTTCGGTCACGGTGAGATTGACATCCCGCAATGCTCTGGTGTTTGCGCCACTTGCCGTCTCCATGCTTGTAAGCTGAGACCGGGTAACCGTTCCGGTATAATTGATTCGCCATTTGATGCCCATAGCACCAGTGACCAGTCCCTTAAAAACCATGAGCATGGTCAGCTTGTAGGTGCCTGCTACGATACCAGTGAGAACTAAATCGTCGTCATCGTTCAGCGTCACATCGGTATTGGTCGTCTGGTTTACCGTTTTTTCAGCCCCAAAAGAAAAACCGCCTGCCGCGATCGCGCCTAAAGTAGCCGGAGTGACGGCCCGTACCGCATCGACACCAGCATCGACCTCAGCTTGAGTCGCAAGCTCGATAACTCCGGCGAGACTTTCTGTCGCTGCTCGACCGGCGAGCTTCAGCGGCGTGATGGCGCGAACATCATCGGTTCCAATATCGGTCTCAGCCTGGGTAGCGATTTCGAGCGCACCCTTCTGCGTCTCCGTGGCTTGCAACAACGATGTCGCGTTCGCCAGTTTGAATGGCGTCACGATTCTCGTGTCATCCGAGCCAGCATCGACCTCGACCTGAGTCGCGAGTTCAGCGATACCCGATTGTATTTCCGTTGCCTGCAATGCCGTCGAACCAATAATGAAGGTCTCATCGGCGTTCGGATCGACGTAGACCATGACCACCGAACCACCTGGGATAACGACTCCGGTTCCTGCTGCGGTCTTGACTGTCACATCGAAAGCAGGAGAGGTCTCGTTCGTGACCATGTAAAGTTTCGACGTGCTGGGCACAGTGACATTCCTAGCAACGCCAGGATTGCCAATGACCGCGAGCATCGCGTTTCGGGCCTGATCGGTAGCGCCGTTTGCTGTCGTTAGAACAACATCTGCGACCGTCACATCAACGGCAATTCGGCCAGCGATAGCGGTCTCGACCAACTGGATCAGGCTCGCGTTATTGATCCCGCCCCAGACGTTTTGATTGCCGCCAGTTTCTTGCAGTACGAGCCGCAGAATTGAAGTAAATGTGTCAGCCATTGGTCTACATCCTCAAAAGTGCGTAAGTATTATCCACTGGACCTCACTATCGCGAGGGCCGGGTTCGTTGGATCCGGGAACTTGATCGTTAAGTTGCCACCGTTCACTGTGATCGGTGAACCGAAATTCAGGACCCACATGATCTTGTTCGCCTGGGGCCCGGCTGTCGTGTTGTAAATGACAGCACCTTGAGCCGCGGTTCCGGGGCTCTGCCCCCAGGTGGCTCCAGCTATCACAATGTCATCGAGATCCATGACAGGGCGATTCGCGCCGCCAGGTGTGTAAATAACGGTCTGTGTCAACGCGAAGCCACCGGCAACATATCCGGATCCAACCAGCTCGTCTGTCAGCGATGCCTGAAGGTCCGCAGTCTTCACATCGATGTTCGCCAAGGTCGTGTACATGGCGAAGAACAGCGCGTCGTTCTCCGGATCATGGACGCCGTTGAACAGTTGGTCCCGCAGGAACTGGAAGCAGGTGCCGGCGATGATGCTCATGTCAAGCTCACCGTCCTGGCCGCTTCCTTGATCGGGCTGTAATCAGCTCTCCATTGCCGTCTCAGCTCCAACTTCCTGGATCCCAAAAACTCGCTGTAGGTTTTCTTCCATACTTCGATCTCGCCCTGATCGGACTTCAAGAACTCCTCGCTCGCGACCAAGGCCGCGTACAGCAACAGGTCGCCACAGTTCGTACCGAGCCAGGTCGTTTGCGTTGCGGGGGCCAATGATATTGGAGACTGGATCTGACGCAACTCGAAGCCATGGGTCAATATAGGTGCCGGCGCAACCCAAATCTCGGTCTCGGTAAACTCAGCCCAATAGATCGGCTCTGCCGTCTGAGTCACATCGGGTTCAAAGTCCAGGCAAAATTCGTAAGTCCGGCGTTGCAGGAAACGCCTCAGCCCTGCTCCACCGACATCGCGTATGTGCAATGACCTGGTGCCTTGCCAGGTCGCCGGTTTGATCGGCTGGATAAATACCGCGGCTGTCAACGCACCTGTTTCCACTCGATCGAAGATCTCGAAATTGAGATCCGTGGTCAGCCGGCTTTCGCCCAGCTTGACCAAGGTCGGCAAATCGGTGATGTACTCGGCGCTCCCTTCCTCCAGTACCACCTGAAGCTCGGCTATGAGCTGATCGTAAGTAAACGAAATGGATGAACTCATGACAAATAATCCCAGTCCTGAAAGCCAACGGGCTTCGTGAATGCGAAAGGCGCTTTCATAGTCCACCGCACCTTAAAGCCTTTATTGTTGCAGTTTACCGACCCAACGTAGGCAGGAATGGGTGCGCCTGTGGTCGTATTAAGGAAGTCTCCTATGAGCGTCTCGACCCTGGCAGGTGTACCGTTCCTGGACCATGTTACCTCACCAGTAACCAGATCAAGGGCGATGCCAATGACATCTCCCGTTGTATAGGCCAATAAGCCGTTTGTCGTAATGCCATTGTGATGCGTTTGCCCATCGGCCATGTACGAAGCGATAAATGGTCGTTCGCCGGCTTCATCGCCTGGATCTGATGCGGCATTGGATTGACCGCCTGAAATGTGTGCATTGAAAGTGCCAACGTAAACTCCGAGAGTAATCGCATTTGGCGTACCGAACGACGCGCCAACAGTAAATTCGCAATAGTACTTGCCGGTCGCGCCAGTAGCGTCTCCGGCTGGAAACGCCAGACGACCCATCATGTGTCCGACCGACGAGTTGCCTCCTTGAAATGGCATCTCTGGATAATCGTTGCCAGATCCAAAATGATTGTCATCAGGGAAAACGTGAGCATACATCTGCTCCTGATGTCGGATTAGCTCTGGCGCCGTAATGATGTTGCCACACAATTCTACTGTCATGCCTTTAATGGGAAGGCCGCCCCAAGCTCTGGCAGGATTGTTATTCAGACGCATCAAAGTCCTCGGCAAGAAACCAGGTGGAACAGTCGGCGGCGGCACCGCAAATCCAAGAGACGGAATGAATGGCGGAACGAAATCACCTTTGCTGAGTGTTGCTATGTTGTAAGTGAAGGTCCTCACTGAAAGCGATGAATCATAGATCAATGAGGCTAAAGTGGTGTCGTTATCCGAAGGAGAAGCGAACCAGATCCTGTACGTGCCAGAGTTCGCTGGCGTCAGAAAGAAAAAGCTATTGGCCGAATCATTGTTAGCAAATTCCAAGGATACACAATGGAAAACTTCATTCCAGCCAACGCCTTGATTAGTTACCTGGTCAATAATCGGAAGTGAGGCGGTCGTTTCTCCCCTGAAGAACTGTCCGTTAATCCCAGGTGATGCCAGCTCCTCCCAACCAATAAACCATGCCTGCTCATCAACAACGTCCCAATGGACAGCCAAGCAGTACGTCTCCCCAACTTCAAGCGTGACATCTTTGAAGCAACCGTGTGGCCCACCAGTTATGTCACCGTCATCAATGACAACGGCATAATGAATACCATTCAAGACCGGATCCAAACTACTACTGCCACTGGTTGACCAAGTTGCAAAGAGATCGTTGGCAGTATCTGGCAATAAGTTCTCGCACAGCGACACTGCACCTGGGTTGTAAAACGCCGCATATAGCCATCCAGACTTTCCGCTGCCGCTGTTTTCATCAATCTGCATATTTGTGACAACATCTTGCGTCGGCGTCTTGCGCGTAATGACCGGATCGCCGGCAGTCGGCCCATCATGAAAAGTCACAATTTCCAGCACCGAACTATTGGGGCTTGAGATTTGTGGCGCACCCATCAAAGCAACAAAGTCAACATTGGCAGTTATATCGTCATCGATTCCTGGATCGCTCCACGATAAATTCTGAAAGGGACAGGCCAGATTCAAGTTCTGAACTACCCACCAAAGCACGTACCACCGGACGTTTGTCGCGTTGTTTGATGTCAAAGCAAAGATGGTCGCATCTACAATATTCTCCCGCGGAAACCACCAAAGCGAGCCGGATCTGACTGAATCGTTATAGCCCTTGCTTGTCACATGATTAGAAATAATGCAGCGAAGATCTGGTCCTGAACTGTCTAGCTCCGCGTTAGTGGTAATTGAGATCATGTGCACAATCGCTGAGCAGCCAACGTCAAGACTGCCTGTCAGATCCAGGTTGAACGTCAAACTGTTATCGACGATCTCGAAGCCTGAATCCTTGACACGCACAGCACCAGACTCAATCACTGGCGTAATGTTGGCCAGCTCATAACCGAACGAGAGCCCGGCGCTTCCTGCACCACCAAGAGGAAGACCGAATCCTCCACCAGGAATAGGATCCAGTCCAGGTGCGCCACCGAGTTCAAGGAGAGTGCCAATCTGGTCGCGCTCAGGAGCTGGTCGGTACAGCGCAGTCGGATCCCTGACGCTGGGCAATGATTCCTGCGGATGCTTGGGCTCGTACCATTCAGGATCGACAATCAGGTTCGGATAATAGCCGTCCGCAATCATATCTCGGAGCAGCATCTTGCGTCCCGAACGGGCACACTCTCCGAGAGCCCACTTTCCCTTGGCGTATGCTGCCCCGATCGCCACATTTATCGCCTATTGAATCGCGACCGCCGCGACTTATTCAACGTGGGCGAAGTGACATTGGTTTCGACCCTGGTGCCACCAGTTTCCGCGAGCCCTGCGACTCCAGCTTGCTGGCCCCTGGCTCCTTCGATAGCCTGACGCATCAAACCGCCGACACCACCTCCACGTTGAGCAGGAGGAGTTTGCCGAAGCGGCTCCGTCTGAACCTGTCCTGGACGTTTGGCGGTCGGTACAACGCCAGGAGAGGTCGCTGGGTACTGCGGCGCAATCTTACTTCGCGCTGCATTGACTGGAGCGGCAAGCGGGGCTTCCGGATCCACAATGCTTTCAGCCTCCGGCAGAAGCGCCGAGGTATCCCCTGGTGTTGCAATCTTCGGAGCTGCCGCTCGACTGATAGGGTTCATGACCCTGTTGAGAATACCGCCAGGCTTCGGACGCCCGGTCAAATTTGCTCGACTTACCATTAACGTCTCCCGTAAAAGCGATCGTAATTGACAGACAGCACAAACGGTGCGCTCTCGTGATCTTCGTCATCGGCCTCTTTGAAGTACACCTCAGCTTCGCTTACCAGGTCCCTAAACCGCTCCGGCTTGTACTTTTGTGCGATCTTCGCTGCCAAGGCGGACACGAATGCCTCCTGGAATCGGAATGGAATATCCAGGGTATTTTGGGCGTTTCCTGCGTCCTCGATCTGACCGTAGACATTGGCAATAATTTGATCGGTGGTGTTCTCGCCGCTGAGCCAATAGAACATCTGCGGAGGCAACAAAGCGCCGGTCGTGTCTTTGCGTCGATCGATGAAATACCGATCTGGCCGACCTTTCAAGGTCTTGTCGTGGATGATCAGGTAGTCCGATCGCGAGATGGGATACATCTCCGTATCCACACCGTTGACACCAACACCCATAAAGCGACGTAGCACCACGGTCTGCACATCAATCGTGCCTGCCGGCAAATCGAAGACGTTCTCATCGATCGCAGTCGTGTGGTTGACCTGCGTAAACTTCCATTGACGATGGCCTTTGTTGGACCACCGCGACAGGATGAATCCGACCGAGCGACGGATCGAGATGAGATGCTGGGTCACAATCTCTTGAAGATCGAGCCCAGCCCTCTCAACTGCTTCGTCAGCGTAAGCGGCCAGATTCGGATCCGTTATAAACGTACCCGTTGAGGCCATGGTTACGCCCCCCTATGACCGGCCTGTGCGATCTCCATCGTTGGAGTGCCACCAGTAATTGCCGCATTGGATACCAATCGCAATGCGGTGATCGTCTCTTTGACAGTATCGTTAGCATCAGCGACAACGGCCACCAAGGCGCCGTGATCAAAACTATTCACAACAGGATAAACCAGGTCAAATACTGATCCAACGTGCTGGCCCACTGTCGGCTGAGGATCGTTACCGCGCCTGCCCAACAAGTTCGATCGCGTCAGCTCAACGTCCAAGCTGACTGTGGCGCCGTTGATCTTGATTGTCAGACCTATATCGACTGGATTCCTGATGTAATCCACCGGGAACCAGGCCGTTGGAACGACCGTGACTGTGCCGGCACTGATGTCGCCGCCAATGTTGTTCTCAGGAATAATCGACAGGATGCTCGCGAAAGGCTGCTCAGTTGCGACCGTTGCCGCGGCGCCCAGCACTGATTCTTGGATCTGATTGCCTTTACGCCCTGTGCCAGTAATCAAGAATCGATTGCCAGCAGCAGTGCCGGCAACGAAAGCCTGCGTACCGATAGGAACCGTGGTGCTGGTTCCCGCCTGGAACTCTGCACGAATGTAGAAAAATGGACCTTGCCCATTGATCGTAGATGCCACCCAGTCACCTGGAACGGTAAACGATACGGTGTTGACTCCACCAGTTTTGAAGTTCGTGGTGCCATCACTCACGCCGGCAAGAGCGACAAACGAGGTGCCGTTGAAGTATTCCCAAACCACCGTGTAGGTGCCAACACCAGCAGTGCCAACATTGACATCGATACTTGAAAACTTCGCATCGGAGCCGAAGTTGTATCGATCGATGCCGGCAGCCGGCACAGCCGGAAACAGCGTCATGTCGTTCGCTGCCGCGCTGTTCGCTTCGCCGGTCTCGTCAACGAATGCGCCACCATCTTCAGCAATGGCGGCGCTCAGCACTCCGAGCGCAAACGTCAGTAGCACTGTTCGCGGCACGTCATTCACGAACGGAGATCCACCGGCCAGAACCAGTGGCTGCCCGGCAACCGCCTGTTGCACCGCTGCAATCAGAGAGGCGTTACCAGCAGCATAGGGGCCAATTTGTAAGACATTTTGTCTCATGTCGTTCCCCCAGGTTAATTTCTAGCGTCGTTTCCGAAACCGTCCGCTGTGAAGTCAGGGATGTAGTACAGAACGATGTCCTCGACGCCATCCAGAGCCACCGCAGGATCATACGTTCCTCGACGATCACCAGTCGTATTCGTAACCGGCTTGGTCTGATCAGCAACAACCAGCGTTCCAGCATCAGCCGCGCCTGTCGAGCCGACCAGCGTGTGCAATCGATCAAAAAGATTTAGCAGCCTGGCATCAAGACCCAGCACATCGGTTGTACCAACAGTCAGGTTGCCGGCCAAGATAACGTCCACCGAGATCGCTGTCACCGTTTTGAATGCCTTCAGTCCTGGCACTGCGGTTAAGCCGTTCAGGGCGATGTCTTCAACCACTGCTGCACCAGCAATGTCGGTGCCAGTAACGGTCACGATCTGAGTCGTATCACCGGCATTCGAGCTGTCAACCAAAATCCCCCTGGCGACATCAAGAGTAGCAACTCCGGCAACGGCCAAAACACCATCGAGAGGCACGTCACCGAGCGGCGTGACAGCCGCTATTACCAAGCCATCCACGTCGCCAATGATTGCATTGGCAATAATAAGTCGATGAACCAAAGCAAGAGAAACGCCACGTTGCGCGCCGTTCAAGGCATTGGATTGCCCAGCCCCTGCAAAGTGTTCGTCTGCATGTGTAATCGTATGTCTGCTCATAACAGCCCTCCTCGGGCAGAGGAGTCCATTCCTCGTTAATCGTGCATGAAAAGCTCCCGGCCCACGAATGAGCCGGGATGTCAGTTCAGGTCGCTACTGCGGCCTTAGTCCTACGCGCCACCTGGCGAGCCGTAAGCACCGCGCCAGTCGGACCAGCCGAAGCTGTACCGCTCGCGAGCCTTGTAGCGAAGATTGCCGGTCTCGAAGTCGCCCTCGATACCACGCGAGATCTTCTTACGAAGCATGTGCTTGAGCCCATCAGGACAGTCCGTCTTGAGAGTCCACTGGTCGGGATCCGTCAGGCGGTGATTCACGCAGAATCCGTCGCCCACGGTGCCGAGAGTGTAGATGGCGCTGATGTCGTTATCGCCAGTGTTCGTGCGATACGGTGACATCAAGATCCGCGTTGCCACGAATTGCAACTCCGTTGGGAGAATTAGCTTCGTGATCTGCGCTGCGATCGGAATGCCACGGTCGTCATCGAACTCTGAGATGTCGATCGCTGCCTGTTCCAGTGATGCCTCTGCAAGGTCGGCTGCTGTCGCCAGGGTATTCGCCTGGACACCGCCGCCGAACTGCGGATGGCTTGCTGAGAACAACGGTACACCGTCGCCGCCAAGAAAGAGGGCGTCGAAGCCGTTGTTGACAATATCAGCACCCTTAACTTCTTTGGTGTGCTGATGTGAACGTGCAAGGGCACGAGCATACTTGTTACCCAATGACCCATAGAGTCCGTCTTCCTCGGCTTCCTCAGTGATAGCGAACGCCAGAGCGATCGTCTCATGAGTGTACCGAGCAACGTAACTCTCCGCGCCCTGGTCGTATGCAACGCCTTCACCTTCGGGCTTGACTGGTGCACCTGCGAACCCGGCGAGCAACACGTCTTCCTCGAATGCTTTCATCGATCGCTCGATGTCGAAGATTTCGCGCCACTCCTCTGGATACCGCTTGTACTCCATGCCGAAGACGGCGTTTAAGCCTTCTTGCAGTTGCTTGCGAAAGTCGCTTCGATTCATTGCCATGATTAGACTCCCGCTGAGGCTAGTGAGCCGTAGCTATGGTTGTTAATCAGGACGCGAGCCTTCGCGAACTGTCCATAAGCATTATCGGGCCCACGCAATAGACCGAGGATTCGGAGCTGCTTGGAAGCACCTGCCAAAGTCGTTTGGTCAAACTGGAAGGCCGATCGGCCTGTAAATGCGTTCCCCGCACCAGCTACGAAGTTGCCCATTTGGCCAACATCCGCAACTACCAATCCGGCGCCACCGGATACTTGGATGATGAACTCCTGTCCTGGGTCATCATATACGAGGGCTTCCGGATCTTCTCCGGGTGTGATGCCGGTAGCGACAGTGCCTGTCGGCCACCTTGGGCGGAACTGAACTTCCCCGTTTGCATCGACGTAACGACAACCAGCAAATACACCTGTGATCAGGTTTGCATCGCCGGCTGTAGCAATGGTGATCCTGCGCCCTACGCCTGTCAGGACAACTGGATCGCCTGCGAAAAGATCTTGAGCTAAGGCGCTCGCGATCTCATACGCGCCGAACCTACTGGGAGTACCGCCTGCACCGTGTCGAGTCGGCAGTAAGCCTGCCGCACGATCCACGTTTGCCATTCGGATACCTCCAAATCAATCATCGTCGGCTACCTGTACTTGTCGCACAGGAGCCACCGTAACGGATGAGTGTCTGGTCGCCTGGATCGGGCCGAAGCCTGATACATCCTCCCTGGACACTCCCTTGAGTTGCCGCTCGATTGCCCGGTTTTGACGCCTCTGCTTGTCGCGGTAAAACTTCTTCCGCTGAGCATGAACGCGCTTGGGCATCTCGCATAGGATCAAGTCCTCTACGCCGATGACATCCCCGTACTGGTCGATATTGATGGTCGGCAGTGAACGATCTGACAGGGCTGACGCCTTGACAGGTCTCCATCCTTCTCGAATTGCATTTCGCAGTCGGGCTGTATCCTTCACCGTTCCAAGACGTATCCGAATGAAACGATTTACATATCCATCCCTGGCTGGCGGGGCATCAAGATCTGAATACCGGCGCCATTCCGTAACTTCATTGTCGGCTTCCGTGTCGTACAGGTCGTCCACTTCGCGGTCCTGGTTCTCCTGCTGAACCTTTCCATCTGCATGGACCACTTGCTCTGGCGTGTTCTTTTTACCGCCAGTTTTACTCTTTCCCTGAGCTGAATCGCTGCGCCGCTTCTCCGCTGCGGACCTCGCTTGTTTCTTCGCCGTTTTACTCATCATCACAACCCTCCAGGTAGTTTTCCACCGCCTTTGGGTCATCCGGATCCAGGCCGAACGCTTTCATGTTCGCAACCCTGGCGCGGCTCAATGTTTTTCCCTTTTTCTTCCTAAACTTCTTCTTCGTCCTGGAAACGCCACCACGGTCGCCTTCCGATACCGGGCTCCTGCGCCTCTGCTTCTTCGCCTTCGCTTTGCGGCGAGACTTCGAGGGAACCTCCCCGAACTCATCCTCCTCCTCGAACTCCTCCTCCTCGTCTTCCTCACCGAGGCCCAGATCTACCGTGTGTTCCACGATGCCTGGATACTTTTTCTCCACCAGGGCTTCGAGATGCTCGTAAAAGTCATCGTCGGTGGGCTTGTAACCCTTCTTCTGCAAAGCGAGATCCGCTTTACGAACGAAGGCCCGGACGTGTCCGAGATCTTCGTCATCCCACCAATCCTGCTCCTGGATCCACTCCATAGCCCTGGGGATAATCGTGGGCGTATCTTCCTCGCCCAGATCATCTGGCTCATCATGCTCCGCTTCTAGCTCCCTCTTGCGGTCTCGAAGGTCCGCAGTCAACTCACCCATTTGTCGAGTGAGCGAGGCGACTGTCTTGCTGTCGCCCTTCTCCATGGCAGCTTCGATCTGGGATTCCAGATCTTCAAGTTTGCCGCTGAACTCATTGAGTTCGTCGGTCTTCCCTGTTTTTTCCAGAGTTGCGATCCGCTTTTCTAGCTTCGATATTGTCTCGCCGGCTTCAGCCTTGGCGGCAGCTAGTTGTCGATTCGCATCTCGTTTCACACCAGCCAGGCGCTTACGCATGGCTTTGGTCATCTTGGCTGGATCGTACTCTCCATCTTCAGCCAGTTCGTCGTCCGCTTCGCTGTCCGTGTCATCCGTATCCGCTTCGCCATCCGTGGTTTGTTCGTCTTCATGACGCTCGTTCTCAGTCAAATCCTCCTCGTCGAGTCCGAGCTGATCAAGTACGTTGTCCGGTATCGGATCTGTGTTCCGTCGCAGATCATCAAACTCATACTCGATCTTTTCCCGTTGTCCATTGGCCATCCTCGCTCTCCTTGATCAACGGTGTCGTGATAATACTCCTTGCAACCCTCCAGTCAAAGAGACATGCAATCGAACGCTTCGGGCGTTTCCGTCACACAAAGAAGTTGCGTATCGGAAATGACCACCCAAAGGGTGCCATCCTGCGTCCGAAACTTCTCGCCGTCATGCTTTCCAAACTGCACCCAATCGCCAACGACGCATCCGTGCGCCTGCATCAACTTCAATTGCGATCGGGTAACCGCTTGAAAACACAACGGTCCCATGTCCCTAACCATGCCAACGTAAGTACTGAACTCCCTTTGCTCCAGATACTCATCCGGCATCTCGATACCACCAGCAGACATCTTTGGTGGCTCCGGGATCTGCACCGCGATGCGCCACAAATCGATCTTCCCTGGGTAGTTCTTTTGTACAAACGTGTCCAGCAGTGTTGCTGGCGCCTGCGCATCTTGCGCCTCAGCTTCGCTATTCACCTGTTTCCTCCTCTCCTTCAACCTGCTCAAGAAACTCGCGAGTAATCTCCATGATCCAGCGAAGTTCGGCGTTCCTGCCGACCAACTTCATGTACTGATCATGCGGCACACCTTTGTCCATGTTGGCGTGATTCTCCGCGAGACGTTCCTTGGCTCGATTGAGGACGAGTTCTGCAATCCTAAGTGCAGACATCGCCTGCTCCTGTTGTTAGCCGCCTTCGCCGGCCCCAGTGCTTTGGTACTTGCCCATTGCACCTTTGGCTTTCATGCCGACTTTACCAGTGCCCATCGTGCCTCTGGCCAATAACTTCTTGCCCTTCGGCTTTGAACTGTGCATTTGGTTAGGCGGCTTGCTACCCATTTTCATCAGTAGCCGCCCTTGCTGGCACCGCTGTCGGAGCCGCTGCCTGTTTTCTGATGCTTACCCATAGCACCAGAGACACTGTGTTGACCGCCGCCCTTCGGGCTTCCTGACTTGCTCGCACTGCGACCAACTTTCTTGTCAGCTTTCGGCTTCGGCGGCACGAGATAATCACTCATTGCCATCTCCACATGCTACGTCGATCTTACTTCGGGCTCGACGCTTACCCTTTATCTGCTTCAGCAGCAATCACCGACAATCGGAACTGCTGCTGACCTTGACCGCCAGAGTATAACCGGGAGATCAGTCGTAGCAAACTCCGGAAGCCCATGTTGAGTTCCTTGGCTGAATTGGCAAACTTGCGCGGCGGGATGTCAGATGACATCGCACCTTGTCCGCGCAGGAATGCCCTCGCTGCACGAACCTCTTTAGGACTCGCCAGTGCCAAGTTTCTTCCTCGCTTTCCGACGCTTCTCACGACGATCCTTCTCCACGGCTTCGATCTCATGCGCCGTTTTGCGGATCTGCTTGCGCACCTTCTCTGCCGGCGATGGCTTCGGTGCGTCAGTCTTTTTGTCAGCCATTACTTTTTCCTCTTGCGCTGTTTGCTGGTGCTGCTTTTCGGTGCGCTCACTGGCCCCTTTCCGAACGTGGCTTGAGCATGAGCTTTCTTGTCCAGGCGGCGAACTTCGGCTCTCGATTCTTTGTCCTTGCGTTTTTGCTCGGCATCGGACTCCTTGTCGAGCCGCTTCTTCCCGGCATCGGATTCTTCGTCTTTCCGATCGATGCCAGCTTCTGTCTCAGCTCTACCACGCTCGATCTTGCCAATGGTCTCCAGGTCAGCCTCGTCTTCGAGGCGCTGTTGCTCGTCCTGCTCGGCCTGTTCTTCAGGCGTCTTCGCAGGCGGTGGCGGTGGTCGCAGCTTCTTGGCCACGGCCTGACTGATCAATTGCTCAAGCTCAGGTGGAAGGTCCTCGTTTTCACTTGGATCGTCCAGGTTAATGTATGGGAGTTGCGTACCCAGCTCGGCCTCGACTTGCTGCCGATACAGATACGCTTTGTGTTCCATGACGTGCGCCTGAATCACCGGCTCCAGGTTCGCTACCAGGTCCGGGTTCTCCGCGGCCTGGGTCTCTGCAAAATTCATGTGCACAGCGACGTGCGCTTGATGATCCTGAAGGGGATACACGGTCGCCGCGGCGCCGGTCATGAAGCCCATGTTCTCGCTCACTGGATCCAGCGGTGCATCGCTCTCCTCCGGCATGATCTGATCGACATCCGGAATACGAAGGGCTTCGAGCATGCGTCGATGCGCAATCTTTTTCTGCTTCTTCGGATACAGCTCTGGAGCCGCGGTGATCAGTTCCAGGATTGCCTGGTTCTGCGCGATGCGCTGCGTTGATGACCAGATGTTCGGATCCGATACCGGGATGATGTCCACGCGGCCATCGAAATCCTGTTTCAGGATCTTGCGCTCCTCGCCCTGGACCTCGTAGGGATACTCGTCCACGTCCATGAACTCGTAGTTCAGCGTGGCCATCATCTTGAACTCTTGCCGCGCCGAGACGTGCATGCGCTTGTGGATGCCGCTGAACACCTTCGAGCCCTGTTCTATGAGCGCCAGAGTCGTGCCAACGGGCCCGGTGTTCGAGGCATCACCGATCATGTTCTCAGTGGTGGTGGCAAAGCGCCGGCCTTCCTTGACCAACGTCTCAACAAGGGTAGCGAGAGCTGTCGATGGCTCTTTCACCGGCAGGTTGAAGAACGCCTTCTCCAACTCGTCGGCAGACATATCGACATCGATCCACTCGCCCGGAGTGAAACGTATCTCCCCGGCAACCTTGGCTTCCTTGGATTTGAATCCACCCTGTAGGTTTGCCACCGAGGCACTATCAAGCAGGGCACGAATGCCACCACTGACTGCCTTCGCAAGTGAGCCAATTATGTGTAGAAGCCCAAAACCGTAAAAGCCAAGGCCGGGGAGATACTTGTAGTGGGTGAACCAGATGCGCTTCTTCATCAGCTCGTCGTCGTGCTTCCAGTTGCGACGAACTGCCAGGACCTCGCGAGACTCAGCCTCGACCGTGACGATGTACGGTGGCGCTATGTCGGAGTTTTCGTCCCATGGCATGTGGTAATCGATGTGGTATTCGAGGATCGTGTAGATCGTGTCATCGTAATGTTGCTGCGGCGAACGATCGTCGGCCACGTCCTCCATGTCGTACCGGGAAAAGCTGGTGTTCTTATCGACGATGATCTGCGGTGTCGGCACTAACCGTGCATCCTCGATGAATGATCCCGCCTCCTGGGCCCGATAAACATCATTCTCCGGCATTTCGTACTTGTGACAATACCGCGGCGCGTTCGCAAGAGTTCGCGCATGGTAGGGAACAATAAAGTCCTCTGCGGTCACAAAGCGTGATGTCGTCATGCCGGTGATCGGGTCGATGTAGACTTTCTTGAAAGCCGAACCTGATAAGGGAAGGTAGAAAAGCATCTGGTCCGTTGACCAGTAATACTCCTCATCGGCTTCCGTGAGCTGGTAGTTCATGTAGTCAGCGAGTCGCTCACCCTGCTCTACCTTCTCGTCGGTCGCCTCGCCCATGATGTAAGGCTTTACCGGGCCCGAAGGCGGGAAGAACTCCTCAATCGCTCGCGCCTGGAACTGCGTGGTGGCTTCAGCGATGAGTGGATGCTGGACCGTGGCCGCACCCTTGAACGGTACATCGGATGCTGGCTCGTCCGTCAGGCCCATAAGCCTGAGTCCATCAGCCAGCCGGTTGAAGTGTTCTTCGCGAACCTGCTCATCGATCTCGTAGTACTCGATCAGCTCATCCGCGATGGCCATGCGTTCTTGAGCAGACAGTTCCTCGGCTAGATTGTCGTTCCAACCGTCAGGCGATGCTTCGTCATGATCGATGTCCGCGTATTCAGCGATCTCACCTTTCGGAATCACTGAAATGGTTCCGTCATCGTTGTGGCGAATGACGTTCTTTTCAGTGTACTGCTCGGCCTCCTTGAAGGTCGGCATCGTCTTCATTGTCGAAAGCAGATCTGCTCTAGCTGCCATACAACCTCCCACGACCGACGATCGTCGGTAATGGTCTTCGTGGGCGGCGAAGATATTCGGATTCTAGTCCGTACTTGGCGCTATGTCATCCTTTCATCAAAACGCTCCAGTACGGGGATGGAATTGGACATCCCCCTCGACTCGCGGTGGCCACTCCCAATAATGTCCACCAGCTCTCATCTCAGGATTGAGGTTATCCCGATGCGGCACATTACCGATCCACATTGGAGAGCCATGGGTGTCGTAAAACAACTTCAAATTTACCTTCGTGCCTGAAACAACGCCAGTCACGATAGCCGCAATTCGTTCACCTTCCTCCGTACTCAGCGGTATGAAGTGGACGATTCGTCCGATACTCGGCATTTGCATGATTACTCCGTAGCGGTCTCGCCTTCGTCCTCTGACTCGTTCGCGTCGTCGTCAGGTTCCTCGACAAGCACTGTCTCCTGGAAGATCAGTGATTTCTCGGTCGCGATAATCGGACGAGACGTGCGCTCGAAAGTATCTTTCGGACACCAGCTCTCGTAGCCATCCGGATAGACGACCTTGTAACCGTCAATCGGCTCCTGGCCAACAGGTGGATTTGGATCAAGTGCTGGCTCGGCCAACACGACCTTCGTGGTCACATACGCTTGCATTGTTTTCTCCTATGGATTGCAAACGCCGTGCGGTAGTGCACGGCACTCCTCTTTGAACTCGTTGATGATGTCATCGCCCTCAGCTTCAGCGATGATGATTGCACCAACGAAGACGCCGGCAACGATCATGGCTGTCTGTTTTTCTCTCTCGGTCCAGTTATCGATCGTCGTGCATCCAGACAAACCGATCGCCAACACGATCAATAGCAATACGCCTTTCATTCCGTCTCTCCTCAGAAGTACCAGGTAAATCGAGCCCAAGAGTCCTGGCCAGTGTTCCAGTCGTTGACGAAACACTGGCCGAGTGCATTACACGCTTCGATCGAGGGGTTCGAGTCAGCAGCAGAGAAGTGTCGCAACTTGAATCCGATGCGCTCAGTAAACTTGAACTCGAACGATATGCCGGCACGAAACTTCGATGTCACGATTCGGTCAGCGTTCTGAAAGAAATATGGACCGAAACCGATTCGCATGCGACCAAACCACGGATCCTTGACAATGAACTCGACGCCGGCATAGAGCTGCTCATTGATGTTCCAAACGCAGTCAGGTCGATCGCATGCCTTGAATGTCTGCGGCCCGATGTAACCGAAGCCCAGGTCGATGTGATGCTCATCGAAACGATTCACGAGCTGCACATGCACTGCATCGGTGATGTCCGCGGTAACCTGCGATACACCGATGTCGATGTACAGGTCACTCGCCTTTGCGCACGAGCCCCACATCACAAACAAGAGCAGCACCGAGACAACCATGATCGCTCCCTTGTTCTCGCTCCAGAATGCTTTCATTTTCGGTTCCTCTTTCGGGCTTGTTTAGCGGTCTTAGCGGCCTTCCGACGCTTGGCCACGTTCTTCGCGAACCACTTGGCGTCGGTACTCCCTCCACTTCGGAGCTGGTTGCGAGCTTTGTTGCTGCCCTGCTTAGCCACTGATCTTGTTGACGGCCCATCTCCACAGCCACACGGCGCCGTTGATAACCGAACGACCCAAATAGCTGATCGATGGAAATAAGTTCACCAGTACCAGGGCAGTTATGAAGCCCACCGACACGTCCCACAGTTGAAGATCAAACATGATGTCCTCCTCAGAGGCGGCTGCGAGGCGAAGCCAAGGGCAGTTCAACTCCGGCTTCCTTACGGGATTAACGATTCTCTGCCTCGCTTAATCGAATGCTACCTCAGTCTGGGTCGCCGTGGAAGTCTGCGAAGTATCGTTTGTTGAGCCAGCTATTGAACCATCGCTGCATCCACAGGATGTCGCGCTTCTCCATGTCCGACCAAGCACAGTCGAGAGTGTAACTGTCGTCTTTCGCATCCCGCTTATTGGTGAGGATAATCACGTCATCAATCTCGCCACGCTCTGCTTGTTGAAGCGCATGGCGCAGCGTTCGCACGGCGTCATACTCACCGACTGGCAATTCTTTCACGTTGTCATGCGCCATAGAACTTCCTTGGCTGGCTGAACAGCGCCAGCTCATCGTCCTTCTCATCGTCAGGTAAGTCGATCAAGCCCATGCGCCGGATATACGCGAGCAGCATCACCACGCAGTCCACCAGGTCGTCATTCTCACCGACCGGGAACGTCGCGCACTGATTGATAACTTCGTAGGCCCAGTTCCTGGGGATGTACCACAGCCGGCCATCCTTCAAGATCTGCGCGACCATGTGAGCCCGGAACACTTTGTCCTTGGACCCAGGCTTCACTCCGCGTATCGAGAGCCCTGCTTTACGCAGCTCCTGAATCAACGAATGACCGCTGGCCTTCTTCTCGATCAGCGTCCAGTCAGGATGCCACTCGACATTGTGTCCGATCGCTTCGGTCTTGAGATCTGGGAACTCCACTTTGTCGTTGAACCGCTCCAGCATCAGAGCATGAACAGCCATGTCCTGTTCTCGACCGCTCTCCGAATACTCGAACAGACCAGCAGTGATCCTCGCGGAGCAGTCGTTCTCCTCGTCGGTCTCGAAAGCCGTGTCGTACACGGAGATGACCTCAGTGAACTCCGGCATTGGCATTGGCTTGCCGGCGTACTGATGGTCCTGCGGATAGCACCACTGCTTCCACCACTTCTTCTTCAAGATCAGGCCACCACCGGACGTTGGATCTTGGTTCATCTGGGCAGAGTAGTCCCTGACTGACATGGCCTTGCGCTCAGCCTTGACCTCCTCCTGGCCAAAGCGTTGCTCGTTCAGCAATTCGCCCTTCTTCTCCCTTGGGTCCTCGAATATCGCACCTTCCTTGGTCTTATGTCCCTTGCCGGCATTGAAGAACGTGATGCAGTGCCTGGCTGGATCGTATTCCATCGGCAGCATCAGCACTTCCCATCGCTCGTCCTCGGTCATGAGGATGTGGCCGAACAGGTCAGCATCGTGCGACCGCTGCCCGATCAGGACCTTCTGCCCAGTCGTCGGATCATTGAGTCGCGATCGCAGTGAGTTGTCCCAGGCTGACAGTGTGCTGTAACGAATCAGGTCGGAGTACACGTCCGACATATTGTGCGGGTCATCGATGATGATCTTATCGCCGCCTTCGCCAGTGACCTTGCCCAGGATCGAGCCTGAGATGCGATGACCACCGTGATTGTTGACGTAGCGATTCTTGCGATTGTCCGATGGATCCAGGTAGAACGTGTCCGCGTACCGTTCTCGAAACCAGGCCGACTCGATCAGCCGGCGAGACTTGACTGCATCTCGGATGGCCAGCTCCTGAGCGTAAGAGGCGAACAGGAACTGCACTCCTGGATCCAGTAGCCACTCCCACACCGGCCACAACACACTCGCGGTCAGACTCTTGGTCTGCCGCGGTGGGATATTGATCATCAAATTGCGAATGTCACCGAACGTGACATAGGCGAGGTGGTCACAGATAGCGTCCAGGTGCCAGTTGTTCTTGAACTGCTTCGGCTCTACGACCGGCCAGGCAACGGCAACGAACTCTCTCAGATCTCTCCGATAGAACTCGGCTTGGGCTTGCGTGAGTTGCTTGGATACCGCTTCTTGAACGCTGAGTGCATCCGCGACCACCTCATTGACACTCCTTGCACTTGGCTCGCTTCACATGGGCCCTGGACTCAGTTCGGAGCTGGCTATGCCCACATTCGAGATGCCGGATCCATATATCCGTTTCAGGGATACAGCCTCGTTGAGGTTTGAAGCTAACGTATTCGCATTTTTCGACCAGCATTAGAGACATCATAAATTCCCCGCTGATAATCCCTTGTAGCGGTGCAATAGAGTGTCCCAGCACCACCGTCTATTCAGGACCACCGCTATCGCACCATTGTCCATCGCAGTGAAACGAGCAGTCTCGACGATAGGCTCACCCTGGTCGGTCTCTGTCGTGAAGCGCAGCATGTTGAACTTGCGCGGCCAGGTGTGGAAGACAATGCCCAGGTGGATCACTGGCTCCTTTGGGTTATCCCGCTGACGCAGGAACACCCAGGTATGCGGACGTAGTACGGGCGCATGCAGTACCTTGCCAAGCATAAGCGCCCGAATGTAAAGCACCGTCTCCGACAGCTTCGGGCGTTGTTGAGGACTGTTTGATTCGTTGGCCATCACATATCGTGCTTGTTGCGGTGGTGGGCTGGCCTGTCCGGGCAACCAGTAACATGCGGGTTGCCGGCCTTCTTGCCGTGCGGGTTACCTTTCTTGTGCGACTTCTTCTCGATGCCGGCCTCGCTCATAGCAATCGCTACTGCTTGCTTTTGTGGTCTACCTGAGTGGACCAGCTCGCTGATGTTCCCGCTCACGACCTCTTTGCTGCTGCCTTGCTTGAGTGGCATGTCATCCTCCAGGGCGGCCACGGCATTCTAACCTGTTTCTAACCTAAAGGTGGCGGTATGATCCGTTCGTACTTCACCAGGGCCTGAGCGTAATGATCAAAGTCATTCGGCAGGTTGATGTCGTTCGGGCCAATCTCCCGGTGAATGTTGCGCTCGTAAGCAAGACAGATGCCACCCAGCGGCTGCCAACCTTGCTCCATGTGCAAGACGACCTCATCAACCAAGAAGTCAGAATTACAGGCCACGATCACGGTGTAGTCGATGATCTTCCTCTCGTCCATCAGCCCATCGCCCATACATAGATTTTGCTTCGACCAAACTGGTGAAGAAACCATCCATCCAGCCAGATGGGCCATGGCGACTTTCCTGCATCTGGTCCATCGAAGGCTTTCCATATCCTCCCATAGAGTGCAGGAGGAGTTAAAATGTAGTATTCATCATGCCGCGGTGGGCTCGTTGAAACATGCAAGTCAAAAGTTTTCTCTACGTTGAAATACTTTCTCGTGTACTCGGCACAAACTCTCTTACCGTCAGCCGTCCAGTAGTCGCCGTCCCTCAGCTTAAACTCCAATACTTTCTTCGTCACGATTTTCTCCCCTCCCTGTCCTCGTCTGTGTCCAGTAGCTTTAGATAGGCGCGTGAGTAATCGCCTTTCATATGCCCTTCATGGATGGCGCTCGACTCCCTGCCCTCTTTGGCCTGCAACAGACGAAGCTCAAATATAAAGTCTCGCCATCTTTCGTGTTCTGGTCCCATAATCGGCTTTGATTTTCTGAAATTCTCAGGGCGCAGGAACTCCAACACCACATAGTCGTCGTTAGCATCGTTCTCTGGATCGAAATCCAGCGTAACTGACATATCGCCTCTTGGAGAAATCCAAACACCATCTGAACCAAACAGTCCAGCAGGTACGCCTCGTAGCGTCATAGCATCTGGATCGTCTACAAATTCATAGCCTACCGCTTCAGCTAATCGCCTTATGTCCCTATCGTTCATAGTGTGGTGTCCTTGACCTCCACTCGAATGGTCTGGCCGTCGATCATCAGCAAGTCCAGCAGGTAATCGATCGAGCAACGGTCTTTGCCATTGACGATCTCGTTGATCGTGGACTGCGGCACTCCCCACTGCCTGGCTGCTTCCGATTGGCTGGCATGCAGCTCAATCCGGCCACGTACCGCGGTAAGCAGGCTCTCTTTCATTTCCTCCGGTGTCGATGCAACGAAGTGAATCATTTCTGCTCCTGTTGTCGTGCATCAGTGGATTTTTGTCGTGTTTGCCATTCCAAGTCGCCAAATAGCTCATCCATTTCGATTTCTCTCACGCCGTCTCGCTCTCCGATTGGCGTGAATCTATAAACCGAATAGTGTGCTGGAACATATCGGCGCGGATTAAAACCAGACACCCAGCATGTATGCCCAGCGACCTTGAACACAACCAGCCCGGCTTTGTCGCTGATAGCAGCTAGTGTCGTCTTTCCGGTATCGACGCCAACCCTTTCAACGCGACCATCTGCATATATTAGGGCTCGAAATCTCATGACTGCCCCTACCCGTAGTGGTCAGCGTCCAATAGCAGCATGACTAGCATCCCGCACCCAAAACCAAGCATAAATAATTGAAGCCCCATCTCCATCACTGATTTGCTGGATCCGATGCCCAGGCCGGATACTCTGTCTTCACTGGCTGCTCGATCGCTACGGTGCCATTGCAATACGGATACATCGTGCAGCCCCAGAACTCCTCTCCGGTCGCTTTGTTCTTGCGAACTACCATCTCGTCGCCGCACTCAGGGCATTCGGGTTCACTGTCCATCTTCGATACGATCCAGCCGTTCAATCTCAGCAACGATCAGCGCCCCGGCCTTTACGAGATTTCGTCGATCCGTTGTCGGCTTCCACCATCCACGCGCCCACGGCCATGACAGTGGAATACCAGTTGCTACATGGTGAATAGATGCCTTCGCAGAACGTAGCGCATAGCACCCACTAGCCAATGCAAGTTCGCCGCCCTCGTGTTTGTCGTCATGGTTAAGCGTCCAACCTTCCTCCTCGACTTGCCGGTAACGCTCGCGCCCAATCTCATCGAGTACCGATTCAGTTTGCTTGTTCACTTCAGTCTCCTCCGATAAACATGCCGGCGTTGCAAGCCATCATGCACGAGTGGCAAAGCACGATGTCCTTGGTATCGACCTCTTTCGCGATCACCGGATCTGGCCCAAGGATTTGAGCAAGCGGCGCTGCTTCGCCCATGCTCATTTCCAGGCCATGCTGTCTTTGGATTGCTTTAGCATCGAGGCCCATCGTGTCCATGCGAAACACATAGAAGATCGGAATGTTCTCGTGCGCGACACCCTTATCACAGGCGCTGCACTTCTTCAGATCGCGTTGCTTCATATCAGGCATCAGATGTCATCCTGATCGAGCCACCAGGCGATGAAGAACGTCACGGCTTTTTCCATGCGAACTGGATCCAGTATCCGGCCACACACGATCGGATCAGACCTATTGAGCCGGCGTCCCATTGCAGTGCCAACCTGGTCGAACAGCTTTCGATCTAGCGCCAGTTGCGTCTCCTTAATGACGTATGGCTTGATGATGTTGACCGGGAATGTGATCTCCTCGTCAAATGATGTGGGCCAATAAGTGTCCTGTTCCTCTCCATTGCTTTTTATTTTTGTGCCGTAACCACCGCTTACTGGAACAGGATCAACATACCTTCCTTTGCCTGCTGGAAGGACCTGGCCGGTTTGTTCAAATGCCTCCCACTTGTAAGTGCTGATCGTTTTTCTCGGCTTACGTTGGCCGGTGCGTACTGCGAATAAGTCAAGATCGAAGTTTGGCACGATCATGTAACCCAGTTTGATCGCCCTACCAATCTTCAGGTAATACTCGATGCGCCGTTCGCATCGACGCACATGCGCCTTGAACGGCTTCGAGTTGAAGTGCCCTCTCCGTGCTTGATTATAGTTTGCGTCGGCCTCACGCTTTTGCATGAGCAGGCGCCTGATGTTCTCTGCGCACCACGATCTAACTGTCTTCTGTGCAACAGCCAGCTCGCTCGGTGTGTACGCGACTACTTGGGTAGTGGTCATCATGATCCTCCTGTTGGTGCATCTGAAATTGGCAGCCAGTGAGTGGGCTCAGGTAGGTCCTCGGCAAAGACTGAAGTTCTCCACGAGTGTTCGGCAAGCCAGGCAACACGGAAACAATCAACCAACTCCCTCACTTTCATGTTGCACGTCCAAACGATCGTGCCCTGCTCTGGTAGCTCATCTGCTACCGCGATCCACTGACCACGAACGACCCAGGCATTTGCAAATGCCAGATGGAGCCTGTTTTCCAAGAATGGATGCCCTGCACTGTCGGGCTTTGTCAGTGTGTCCACATTTGCGCAGCCGATTCCCTCCAGCGACTTGATCCATTTGTTCCACGCTTTACTGTACGGTGTCTCCATCGTGCTTCTCCCTTCCTTCCCAGGTGAGCCAGATCCAATAAATGCTCCCGCACCTGGGGCAACAATTGTGTTGTCGATATTCTCCTGGCCTATCGTACCATTGATATAGGCATCTCGTACACTGCATGAGGCCCGGTCTCATGAGGCCATGTTACTCCTGGGCGCTACTCCAGGATCTCCACCTCCTCGCGCTTCCATCTGACCTCATCATATGGCTGGACCGATGTGTTCGAGTTTTTCGACCACTACAGGCGCAGCCCACATTTCATCTTTCTTGAATTGTTGGGTCGCTTTTTCGATGGCCACCACCGCATTTGGAGCAACAACATTGTACAGTCGATGGACTCTATTCAACCGCGACACATTGCCGGCCTGAGTCAATGTCATGCTAAATACTCGTTTCATCATGCTTCCTCGATGTAGGTCACACGACGCAGGCCGATCTTGCGAAGAATCGCGTCACCTGGATTAACTCTGTCACCAACTCGCAACGAGTTCAGGTAGTGCGGATCCAGCCCCAAACGTATTGCCGCTTGCCGGCAATTGCCAAACTTTTTGACCAGGGCCTTTACCGTTCGGCGTATCAGGGCCTGTTCCACTTTCGTTGGTTGCTTAAAATTACTTGCGTATCTCATGGTCGTTCTCCCTTTCTTAAACGCCTGGATTCCAATAAGTGTTGCGATTGTCTCCTGGCAATAGATCATCGACAGTCCATTCACTGTCGTCGAAGGTTTCGTCCTTGCTCAGTATCAAGCCGAACTCTCGCGCCAAATCCGCGAGCTTTTGCTGACCATAGAACTTTTCGTCATCAGGTCCGATGGTCAATCGTCTGGGTATGTTACCTACATCCAGGATAGCCTTGGTGGCGTCCTGAAGTGCCGCCTCGCAGATGTCTGCCGGCGTATTCGGCTCGATGATATTGCCGATACCGGGTTTAGCCGTCTTCATCTCCACACCAAATTCTGCTAGTTGGCCATCGATCTGCTTAGTGAACATATTCATCGCTCCAGCAAAAAACGATTTCCAAGCACAGTCGTTGATTTTTTCAGCTACACGCTTCAGGCGATTGAATCCGCCAACTACATTTTGTCGGGCAATTAAGACATCGACATCAAGTTTGCTCACAGCCTTTTCCTTGTGATCCACGCCATCACTGCATAGCCAACAATAATTCCCAGCAGCAACGCAATTATGCTCACGCACAAGGTCGGCATGATCATGGCATCTTCCGATAGCAGTATCTGGCAATCTGATTGATGATGTTGTCACGACCGAGAAGTGTTGCTGGCCGATTCTTTGGCTTCGTTAGCTCGTAGATGTCATCGATGATCTTCCTGGTGGCTTTCAGCTCGACACGAAGCTCACCCTCGGACATCTTGTCCACGTTTTTAGTGAAAGTGATCACGGCGCCTCCTTGAGAATATCGAGATCCATAACGTGAGTCAGCATCTCAATGTCTTCCTTGCGGCAATAGATGACCTGATTGCCCTTGTCAAGGTACAGCTTGCCCGGATCCAATATGCCAACAGTACGCCAAGCCCTCAAATGCAGGCGTCTTAGAAAATCGTACCATTTGGGTGTGATTCTTACTTTGGGCTTCACCGGCACCAATCTGTAACCGGCGAACATATTCTTCGTCATCGTCTCTGTCCCTTTAGCTCCAGTCCTATTCTCAATCATCGATGTCGATCCACAACTCCTCCATATTGTCTGGCTCCAGCTCCTCGTACACGTCACCGAAGGCTTTGTTCAGGCCCTCCTTCAACGCCTTTGGGAACTCAGCCCTAAGCCCTGGATCATACGGAATGCTCGCACCCTCCGGCTTGGCCTGTACCAGGCTGAAGCCTCCGGTCAGGTCATGGTGCGCGGCATCGTGTAGCAGAGTTGGATGCTTCATGCTTCTCAGCATCACGCCATCGTCGTTTTTCGGAACCACCGCCATCGCAGCAGCGCCAATGAAAGCCTGAATGAATCCGCGTCTGTTCATGCCGGCGTTCCATACATGGCTCGGTAATCGATCCACTGAACGTCCAGGCTGGAATCCATGTTGACCTTAAACTTCATCGCAACGATGTTGGGATCAGCCAATGGACTGAGATCCAGCCTTGGCATCGCAGTCGCCATTCGCATGCCGATCGCTACCGTTGCTACTGCGCCGACAAACGCCTTGAGAAATGCTCGTCTTTTCATAGACTCAAAAGCCAAAAACCAAATGCAGCAATGGGAGCCATAATGAGAAGCGTTCCAACAAACTGGGCGCCCCAATCTGTTTCCATTGGAGGTGAAGCATATCGAGGCTCATGAACAACTGTGTCTCCATACACGCTACGCCAATCACTCCAATGACTGACGAAGAAGACGGCGTTTAAGCCTTCTTGCAACTGTTTGCGCGAGAAGTTCTCTTTGCTCATTGCTTTCTTCTCATATCACCGCGGCCCAATGCCTCCGAGTTCTTCATCTGGAGTCTGTGGCTTTCCCGTTTCGCTTCATTGAACGTGCCGTGGAATTTCGATTCGCCGGTCTCCAGCTCCTCAATGAGACGACCACGGCGCTCCCACTTCTGTTCAAGCATGCTGGAACATGGCTCCTTTCGACATATAAATCACTGGCATAGCAATCGTATCGTCCATCTCCTGCATGCCCATTAAAGCACCATGCTCCATTTTATTGATCGACAAAGCCCCCTGACTAATGCTGATGATCTGCGCTGCTTCCAGCTCATCGAAGAACTCATCGTTCATGCCGAACTCCTCGATTACTTGATGAGCGACATATCGAGCCCCACGCTCAACATTTCTGAATGCCTGCGTAGCTTTCCGAAGAAGGTCTTTGGGATTGATAGGCGTCCATGGATCTGAGTCGAAAATGGCAGCTCTCTCGAAGATCTGAACGTTCCAGGGCTCAGCAGTATCGATGCCATAGTAGTATTTATCGGTAGCCATCTCGTAACGCCAGGTGCCATCAGCAAGCACCTCCGGAAACTTTGGAGCCATACGAGAGGCAATAGCAACCGTCGCCACGGCTGCCGCCAATCCATGAAAGAACGCTCTCCTGGTAAGTCGCACTGTCCTACTCCTCTTTTTCCTCCACTTTAACGCCCTCGGCTCTTTGGATTGCCTTCTCAACGTCCGCAGGGCGCTCTTGCAGAATCTGAGCTGGCGTTCCACCTCCGGGCTGCCGAACCGTTTCGTAATCCGGTTTCGGTTTAGGCGCTTCGGTCTTTCGATCGCGACGACGCTTGGCGGTTTCTTCCTGGCCGCGCTCTCGGTGTTCCTCGATGAGCTTTTTACGCTCAGCGTCTGATGCTTTGGTTTCCAGTTTTCGCTTGCGCGCCTTCTCGCGATCAGTATCTGGTGCCGGCGTACTCATTGGTGGGCCGAATGATCGTGGTCGTTCCTCTTTGTTCGCTCTACTGGCCATTGCTAAATCCCCGCTTTTCGTTCCTGCTCGTCAAGATACTTCTGACGTTCAGTTACCGGCTTGGGTGCTTTGGTCTTCCGATCTTCCGGCTTCGTCGCTTCAGGCGCTTCTGGCTTTTCGTCGCCGTACTGTTCCTTGTACCGCTTGCGCCTGGCCTCACGCTTCTTGGCCACTTTACACGAGATAGAATCCGGATCTTCGCGACAAATCTCTTTTGCTGATCGGCTGGTCGGCATAACTCACCCTTCGGTAGTCGATGGCGGCGACTCATCCTCGTCAGGATGCTCAACAGTGTACGTGAAAGGATCCAGCATCGGTATCTTCTCCATGAAAATATCGTCCTCGCTGACATCCTCCCAATCTGCCTCCTGGCTCTCCATGATGATTTGGATCCGATGGTTCGACTGATCCTCATCCGATTGCACGACCTTGACAATCTCGATGTCCTGCGGACAGTTGGTTGACACGTAGTCGTTTTCCTTCGCGGTAAGAATCGCTTTCAAAATATCGATACTAAGTTCAACTCTAGCCAGCTTCGTCATCTGGATCTCCAGGATCTGGGTCACGAGACTCTAATGCCATTAGCGTTACATCGGCAAGTTTCCCGAACTCAAAGTCGTTGCAGCAAATACTGGCCGCAACCATCGACGAGTGCGAACCTGTTGGATGAATCACAACCAAACACATTGCAGACACAGTACCTTTCTCGATTCCTTTCAGGGCGTTTTGCAGTTGCCGCATAGCATCACGTTTCGCCTGAACAGGAAAGTAGCCATCCACCTTGGGCTCTGGCTTGTTCTTGTCGAGTTCCCTCTCCATGCGCTTAATTTCCAGGCTCGCTACACCATCTTTATCAGGCAGTATGATTCTACTACGCACTTTCTTTCGACTCCTCGGTTGGCTTATCCAGCCCATGGACAATCGACGGTGGCGGCGTCGGCTTCGGAAGGCCAGCACGTTGCGCTGACTTCTCAGCGCGTCCTTGCTTCTCGGCTTCGCGATCCTCGGCAAACTTCACATCTCTAGTTGTGACCTTTCGCTCGATGGTTTCCGCGTCATAACCAATCGCATCGGCAAATTCTTTCATCGTCGATGCCTCAAATTCTGGTTTCATCGCCATAACCTTTTCCATCATGGCGTTTCGCTGCTTACGTTCATCATCGTTGGCCGGCACCCCCCGATAGGTCATGCCGAACACAATGTTCACCGACAGTTCCACGTCGCCGCAATCGATTTTAAGTGACATGATCAGGCTCTCCCAGTAATTTGTAATCGCTGTCCCGAAGCATCTTATAATACATCCTTTAAGGCTCGACACTTCGCTTCGTGTGCCTGCCGGCATTCGTTCTTGATGTGCTGTTCGCAACCAGGACACATCTCACATTTCTTACACGATCCCTGCTTCGCGAACGGCGTAGTCAGATAGCAAGTGCAAACATCGGGAAAGTTTTCCTCGACTCGTTTGCGGCGCCACGCTATCCATCGATCATGCGCTTCCTTCGGCGTCGGGCGTCTTGTGGAAACCGCAGAACCCGCAGAACTTTTCATCGATGTCCTTCCTGCTATACGAGCGACGACTACATTTTAGACAAACAATGCATGTGCCATCGTCACTGACGAGATAAGTCAGATCCGACTTGTTTGGCCAGCCGACGAGTTTCTTCGCTGACTCTATGAAACGCTGCATTACAGTTGCCACGAGCAATAACCTCCGATAGACCTCGCGCCAATCCCAACAGCCAGTGATCGGTAACCACCAGCAGAAAGATCTGGGCAAGGATGTTGATGTCCGCGCCGGCTTTCAGCCAATGAGACTTCGGCCTAAACTGCGCCAGCGTGAAGTCGTCCATGCGGAATGAATAAAACGAAAGCAGGAACAGCCCGTAGACGATCCAGTGCACCAGATCGTTCTGAGCCTCAGTGCCGAACGGCGTTCCCGATGTGTAAATGAGCCAGGTAAACCAGGTCGAAAATGCGACCGCCAACCATTGTGACATCTTGCTCATGGCTGCCTATACGTGTCCGCCCTGAAAGCCGGTAATTGCCGGCAATATAACAAAGAAAACCAGCAACGCCAGAAACACGATGATAGCCACAACAATTTTGAGTGTTTTCACGACTGTACCCTCCTATATAGATACTACGATAACAGAACAGCGATCTCAAGTGATCTCGTGAGATTCGCCTTCAATTGCCCTGGCCCTGGCTGCCTTCTTCTGGATCGCCTCCAGCGTCTGTATGACAGCTTCCAGCTCATCCTGTGGCATAGAGCTGAAGTCCAGCGACCGAGCCTGGCTCTGGCGCATGTTCAGATCCAGCATCAGCTTCTCGGAGAACATCCCCAGGTGGCGACCCAGATTGACCAAGGCGCTGTGTTTGTCATGCAAAACGTACCTGTAATCCAGCTCCTTGCCGTCCTCGGTCTCGATCTCCTCGGTCGTCCAGGAGTCCACAGCGAGGGCCTGCGGATTGGTCAGCTCGTTCACTGGCCTGCCGATCAGGCGTATGCCACCGTTCACCTTCACGACTCGAACATAGTCCTTGACATTCTGAAAGCCGATCGCTGCCATCTCATGCAAGATCCTGGTCGTCGTCACATCGTACTGGGCCGCGGCCACTTCATTCTTCTTCTCTTGAAGAAACGCCAGGAACGGACGCAGATTGGCCGCCAACTTGTGGGATTTTATCTTCGATGTGGTTTTGGAGTACCCGGCATCGATCATTGCTGGATACGGCTTCATTGCGTGTTGGACCACGTTTATCGCGAAGTCCAGTTGCAATTTAGTTCGTGGCCAGCCTCTGGTGTTGCGTGGTTCTACCTGGATCACTTCTGCTGGGGCGCTCACACACATGCTCCATTGTTTCCCGGCAGCCGCAGCCGGCCCACCGAGGATGTGTCGGGTAGGTCTTATGATACTCGCAAGGCCGGTAAACTTTCACGCTTCTCATTCCGATCGCAATCGAATCTCACACAGGTCGCCCAAGGGGATCACCTGCATGGTCGAGATGCCCTCCACTTTGATGCCAAGAAACTCATCGATCAGCTTCGTGGCCGTCTCCAACCGAGTCATCCCAAAGTCACGCTTCCCGAACTCCTCGGCTGGCACTCTGAATGACATTGTGTTTGTAATCACAACGCCCCTGATTACTTTGATGATCGTAGTCCTTGCAATCCCGTAGTCAGACGCGTATTGTCTCATCTGGGTACAGTCAGTCAAGGAGCAAGACATGGAAATTCTCTTTTGGATACTTGTGATCTACGTCACACTCGACATCGCCGCTTGCGTATATGTTGTCTATCAGCGCGGCGGGATCAAGGCCACCGTCCGTGAAGTTCGCGACAACTTAGGATACACGCGGCCTTCAGAGGATGACGAAGATGTTCACAGTGAATGGTGAAGGACCTGAATACGCGCACATCGGCCTAGTATTCGCTGCGGCTCGTGCCTGGATGATCGATTTCCGCAGGAGCGTGACGATCTATCAAAACGGTAAACCGCTCAGGCTTTTGCGCTATTAAGCCCCACTTTTCTCCACCAAGGGCCCTTCGGGGCCCTTTTTATTGTCAAATGAGAGCTTGCAATCATGTGGTCATCGTGCATAATCGGTCCTGGGTACAGCAGCAACGGAGCAAATCATGAGGAACCACGAACTGATCTCAGCCATTGCCGAAGAATCGGTAGAGCTTCGAGACCTCTCAACAAGCGGTGGCGTCAACGAGCAGGCATTCGATCTTTGGGCGCACCAAGACCGCCTGCAATCCATTCACGACGAACTTGTACAGCTCGGCACAGCCATCCGGATCGAAGCCAAAAATCTCAGCTCATCGTAGCCAGTAGGGCATTCTCACGAGTGCCCCTCTGGGTGCAATGTCGCACCACAATCCATATAGGAGGATTGAATCATGAAAGCTGGAATGTCACTCGAAGCATTACTCACGGAAGTCCAGCGGCAAAACTCTGTCAAGAGAGACTTCACGACCTCGACCGAAGACAATGCACGTATGGTCGATACGGACGCTGAAGGTTTTCCTGGCGGCGTTGCCGTTGTGATGTTGAAGGATGGTGCTGCTGAGCTTGAGCGTTTCGCTGTATCGGAACACGCACACAAGCAGATCGCAGCTCGCCTGAACATCCCCAGTCGCTACTACTTTCGACTGCTGACTGATCACCGTGATCTCGTCATCCACCAGGTCAACGCTCTGTTCGAGCGTGAGCCGGCATCACGCCTGTTCCGCACCTTGGATGGCACCCTTCGCGCCTTCCTGTCCGATCGCTACCTGCGACTGGACAACAACGATGTCCTGGAGCAGACGCTTCCGGCGATCGTCAAGGGCGAGTTGGAGACCCAACTGCTCAGCACCAATGTCGGTGAGAACAAGATGCACATGAAGGTCCTGTTCACTGGCGACGAGCTGGCGCACGAAGTCACCTCTCGTACCAAGGATGGCTCGCCCAGGATCATCCGTCCTGGATTCCGTATGTCCAACTCAGAGACCGGCAGCGGCACTCTGGCCATCGAAGGCTTCTTCTACGATGGCTACTGCCTCAACGGCTGCGTGTTTGGTCGCGTCGAAGCGTTCAGCTTCAAGCGCACCCATCTCGGTGGCCGGCTGATCGAGGGCGTTGACTTCGAGGTTATCTCGGACAAGTCCCGCGAGCTGGAGGACAAGGCGATCATCAGCCAGGTGTCTGATGTCATGGCATCGATGGCCAATCCTGAGTTCGCTCAGAAGATGGTAGATCGGCTCAGAGCCACGACGCTGACTGGTGACGTGCAGAGCCCGGTCAATGCTGTTGACTTCGCTGTAAAGGAGCTGGATCTGCGTGAGGACGAGAAAGAGGGCATCCTCACTACGTTCATCGAGGATCGTGACTATTCGCAGTGGGGCTTGGCATCTGCCATCACCCAGATTGCGAACAAGAACGAGACCTCCTACGAACGCGCCTGTGAACTGGAGAATGTCGGTGCCAACATCATCGACCTGAACCAGGTTCAATGGAACAGGTTCGTCCAGGCAGAGAAGGTTGCTGCCTAACTCCGGTGTACCCGCACCAGAAGGGGCCTTCGGGCCCCTTGTGAGGTGCAATCATGATGACAAAACACACGCCCAAGCACTTAGAAGCCTTTGACCTAATTTGGCCGGTTGCCATTGAGATAGCTAAAGCCTATCTAAGCGAATACTCCACCGATTACCCCGGTGGCTACGCGAAGCAAAAATTGAAACGAGTTCAAGCAGAAGACCACACAAAGGTTCATCTTATATCTGAGGTTCTATGGAGGCTATCTGGAGATGCATACACACCTCATTATTGGTTCACAGAAATAATAGATAAGGCAAAACATGGTGCACTATGAATCAGACTAAATACCTCTTTTACCACCGACCAAAATCATGCGAAAAATAAATTTTCAGGCCAAATCGACTACACCATCAAAGGGCTCCAGCCCCAAGATTGTCCGATTGTCACCATGTCGTTCTGCAACGCTGTTGTCAAAATGTTATAATGATCATTCGGGTACAGCTTTGGAGCGGTCAATGGAAACCTCAATCGTCTACTACGACCCCTCGAACATCGGGCAAAAGACTTGCCTGGTCATCGAGTCACGCAAGCGCCTGCACATCGTCATGATCAAGGGCAGGGGCTTGGTCCACTTATCAATTCCGGAATCGGAAGCTCAGTACATGCGCCCAGCCGGAGTCGCCTTGAAGAAAGGACTGCGTTCGTTCGGCGGTATCGCCAGACGGAAAGGATCCACAAAGGCAGCCAAGACCTGGTTAGCCAAAGCAAGGGAGAGCGTCTCATGAGCAGAACTTGGACTGAACACAAACTCACTGACAGCATGCTGAAACAATTAGCAGCCGCATCAAACCGCGAGAATGGCAGTCTGTATCCAGGCATTGGTTATGGTGCCCCTAGCTCGCGAGCGGCGTTGTTCGTTCGCGGCCTCGCTAATAACGCAGCAGGCGAGTGCAAAGCATATCCAGGTCACAGAGACGACCGGATCAACGACACTGGCCGAAAGGCACTCGAAGACACTCGAATGTTTGGTACTTATGGTTGTGCAACTGACTGTAAGTGCGACCGATGTAAAGAACTTCGAAAACAGGCTGACGAAGAAAGATTGGCACAAACCCGAAAAGGGGTGCCGAAATGAAACAAACATTCATCAACAAGAATTTCAAAGACGAGTCGTTGGTCATCATCAGGCTGGCAAACGAAATCATCGACGAGTACCGCTCTCAGGGCTTCCTCCTGACGCTGCGGCAGCTCTACTACCAGTTCGTCGCCAGAGGGTGGCTGCCGAACACGCAGCAGTCCTACAAGCGTCTGGGCTCGATCATCAACGATGCCAGGCTTGCCGGCATGGTGGACTGGAGCGCGATCGAGGACCGCACCAGGAACGTGAAGTCGAACTACCACTACACCGGCCCACGTCAAGCCGTCCAGGATGCGCTCGACACCTACGAGATTGATATGTGGGCGAACCAGCCTGAGCGTGTCGAGGTGTGGATTGAAAAGGAAGCCCTGTCAGGCGTCATCGCAAATGTCTGCGACGAAATGGACGTGCCCTACTTCGCTTGCCGCGGCTACGTTTCGCAGTCGGAACAGTGGAGAGCCTATCGTCGCGCACAGTACTACGGACACGAGAAAAGCCAGACCACTGTCATTCTCCATTTTGGAGATCACGACCCATCTGGCATCGACATGACTCGCGACAACCAGGACCGTTTGGATATGTTCTTGGAAGATGATGAGTATGTAGAAAACGTCACGGTAGAACGCCTGGCGCTGAACATGGATCAGGTAGAAGAATTTAATCCGCCGCCGAATCCTGCCAAGATAACCGACAGCAGATTCGCCGGCTACGCCGCCCAGTACGGTGACGAGAGCTGGGAGCTAGACGCGCTGGAACCGAAGGTAATGACAGACCTGATCCGCCAGCATGTGCGACAGCACCGTGACCCGGCACTCTGGTCGGACAAAGAGGAGGAGCGGGACGACCATAAGCTCCAGCTCCAGGACATCATCGACGATTTAGGAGAAGACGATGAATAGGAAGCAGGAAATCAAAGAGATAAGGCTAGTCCTTAATTATTCGCGCAAGGTGTACGGAAGCTGCAATCATTCCTACATAGGCTGCATGGCCGACTCGCGCCTTCACTCGATCCTGGGATGCACGAGGAACCAACAGCTCGTCCCGGAACAAGGATACGACGAGCTATTCGAGAACGCGACAGACGATCAAATCGACGAAGGTCACAAATACGTCGATCACTGGATCCCGATCGCCAAGGAATACATGGCTCCGCGAGCCAGAATCTCCAGGGCAATCGCCCAGTTCAGCTAAAAAAGGGCCCTCGCAATGAGGGCCCTTCTCGAATAAAGCGACCGGAACTCTTTCAGCCAGAATAGGCTATCGGGAATGCGGGTACAGTCACGGAGCCTGATAGGATTTCGTAGTTCCGGGTCGCCAGGGGTTCAGTCGCCGGGCTTCCTATCCATGGCGTTACATTAGCACAGTCGGCTCCAGCTCGACAACCACCATGCCGTCAGTAACGATGTTGCTCGTTCGCCAGACGTGATGCTCCACGATCTGGTAGTCATCCATAAATACGCCGGCTTTTTGCAGCGCATCCTCCAGCATCTTGAACAGATTCGACGTGTCCCGCTTCCTGCGGTCAGGCGGGAAGGTCCACATACGCATCACCAGAGGGCAGCTCCAATTCATGGCCGCCTTGTCCCGCATCACAATGGACTGGACGTTACGATGAAATTCCTTGGCCTGAGATGTCGGATACGCCTGGACGAATTGCTTCGGCGCCCTGCCAGCAACCCGGTAGCCAGTGTAATGATTCGCGGTCGGCGGCCACGGTAACTCCAGTCTCAATCCAGATGGTTTACTACCGGAACCGATGACTTCCAATTCTCCCTGCTCCATAACTTTGCCTGCTCAAAAATATCGTAAGAAAGTTGATCGTTTACCCACTGAAGGTGTTTCATCTGCGTTCCAAATTCCAACTCCCAACTTTGCACTCCGTATCCAGAATCGATGCCAAGATGACCAACATGGTATTTGAACTCAAGCGGTATCTGTAAGAACGGATTGTTCTTCTCGCCCATGCCTGGGCCGCGAAACTCCGGACCAAGGTCTCTCATCGAGCCAGCATGACAATGGTGCAAAGTTATGAATCTTGACATCGCTACAGCACAACGCAGCTCTCGCAAATTCTTCTCGTGCCTGGTGACGCTAATCTTCTGTGGTTGACCGCCATTCGGAGTACGGTCGCCTGATTCGTTCATGAAATACCTCTCCCGCCTTTGGATTGTTGTCGAGATCAGCCCTTGATTCGATGCCGCAGATCCAGCGGATCCACCTGGCAACATGGTCGCCATGATCCCACCATGCGGCTGATCTCAGCTTTTTGTCTGGTAGCGGCACCTGTTCGCTCAGGTATTGCAGGAACAGGTTGTCGTGGCTCCTCATTGCGGCCCACCGCGCCAGCGGCCCTCCCTTGCCGGCACCATTGGCTTGCTCTGCCCTTGCTCGCTTCTCCTGGTTGATTGGCTCGTCGTCTGAGTCCAGCTCGACGAACACAGCCATGAACAGGTCGCCTGGTTCATTGCGCTGCCTGCCGGCGCAGCCTGCGAACGGGTGGCTCGCGTCCTCCTCATCCATCCAGAACCTGACCCACATGCCCTGCCCCAAAGGATTACCGCCTCCAGCCAGCATCAGCTCACCCTGGTAGAAAACATCGTCGTCACCGACCCTGGTGATCGCAGTATGGAACCTGGTGCCCACTCGGTTACCGCGGCGCCTGACAAATTGAGCAAACGGATGCAGGATCATCGGCGTATCGTCCGTGCCAACCAGGCGAAACTTGACTGTGCGACCTGAGTTCAGCTCCCATTTCGCATCCAGGAGTTCGAGGCCGCCCTGGTGCGCAACGATCGGGAGCGTCTCAGTCGAACTCGTCGAACTCGTCTCTGCGTCCGGATCTAGTAC
>Ga0255058_10000079_pt1 | contig 54157 bp, 50 predicted proteins | sample Cases_109_9_MG_FD_188637 | JGI IMG/M metagenome (GOLD analysis project Ga0255058, IMG submission 188637) | Seawater microbial communities from Amundsen Gulf, Northwest Territories, Canada - Cases_109_9 | ecosystem: Environmental > Aquatic > Marine > Gulf | place: Canada: Northwest Territories...
CAATAGGAAAACTAGCCTTAAATAAGAATCGGAACACCCTTTCTTATTTCGCTGTCAGATTTTGCTTCAGACAGTCTTCATGAATCGCCCGGTGCGGACCCGCTTGCCGGGGTGGTGTGAGGAGGGGGAGCTAAACACTCCCCTTTACCCGATTAGCTTTGGTTGTCAAGTTTGATCCTCTCTCTTAAAAATAATGAAATAACTACTAACCAAATAACCATTGCCAAACCAATTATACATAACCCTGCTGATGGTATAGCTAACCACTTAAGTGATTCTTTTGCCATACCTGTGCTTCCAATACCAGGGGCTCTAAGTCCAGCGAGCATCCAAAAGAGGGAATATCCTAATGATCCTAAACCGAGACATACAGCATTTATACTTTTAATTATGTTATTCGAGGGTAGACATGAAACAAGAAAGATAAGTATTAAGGCTGTTGTTCCGAGTCCATTTGCGTGGAGATGCGCTCGTTTGAAATAAACCCATGACTTATCTGTTATTTTTTTCATTAGAACTTTATCTCCCTTGTAGGTGACAGATAATACCTGTATAGCGTTATCTTTTAAATACCCCTTAATGTTATCCTCGAATGCTCCGAATGCTCCTCCAAGGCCAAGTCCATAAGCTAGGGTAGCCAAGGCAATTAATAAACCATATTTTACCGGTAACAAGTTTTTAATGAATTCCTCCTGCATACTTTTCCCCTTATAATTAAAAAGCTAACGTGAGCGGCGAATAACCCGCCAGTCATAAACTTTTATGAAAGCAAGCTTCCATAAGCTCATGCCTGGCGGGTTATTCGTATTGTTAGGCCGCCGTAGATTGTTAGGCCGACGTAGGCGGATCCAGAAGTTCGCGAAGCGACAGAGTTCCACGGCCTTGGCCGTGGGTGAATGAAATTACCTGAATCTATGATTCAGGTCAAGCGAAGCTTGAATTATTTTTAGCGCCACGGGCTTGCCCGTGGGTATCTACTACGAATCAGTTATTCGCCGCTCACGTTAAGCCAACTGCCTGCGGTCGGCATAACATTGTTGATTGATGGAAATAGTTTCTATCTATTATACCTTATAGCATATAACATTTTCCATCTATTGATATATCAAGGGGTAAAACATGGGAAAAGCTGGTTGCGGTTTCCATGTTTTGCATATATATATCGAATAATATATCAAAATTATTGAAAGTTAATGCATAAAACATGGAATAATGATGTTGATTGTTTTTTTTCAGGACTTTATTAATTATGGCTATGAAAAGCAAGAATAAATTTAGACGCGATCCAATCGGAAAAGGGGTCACATCCATCCTTGACTTCAATAGGAAAATAAAATAAACTTCAATTATGTCAAGGCCATTAAGGATAGAATATCCTGGCGCACATTACCATGTGATGAACAGAGGGATTAGACGCAAAAGGATATATCTCAGCCAAGAAGACTTTAAATTGTTTTTAAAAGTTCTTTCGGAAAGTTGCGCTTTTTTCAATGTGTTTATTCACAGTTACTGCCTGATGCCAAACCATTACCATCTTCTTGTTTGCACCCCTGAAGGAAATTTGTCCAGATTTATGAGGCATCTGAATGGCGTGTATACCCAGAGATTTAACCGGGGGCATACAAGAGAGGGGCCCTTGTTTAGGGGCAGATATAAATCGATATTAGTTCAGGATAACGAATATATTAAAAAGGTTGTAAGGTATATCCATCTGGAACCGATTGAGGCAAAGATGGTGAAAAGGTTGAATTATTATAAATGGAGCGCGCATCCATTTTATGTAAAAGGAAAAAGTTTAGAAAGGCATATAGATATTAATTCCGTGCTCGGCCAATTTGCTTTAAAGCGAAAAGATGCCATTGATGCGTATAAAGAATTTATGGCTGACAAGATTGATGAGGAAATAAAAAGATTTTATTCCAAAAAGAATCAAAGTTCTATTTTAGGAAAGAAATCTTTTGTTCAAAGGATAAAGGAAAAGTATATTTATGGAGATAACGGCTCCCATCATGAGACTAAAGTAAAAAGGAGCATTCAAGGAGAAAGGAAAAATTTACGGATTCTTAAAACAATTTGTAGAGAATTTAAAATTACGAAGCATGATATTTATCGATCCAGAAGGGGGGAGGAAAATATTCCCAGACTCATGGCGATTTCTCTGAGCAGAGAATTAACGGGCTTCAGTTTTAGCGAGATCGCTAAAAAATATCATATAATATCTTCTATGACGGTAGGAACAAGTTGCTATCGTTTGAGTCAAAAAATGCGTTTAAATAAAAAGTTAGCTTCATTATACGAAAAAATTAAACGGAAATGCAGTCAAAGATAGGCCTGACCCCTTTGCTATGGAAAAAGAAATTCACCAATTGAACAAAGCCGGCGGCACGTTTCGCACCATTATAGAGCCCTTCAAGATTAAATCGGTAGAGCCAATCCATATGACCACTATATCTGAGCGAACGAAAATTCTTGAGAAGGCGCATTACAATATATTTTTAATAAAGGCCAGAGATGTCATTATTGATTTGCTCACTGATAGCGGAACAGGAGCCATGAGCTCGGAACAATGGAGCGGTATAATGCGGGGCGACGAATCTTACGCCGGAAGCGAGAGCTACGAAAGATTTGAAAAAGCGGTGAAAGATATTTTTAGGTTTAAGAATGTGATTCCTACTCATCAAGGGCGCGCGGCCGAAAGGATTTTGTTTTCGGTAATGTGCCGGCCTGATTATGTTGTCCCGAACAACAATCATTTTGACACAACCCGGGCAAATGTGGAGTTTCAGGGAGCTGTTGCAGAAGATCTTGTGATTGATGAAGGTCTGGATCCCCGAAATAAATTTCCTTTTAAGGGAAATATGGATCTGGAAAGGCTGGAGGCCTTAATTAAAAGAGTTGGGAAAGAAAAAATTCCACTCTGCATGATTACAATTACAAATAATTCGGGCGGAGGCCAGCCGGTTTCTTTGGAAAATATCAGGGCAGTTAAAGAAATTCTTTCAAAGCATGGCATCCCTTTATATTTTGATGCCTGCAGATTTGCAGAAAATGCTTACTTCATCAAACTGAGAGAGAAGGCTTACAAGAATAAGAGCATCAGGGAGATAGTCGGAGAAATGATGAGCTATGCCGATGGTTGCACCATGAGCGCCAAAAAGGATGGCCTTAGTAATATAGGCGGTTTTCTTTGCACCAATGATGATCTTCTTGCCCGGCAAGAACGAGACTTGTTGATTTTAACTGAAGGCTTTCCTACCTACGGCGGTTTGGCGGGCAGAGACCTTGAGGCAATCGCCATTGGCCTGAATGAAGTTTTGAGAGAGGATTATCTAAGTTATCGTATAGCGGAAACACGGTATCTTGGGAAGCATTTAGAGGAAATGGGAATTCCCATTGTGCAGCCCCCCGGGGGGCACGCAATTTACATTGACGCAAAAGTCATGCTTCCTCATATTTCTCCTTCGCATTACCCAGGGTTGGCGTTAGTGGCGGAACTTTATTTAACCGGTGGAATCAGGGCCGTTGAAATTGGGTCCGTTATGTTTGGAAAGGTGGATCCTGAGACGGGAGAGGAAAAACCTGCTCCATTGGAACTGGTAAGATTGGCTATTCCAAGGAGGGTCTATACGCAGAGTCATATAGATTACGTTATTGAGGTGTGCAAGAGGGTTTGGAAAAACCGGAAGAGTCTCAAAGGATTCAAAATTGTAGAGCAGGCTCCGTTTTTAAGACATTTTACAGCCAAATTTGATTTGCTCTAAAATATAGTTTATCAATCACCAAATTCTCAACCTAATTGTCGAGGAATAAAATATGAAGTGCTATCGCAAGGAATTATGGTTTAATGTGCCCTCGCGGCGCGCTTTTGTGAATATCACAGAAGAGGTTCAAAAATGTTTGAAAGAAAGCGGGGTTAAAGAGGGGATGGTTCTTGTAAATGCCATGCACATAACAGCTTCTGTTTTTATAAATGATGATGAGGAGGGTCTTCACAAGGATTATGACAAATGGCTTGAAAAACTGGCTCCCCATGAACCGGTTTCTCAGTACCTCCATAACGTGGGGGAAGATAATGCGGATGCGCACATGAAGCGTCAGATTATGGGAAGAGAGGTTGTTGCGGCGATTACTGATGGAAAACTCGATTTTGGTCCCTGGGAACAGATTTTTTATGGCGAATTTGATGGCAGGCGAAAAAAAAGAGCCCTCGTAAAGATTATTGGGGAGTGATTTAAAAGGGAGTCTCTAAATTTTTTCTCTTGCGAGCTTCAGCTTCTTTATTTTTTCCACCAGTGTGGTTCTGTTTAACCCGAGTAAACTTGCCGCTTTATTTTTGACCCAATTTGTTTTATCCAAAGCTTCAAGAATAAGTTCCTTTTCGAAATTTTCTATCATTTTTTTTAGGTTTATTCCTTCTTCAGATATTCCAACAAAAAATTTTGGACGAAATGCATCCCGCAAAACCAAAGATTCGGCAACAGAATTTTCTTCATGGAAAGGTTCGATTTCTGAAACTGTAGCTTCTTTTTTAGAATATTTCCCTAATATTTTTTCGGGAAGGTCTTTCGAATAAATTGTTCCTTTGTCGTTATGAAGAACAATCAGTCTTTCCATTAAATTTTCCAGCTCTCTAATATTTCCGGGCCAATGATAATTAATAAGGCAATTTAGTGTTTCTTCATGAATGTCTGTTATATTTTTCTGTTTGGTTTTATTAAAATGTTCCGCAAAATGTTTGACTAAAATTGGGATATCAGACTTTCTTTCCCTTAAAGGGGGCAAGGTTAAGGGGATGACATTTAATCGATAATAGAGGTCGCTGCGAAATTTACCTTTATTCACTGCCTCTTCCAGATCGCAATTTGTGGCGGCAATAACCCGAATATTTACCTTAATTTCCTCGGAGCCGCCAACCCTTTCGAAAGATTTCTCCTGCAAAACCCTCAAAAGTTTTACTTGAAGAACAGGATTCATATCCCCAATTTCATCAAGGAAAATAGTCCCTCCATCCGCCTGTTCAAAACGTCCAATCCTTGTATAAATTGCGCCGGTAAAGGCTCCTTTCTCATGGCCAAAAAGCTCGCTTTCAACAAGGTCTTCAGGGATAGCCCCGCAATTAACGGTAATGAAGGGCTTTTTGCTTTTTTGGGCGCTATTATGGTGTATTGCTCTCGCAATCAACTCTTTGCCAGTGCCGCTTTCTCCATATATCAGGACTGTGCTGTCTGTGGCGCTTACTTGGTCAACTGATCGGAATAGTTCCAACATTTTAGGGTCGCTGCTTATTATGTTGTAATTTTCTGTTTGAGGTATCATGAAGTCATTATAAATATTTTAAAAGGAATGTCAAAATTTTAACGAATCATTTTTATCCTCTTTGTTTTCAATGGAATTAGTGTCAAAAAATATTTCGTTGAATGTTTCACCGCGGATTCCTCTAATACAAACATGCTCAAAATTAATTAGTGATTGAGCTTATTTTAAAAATAAAAGGAAAATCCAAAAAGGGGATGTTATATAGATTTCTTAATTTACGGTGGGGACCATTGAAATTTGTTAAGAATGCTTGTTTGATCTATTCACATTGGTTAGAAAATTTTGCCGGGGTTCATTATGTTGTTTGGATCAAATATGTTTTTAATCTGTTTCATTTTTTGCAATGCTGCAGGTTCTATCTCCATACCAATATATGATTTTTTGGCCAAGCCTACTCCATGTTCTCCAGACAATGTTCCATCCAAATCCAAAGTGGCTTTAAAAATTTCTTTAACTGCTTTTTTAGCGCGCCCATATTCCCTTTTGTCCTCTTTATCGGTCATTATATTTACATGAAGATTTCCGTCTCCCGCATGCCCGAAACTAATTATAGTAATTTGAAAATCATGAGCAATTTTTCTTAAGCTTTTAATAATATGTGGAATTTTATTTCTTGGAACAACAATATCTTCATTGATTTTAGTTGGTTTTAAACGCTTAAGCGCAGGGGAGACCGCTCTGCGGGCGCTCCAAATTTTCTCTCGTTCCTCCTCATTAGACGCTATTAGCGCCTCGCTGGCGTTAAATCCCTTGCATAATTTTTCAATTTGGCGCATCTCCTTATCCACCACATCGTTATTTCCATCTACTTCAATTATGAGCAATGCTCCTGCTTTAACGGGTAAACCAATATGGAGATACTCTTCAACACATTGTATTGCGGACCGATCCATAAATTCCAATGTAACAGGAACTATCTTTGATCGAATGATCTCTGCTACCGCTCTGGAAGCGTCATCCACTTCTGGGAAAATTACTGATGCTGTTCTGACGGCCTCCGGTTTTGGCAATAATTTTAAAAGTATCTTTGTAATAACCCCTAGAGTGCCCTCTGAGCCTATAATCAAGCGTGTCAGGTCATAGCCCACAACCCCTTTTGCTGTTCTTACTCCTGTATGGGTAATTTCCCCTGTGGGTAGCACAACCTCCAGCGATAGGACATAATCTCTCGTGACGCCATATTTTACCGCTCTGGGGCCTCCAGAATTAATTGCCACATTGCCTCCAATTGTAGAAAACTTCAACGACGCCGGATCGGGTGGATAAAAAAGCCCTAATTTTTCAACTTCCCTTTGCAATTTTTCTGTTATGACCCCCGGCTCCACGTCGACGGTCATGTTATCTCTATCTATAAAAATAATGGTGGCCATACGTTTCAGGGCCAAAACTATTCCTCCATAAATAGGTCTGGAACCACCCACAAAACCAGAGCCTGCTCCCCGGGGGATTATAGGAATGGAATGTTTGTTGGCAAGAATAAGAATTTTTGAAATTTCTTCTGTGGTTGCTGGTTTGACAACCAGGTCTGGAATGGACTTTTCTCCGGTTGCGTCAAAGGAATAACAGATTCTGTCTTCTTCATTCTCAGAAACAAAATCTGATCCTACGATTGACTCTATTTTCCTAATAATTTCTTTACCGATTCCCATTAAAATTATTTGGATAGAGCTTGGGGCAGAATGTCAATGGAGGATTTAGTTTTCTTTGAGAGTTTTGAGGAAGTTTTGGGGAGCGTATCAGAACTTAGAAGAGGTTTTTTTGAAAACTCTTTATTGCTATATGAAGAATATATCCATTTCTCATGAGCAATTTTAAACCCTTTCTTATGCTTTTTTAAATAAAGCCTGACCTTACGGATTTGATCATCAATGTTTGATTTAACCCGTTGATCAAAGGCGGCAATATAAAAGTTATTCCTTTTGAACACCCTGAGGTTTCGTATTTCTATGCTAATAAACTTGTACTTGTCGTATTCTTTTTCTTTTAATTCCTTCCATTCTTTTCGGTTTAGACCGCCAGTTTTAAAGTATTTAGAGTAGTAGGAGAAATATCGTCGACGATTCTTAGTTTCAAGGGCGTTTTCCCACTCTAAAATAAACTTCGATATTTTTATTTTTTGCTTGGAGTTTATGGAATCGATATTTCCCTTGGCATTATTAGTTTTTATTTTCCTTATTTTTTTTCCATTTTTTGTGGTTGATTTTTGTCTCTTTGCGGAAGGATTTTTATCCAGGTAAATTTCTAAATAGGAGTTTTTTTTCAATTCAGCGATCCAACTATTATATTTCTTTTCATACTTTTGCTTGAGGAGAATCTCCTCTATTTCAGACCTTTTTTCTTTTATTGTTTTTATCTTCGTTTTTTTTATATCTTCCACTTTAACTACATGGTAGCCATACTTAGTTGTGACAATGTTATCAACAATGCCTATGTCTGAAGAAAAAGCCGCTTTCTCAAAAGAGTCGATCATCGTCCCCTTTGTAATCCATCCTAAATTTCCTCCCGAATCTTTAGATGGCCCCTCAGAGAATTTTTTTGCAAGCTCCTCAAAAACAGACCCCCTTTTTGCCAGTTCTAAAACATGCTGAGCTTTTTTCTTTTGTTGCGCCGCTTCAGTTATATTTCCTTCTTCGCTAACAAAAAAAAGGATATGTCTCACTTTAATTTCTTTTTGGTTTAAAAAATCCTTTTTGTTTTTTTTGTAATAATCGGCCACCTCTTTCTCATTTACCTTGATTCTGTTCTTTAGCTCATGTTTATAACCGTGGATAAGGTGATTTGATTTTTAATTCTTGACCGGTATCCTTCCATAGTCATACCTTCACGCTCTAACATAATTTTTAGTCCATCATCGGTTAAATTGTGGTTTCTTTTTATATCCTCAATGGCTTTGTCAATGGCATTGTTATTACCTTCTATGTTTTGCGATTTTGCATAATGCAGCATCAGTTTTTCTTCAATCATTTTATTTAATACATTCTTTTTTTCCCTTAAAAAAATTTTTCTCATTTCCTTTGTGTTCTTTTTTATATTTGGGTTCATCATGTTGTAAATCTGGCTTTCAAGATCCATCAGGGTGATAATATCCCCATTTACTTTTGCCACAATCCTATCCACAAGTTTTGCAGTTGCTATTCCTGGCAAAGACCAGGTCACTAAAAATATAATAACTAACAATCTCTTAATCATCATGTTTTTTGCCAAATGTTTGAAAGGACATCTTCTTTAATAATCACAATAGATTTTTCTTTTAGTTTTTTAGACCAAATTAAAAATTCTTTCTTTTCTTTCTCTTTTAAAAGTTTTTTTTTAATTTTTCCCCTGGAATCTTTAAGATTCATATTTTTCGCTCTTTTTTTTCTGACGACCTTGAAAATATGGTAGCCGTAGGGACTCTGCACTACCTTGCTGAATTGGCCGACTTTTAAGTTAAAAACAGCATCATCAAACTCTTTAGGCATTTGGTCTCGGCTAAAGACGCCTAAATCGCCGCCATGAATTCCTTCAGGGCTTACAGACTTACTCTGGGCAAGTTTGGAAAAATCATCTCCTTCCAGTAATCTATTGTAAATGGTTTCAGCTTCCAGCTCATTATTAACAACTATTTGGAGAGCCTGCACTCTTTCAGGCAGCATGTAATCTTTTGAATGCGCTTTATAATAAGATTTAATTTCCGAATCCTTTGTTTCAATTTTGGACTTTACCTCTTGATCAATCAATTTTTGAAATAACAAATTTTCCCTAATGCGGAAATTCCATTCATCATAATCTATATTCCTTGACTCCAACATTCTTTTAAAAGATTCCTGAGAATAATCGGAAATGATATTTTTTACATAGTTTTCTATTTCATCATCAAGGGCCTTAATTTTTAATCTCTCCGCTTCTTGAAGGTAAAGTTTTTTCTGAATTAATTCTTCTAAAATATATTTGGATATTTTCTGATACCGTTCTTTTTTTTCCGCATGGATTATCCCATAATTAGCCTCAAATTGTTTTATTTCTTTGCTGAGTTTCGATAAATAGATCTTATCGTAATTCACATGGGCAACAATTTTATCCCTATTATTTGCTTCTTTTTGTCGATTATTTTTGCCGCATCCAGGCAACACTAAAAAAGTTAAAATTAGGCACCCATATGCCACTGATTTTTGGAAAACCATTCCGTATCATATCATTTTATTTTTTAACAAGAAAACTAAAAATTACTCCATGAGAATTTTGCGTAAGTATTGTGGCTTTTATATTTTTAATTTTTATGCTAATCTTTCTGATTTGGAAAAATTTATGGGAAAAAAAAAGGAAGATTTTTTAAGTGATGAGTTGTTATTAAATATTGTAGCAGTCTCTGAAAAAGCAGGCAAAGCTATCATGGATATATATTCCCAGAACGATTCTGAAATCACCTACAAAAACGATAATTCTCCCCTGACCCTCGCAGATATGGCCGCTCATAAATTGATATTGGATCAGCTTAAAATGATTACCCCACAAATACCAGCGCTTTCTGAGGAATCAAAAAATATTTCTTATGATGAGCGCAAGACATGGAAAACTTTTTGGCTTGTTGATCCCCTGGACGGGACCAAGGAGTTTATAAAAGGAAATGGCGAATTTACTGTGAATATAGCCCTTATAGATCGTGGCGCCGTCATTCTTGGTGTGGTTCATGCCCCTGCTCTTGAAATTACATATTTTGCGGCAAAGGGAAAAGGAGCATTCAAAAAGGTTAATAATGGAGGTATGAAGACATTTGATATTCATGTATTGGATTATCAATCTCAATCTGAAAAATTAAAGATCGTATGCAGTAGATCCCATGGCAGCGAAATGTTGGAGCGTTTACTTAAAAATATTGGCAATGCTGACTATGTTAGTATGGGTAGTTCTCTGAAATTGTGTCTCATAGCCGAAGGCAAGGCGCACCTTTATCCAAGGCTTGGGCCAACAATGGAATGGGATACCGCCGCGGCCCAATGTATAGTTGAATCCGCGGGAGGGGCTATCACCGATTTAAATAAAAATGCGTTGCGTTATAATAAACCGAATTTACTTAATCCATATTTTATGGCTTACGGCGCCCCCTCTTTCCCCTGGTGGCGATTTATGAATAATATTAATTATAAGGAAGAAAAACAATGACTGTGCTAATGGATCCACATGGAGGAAAACTTAATGATAGGATGGTTTCGGCAAAGGAAGCAATGGAATTGAAAATCAAAGCAAAGGATTATCTTTCTTGGGACCTTAGCGATCGTCAGCAATGCGATGTAGAGTTGATTTTAAACGGTGGTTTTTCTCCTTTGGGAGGCTTTCTGGGGCAGCAAGACTATGATTCTGTTGTAAGTAATTTGCGTCTTGCTGATGGGTCTCTGTGGCCAATACCCATCACTCTTGACGTCACTGAGGTTTTTGCGGAAAAGGTAAAAAAAGGGATTAATATAGCCCTTAGAGACCCTGAGGGAGTTTTATTAGGGGTAATGCAGATCTCAGATATTTGGGCCCCTGATAAAAAAAGAGAGGCGGAGCTTGTATATGGAACGGAAGACTCTTCTCATCCGGCTGTGGATTATCTTTTCAACAAGGCCAACAATGTCTATCTTGGGGGAAGCATTTCGGGCGTTGAAATGCCAGCGCACTATGATTTCAAATCATTTCGCGATACTCCGAAGGAACTAAGGGAAAGATTCAAAAAATTAGGATGGCGCAAAATTGTCGCTTTTCAAACAAGAAATCCCATGCACCGCGCCCATTTAGAAATATCATTTCGCGCGGCCAAGATTTCTGAAGCTAATTTGCTCATTCATCCAGTTGTGGGGATGACCAAACCAGGGGATATAGACTATTATTCCCGGGTGCGCTGTTATGAGCATATAATCCAAAAATATCCGGAGCAGACAACCATGCTAAGTTTGCTGCCCCTGGCCATGCGTATGGGAGGACCCCGCGAAGCACTATGGCATGCGATTATACGAAAAAATTATGGTTGCACTCACTTGATAGTTGGAAGAGACCACGCGGGTCCTGGAAAGGACAGCAAAGGCAATGATTTTTATGGTCCATACGATGCGCAAGATATGGTTAAAAAACATGAAAAGGAACTTGGCATAACGATGGTGCCCTTTCAAATGATGGTTTATGTGAAAGAGAGGGCGGAATATATGACTCAAGACGAAGTAAAAGAAGGCCAGAGTGTCCTCCAAATCTCCGGAACGGAATTTCGTCGACGTCTTCAGGAAGGTTTGGATATACCTGAATGGTTTTCTTTTGCGGAAGTTGTGCAGGAATTAAGAAAAACCTATCCGCCTAAAATCAAACAGGGTTTTACCATTTTCTTTACCGGTTTATCAGGCTCCGGAAAATCCACTATAGCAAAGGCCCTGATGGTTAAATTGATGGAAATGGGAGGAAGGGCGCTTACCCTGCTTGATGGGGATCTAGTCCGTAAAAACCTTTCCAGTGAACTTGGATTTTCGCGGGAGCATAGAGACATAAATATTCTCCGTATTGGTTTTGTGGCTAATGAAATTACCAAAAATGGAGGCGTCGCTATTTGCGCTCCTATTGCTCCATATAAAGGCACCCGAAAAGCGGTGAGAGAAACAATATCGAAATCCGGGGGCTTCTTTGAAGTATTTGTTGACACGTCCTTGGAGATCTGCGAAGCTCGAGACCGCAAGGGCCTCTACGCAAAAGCAAGAGCGGGGATAATTAAAGAGTTCACCGGTATTAGTGATCCCTATGAATCGCCCGAGAATGCTGAACTTGTAATCAATACAGAAGATTGTCTTCCCGATGAAGCGGCACAGCGAATTATTCTGAGGTTGGAAAAAGAAGGATTTATTCGGTAGACTATTCTACTGTGTCAAGGATCATTTTTCCTCCATGCCTTTTATCACATCATGGCAGGGAATATGGGAATGAAATATTTAAACTTGGGACAAGGAAGTTTTGGGGCCTGCAGATAGGGGAAAATCTTTTTACAATAAAATTTCTATCTTCATTTGAAAGCTATTTCCGTCTACAGTTAGAGTTTTGTGAATTGCCAGTGGGACTAAAAAAACTTGAATTTTAAGCATTCTTATAATAACATTTTGCAATTTTCCTATTATTTTAGGCACAATATATAATGAATTTATTAACATTTAAATCTGGTATACACCCTTCATATAAAAAGACAAGCACCGAAAATTGTTCGGTTTGTGTGGCAAAAACGCCGCAAAAAGTCGTAATTCCCTTGCAGCAACATATTGGAGCCCCTACTAAACCTCTTGTTAATAAGGGTGATGATGTTAAAATTGGCCAGGTGATTGGAGAAAGCGCCGCTTTTGTGTCCGCATCGGTTCATGCTAGTATATCCGGCAAAGTTAAATCCGTTGCCCCGCATTGGCATCCTTCAGGAAAAATGGTGGATTCTATAACTATTGAATCCGATGGAAAGGACGAGGCTTTTGAGGAGAAATCCCCTAAACGAGATTATTCCCAGCTTTCACCCGAGGAAATTCTAATAATAGCTAAAAAAGCCGGTCTTGTGGGTCTGGGTGGCGCTACATTTCCCACCCATGTGAAGCTCTCCCCTCCTAAGGAAAAAAAAATCGATGCTGTTATTCTAAATGGCGCTGAGTGTGAGCCATATTTAACAGCGGATCACCGGATAATGTTGGAAAAGCCGGAAAATGTGGTCTATGGTTTAAAAGCGATAATGAAGGCCCTTAATGTTTCTAAAGGCTATATTGGTATTGAGAACAATAAAAAGGATGCCATTAAAATAATGCAAGAGACCTGTAGCAAAAACGGGGTTGACATTGAACTGCATGGATTGAAGGTTAAATACCCGCAGGGGGCTGAGAAAATGTTAATCAAAGCAATTCTGGGTAGGGATGTCCCAACGGGCGGACTTCCTATGGATGTTGGGGTGGTGGTTCAAAATGTGGGAACTGCCGCGGCCTTTGCGGAAGCTATTCAGTTTTCCAAACCCATTATCGAGCGTGTTGTCACTGTTTCAGGCGCAGGAATTAAAGAACCCAAAAATTTAATGGTTAGAATTGGAACTATGTTCAGCGAGGTGATTGAGGAGTGTGGTGGATTAAAAAGTGATGCCAAAAAAGTGCTTATGGGCGGGCCAATGATGGGAATAGCTCAAACGACTCTCGAGGTTCCCGTGGTAAAAGGCGTGTCTGGAATTGTGGCCCTGACTGGCGAGGAAATAGAGTTCGAAAAATCAAGGGCTTGCATAGGTTGCGGAAGTTGTGTGGATGTCTGCCCTATGTTTTTGCTGCCAACCAGAATATCAAACTTTTCCAAATATAATTTGTTCGATAAGGCCCAACAATTTGGGGTAATGGATTGTATTGAATGCGGCTGTTGCACTTATGTTTGCCCTTCCAAAATACATTTGGTTCAGTGGATCAGATATGGCAAGGGTAAAATCCTTGAGTTGAGAAAGAAAGAAAGCATTAAAAATTAGTTTGCGGAAAAAGTTCTTTATAGTCGGAGCAATACACCAATGGCTGATATAAAGTTAATAATATCCTCATCTCCACATATCCGGAACGACGAAAGCGTTCCCAAAATCATGTTCACCGTCTTGGCTGCTTTACTACCCGCCGCTTTAGTCAGTGTTTATTTATTCGGAATTAGAGCAATTGCGCTAATGGTCACGTGCGTTATTATGTCTATGGCCACAGAGTATGTTTTTCAAGCATGCCGAAAAAAGGATATTACCCTCAATGATGGGAGCGCAGCCCTTGCTGGATTGCTTCTGGCATTGACCCTTCCCCCTTCTTTCCCCTTGCCTGGGGCGGCGTTGGGGTCTGTGGTTGCTATAGGTCTTGGGAAACACATTTTTGGCGGGTTAGGCTTTAACATATTTAATCCAGCCTTAATAGGCAGGGCATTTTTGCAGGCGGCATTTCCTGTTATGATAACCACATGGACGGATCCATTTGCCTGGAAGGCTTCTTCCGTTGTGGACGTTGTAAGCGCTGCCACTCCTCTTTCCAGGATGAAGTTTGATTTCGATTTTCTGCCTCTTACTCAATTATCTATTGGCAATATAGGAGGTTCTCTGGGAGAAACTTCCGCCATTGCCTTATTAATAGGGGCCGCCTATCTCTTGTATCGTGGTTACATTCAATGGAGAATCCCGGCTTCAATGCTTGGGGCTTCTGTTTTGTTGGGGGGTATTTTTTGGCTGATAGCTCCTGAGAAGTATCCTGAACCTTTTTTCCATGTATTCGCAGGGGGTATGATCCTTGGGGCATTTTATATGGCGACTGATATGGTTACTTGCCCGATTACGCCCGTGGGATATTGGATTTTTGGATCGGGCATTGGAATATTGACTATTATCATCCGTTTGTTGGGGGGGCTGCCAGAAGGCGTCATGTATGCCATCCTTTTTATGAATGCCTTTACGCCAATTATAAACCGATATACCAGGCCAAAAATTTTGGGCGAAGTTAAAAATGGATAATAGCGCATTTAAAATTGTCGGGGTTCTGACCCTTATTGGTCTTATCTCTGGCGGGGCGCTTGCGGGAGTTTATAAGGCCGCGTCTCCTCGTATAGAAAAGCATCGTATTGCGGCTTTGAAAAAAGCTATTTTTGAGGTGCTGCCTCAGGCTAAGGACTACAGAGAAGAAGAAAAAGACGGGCTAACAGCTTATTATGGGATAGATGATAAACAAAATCCCGTTGGGATTGCCTTTGAAGCATCAGGAAATGGGTTTCAGGCAAAAATAACCATGATGGTGGGCATTGATAATAAATTTGAAAAACTGACAGGAATGAAGGTTCTTTATCAGATTGAAACCCCTGGACTTGGCAACAAAATCGAATTTGAAGATTTCACGAAACAGTTTCAAGGTTTATCGGTCTCTCCTGAAATAGGCTATGTCAAAAATGTAAAACCTGATAAACCCAACGAAATTCAGGCCATCACAGCGGCAACCATATCCTCTGCGGCGGTGGTTAAAATTTTGAATAAAGAAATAAAAAAAATGTCTGAAAAATTTAAAGCATCTTAATAATGGCACAGATAATTAAAGAATTTAAAAAAGGACTCTGGAAAGAAAACGCTGTTTTTGTGATGTTGTTGGGCATGTGCCCCACATTGGCGGTGACGAATTCAGCCACAAATGGTTTGGCAATGGGGATGGCCACCAGTTTTGTTCTCTTAAGTTCCGCAATTTTTGTTTCCCTTTTAAGAAATTTTATTCCTCATCAAGTTAGAATCGCCTCTTTTATTGTTATTATCGCTACTTTTGTGACCATTGCGGATTATTTCCTGGCCGCCATGCTTCCTCCGATCAGTAAATCTTTAGGTCCCTATGTTCCTTTAATTGTAGTCAACTGCCTGATTTTGGGAAGGGCTGAAGCCTTTTTTTCCAAAAATGGCTTAATTCTTTCCATTGCTGACGCGTTGGGCATGGGAACAGGATTTACAGGGGCCTTAATAGTCCTTGGAACTATTCGGGAAATTTTAGGCAATGGGAGCGTCTTTAATTTTCAAATTTTTGGCGATTGGTTTGAGCCATGGATAATAATGCTGCTGCCTGGAGGGGCTTTTCTCACATTGGGAATACTGATTGGCTTGATAAACCATTTTACAAAAAAACGGTTTGAAATGGGAATTAGGATTGGAGAGGATATTGGATATATGGAACGCGGTCAATTGGTTACCTCGAATGTGGCCTATGACAAGGGCCCAATAGAAAACCATCTTTCAGAGAATCCTGCCGAGACAAATAAACAACCCGTTTCAGGGAAGGATTAGGAAAGCGTCTTTGCATAGGTTCAAACTATGCCGCTTTTTTTATGAGTAGGCTTTGGTTTTCTAAGGATGGTTGCAAAAAAGGTTGCATCTTTGCATGAGGTCGGTTTTAATTAATCAACGCGTAATGTTGAGCAGAAAGCAGGGAAAATATGGAAATTTTCTTAGTTTTTATAAGCGCTGCCATAGTTAATAATTTTGTTCTCACTTATTTTTTAGGTATTTGTCCTTTTCTTGGCGTATCAAATAAAATCGACTCGGCTTTCAGCCTGGGTTTGGCAACCACTTTTGTAATGGTGATTACTGCCGTGGCTTCCTGGTTGGTCAATCATGGGATTTTAATCAAATTCAATGCCCCCTTTCTGGAATATGTTTCCTTCATCATTATAATCGCAGCAATGGTTCAACTGGTGGAGATGTTTGTTAGAAAAACAAGTCCTGTTCTTTACAGGGCTTTAGGTATTTTTTTGCCTTTGATAACCACGAATTGCGCTATTTTAGGTCTGGCTTTATTTGCTGTATTGCGCGATTACAGTTTTATTAAGACCGTGTCCTTTGGCATAGGCGCGGGAGTGGGTTTTACACTTGCTATCGTCATAATGGCGGGAATCAGGGAAGAACTTGAAATGGCTGATATCCCTGTTCCTTTGCAGGGAGCGGGCATTACTTTGATTGTGGCAGGTTTCCTCGCTATGACCTTTATGGGATTTGCGGGGTTAATTTCGTCTTAAGGAGTTAAATAATATGGAAACGAATATTTTTATTGTTGGCCTTTCCAGCATGGGGGGATTGGGATTGCTTTTGTCTGGCCTCGTAGTATTGGCTGAAAAAAAATTAAAGGTGGAAGTGAACCCTAAAATTGCTTTAATCGAGGAAGTTTTGTCCTCCGCTAATTGCGGGGCTTGTGGCCAACCCGGCTGCGCCGCTTTTGCGGAAGCGGTGGTCGATGGAGAGGCGGAAGTCAACGGATGCACCGTAGGCGGGGAGGAAGTGGCCCGGAAAGTTGCTTCTATTATGGGTGTCGAAGCTCTGTCCGTCGAGAAAAAAGTGGCAAAAGTGCTTTGCAGAGGAGGCAATAAGGAAACTGAAACGAATGCTGTTTATTACGGAATTACCAGCTGTCGTTCGGCCGCTACTGTTGGCGGGGGAGAAAAGGCATGCAAATATGGTTGTTTAGGATATGGCGATTGTGTCGATGTTTGTGGTTTTGATGCTATGTGGATGGATAGCAATGGACTTCCGGTCATTGATGAGGATGCCTGCACTGCCTGTGGAAAATGTGTTGAGGCATGTCCCAGGAAATTAATCGAACTTCATAGACCGGAAGTTAAAGTTTTTATTTATTGTAAAAACCATGATGTAGGCAAAATTGCAAGAAAAGTTTGTAAAGTAGCATGTATTGGATGCCGATTATGTGTAAAACCGGACCCGGAGCATATTTCAATGGATGATAACCTAGCGGTTATAGATTATTCAGATGAGTACCTCGGTATTGAAGAAAGCGCGAAAAAATGCCCCACTAATGCCATTATTTATGACTTAAATTCTAATTAGCGGTCCGATTGTTAAACGGCCTGTAAAAGGGCCATAAAATAATCAGCTTGAATACCTTCAGTCTTCAAAATCGTCATTCCTTTATACCCTTTCCATCAAACCTTGGCATTCATTAAAACCAAATATTATACTATTACTCTGTAAAAGCTTGTTTATTGAAAAAGTTTTTTCTGCTAGATCACCGGAGCGGTAGCTCCTTTTGGTTGCGGCGCCTCGCCGCTTTTTACTACTACACTGTAAAATCTTCTTTTTTTTAGAAAGATTTTGTTAGCACTCCGGGCGGTAGCCCTTTTGGTTACGGCCCCTTGGCTGCTTTATGATTTATAAATGAGAACCACACTATGAATATTTACCGCGGTATTCAAAACATAAAAAAACAAATAATATCCCCAATCCTTACCATAGGAAACTTTGATGGCGTTCACCTGGGACATCAGGCTCTTTTTAAAAAAATTGTAGCAAGAGCAAAACAAATTAAGGGCACTAGCGTGGTGATAACCTTTGAGCCACATCCTTTAAAGGTTTTGGCGCCTGAAAAACGTCCCCCACTTCTGACAACTTTTGCCCAAAAAATAAAACTGATTAACAAATTAGAGATTGATAATGTAATCTGTGTGGACTTTACACGGAGCTTTGCCGCTCAAAATTATAGAGAATTTATAAGAAATTTATTGATAGATAAAATTAATGTAAAAGAAGTTATTGTAGGGCACGATTTCTTCTTTGGAAGAGGAAGAGAAGGAAACACTCAGTCCCTAATAAAAATGGGAGAGGAATTTGGGTTCAAAGTGGTCTTTCTTGATCCTATTGAATTAAATGGTGAGATTATTAGTAGTTCCCTGGTTCGTGATCAATTAAAAAAAGGGGATGTTAAAAAAGCGGCAAAATATTTAGGGCGCCTTTATAGCCTTGAAGGGAAAGTTATCAACGGCTTTAAAAAGGGCTCTACAATAGGTTTTCCAACGGCAAACATTGATGTTAATGATAATCTTGTCCCTCATACAGGAGTTTATGTTACTCTAGTACATGCCCATAGGAAAACATATACTGGAGTGGTGAATGTTGGTTATAATCCTACCTTTAAAAGAGAGCGGCTAAGTATTGAAGCTCATATTTTTGATTTTAGTGATAACCTTTATAATGAGGTGGTGAAGATTTTCTTTGTCGATAAAATAAGAGACGAAATTACGTTTGCCTCTGCGGAAGAATTAAAACTACGGATTCAAAAAGATACCCTTATAGCTAAAGATCTGGTTAAAAGGGGGCAACTTTGAAAAAACATTTATATATTGGAATAATTATTGCCATAGTTGCTTGCTATTATACATTCAAAGGCGTTTCCTTCCATGATTTAGGCGAGGCGCTGGCATCTATGCATTTAATGCCTTTAATCCCGGCTTTAATTTTTTATATATTGTTTTATTATATCAGAGTTGTTCGTTGGAGGTATTTAATATCATCTATAAAAGATGTGCCCAATAATAGGCTTGTTTCGCCAATGATGATTGGATTTATGGCAAATATGCTTCCAGCCAGGGTAGGGGAGCTAATCCGCGCTTATTTATTGGGAAAGAGGGAGAATATCCCTTTCCCTTCCTCCTTTGCAACCATCGTTGTAGAACGATTATTTGACTTGCTTTTTATCATAGGTATGTTTGGAAGCCTTATTTTTTTTCGACCTGATTTAATGAGCAATCATGGTCCTTTGGGTGACCCGGAAGTGATAAATAAGATGAAAATGTTTGGATGGGGCAGCCTAATAGTGGTTATTTTGTTAATCATTTTTTCTTATTTGTTAATTCACAAACAAAATGTGGTTTTTTCCTGGATTGAATTTTTTTGCCGCCCTTTTCCGGAAATTCTAAAAACCAAAATACTGAAATTTTCCCATTCTTTTACAGACGGGCTAATGGTCCTAAAGGACTTTAAAACCACTTGTGTGATATCCCTTTTATCTGGATTATTGTGGATTGTCAGCCTGCTTGGCTATTATCCTTTTTATTTTGCGTTCGATATTGAGTACCTTCCCTTTTCCTCTCTAATTGTTGTTTTTGTTTTGATTTGTCTTTTTATTACTATATTCCCCACTCCCGCCTTTATAGGGTCCTTTCAGGCGGCCTGTATGGTTGGCCTGCACAATCTTTTTGGTGTTCCGGAGGCAGTGGCAGCCAGTTTTGGAATTGTTACCTGGGCCTTTTCTATGATTGTTACCTTTATTGGTGGAACCTATTATCTTTTTAAAGATAATATTTCTATAATGGATTTAAGGCCTAAATTAAGTGAACCTGATTTGGAATCCACAAAGCAAGGTTCATAGCAAGAAGGGATTCTTGGCAGCCTGGTTTCACAAAATTAAGCCTTGTTAAATAAAATATGGTAGTTTATTTCGATAATGCAGCTACATCCTATCCCAAACCTTCCTCCGTTTATGATGCAATTAATTTTACGCTAAAGCATGCGGGAGCCAATCCAGGAAGGGCTGAGAATACTTTTTCCCATTTCGCAAGCAAAATTGTATTTGATGCCAGAGAAACCATAGCCAAATTTTTTAACATTCCCGATAGCAAAAATATTATTTTCACCTCTAACGGAACGGAAGCTCTCAATTTGGCCTTGAAGGGCATTTTAAAACCAGGAGATCATGTTATTACTTCAAGCATGGAGCATAACGCTATAGTTAGGCCCTTGAATTCTTTAAAAAAAAATGGAATTAAAGAGACAATTATTCAATGTGATAAGTTAGGAAAGTTAAACTTTAACATTGTAAAAAAGGAAATAAAAAAAAATACCAGTTTAATAGTGATGACCCACGCATCCAATGTAACAGGAACTATTTTTCCCATTGATGAAGTTGGAGAATTGGCATCAAAAAATGGCATTCCTTTTTTGGTTGACGCCGCTCAAACCGCAGGATCAGTTCCGATAGATGTGACTAAAAGCAAGATAAGTTTGCTGGCCTCTCCCGGTCATAAGGGCCTTTTTGGTCCCCAAGGGACCGGTTTTTTATATATTGATGATGATTTGGATTTAAAACCGTTGATAGAGGGAGGGACGGGAAGCAACTCGGAATTATCCGAGCAGCCTGAATTTATGCCAGACCGGCACCAGAGCGGTACCCTTAATACGCCTGGAATAGCAGGCTTGAAAGCGGGAATAGAATTTATTTTTAAAGAATCTATATTAGGAATTAAAAAGAAGGAAGATTTGTTGGTTGAAGCATTTCTTAATGGGCTAAAAGAGATTCGCAATGTTCATATCTATGGGCCTTTATTGACAAAGGATAAAACAGCTGTAGTCTCTTTTAATGTTGAGGGAAAAGATCCGGGTCAAATTGCCAATGATCTTGACCATAAATTTCATATTATGGTGCGGGTCGGATTGCATTGCTCTCCTAATGCCCATAAAACTATCGGCACTTTTCCTGAGGGCGCTATCCGGGTAAGTTTTAGTATTTTTAACACTCTTCAGGAAATAAACTATTTTATTGATTCCTTGAAAAAAATTGCGACATAAACCCATTAAAGATCCATTTTATAATGTTGGAACTAAGGCTTGGTGAGGTCCCATGACAATTTCAAAAGCCATTGCTGCTTTTAACTCTAACCATGACACCTTGCAAGCCGAGAGTTTTTTTAAAAAGAGTCAAATTTCTGTTCGGCCAATTATTAAGCCCAGAAAGATAGGTTCTAATTGCGCGCTTGCGCTTGAGTTTCCGGGTGCGCATTCTCAAAAAGTCCTGGAGATTTGTAAAGCAAATAGATTATCCCTGGTTGGTATTTTTCAGAAAAAAAAAGAAGGTTGGGACAAGGTAATGTAAATTCATACGCTGAAGATAATCCTCAACATTTTGGAGAAAGTTTCAGGGTTGCTTCAAGGGAAAGAATGGAATCCCAGTTATTCCTGATAGCATTGATAGTCATTTTGAAGAATTTAAAAGCTTGTTTGCAAAAGAGTGGAGGTAAAAAACGGCAAGCGCTTCCGGGAAATGGCTTGGCAGATAAAAAGAATTTTTATTTAATACGTCTTTGTTGAGATTGGTCCAGTCTTTTTAATATGGCATCGCGAACCACATTATAGTTGGGTGGCAATTCTACTGGCAGGTTGGAATATTTGGATTTAACGTCCTTTAAGGCTTTAGTATGGTAGTCTGTATGAAAATCTGTAAACTTCAAACCGTTCGCGGTGGATATGACAATTACACGGTCACTCTTAGTAATCACACCTTTCTTTACTAATTTAAATAATGCGGCAAGGGCAACGCCGGTGTGAGGACAGCAAAAAAGTCCTGTTACGTTGGCTCTTGCGGCCGCATTTGCGAGCTCATCTTCTGATACCTGCTCCACTATTCCATCGAATTTTTTTAATATGGCTATTGCTTTTTTGATGCTAACTGGATTGCCTATTTGAATAGCGCTTGCTAAAGTTTTCCCTGCTTTTATGGGATGATATTCCTTGAATCCTGTTAAATAACTTTTGTAAAGAGGGTTAGCCTGCTCTGTTTGAGCGCATACAAGTCTGGGAAATTTATTGGTTATGCCCAGGTCTTTCATTAAAACAAATCCTTTTCCTATGGCGCTTATATTGCCGAGATTTCCACCAGGAACAATTACAACATCCGGAACTTCCCAGTTAAATTGTTGCGCCATTTCTATACTTATTGTTTTTTGTCCTTCAATTCTAAGCGAGTTCATGGAATTAGCGAGGTAGATATTATTCTTCGAGCAAGTTTCCTGGACAATTTTCATGCAGCCGTCAAAATCTGTATCCAGAGAAATGGTTAAGGCATTATGGGCCAGCGGTTGAATTAACTGGGCTGTTGATACTTTATCCCGCGGAAGAAAAACAATAGCTTGAATTTCGGCTACAGCGCAATAGGCTGCTAACGCAGCGGAAGTGTCTCCTGTGGAGGCGCAGGCGACGGCCAGGATTTCTTTCCCTTCAGAGACCATTTGTTTTACCATAGAAACAAGGACAGTCATTCCCAGGTCCTTAAAAGAACCGGTGTGATTATTGCCGCAATGTTTAACCCATAGTTCGCTCATGCCTAGCTCTTTTCCAAGTCTCTCCGCCCAAAATAAATTACTGCCCCCTTCATATGTGGAGACAACATTATCATTACTTACGTTTGGACAGACAATTTCCTTTTTGCCCCACACACCGCTCCCATATGGCCACTCGGAAGTCATATAGCGCTTTTCAAACAGTTTTTTCCAGTTTTCGGAAGAGACTGTTTTTAACCTATCAACATCATGCTCCACTTCCAGGAGGCTTCCGCATTTTGGGCAGCTATAAATTATTTCGTTTAAATTATGCTTTCCCTCGCAACCCTCTATGCATTGGAACCAAGCCTTCAAATTTTTTAAATTAAAATCCTGCATGATAATTTAGTTTCCGTTTTCCACCCTGATTAAAATGCTTTTACCAATAACTATATCTAGTTTGCTGATTTCTTTTATAGCATTTTGAATATCTTTTTCTATCGCTTTATGTGTCATAAATACCAAGGGAACTCCCAACCTTTGATTTCTTCCCTTTTGAATAACTGATTCAATGCTTATGCGGTTTTTGCCTAGAATTCCTGACAATTTTGAGAGTACTCCTGGTTTATCTACTACGGAAAAGCGCAAATAATACTCTGAATCAATTTCATCGATTGGCTTTAGTTTTATTTTAGGATGGCTTTTTATCCCAACAAAATGTGGCTTATCTCCAGAGATGAGGCGCCTGGCAATTTCCATTACATCCCCTAAAACGGCGCTGGCAGTTGGGAAGGCGCCGGCGCCTTCGCCAATTAACAAGGTTTCCCCAACAGCATTTCCTCTTATCTTGATTGCGTTTAAAACGCCATTTACATTTGAAATTGGATTATCCTCCCTGATCATAGTTGGGTGGACCCTTATATCAATGCCATGGTTCTTTTTTTTCGCAATGGCTAATAATTTAATCCTATACCCAAATTCCTTTGCAAAGTTAATATCCGTTGGAGTTATATGGGATATACCCTCGGTAAAAACCTTTTCAATAGGAATGTGACAGCCAAAAGCTAGGGAGGCTAAAATAGCAATTTTATGAGCCGAATCAATTCCTTCAATGTCAAAAGTTGGATCAGCTTCAGCATAACCTTTATTTTGGGCTTCTTTTAGTGCGGCCTGAAGGGTTATTGCCTCATTGGTCATTTTACTAAGAATATAATTCCCCGTGCCGTTTACAATTCCATAAACGGATTCAAAACGATTAGCGGCCAGGTTATCTTTTAGCGAGCGGATGATAGGAATACCTCCACCAACGGAGGCTTCAAAACCGATATTTACTTTTTGTTTGCTTGCAGCATTAAAAATTGTCTGGCCATGTTTTGCCAGGAGAGCTTTATTAGCTGTTACTATATGCTTTTTATTGTTTATTGCTTGCAATAGAAAAGTTAGGGCGGGCTCATACCCTCCTATCAATTCAATAATTATGTCTATCTCTTTATCATTAATTATTTCCTCCGCCTTGGTAGTTAAAATTGATTTATCTATCGGAAGACCTCTGCCTTTTTCTATACGCAGATCTGCAATACGCTTCAAAAGTATAGAGGCGCCCAGCCGCATCTCAATGAGCTCAGAATTTTCCTGCAGTACTTTTACAACCCCCGCGCCGATGACGCCTAAACCAATTAAACCAATTTTGATGGTTTTCATGAGATGATTAACCTATTAAATAAACAAAATAATAATGTCATAAAGCGGCTAAGGGCCGCAACCAAATAGGGCTACCTCCCTGGAGAACAAACAAATAAACTTTCTCAAAAAAGAAGTTTTTACAGTGTAATAGTATAAGAAGCTTAATCTTGTTTCCAGGAGAGCCTATAATGGTTGAGAAATTATTTTTTGGAGGGAATATTTAATTTATTACAACAATTAATTTCCACGGATACTATTAATGCTCTCTTTGTAGTCTGCGCTGTGAAAAATTGCTGAGCCGGCAACAAGAATATCTCCCCCAGCTTCCCTAATATCTTTGGCGTTACTGGCTTTTATACCGCCATCAACTTCAATCTCAACAGAATGGTTTTTACTTTGAATTAGCTTTTTTAGCTGCTTTATTTTGGGTATAATTGCAGGAATAAATGATTGGCCCCCAAAACCTGGATTCACAGACATTAGGAGAACTAAATTAACATCATCAAGAATATAGTCTAAAGCGGTCAAGGGTGTGGAGGGGTTCAATACAACTCCTGGCATGATTTTAAAGCTACGGATTAATTGGATCGTTCTATTTAGATGAAAACATGCCTCAGCATGAACAGTAATTATATCAGCTCCTGCATCCGCAAAAGCCTGAATGTAATTATTAGGATTTTCAATCATTAGGTGAACATCGAGTGGCAGTTTTGTGGATTTTCTTGCTGCTTTAACAATCAGAGGACCTATGGTAATATTGGGCACAAAATGGCCGTCCATGATATCGATGTGGATTAAATTAGCTCCCACATTTTCCACTTTTTGAATTTCGTCGCCAAGCTTGCTGAAATCAGCAGATAATATAGAAGGAGCGACTTTTACCATAGATATTATAGAGTTATATAGGGTATTCTTTAAAAAAAACCATATTTTTTAGTAGTTTAACTAGGAGCCGATAATATCATAGAATTTTGCTTAAGGCAACATATTGACTTTATCCCCTCAATTAATAACTTAAAAAAAGAACTACCCAAGTGTTTTTTTTCTTTAAAGAATCAAATTAAATTCTTATGGCTGATACAAAAGGAGGAGCAGGAAAACCAGCCCTGTGCCTTCAATGCAAAAAGATAATTGATGATTTAAAGAATCCTCACAGCCCTTTTTGTTCAAAGACCTGCAAAATGGTTGATTTAGAGGGTTGGTTTACTGGTGAATATGTAATAAAAGCAAAAAAAATGTTTTGGATAAGAAATGATTATTTCCCCTTGCTTATACTTAATGTTGCAAAAAATACCGGCAAAACCGCTGTCGCTGGCTTTATTTCAAGCCTAAGCGGCTTTGAATCTCTCTTTTTAGACTCACCATAGTGTATAGCTATGCCTTCGCCCTAAAAAAATAAACTCAAAGCCGCTTCTAACCCAAACTTAGAGCCTTTTAGCTCGATTTTTTTTACAACATTAAGGTGAAAGGGAGTAAGTAAACTTCTTCCAATATTTGGACTTTGGAAATGGTGGGAGAGTTCATACGAAGAATATGCCCTAAAGGTGGCGGTATTTAACGAAAGAGTTTAATGAAGCCTCACGTTATTTTTTTCAAGTGTTATTCCAGCTACTTTATACAATTGAACAATTGACTTATTGTAGTCAATTATTGCCTTAATTTTTTTGCTTTGAGCATCCACGAGATCCTTTTGAAATTCCAAAACTTGAAAACTCGTGGAGAGTCCAACTTCAAATTTTTTTTCTTCGGCCCTTAACTTTTCTTCCGCCAATATTTTTGAAACATTTGTAACCTTTACCCTCTTAACGTTTGTCTGGATTGCCCTTATGGCCTCTTTCACTTCCAGCTTTATTTGGCGCTCAATACTTTTCATTCCAATGAGAGTTTTCTTTACTTCTAATTTAGAAACACTGTGACTCCTTTTTGCCGCGCGATTGCCAAAGGGATACTGCAATTTTAAGCCAATATCATAGGAGTAAAAATCTCCGCTTAAAGTGCGATCCAAAGAACGGCCATAACTTCCGCCAAACCGAGAATTTCTTGTTGTGCTTGTTCCCCCTGAAAAGATTGTGGTGGGTATAGCATCTCCGCTGATTCCATTTAAACCAAGATTCCCCACAAGATTAATTGAAGGGTAACGTTGATTTTTTTTAAAAAGGACGTCAATTTTTTTATTAGCCAAATCTATTTTTGAGTTCTCTATTTCCGGCCTTTTTTCCAGCGCTATTTTAAGGAAATTATCTAAGTGAAATTTTTCTGTTGCAAAAGATGGGGAATCCGTTAGCTCTAAGTTTAAATCCCATTCTTCAGCTTCGGGAGAGAAATTCAGCTTTGTTTTTAATTGATCTTCTAGATCTTTAATTTCATTTTCTGTAATAATTACTTCTTCTTCCCGGACAGCAACTTCTGCCTGGGCTTGTAATATTTCAATCGGGGCCAAAACACCTACTTCAACCTGAATTTTTACTCTGTTCTCCAAATCTTTAGCTAAATCTAGAGATTGTTTTTTAACTTGTAAATCATCTCTTTTAAAAACAATATCCCAATAATTATTTTTAACCTCAGAGATGGACTGCATCACTATATTTTTGAATTCTGTTTGAGAGATGTTTTGATTATTTTTGGCAATTATTATTTTTCTGGTGTTTAAATTTATCCCAAAATCTTTTAGCAAGGGTTGAGTAAAATCCATCTCAATAAATGAGCTAAACTGAGGATTTAACCCGGCGTTATCAGAGTTTGTGGTGGATCTAATAGACTCCAATTTGACCTCGTAGGAGCCGCCTGTTTTTAGGATTTGCTTAATGCCGATGGCAAAATTCTGGTTTTTTAAGGAAGTGACATCTGGAGAAGAAAATGCTGAAGCCGAGGGGGTAACTTCTTTGGCAAAGGATAGATCGGCAAATAATCCAGGATCAAAAAAAGCTTTTTCGATGGTAATATTTTTTTTATCTATTAGGGGGTTTATTCGTTCAACCGCGATATCCAGATTGTTTTGCAAGGTCAACTCAATCGCTTTGCGCATTGATAATGGAATTTTTTTCCTTGTCCCATTTGCAAATAAATTTTGCGAAAAAACAATGCCTAATACAATCGGAAACAATATAGTCTTAAACAAGGCGCCTTTGTTCAAGGGATTCTTCATGGTTCCTCCAGTATAAAAAATTTGGAAAAAGTATATTATAATTGCATATCCATGGATTCAATTCAATCTCCCTTTTAAAAGCCCTCTGTTGTACTGCAAGCTTATAAAATTGTGTTTTTTTTGCAAAGTTTTATTTGCAATCTCGGAGCGGTAGCTCCATTTGGTTGTGGCCCTGGCCACTCTGTTACTGATGAGTTAGACGTCAATGGTCAATCTGTTCTTACAAGTAATTATGTTCAGTGGAAAGAACCCAAAAAAAATTATGCTTTGATGAAGCAATGAAGTCAACTTTTAGGGAGTTTTATAATGCAACTGCCATATGAATAGGCGGGAGTTTCCCAGGATAGCCCATTGCATGAAAACGAGGTGAAGTTGTATGAGAGTTGAATCACGCCATCAACCAATGGCAGGTTGTCTCCGTATCCATATATTTTTCTAAAAAAATATTAGGATGAAACATTAAAGGGAAAGGGGTGCGAAGAGTTTTCTCGGATTAACGATTAAAAAGCTTGCGGGTTTTATTTTGTTAGGAATTTTAAGACAAGGAAATTTATAACAAATTCTACTAAGGAGATGCCATTGAGAGCGATATATTAGGAAATACGGTTTATCATAAGGCAATCATAGAGACAACGCCAATGTGCCCAGTAAATAATTTAGCTAAAGTCTTTTTCTTCTTCTTTTCCTTTAGAAAAAAAGGGGCAAACGCATTGCCGTTGACAATTTAACAAATCAAATTGCCCTGGCAAGGGTAAAAACCTCTATTCTTTGCGCCCCGTTTTTTCTTAAAACTTTTGAGCATTCATTCAAGGTTGCTCCTGTGGTAAAGACATCATCTACAAGAAGGACCCTTTTCCCATCCAAAGCATTTTTTTTTCTAATCCCAAAAGCTCCCCGAACATTATTTATCCTCATTTGTTTTTTTAGACCTGCCTGAGGCAAAGTTTCTTTCTTTTTAAACAATAAATCTATTTTAATGGGGCGTTCGAGAAGTATAGATATAGACTTGGCCAATAGATACGCCTGATCAAAATTTCTTTTCACCAATTTCTTTTTATGCAATGGAACGTAAAGAATCAAGTCAATTTTTTTTGAATTAAAACAATGATTATTTTTATGAGCCTGAAAAAAAAATTTCATAAAATCATTTAGCAGCTTTAAATTCCCTTTATATTTATAATTAATCATTGCTTCTTTCAACACTCCTTCGTATTTTCCCAACGATCTTGCTTTATCAAAATAATATGCGCTATTTCGGCAAACTTCACAGAAATAAAAATCCCCCTGAGGCAGATGGTAATTAAATTGGAAAGGCAATCCGCAAGAACCGCAAAATGGGGGTTTAATTAGAGAAATCTGGTTTAAACAAGAATTACAAATAGAGCGGGATTCAAGATCAATTAATGATACGCCGCATTTAAAACATTTTTGGGGAAGTATGGAATTCACAAAAAAATAAAAGGACTTGTGAATTGCATCTTTTACAGAACTGTTGGGAAATAGGTTCACAATAAAATTTATTCTGGGGGGGGGTGAGAAATCCTTCGCCATCATTCGCTGAAAAGGAAAAGGACCTTTAAAATAATTGCTTCTTTAAGGGCCATGGTCACTGACATGGAATCTATGGTCTTGTATTATCTTGAATTAAACGACAAAGGCTTTCGGTTTCTTTTGCGATTATTTCGTTATCAGCGTCCAATTCCTCTTTAAGTTTGAACAATTCGTCAGCAATATTCAGAGCAGCCAGAATAGCCACTTTCATTGGAGCGGCAAGGGAAGTGTTTTGTGATATTTCTTTTAGTTTTTCATCGACAAACTTGGCCAGAGACAAAGTATATTCTTGAGGAGCGTCATTTACAATTTTGTATATTTCGCCATGTATTACAACTTCTGTTATGTTTTTGTTAGTCTTTTCCATAAATTTAATAAGGTTGGAATATTTCGAGTTTTTTCAGCATTTGTTTGACTTTTTCTTTTAATTGTTTCTTTTCCGCGAGGAGGGTATTGTATTTTGCCTTAAATGACTCATATTTGGTTGTTGAATTCCTAAAATTTTCTAAATCTTTTACCTTTTTTTTTAATGCTTCATTTTCATCTTTGGCGGCAATTAATAAACAGAGCATTCTTTTTATTTCTTTTTCAATTTTCTTAAAATTTGCAATAGTGTTGTTTTTCATTCTGGTCTTAAATGCACATCAAATTTTTCGGCAAAACCTATAAGTAAATTATCAAATATAGGATCAACGTCTTCATCTCGGAGAGTTTTTTTATCGTCCCCGAATTGGAGGGAATAAGCAAGGCTTTTTTTGCCTGCGGGAATGGATTTTCCTTCATAACAATCAAAAAGAGTTATTTCTTTAAGCAATGGTGTTCCATTTTCTCTGATAAATTTCTCAATTTCTTCAGCATGTATTTCACGATTTACCAAGATTGCAAGGTCTCTTAAAAGGTCGGGGTATTTTGAAATAGGTTGAAACATGGTTGAATTTTCTCGATTTTTATATAGCATGTCAAGGTTTATCTCGAAGGCCAACAACCTATCTTTGATGCCCCACTTTTCAGTTATGCGTTGACTTAAGCATCCAATAAACCCTAATTGATTTTCTCCAGCGAGTAAGTCTATTAAATTTTCAAAGGAAGGGGAAAAAGACCTTTTGAAATAGTATTTTTTAAAACCGATGTTTTCCAGGAATATTTCTATTATTCCCTTCAAGTAAAATAAATCCCTTTCATGAATTTCTTTTTTCCATAATTCCTTTTTAACTTTTGATGTGGCAATTCCCGCTAAAAAACATACTTCCTTTGACATTCTTTTTCTGTTTGGTCTTCCGGAGGTTTCCGGTGGTAGAGCCTTCGCGGTTTTTGTCGAGGAATTCTCTTCCTCTTTTGCGGAGCTATAATGCCTGCCTACTTCAAAAAGCTGAACGTCCTCAATTCCTTTATTAATGTTTATCTGAGTTGAGGACAGCAAGCCAGGTATCAGACTTTTCCTCATTACCCCCCACTCATTGCTAATTGGGTTTTGTATTAATAGATCATCTTTTGCAAACTCTTTATCGTTATCTTGAAAGGCGTCTTGTAATTCTTTGTTTACAAAAGAATAGTTAATTGCCTCATAAAAGCCCTTTCCTTGGAAATAAGTTTTGGCCTTTTTTATAAACGAATAAAATGGGTTTAAATTAACCTTGCTGATTTTATATTGGGGGCTTTCAACCTTTATATCATCATAACCATGGAGTCTGGCGATTTCTTCTATTAAATCAATTTCTCTTAAAATATCACGTCGGAAAGGAGGCGGTTTAATTTTATAATGCCCAATTTTCTTTTGCAGATAAGAAAATCCAAGATTTTGCATATAGTTTTTGATTTGACCTTCTGAAAGATTTGTCCCCAATATTTTATTTACTTTATCCAATCGCAATATTATTTCCCTGGAATCTAAAACGGATGGATAGATATCAATAATTTGATTAGCTTCCCCGCCTGCCAGTTCTAAGATCAACACTGTTGCCCTATTTGATGCATTCAAGACTGATTCAGGATTTGCTCCTCGTTCGAAACGGTAGGATGATTCCGTTTGTATCCCAAGTTTTTTAGAAGATCGGCGGATTTGGATAGGTTCAAAATAAGCGCTTTCTAACAAAATATTAGTTGTCTTTTCAGATACTTCCGTATTCTTCCCGCCAATAATACCTGCCAGAGCTATTGGTTTGGAGCTGTCGGCAATGACAAGCATTGAATCATCTATATCGCAGGGTATGTCCCCCAGGGCTTGAAACTTCTCTCCCTTAATCCCGCGTCGCACAATTATCTTTTTTTCTCCTATTAAATCATAATCAAAGGCATGAAGAGGATGGCCTAACTCGATCAGAACAAAATTTGTAATATCCACAATGTTATTAATGGATCTTATGCCGACAATTTCCAATTTATCAATCAACCATTGGGGAGAAGGCTTAACTTTAATTCCTTGAATTAATCTGGCAGAATAACGCGGGCACCAACTTCTATCAAGGACAGTAACGGAGGGCAAATCTCTCACATCATTTTTTATTTTTTCTATCTTATCTTCCGGGTATTTTACGGAATAACCGGTTAGGGCCGATAATTCTCTAGCTATCCCAATTAAACTGAGGCAATCGGGCCTATTAGGCGTAATATTGACTTCCAGGACAGCATCGGATTCATTTTTGCCCAACATGCTTTCAACTTCTAATCCCGCAAGGGTAAGTTTGTTAGAAATCTCTTGGGGCGAGAGATTAAAGTCAATATATTTTTTTAAGCAAGAGTAACTGATTTTCATAACTGGATATTATTGTTGAAGGACAAAATAAATTACTACAATTTGGGGAGACTTGTAAAGGAAAATGGGAGGCTGTGAAGATGATATGGCTGGCGTATTTTTTTGTATACGATTGTGATTAATTTATATCCTATATTTCAATTTGAATTTTGAAATTATTTAACTAAGTCTCAATACTTCAATCTGTTTAAGTGTTTAGACTCTGTATGGCATTCCATTTGCTACCTCTGATGTAGCAATGACAAAAGTTTCTTATTTTTTTATAAATATTTTTATTAGGTTTTTAAAATTAGGTTCGGAACCATCCGAACCATCCGTTGTCATGTTAATGAAAGAAGTTCTGCAATCAACGCTCCTCTTAACCTCTGGATTATGAGGAAACAAGGAATATGTCATGAATGAAAAGAATAGGACTGAAGAAAGAATACCTTTGCAAAAAGAATGCATTTTGATTAATGAATCTGGATTGATAAAAGCGCAAATAATTAATATATCAAGAAAGGGATTAAGGGTAAATACTGATAGCAAATTGCCGTTTAAAAATGGTTGTGAACTGGGTGTCCTTATTGAGAGAATGGAACTCCCTATGGCAAAGTTGATGTGGACTGAGAAGGATTTTAATAATACGACCACATTAGAATTAAAATTTCGACTGCCTTTTCCCGACTTCAAACATAAGTATTTCGCCCCTAACTATTTATCCCCTTAAATATCTGTACAAGCCTTAACGCATAAAACCCCTACTTATATGGTAATTCTACATGTAAAAACAATCAGGGTATGCTCAGGTATGGCTTAACTTTTTTAGGGCCCCCGTTCCGAAGGGGCGTACTCGAATGATTTGCTACTTTGCATTTAATAATCATGGTTCTATTGATGATGGAACCAGCATATAGGCCAAATTGATTTCCCGATAAGGTGTTTCCTGTATCACTAATTTTCTCCAAAACCTCGTGCCCTTTCGCGCCGCATAACTTTCCTGCCTTTTCGAAGCACAGACCCCAATTGAGTGCCGATCCAGAACAATCGACAATAAAACCTTCCTCACCATCTGCTGTATACGTTTTTTTTTAGGTTGCACAACCAACCAAAAATATTGGCAACAAAAAAAGAATAAATAGTTTTCTCATGTTGGCCTCCTAACAATTCGCTTATCCACCCTCTGACTGGATATTATTGCTGAATGACAAAATAAATTACTATAATTCGGGTGGTTTTGTAAAGGGAATTGCTTTGTGATTAATAACAAAATTTGAGATTGAAAATTGAGCCAGATTATGGTCAAATCAATACCCATTTTGGGGAAATTTAAAGAGGATACAATGACTAGTCTTAAGGATCGGATGATTGGCGCCGCGAAACTAGATGTTAGCATTTACGAAGAGGTTGAGGCGGATAAGACCGCAATGGGTCAGGCTACGGGAGTTGTGGTTCTTTCCAGTTTAGCCGCCGGAATAGGAAGCATTGGGAAAGGGGGGGTCGGTAGCGGGATTTTAATGGGAACAATGGGCGCCCTAATTGGATGGTATGTCTGGGCGTATATTACCTATCTTGTTGGTACGAAGCTTTTTCCTGAACCACAGACCAGGGCAGATCATGGTGAGTTGTTACGAACAATCGGCTTTTCAAGCTCCCCCGGGTTGATTCGGATATTAGGTATCATTCCGGGACTGATGGGAATTGTCTATCTGGTTGCTTCGATTTGGATGCTAATCGCCATGGTCATTGCGGTGAGGCAGGCTCTTGATTACCAAAGTACATTTCGGGCTGTTGGGGTCTGCATTATTGGTTGGGTTATTCAAACTCTGATTCTTGTTTTACTACTTTCCATGCTGGGTGGATTTGGACGTCCCGCCTAGAAGGCATAACTGACTTGCCTTCCAAAATCTGATCCATCAGTAGAATAAGGAATATGGTAAAAATAGAACCAAAATAGATGGCAGGCCAAGAGTTGCTTCAACTCTGCTCATATTTCCCGCTTTTAGCTGAACCCCCCCACTGTAGTAAGGATTTCTCAAGTTAAAACAATCAGGGTAGGCTTAGGTATGCCTTAACTTTTTTAGATGCTTTGACTCGTTACAGACACACGGCTTTTGAGCCAGAATTGGATATTAGGATGCAGGGGGACGAAGATTTTCAAAAAACACCCGGATACGATCCGCTGGTGGGTGGAGGCCAGAGTTTTTAAAGGTGTCTTCAAAATCAGGGGCCAGTAATTGTTTTCAGAAAAAGGATTATTTTTTTTGTGTGATTACTTTCTCATATCTATCGAGTTGGTCTTGTAAAACCTCTAAAAATTTGGGCATCTTTTTAGCGGTCACAATCACACTCGCCACGCAATTAGCTTGAATTTCTTTTGGAAGTGGTTGGTTTTTGTCTAAAATAATAGGTTGGAATTGCTCAAAAAATGATATTTTAAATTCATTTTCTATGACTTGAACAACCATATTAGTTGCATATCGAGTAATTATATTATCAGGTATGTTATATTTAACCGGAATCCGTAGTGTTTTTTTACTTATTACTGCCTTTTTCTTGGGCATAAAGTCATCTCCTAAAAATTTTGCTTTTGAATATTGGTTATATCTAAATTCATGCAGCTTTTGCCTCTTCTTCTATAGGTTTAGGAGCAGAAAAATCAGTTCCTTTCAATGATATACCTTCCGTATTAGTCTCACTTTCTAATACGTTTGCCAGATAATTTGTAGACGTTGCAACAAAGCTTTGCGTTGTCACAAATGAAACAAAGCTTTGCGTTGTCTCATCGGAGGTAGAGAATAGGGTTGTAGAAATATCTTTTTTAGTTTCTGGGTATAATCCTGGTTTAAAGACATTTAGAGATTCAGGATGGTTATCGAGAACGCGAAGTAGGTTGTCCATTGCTTTGCTTTGGGTAACGGTTCCATTTTCATATCTTGCAAAATTTTTCTTGCCTATACCTAAAATTTCAGCCATCTTCTCTTGAGTTTTTCCCAATTTTTTGCGTATTGCTACTATATCCCCTGATGTAAGGAATCCATCTGTCTCTCTCCGAAAATCAGTTAAAACCCTTTCTGTTGATCGAATGGTGCTTGGGTCAACTAAGGCTTCCTTGCAATTATTACATTCAAAGACCGCATAATTATCTATAGTTAGATGTTTATTTTTATATTTAAAATCTTCTTTAATTATTTTTTTTGATAATTTTCCTTTATTACAAATCACACATTTTTGATTTGTTTTATACATGAGACCCTCGGAAATTTTAATACAATTTAGGAATTTCCCTCATTTTTTTTGAAACTAATTACTACTGCCTCCCCAATATGATTCTTTTGTAGTTTTATGTATATGGGAATTCTATCTTTTGAAATATTGTAAACATCTTGCCATAATGTTCTATCGTGATCAGAGGTCATTGACTTAATAAAATTAATTCTCCTTAACGATAGAACAATGCCTTTCATCTGGGTTACAGAAAGATCGAGTTCATGGGCACCTAAAATACTATTACGAGTAAAATGCCTTGTTTTGTTTTTTTGTAAAAGTTTTTGGAGTTCACAAAGATTGTAGTGAGGTTTTAATTTTTCATTGACGGGAGGTGGCACCATTGCTTAAATGTGAAACATATTAGATATTATTAATCATTGCGCTGATTCTGTCAATATAAAAAGTACCATAATGATACTTTAGTCATCAGTCGAAGGATCTTGTTAAGATAAAATTCCAGAGAATAAATGGCTGAAAGGCAAAAATGGATTGTGGGAAATTTGTGTCATAGAAACGGCAAAAACGGCATATTTTTAAGTTTAGGGACAACCGGATACAAACCAGTAAGTCATTGAAATTTATAGATTAATTAGTTATTTGAAGAGGATTAAGATTTCCTGTTTCCATAACAGTAAATTGTGAAAGAAAAGAAAATTAACAGAAGATTCTTCGCATAAAGCGCGGAAATTTTCAGTTAATTGAGTGTAATGGTATTAAATGATGCTCGCCAACTCGCAATAATCTGCAAGGCATGGGTTTGCCAAAAATTTTCAAATATGAATATAAGATTCACCATTAAATATCAACGCATACTGGCTTAACTTAGCAATTCTCAGTGAAAAAGAGGCAAGATTGCCACGTTGCTATCGCTCCTCGCAATGACATTACGAAAATCGTCTTTGTCATTGCGAGCAAAGCGAAGCAATCTCAAGCTGATGCCGGTTCACCGAGAATTGTTAGGCTTAACCTAATCTGATGTGGTATTTTGTATCCATTATCCCAATATTTTCCAAACTAATTTGTCCTGTGTCTTTATGGCAGGTTTGAAAAAAATGGTCTCTTTTGCTTTAAAGGTGTAATATTTTTCTATGAATTCGAAAAATTTAATTTCTTTTTCAAAACCCTTCCAGTTAAATTTTGATTCTGTTGAAAAAAAACTATCCAAAGTATTAAGAAGCCCAAACTGGTCCAAGGGTAAGTATGGTGAAAAATTTGAGAGGGCATGCGAAGATTTTCTTGGGGTTAAATACGCTGTAGCAGTTTCATCCTGCACTTCTGGTCTCTGTCTTGCTTTAGCAACGCTTAAAAAATCTGGCGAAGTTATTGTGCCAGGATATTCTTTTGCGGCGGTTGTTAATGCTATTATATGGAATGGACTTAAACCACGTTTTGTTGATGTCGATCCATTTTATGGAAATATTGACCCAGAGCAGGTGGAAAACACCATTTCTACAAAAACTGCAGCCATTTTGCCGGTCTGCAACTATGGATTTCCTCCAGATTTCGGCAAACTCCAAAGGATCGCAAAAAAATATGGAATTCCTTTAATTATAGACTCAGCCCAAGCATTCGGAGCTTCATTTCAAGGAATAAAAAGTGGCGGTTTTGGAGATGCGGAAGTATTCAGCCTTTCCCTTTCAAAAATCATAACAACGGCAGAAGGGGGTATTGTAACAACAAACAATAAGCAATTTGCTGATTTTATCCGAAAAGGGAGGAATTACGGGAAATCGAAAAATGGGCTATTTCAATTTGCAGGGCTCAGTTGTCGTTTGTCAGAATTTCATTCTATTATTGGTATAGAAATGGTAAAAAATATTAAAAGCATTCTTAAAAACCGATCTTTAGTTGCCAAAAAATACTATGAAGAGTTGCAAGACTTCCCAGGGATTTCCATTCCTCCACTCAACTATCAAATTAAACCTTCTTTTAATTATCTGGTAATATTTATTCATTCTCCATTCTCGCGTAATATGAGAAATCTCGTCTTGAATGAACTAGAAAATCATGGCATTGACGCAAGAAAATTCTTTTCTCCCCCCGCGTATAAACATCCAGCCTATAAAGGTTATATCTCCAAAGGCTATCGTTTAAAGGTGTGCGATAAATTGGCTTCACAGTGTCTTGCTTTGCCAATGTATCCTGGAATGAGTTATAGAAATATTACAAAAATCTGCCAGATAATAAAATGTTTTTTGAAAAGAGCGCAAACCTGAAAAATTATAATGAGATTACTATTAGAAATATCAAGGGAGCAGGGTTCGCTTTAGGAGACATGTGATGGAACAGCTCAAAGGGCTTCTAAAAAAAATGGATCAAAAAGGTTATAAATCCTACAAGCTGTTAAAAGGAACCTATAAGTTTACTGATTATGACCTAACATTTGACCACGTTCAGGGGGACCCCTTTGCGGATCCCACGCGCATCAGCATACGGGTAGCCATGAGCCGCGCCGGCTATCCTTCTACGCTCTGGTCAACCCGGGAGCGTAAGATTGCCTTTGAGGATTTTTTGGGACGATCCGTATCAAGCGCTATTCGCGTGGCAGTAAAAGGAAACCGCGGCGATGGGAAAAGTGGGGAAGCGGCAATTGAAACGGGGGGAGAACAGGTATTGTTGCGCAATGCTATTGTTCTTACGCATGATTTTGTAGAGGCGAGGATTACGATCGGTCTGCCTGCCGCAAACCGCACGATCCTTGGCAAAGAGGCTGAGGACATTTTTTTCAAGGAATTGCCCATAGCCGTTAAACAATCGTTATTATATGAGAACATATCCGCGGATAAAGCTCACAAACATGTTGAAACAGTGGAAGATCAAGAGATTCTGCGGCGGTGGTTAAGCCAACAAAGGCTTGTGGCCTTTGTTGCTGATAATTCGATTTTGCCGCGTCTTAGTGGCATTGATGATCGCCCTTTAAAAGAAGGAGCGTTGTTGTTTAAGTCCCCTGAGGGCCTTTCATATACACCCATTCTTAAAAATGCTGGAAAAATAAAAGGTATGGGGATCCCGGAAGGTGTCACATTGATTGTTGGAGGAGGGTTTCACGGCAAGTCTACGTTGCTGAATGCTTTGAAACTTGGCGTTTACAATCATATCCCAGGCGACGGCCGAGAAAGGGTGGTGATTAACTCCAACGCTGTAAAAGTGCGCGCTGAAGATGGTCGAGCAATTTCTAATGTCAACATTAGCCCGTTTATTAATCAACTTCCTTTTGGAAGAAATACAGACCATTTTAAAACGGAAAATGCCAGCGGTAGCACATCACAAGCAGCCAATATTATAGAAGCTCTTGAATGCGAGGCCAGGGTATTGCTCATTGATGAGGATACCTCTGCCACCAATTTTATGATTCGTGATAAGCGAATGCAGGCCCTGGTTACACGCGAAAAAGAGCCGATTACGCCTTTGCTGCATAGGGTAAAAGAAATGCACAAAAAGCATGGGGTGTCTAGCATTATTGTCATGGGGGGCTCAGGGGATTATTTTGAGGTTGCGGATACTGTTATTATGATGGACATGTATCAGCCCAAAGTGGTAACAGAAAAGGCAAAGCAACTCAGCGGTTCAGACCAGGATATTTGGAACTCACATTATTTTGTGCCCTTCAGGAAAGGTTCTAACCGAAAACCTGACAAACATTCTCTAAATGCGGAAAAAGGAAGGTATGTGGCAAAAATTGACGCAAAGGGGTTGAATTCCCTCTTCTATGGATCGCATCATATTGATCTTTCAAATGTAGAGCAGCTAATGAGTGTTGGACAAACAAGGGCCATAGGATGGATTATTTATTACTACGCAAAAAATTTTGCTGATAAAACAAAAAGTATGAGAGAAGGCCTTGTAAAGGTTTTCGAAATCGCAGAAAAATCCGGACTGGATATTTTTAGTCCCTATAAAGTTGGAAACTTAGCCATGCCTAGGCTTCATGAAGTGGCGGCCGCAATCAACCGAATCAGAGGAGGGCATTGGGGTAATTAATTAGCTTAATTTAATTCCTTATAAGTGGAGCATCGGATTCTCCGTAAACTGTCTATTGACAAAAAATTATATTAATCTAAAATAATTAGGATGGATGAGCAAAAAAAATCTCCTCATTTAAACAATCGCTCGGATTTGCGGTCTTGTCATAACTGTGGTTTTCCCTTACGCTCAGATGATAAGGTATGTATATTTTGCCGCACGCAACTTCAGCCAACTGAAGAGGGTTTTTTTATTTTACTTTTCAGATATTTTCAACAATTTCAATGGGGGCTACGTTTAAATAGAAAAACTGGATTCAGATTTATTCCCTATTTGAAATATTTTGCTTTTTTAGGCGTTGGAATTCTATTAACTTTGGTTGGTGGCTATATGTTTTATATTTCCATGCTTTCCAAAAGCTTCTCCAATTGGATCATCTCTTTACTTTTTCTTTTTCCTGGAATTTACACCCTTAAAACTTTATACAGAAAATAAGCTTAAGGGGTTGTTCCCCATATAATAAAATTAATATCTTGCAATAGAAGACCAAGTTGGTCGGCATTTATCACATATTCGGTGACCAATATCATTTGATCTAAATTTTTTGCCACATTGCAAGCATTCTCTCATTTTGGTTTTAATCTTCTTCACTCCTACCAGGGCTCTCATATAATTTATCTCTTTAATTTCCATTTTCTTTAAATTTGGTCCCGCCATAACCCCCTCCTTTTTAAATGAATGGAATATGATAAAATCATTTAAAAAATAATAATCCACAATATGTAGTATTGTCAAGTACTTTTTTTCCTGTATATGGTGTTTTTGTTTGCTAATTCACCCAAATGAATTATTCCCCTGTACTTTATTTTGCATTAATATTTTTGCAGCAAGTGATTATGTCGGTTTTTATCATCAAATATAATAATCTTTGGAGGGGGCATTATGATGTTAGCCAGATAATAAGGTTTGAACATTGCTGCAGTTATGGAAAGATATTGTTTTTTCTAAACAGAATTGCCAGAAAAAAAATATTATTGTATATTAAAATATGGATCTGTTAAAAATAGTTCATTTTCCAAACGAAATACTAAAAATCAAAAGCACTCCTGTCGATAATATTGATAGTGAAATTGTAAATTTAGCTAACTCCATGATAAATACCATGTATAGCGCTTTGGGCATTGGGTTGGCCGCTTCTCAAATCGGAGTTCCAAAAAATTTGTTTGTTATTGATCTTGGAGTTCAGATAGAAAATGGTTCTGCGATTACATTAATAAATCCTCGCATAACAGCTTTAAACGGTTCTAAAACAAAGGATCAAGAGGGCTGTTTAAGCATCCCTGAAATTTATGCTGAGATTACGCGTCAAGAGGCCATTGAAGTAAAAGGGTTTGATATTAATGGGAAAGAAGTTGTATTAGAATTGGATGGCCTTTTATCTAGGGCCATACAACATGAAATTGACCATTTTAATGGAGTTCTTTTTTGGGATCATTTAGGAAAAATAAAAAAGGACATGCTTAAACGAAAATTTAAAAAATTGCAAAATGAAAAGTTAAATCAAAATGCCGGAAAGGGTAATATATAAAAAAACCTTCCCTTTAACTTCACCCTTTCTTTCCTTAATCTTTTGGGCGGTTGTCCATAGGATCATTTCCATTTTGACATTGGCATAAATATAGCGAATTTGTCACTTATGTTCCAAAAATCTGCGGTTAGAAAAAGGATCTCAAAAAAATAAAAGGAATAATTGCATTAAGCTTTAGTAAACGCATTCCTTTCATCTATCTTCAATGGGTTTTCTTAATAAGTTTTAAACATGTCTTTTAATTGTTGATATTTATTAAGCAGGTCTTAAAATTAGAATAATTCATTGTGTGGTAATGTTACATACTCATCTTTTTCGCCATTAAGGGTAACCTATCAATTTTAGAATCATAGAGGGTTGTTTTTTTTTAAGAGTTTATATCAGGTTCATTAAAGAGCATCAGAAAAATTTATAAAAAACTAACCATTGGCAAAAATGGCTATTTAAAATATAATTTTAAAACATCATTGCAGAAGACACAAAATTTTACCGCATCAGCTTTTCTGTCATCCTCTATAGAAATATCCGCTATACAGGATAAGCATAGAAACCTCATTATCCGCAAGGGCATAAAATTTCCTGTTGAAATATTCACCCAATATATTATCGGGGTTCTCTCACAGGCAATGCTGCATAATGGCATAACGTTTGTTGCGGCTTTGACATATTTTTAGTCGAGAGATATTGGGCCCATATGATGTATTGAACTAGGGGAAATCATTGAAAATTCTTTTTATGGGATCGCCTGAATTTGCCAAACCAACGTTGGAAATGCTTTGTCGCTCTATACATAAGGTTGTGGGAGTATTTTGTCAACCCGATCGACCCACAGGAAGAGGGCAAATTCTTTCGTCGCCGCCAATTAAAGACTTTGCTTTATCCAATAATATTTTTGTATATCAACCTTCCACATTAAAAGACAAATCCCTTTTTAATAATATACAAACTTTGAATCCGGATATTATTATTGTTGTTGCCTATGGACAATTGCTTCCAAAAGAAATAATTAATTTCCCCAGGTTTAAATGCGTTAATTTACATGCCTCTCTATTGCCAAAATTAAGGGGAGCAGCGCCAATAAATTGGGCCTTAATCAGAGGTGAGACTGAAACAGGAATTACAACAATGCTAATGGATGAAGGATTGGATACCGGGGATATTTTGCTTCAGGAAAAAATACCAATTACTTCGGAGGATGATGCCATGACCTTGTATGATAAACTCTCTCAATTGGGCGCTCAAAAAATATTAGAAACTATTGAATGTTTAAACCAAGGGAAAATAACTCCAATCAAGCAGGACCATGGCAAGGCCACCAGCGCGCCAAAGTTAAAAAAAATTAACGGGTTGATAAACTGGGATAGTTCCCCGTTGGATATATTTAATTTAGTTAGAGGAACATACAAATGGCCCGGAGCATTTACCTTTTATAGAAACAAGCGTTTTAAAATATTGAAAACAGTTTTGCCGGATATTATGAGAAATGGGAAACCTGCTTCCATACTATATTCGGGAGATAGCGGGATCGAAATTGCCGCCAGAGGTGGATCTTTATTAATTACTAAAGTGCAGATGGAGGGAAAGCCAGAAATGACTGCTCATCAATTTTCTTTGGGCTGCCCTATTAAACCAGGTGAATATTTTAGTAGCAGTTTGGGCTAGATCGCTATAGAAAAACGCCTGTTAAAAAAGATTAAAAACAAAGAGTTAAATATTGGAATTATCGGCCTTGGTTATGTGGGTTTCCCCTTGGCGATTGAATTTGCAAAGACCGGTTTCAAGGTATGCAATATCGATTTGAAGGAAAGAAAAGTCAAAAATTAAGGATTTATTGTTTTAATTTGTGCCGTCCATAATAGGGGAGGCTAAAGGTTTTAAAGAACTTTATTCACAACAATATTGAGGGAGTCAGATTAAATGAAAAGAACATTAATTACTGGAGGGGCGGGATTTTTAGGGTCTCATTTATGCGACTTCTTTTTGGATAAAGGCCATGAGGTGATTTGCATGGACAATCTTTTAACAGGAGATATTAAAAATATAGAACATATTGAAACCAGTAAGTTCCATTTTATCGAACATAACGTAACCGAATTTATACACCTAAAAGGGACATTAGATTATGTCTTGCACTTCGCCTCCCCGGCCAGCCCTCTAGACTACCTTGAACTTCCTATCCAAACGTTAAAAGTAGGGGCCTTAGGCACCCATAATGCCCTTGGTTTGGCTAAAGAAAAAAAAGCTGTTTTATTATTGGCTTCCACTTCCGAAGTTTATGGGGACCCGCTTGTTCATCCCCAGAAAGAAGATTACTGGGGAAACGTAAACCCTATAGGGCCAAGAGGTGTTTATGATGAAGCAAAACGCTTTGCCGAGGCTATTACGATGGCCTATCATTATTATCATAAATTAGAGACCAGGATCGTTAGAATTTTTAATACTTATGGACCAAGGATGAGAGTTCACGATGGAAGAGCAATTCCAGCCTTTTTTAGTCAATCAATAAAAGGGGAAGATCTGAGCGTCTTTGGGGATGGTTCACAAACTCGAAGTTTTTGCTATTATTCCGATTTAATCGAAGGAATTTATGGCCTGTTAATATCAAATGAAAATCAACCGGTAAATTTGGGAAATCCAAACGAAATAACCGTTTTAACTATCGCAAAAAAAATAATAGAAATTTCCAAAAGTCAGAGCAAAATTGCCTTTGGTCCGCTTCCAGAAGATGATCCCAAAGTAAGACAACCGGATATTACAAAAGCAAAAGAAATTATGAACTGGACTCCAAAAGTGGATTTGGATGAGGGATTGAAAAATACTCTTCAATATTTTAAATCAAGCCTATGAGTTGTTCTCAAACCATTAAAAATTGGCCTGAAGATGAAAGACCACGGGAACGACTGGTGAATAGCGGGCCGGAAAGTTTAACGGACACGCAATTATTGGCCATTATATTGAGGATTGGGAATAAATCAGGAAATAAAAGCGCCTTGGATATTGGAAGAGAGCTTCTAACAAAATTTGGAAATTTTCGGGATTTAGATTTGCTCAGCATTAAAGAAATTTGTTCCATAAAAGGAATAGGCATTGCAAAAGCGACCCAAATTAAAGCGGCTTTGGAAATTGGGAAAAGAATGTCATCTCAATACGGCAATAGAAGGGAGCAATTTAATTCCAGCGAGGACGTGGTGAAGCGGTATATCCCTTTAATGAGAAATATAAAAAAAGAGATTTTTAAAATAGTGTTACTGGATAGCAAGAATAAAATATTAAAAGATATAATCATTTCTCAGGGATCCCTTACTTCCAGTCTTGTGCATCCCAGAGAAGTTCTTAATCCTGCCATCAAAGAATCTGCCGCCTCGATTATTTTAATTCATAACCATCCAAGCGGCGACCCGGTTCCAAGTCAAGATGATATTGAGATTACCCAGAGACTGAAGCAGGCTGGCGACATTGTGGGTGTTAAAGTGCTTGATCACATAATAATTGGGGAGAGCAGCCACTTTAGTTTTGTGGATCAAAAGGTGTTTTAGTTTTTCAAAAGGGTTCTCATATTTAGAAACCATATAAAGAAGGATGGGGAGGGAGTCAAGCTTTTGGCAACATTAATCCTGGGTTAAATTTTGTCAGTTGTTTTCTTTAAATAATCATTACAATTTATATTAGGCTGTTTATGCCAATATCCAATTTTACCGCAAACCCTTTTTCTGATTTATGTGGGTAATAGGAAATTAATAAGATTAGGAATGCTAAGACCCTGATTATAATTACTTGAGATTAGTCTTGTTTAATGTTGAAGGAAATAAGGAAAATAAAATAGGTAAAATAAAAACTTTCCTTTTTATATTTGTTGAAAAATGATTCATCATGGTTGTGGTATTTTTTCTTGGGTTTAATATTAGATTTTGATATGTTAAGGATTAGAAAACAAAGCTCATATTATTACTGAGAAATTCCAATCTTATTTAGATCGATTTTATGGCTGATACGAGGATGAAAATTTTAATCGTAGATGATTATTTTGATATGAGAAAAATACTAAAAAGCCTGTTAAGTCAGTTAGGCTATAAAAACATTTATGAGGCTGAGGACGGCGATACTGCATGGGCTAAGTTAAACAAAGAAAATTTTGATTTAATTTTAGCAGACTGGAATATGCCTAAAATGAATGGTTTGGATTTACTCAAAAACATAAGGGCAAGTGAAAACTGTAAAAACACATTGTTTGTGATGATTACTGCAAAGGCCAATAAAAATAGTATTGTCGCGGCTATTCAAGCTGGAGCAAATGATTATATTGTAAAACCTTTTAAGGCAGATGCTCTGGAAGAAAAAATTAATAAGATTTTTGGACATTTTAAAAAACATTCTTAGATGCAAAAGGAGATTTTATGGAACCAAAATATATTCAACCATTTTTAACCGCGACAATAAAAGTTCTTAAAACCATGGCCTTCACCGTTCCTAAAGCAGGGGAATACTATATCAAAACTGATAAGAAAACCATGGGAGATATTTCTGGGATTATTGGTTTTACCGGCGCTAAGCAAGGGGCATTGGTTGTTAGTTTTAGTAACGCCTGTGCATTGAAAGTTGTATCTGCCATGTTGATGGAAGATTACACTGAGGTTAATGAGGAAATTTATGACGCTGTCGGTGAGATTACAAATATGATCTCAGGCGATGCAAGGCAGCAACTTGAAAAGCTAGGAATGAAATTTGAGGCTGGTATCCCAACTGTAGTAACTGGCAAAGGACATAAAATCAGATTTAAGCGAAATGGCCCCTGTCATTGCCATGTAATACCTTTTACATGTGATGGCTTGGAATTTTTTGTTGAAGCTAGTTTTGAATCATAAATTGTTTTTAAGGTGAGTTGATTTTAAAGCAACCTTTCCTCTAATGATGCCCATTGTAGTTAATCAATGGACTATATCTTACCAATATTTTATAGGCCCTTTTGAATTGGCAAAAAAGGCTGTTGCTCAGGGGGTCGTCAACTTTTGCTCCAAAGGCTAATGAGATTTAAATTGCTATAAATGGCTATGCTATATTAGCGTCTTTTTGATAAAGAAGTAAGGATTGCGGTTAACAATTTGGGTCAGATTAAATTTGGAGTTCGACCCTAAAATATTAATAATTTAATAATGATTGAAGAAATGAGGAAAACTAAAAACAGGCGAAAATGCTTAGCCCTTTGGTTTTAAATGGTGCCGAAGGAGGGATTCGAACCCCCACACCCTTGCGGACACTAGACCCTGAATCTAGCGCGTCTACCAATTCCGCCACTTCGGCCTGCTATCTCCAACTCATATGGAGTTTTAGCTATATTAATTTTATATATTAAATGCCTAAAGTTAATATGCCCCCTTTTGAGATTATTTTCACTTCAAGGAGTTTTTAAATAACTGGCCGACTACCATTCTCCCCGAGGCATAATGCTATACTAATACCATGTAAAAACTTGTTTTTTGAACAAGTTTTTTATTTTGTTCTCCAGGGCGGAAGCCCTATTTGATTTCGCCCATCCTTGGGCTCAACCCTTCGGGCGGCCTTCCTTCGGAATCCGTCCAATTCAGCTTTCTCTGCCGAATTGTGGTTGCGGCCCCTTGGCTGCTTAATGAAGAATTAGAATGAATTCGGCTATGCAGGATTTTAAAGTCCATTTGGTTTTGAAATCTGAATCTCTTTTAATACTTTTTCGTAAGTATTATATGGTTCCGATCCGAATAGTACGAAGCGAATTAGATTAATTTCCCCATGAGATTTCAGATAATCAATAACAGTGAGCAGCGCAATTTTTGCCGCCTCCTCCAGGGGATAGCCATACACCCCTGTGCTGATGGAAGGGAAGGCAATGGTTTTGATTGAATATTCTGAAGCGAGTTTCAAACAAGAAAAATACGCGCCTTTTAATAACTCAGGTTCTCCCTTATCGCCGCCTCTATATACTGGACCGACTGCATGGAGCACGTACCGTGCCTTTAAATTTCCGCCGGTAGTGAGCCGCGCTTCTCCAGTAGGACAACCTCCTATTTTTCTGCATTCTTCAATAATTTTGGGGCCGCCTGCTCCGTGAATGGCTCCATCCACTCCACCGCCTCCTGCCAAGCCTGAATTGGCAGCGTTTGCAATTGCTTCAGTGTTTTGTTTGGTAATATCGCCTTCTACAAGCTCCAGTGTTGCGGAATTAATATTGATTTTCATAATAATCCTTACAAATGCAGGTTTTTTTTCAAACTATCCTTTATGTGATTATTTCCTTAATCTTACATGATGAATTATTAAAAAGGGAATTTATCCTGATCATCTTGTAATGGTAAGTGTTTGCAAAGAAGTAAGCCTAAAGTTGCCCTTAACCCAATTGGTTAACAAAAATTTTATGTAAACATGCCAGAATATCTCGCTCGGAAGAGCGGGGATGAATGGCATCTTTATTAGGGGTCTGGGGGATATTTCCCCCCAGTATAATTTAGATAACTTCTTCATTAATGCCCCGTGTGGAAGCACGGGGTAGTTTACTTAAATTTTTAAAAATTCATCACCTGAAGGCGCAAATTCTTACCAGATCTGCTGCGTTATCAAGCGCTTGAAGTAAAGTACTACGTCGGCGCACTTGATGCCTTGCAGCTCCGGCAAACTTTTGCGTGCAAGATTAAGTATTAGTTTAACAAATTTTGCGGTTTTTTTCTAAAACTTTAGTTTTTTAGTTGGTGGCTATAGTAGTGTGTATCTTCCATATGCTTTGGAACGAAAATATACTAACGCAAATAAAGAATGGGGCTGGCAGTATGTTTTTTCCGCGAGCAAAATATCAAAGGATCCACACTCTGGTAAATACCAACGTCACCATAGGAATGAGAACGCTCTGCAAAAAGCGGTTAAACACTCTGTTAAGCAGGCTGGTGTAATTAAAAAGGCCAGCAGGCCACACACATTGCATCATAGCTTTGCCACACAACTTCTCATGGATGACGCGGATGTCCGTACTATTCAAGCGCTATTAGGGCACAAGGATATTTCTACTACTCAGATTTATTTGCACGTTTTAAGGGAAGAAGGATTCCAAAGGGTTTAAAGTACGTTAGATTTTTAAAGGTGTTGTGAAAAATCCCATAAAGGGGTCATATTTTTTTGCGATTCTGTGGCTAACAATTCTTTTCAATAAATGGGTAGTTTTCTCCTTGTTTGTAATATTCTTCTTCCCTCCAACTCCAATCCACAGGTATTTCCATTAAAAACCGGAGAATTCTGGAATTTCCTTGATCTTGTAGATTCACACATTTTATATTATACTCTCTCAGGATTGTTCTAATTTAATCGTATTGGAATTCCCATTTTTTATTTTTTTTAGACAGGATTAACAGGAATATTAAATTTCCTGTCTATCAATTTCGTTCTGAACCTTAACCCTTTTTTACTTAATTTTCTATTTTGAGTTATTAGGAATTGTTTTTTTCTAACCATCCTTACTCAAATATTTCTTTTAGGATAATACTTTATGATTTACAAGATTTTTTTAATCCAGTCAATCCTGTTAATCCCGTCCAAAAAGTCCCGCCGAAGGCGGTTAATTGATGAATGAGCTATCTTTTGATAACAAAGTTGCTTTAATAACGGGTAGTTCGCGAGGAATAGGAAGCGCAATTGCCCGAAAATTTGCTTTATCAGGGGCGGATGTTGTTATAAATTACCGAAAAGCCGGGGGATCCTCTCAAAAACAAGGAGAAAATTTATGCAATGAAATTCAGGGAATTGGACGTAAAGCCTTTTTAATTCAAGCGGATATTTCTACTAAAGCATCTGTGAAAAATTTGTTAAATGCAACCTATGAAAAATTCGGGAGATTAGATTTTTTGATATTAAACGCGGCTAAGGCGCCCTTCAAGCCCCTTGAAAAACTTTTTGAGCGGGAATTAAGACAACTGGTGGAGACCAATTTTTTAGGAAATATTTTTTCTATTCAAGCAGCACTTCCTTTGTTAGAAAAAACTGAAGGAAAAGTGATTTTTATTTCCAGTCTTGGGAGTCGGTTTTATAACGAGGCTTATCCTCTCGGGAGCATGAAGGCCGCAATGGAATGCGTTGTAAGAGATTGCGCCGAAAGTTTGAAAGCAAAGAAAATATCCGTTAATGGAATTTGTGGAGGCATTGTTAAGACAGATTCCTTTAAGGTGTTGAGACAGTATTGGGAGGAGTTGGATCAGATGCCCGACGAGCTATTTGTAGAGCCTGACGAAATAGCGGATGTGACTCTGTTTTTATGTCATAGCGCCGCCAGAGGAATAAATGGCCAGACTGTTGTTGTTGATAGAGGGCTGAGCAATAGACTTTATCGACCACAATCGAGAAAATAAACGGAGCATTATCATTAATATTACGGGGGAATTATGAAACAGAGTTTTATATCAGAGCAAAAAGTATTTGAGGAGTTTAAAAAGGCTATTGTCGAGGCCTTAGGGGTTGATGAAAATTCTATTCATTCTGAAAGTTCTTTGATAAAAGATCTTGGAGCTGAGTCTCTGGATTTTCTTGACATTAATTACAAATTAGAGCAGGTTTTTGGGATCAAAATGGCGCGCCATTTTATCCTTGAGCATACGGAAGAAATGTTTGGCGAGGGTTCGACTGTTAATGATGAAACTCAGTTAACGGAGAATGCCATTAAACTTTTGAAAATTAGATTTGCGGGCGATCTTCCGGATTTAAAAGCTGGTGTGGACCTCAATGAAGTTCCAAATTTAATTACTGTTCAGACCATGGTCAGTGGAGTTATGGAACTCCTTAATACCCTTCCTGAAAAATGTTCCAGTTGCGGTAAAGCGGCCTGGAAATTAGAAGATGGAAATCGCATTAAGTGCGGATTCTGTGAAGAATATGCCACTTTCACTAATGGAGATGATTTAATTAAAGAATGGTTATCCAATGTCCAGAAAGAACATAAAATATTCTGACCGCAGAGTAGTCATCACTGGATATGGAATGATCACTCCTTTAGGGAAAAATACCGAAGAAACCTTTGAGCATACCAGTCAAGGCCTTTCCGGGATTGATTATATAACCTCCTTTGACACCCGTGGTTTTCCCTGCCAGATAGGCGGTCAAATAGACGACAAGTGGCTCCAAGGGCCCAAAAGCCATAAAGAAAAAAAACTTGATAAATTTTCTTCCCGAGCCCTAAAGTTAATTAAGATTTCCACCCAGCAAGCCGTTGAGGCGGCCAGGCTGGATGAAATAACTAACCGAGAAAAAATTGGAGTTTCCATTGGTTCTCATGGGGATAACCTTCCTGTCAAAGACATGGTATTTTTTCACAAGTTTTATGACGGAAATGGCCATTGGGATATGAAAGGAATGATGCAAACAGGAGGGTACTCTTTTTTAAATTTTTTCCTCAGAAAACCGGACGTGGCAACCTCCATAATTTCCATTTTATTCGACTGTAAAGGGAATAATATTTCTATTGTATCGGCATGCGCGGCAGGAGCCCAAGCCATTGGAGAAGCTTATAGAATTATAGAAGATGGAAAATGCGATGTGATGATAGCGGGCGGAGGTGAGAGCACGGTGGACTATTCAGGGCTGGCTGGTTTTACTTTACTGCGAGCATTGACTGAAAAATATAAAGCGCCCCAAAAGGCTTCCCGGCCTTTTGATAGAAAGAGAAATGGCTTTGTATTATCAGAAGGGGCCGGAGTTGTTGTGCTGGAGGAGCTTGAACACGCGCGCTCAAGAGGCATTCCAATATTGGGCGAACTTTTGGGCTACGGGGCCTCTGCGGATGCCTATAGAATTACCGACACCCATCCCAGAGGAGATGGAGCTATACTGGCGATGAAAGGAGCTTTAGAGGATGCCTCCATTGGTCCTGAAAATGTTGATTATATTAACGCCCATGGAACGTCCACAGTTCAAAACGACCTTACCGAAACCAGAGCGATAAAAGAGGTCTTCGGAAAAAGAGCGAAAGATATCCCGGTAAGTTCCAATAAATCCATGCTGGGACACACCATTGCGGGAGCGGGGGCTATTGAGCTCATTTTAACGCTTGTTGGCATCAAATGCTCTATTCTATTGCCAACCATTAATTATGAACAGCCTGATCCGAAGTGCGATCTTGATTATATCCCCAATGAAGCCAGAAGCCGGCAACACCGCATTGCTATCTCGAATTCTTTTGGGTTTGGAGGACAGAATGCGTGTTTATGTTTAAGCGGATATGAATCGTAAGGATGACGAGGTTGTTATTACCGGAGCAGGGCTAGTTTGTTCCCTTGGGGAAAACATACCTGCCACTTGGGATGCATTGCTATCCGGAAAGTGTGGCATACGTCCCATTGAGGATTTTGACCCAGGGGGGTTTAAGTGCCGCATGGCTGCTCCAGTTGATGCTCTTGTTCCTTCAGAATTGAATATTCCTCCCCGGGACGATCGAATAATGGACAAGCATTCCTATATGCTTCTAAAATGCTCTCGCGATGCTTATTTTCAGTCCAACCTGGACAAAGCTCCTTTTTCAGGGGAGGAGATCGGCTTTTTTGCGGGTATGGGAATGGTAGACTATAATGTCGAAGACCTCATGCCGGCCATTTTGAAATCCATGAACACCGAAGGCTCCCTGGATTTTGATGCATTTTACTCCCAGGGATTTCAGGAGATCCATCCTTTATGGCCGCTTTCCATGTTAAACAACATAACTTTTTCTCAGGTGGCTATTAGCTTAGGCATTCAGGGAGAAAATGCGGTGTTTACTCCACATTCCGACTCCGGGGCCATGGCTATTGTGGAAGGTATGAAGACTCTTGAGGATAATAAAGCAAAAGTGGTCCTTGCGGGCGGAGTGAGCGAAAAAATCTCACCTTCAAGCCTTGCGCGCGCCCATGTGTTTGGCATATTAAATACCCAGGAAAATAACAACGACGCTATGTGCAGTCCTTTTAGCGTGGATAGGAATGGGACTATATTAGGGGAGGGTTGTGGTATTCTGACCATGGAGTTGCGTTCGTCCGCTTATAAAAGGAATGTTCCTTGCCTCGGCAGCATCACCGGCTATGGTTTTGCCTTTGAAGCTGAAGATGGATTTTCCGGCCCTTCCGCAAATGCCATTTCTACAGCCATGAAAAAGAGCATGGATAGAGCTGAAATCGGGCCATCGGATGTTGATGTTATTATTGCGCATGGCGATGGCGTCCGCAAAGGCGACCAAAACGAAATAGAAGCAATTCAACGGGTTTTTTCAGGATGCGCCGATAGAATTAAGGTGTTCTCATCCAAAGGAGCGCTTGGACATTTATTGGCGGGCGCTTCTGCTGTGGACGTGATTCTTGGGCTTAACATGATTAAAAATGGAATTGTTCCTTCGACTATTAGCTTCGGTCCTATAGAAAATGATATTATGTTTCATCTGGTCCACCAGGGTCCGTTAAAAGTATTTCCCAGGCGGATTATGATAAACTGTCAGAGTTATGAGGGGCAATGCGCATCTTTGCTGATTGAGGCTGAAAATAGTTGATTATTTAATTTAGAGTTAAGAAAATTTTTCCCTGGAATGTCCGCATTTTTAAAGTTCCCTTTCCAACCCTCGATTAGCTGCAAAGAAGAGGTTTATTCAGCGGGCAAAATTTGGATTATCATAGGGATTCCTTGCAATTTGTTTTGGTTTTTAATGTTAAGATCTATTTATTTTGAGGAAACAATTGCGGTTTTTATTTTACGATAGAGTACTGAATATTGAAAAAGGGAAATCCATAACCGGGGTTAAAACCTTTTCTCTTTCAGAAGAATTCCTCAGGAAGCGCTTTAGAAAAATTGCCCTGGTTCCGGAAGTTATATTCATTGAAGCTATGGCGCAACTTCTGGGTTGGCTTATTATTTACTCCCACGATTTCAAGCTTCTTGCTATTATGTCCTTGGTTGAGAACGTGGATATTAAATCAGATTTACGGCCTGGATTTATGGCGGAGATCCATGGAGAAATAATTTCAACCTCCAAAAGAGATACTCTGGGCCGGGCAAAAATATATGTGGATGGCGAGATAGTCGCCTCTATGGAACGCATAATTTTCAGCCACTTCCATAAAACTGATCCAGAGGAACTTTCCAGACGGTTCTGTTATTATAGCGGACTTTCTCATATCAATAATGATAAGCGTGGCACGGTCAAAGAAAAAATTTGATGAGTTATTGTGAAGGGTCCATTTTAATTTAGAAAAATATGGCTGCTAAAAGAAACGTTGTTATTACAGGACTTGGATTAGCAACGCCGCTTGGTTTGGAGGTTGAGGAAAATTGGCAAAAAGCCCTTTCCGGAGTTTCCGGGATTAGCAGACTTTCCCTTCCTGGAACAGAAAAATTACCCATCAAGGCTGTTGGAGAGATAAAGGAAAACAACTGGGATAAGATAAAAAAAGAATTTCCAAAAGAGGCATTGGCGGAGGGAGAGAGAAGGACCCTTTTCGCGTTATGGGCCGCTCAATCGGCATTAAATGACGGAGGCCTTTTAAACTGTCGCCTTAGGAAGGATCTTTGTGGAGTTGTTATTGCCGCGGGCCTTGGGATCAACAGACCGGAAGATATTCATAAATACGTTACTGAAAAAAGGCAATTCGATTTTGTAAAATTTGGCAAAGCATGCGACAAGCTGAGCAAAGAGTCTATTATAAAAAACAACTCCAGCAGGCCCTCGGCCCTTATAGCAAAAAAATTTGGGATGCATGGGACCAACGGGACTATTACTTCCGCCTGCGCATCGGCAACACAAGCTATAGGAATAGGACGCAACGCGATTAGGGGAGGGGATGCGGACCTGATTGTGGCAGGCGGAGCTGATTCTATGATTAATCCCATAGGACTTGTCTTTTTTGTTCTGCTCAACGCGGCTTCAGTTTCTTCTGATAATCCTCAGAAAATCTGCCGTCCCTTTGACAGAAAAAGATCAGGACTTGTCATGGGTGAAGGAGCAGGGGTAATAATTTTGGAAGAAGAGTCTCACGCGCTCAAAAGAGGGGCAAGAATCTATGCCGAAGTTGCCGGCTACGGCTCCTCTATGGATGCATATAAGGTTACTGCGCCGCATCCTGATGGACGGGGCGCCGAAAAATCTATGAAAAATGCCCTGGATGACGCTTGCATGGATATTGATGACATCGACTACATTAACGCTCATGGCACAAGCACAAAACTAAATGATGTGGCAGAAACCCTTGCGATTAAAAAGGTATTTAAAGAGAATGCTCATAAGATTTCCATAAGTTCCAGCAAATCTCTTATAGGGCATTTAATAGCGGCTTCAGGCGGCCCGGAATTTGTATTTACCACCCTAAGTGTTCACAGGAATGAAATTCATCCTACGATAAATCTTACAAACCCGGATCCTAAGTGTGATTTGGATTATGTATCCAATGGGAAAAAAAAGAGGATTGTCAGGGCCGCATTATCAAATTCATTTGGTTTTGGCGGCCAGAATGCCTCTATAATTGTAAAAAAATATGATCAGAAACATAGTAATAATGGGAGATAAATAAGAACAATGAATCAAGATTTCGCAGGCAAAATAGCTCTTATAACCGGTGGAGCAAGAGGCATTGGAAGAGAAGCCGGG
>Ga0255058_10000080_pt1 | contig 53905 bp, 54 predicted proteins | sample Cases_109_9_MG_FD_188637 | JGI IMG/M metagenome (GOLD analysis project Ga0255058, IMG submission 188637) | Seawater microbial communities from Amundsen Gulf, Northwest Territories, Canada - Cases_109_9 | ecosystem: Environmental > Aquatic > Marine > Gulf | place: Canada: Northwest Territories...
AGCTGGTGGCTACGGGTGGACTTGAACCACCGACCTCAGCATTATGAGTGCCGCGCTCTAACCAGCTGAGCTACGTAGCCTGGGAAGGGGCGGAACCTTACCGGATCCCCTCCCTGGCTGGCAAGTCAGGGGACCTCCCAGCGCCCCGGAAATGCGGGTATGTTCCACCTCTTGGCGCGCCATCGGCCTACTGCGGGAGTGGCATCGCGCCATGGCGCTGGCACGCGCGGTTAGCAAGAATATCAGCGTGCACAGGAAGACCAGGGACAGTCGTCGTGCACACGGATCGAGATGGACCTCGAAACGCCCCCTGCCGCGGCGCCCGCGAACACGGGCGCCGCGGATTTTTTGGAGCCCGGATGCCGTCGCGCGCTGCCGGGTAATTGAACTATAGTGCCCATCTCGAAACAGGGACGCCGGCGGCCGTCCTGAACCGGTGACATTTAGGGACGTAAACAAATGGCTGGTCTGATAACCATGGGGCTCCTACCCGGACAATCCATCGAGATCGCCGGCATCAACGCCGCCGAGCGTTGGAACCGTACGGGCGTGGTAATCGAGTGTGACGTCACTTATCGCTTCGAGGTGGTCAATGTCTCCGGCTGGCGGGACGGGAAGGTGGAAACGGATCCCGACGGCTATGAGAGGTTGCGTCTGTTGCCGTTTCTCCTGGCCCGCCGTTACCCGCCTGCCCGATGGCTCAAGCTCATGGGCGCCGTTGGGACCTCGGCGTGGGATTACTTTCCCATCGGAACGGGATGCACCCGCAAGGCGACTGCGGCCGGCGAGCTGTACTGCTTCGCCAACGACGCATCGTTCAGCTACCACGACAATGATGGTCAGCTGACTCTGAAAGTGTCCCGTGAGGAATGAGGCGCCGATCAGCGGAGCAACAAGCTTTCGAACTGTGGTGTCGCCAGCACCCGGAAGTCATCGCCGGACCTGATGATCAATTGCACGGCCAGGGCCTCCCGCTCGGCCAGCCGGTAACCCTGTTCCGGCCCCATGACCATGATGGCGGTGGCAAGCGCGTCGGCGCGCATGGCCGAGGCCGTGATGACACTCACCGAGGCAAGCCCGTGGGCGATCGGCCGTCCAGTTCGTGGGTTGATGGTGTGGGAGTAGCGCGCGCCGTCCTTTTCCACGTAGTTACGATAATCGCCGGAGGTCGCGATAGCGTGGTCGCGCAATACGACCACACTTTGGACGGAGCGCTCGCCGGGCAGGGGGCGCTCTATGGCCACTTTCCAGGGTGATCCATCGGGCTTGGAGCCGCGGGCGCGCAACTCACCACCGATCTCCACCAGGTACGACTGAATGTGCCGCTCGTCCAGCAGCCGGGCGACCTCATCCACGGCGAAACCTTTGGCGATTGCAGAAAGATCTACATAGATGTCGGGACGTTGCTTTCGGAGTGCGGAAGGAGAAGCTCTTACGGCCAACTGCCGATAACCCACGCGCTCCATCGTCCTTTCGATATGTTGCTCGGAAGGTGGGCGCGCGTCACTTCGTTCGGGCCCGAACCCCCACAGGTTGACGATGGGTCCCACGGTTACGTCGAACGCACCATCGGAAAGTGCGCTGATGGTTGCAGCCGCTTCAACCACGGAGGCGATCTCGGCAGAAACAGGGACCCAGCCGGAGTCCCGGCTCTTGTTGAATCGCGACAGCTCGGAGGCGGGGCGCCACGTGGACATTTGGTCATTGATGCGCTCCAGAAGATCGTCGATCTGCTGCCGGAGCGCATCGGCACCGGTTTCGCCGTCGGTGTGGTAAAGCTTGACCGCGTAGGTGGTGCCCATGGTGGGGCCGGTGATGACGATGAAGTCGTCCCGGTCCGCGGCATCGCTGCAGGCACCGAGCAGCAGAACACAGCAAAGGACTATCGAGAACGGAGCGAAAGGAGGCAGAAAATCGAATCGTGAGTAGGTCGCCACCCTAACTGAGTTTCTCCATGGCACGCAGCACGTCACGGCGGCTGATCTGGCCCACCAGGCGATTGTCGTCCATCACCGGATAGCGCCGGTAAGGCGACTCGAGGAACAACTCCGCCAGCTCGAGGATGCTGGTATCGGCGTCGATGGTCTTCACGTTCGTGCTCATGTACTCCGATACCCGGCCGCCGAGCTCTCCGTAGTACCCCGCGTGCAGTGCGACTTTCATACAATCCTGCTCGGAAAGCATACCAACGACGTTGCCGTGCTCATCGACTACCGTCGCACCGGAAATGCGCTTCTCCACGAGCGCGTGAATGGCACGCAGTATCTCCATGTCCGGTGTGAAGGTGACGAGGTTCGCGGCCATGTAGTCACGTACTGTAATGGATGTTGGCATGAGAACTCCAAGCTCGTCCGCGCAGACGCTATCTCGAACCTTCCCGCCGCCGGCACTTGGTGGTGCAATGCGGACACTCGCCGGCAATACCGCCGCAGCTACCCTTGATCGCGGGGCGGCCGAATACCACACCCACGGCCATACCGGCAATGGCCAGGACTATGATGATGAAGCTCGCGACGTACAACATTATCTGACTGGCGTACTCTGACTAGCCACCGAAATCGTCCAGCATGATGTGGTCGCGCTCGACGCCCAGCTCCTCGAGCATGTTGATGACCGCTGCGTTCATCATCGGAGGACCGCACATATAGTACTCGCAGTCCTCAGGCGCAGGATGATCCTGAAGGTACTGCTCGAGAAGCACATTGTGGATGAAGCCGACAAACCCCGTCCAGTTGTCCTCCGGCAGGGGGTCCGAAAGCGCCACGTGCCAGACGAAATTGTGATTCTCGGCCTGCAGCTCGTCGAAGTCCTCGACGTAGAACATCTCCCTTAGACTACGGGCACCATACCAGAAGCTGATCTTACGCTTCGAACCCAGTCGCCGCAGCTGGTCGAATATATGCGAGCGCATGGGTGCCATTCCGGCGCCACCACCGATAAACACCATCTCGTTGTCCGTATCTTTCGCAAAGAATTCTCCGAAAGGACCCGAGATCGTGACCTTGTCACCGGCTTTGAGACTGAATATATAAGAAGACATTATCCCCGGCGGCACGTGATCCGAAGCGCCCGGGGGTGGCGACGCAATGCGCACGTTAAGCAGGATGACGTTTTTCTCCTCGGGATAGTTGGCCATGGAGTAGGCACGCATTGTGGGCTCCGTCACCTTCGACTCATAGCGCCAAAGATCGTATCGGTCCCAGTCATCGCGGAATTTCTCCGCCACGTCGAAGTCCGCATACTTGAGGCGATGCGGTGGGCATTCGACCTGGACGTAGCCGCCGGCGTGAAAATCCATGGACTCCCCTTCCGGGAGCTCGAGCACCAGCTCCTTGATGAATGTGGCGACGTTGTCGTTGGAGCGCACCGTGCACTCCCATCGTTTTACGCCGAACACTTCATCCGGGACGGCAATGCGCAGGGGTTGCTTTATCGTCACCTGACAAGACAGGCGATCGAAGTCGGCCGCTTCCCGCTTGGTGATGAAAGATGTCTCGGAAGGCAGAAGGATGCCACCACCCTCGAAAATCTTGACCCGGCATTGGCCGCAGGTCCCCTTGCCACCACAGGCGGATGCGACGAACAGATTGACGTCCGCCAGGGCAGCAAGCAGCTTGCTTCCCACCGGCGCGTCGATCGTCTTCTCGTCGTTGATCAGTACGCTGACGCTGCCGCTCGCAACCAGTTGCGACTTGGCGGCGAGGATCACAAGCACCAGGGCGATAATGATCGCCGTGAAAAAGCCGATACCGAGGAGAATTTCCAGCATTCAGAGCACTGCCTAAAGTTTCATTCCTGAAAAGGCCATGAATCCCAGAGACATGAGCCCGACGGTGATGAACGTGATGCCAAGCCCCTGAAGCCCGTCGGGTACATCGCTGTACTTGAGCTTTTCCCTGATTCCCGCCAGCAGAACGATGGCCAGCCACCAGCCGATGCCTGTGCCGAAACCATAAATTACGCTCTCGCCGAAATCGTAGTCGCGATTCACCATGAAAAGCGTGCCGCCCAAGATGGCGCAGTTGACGGTAATGAGCGGCAGAAACACGCCCAGCGCGTGGTAGAGCGCCGGCGCGAATCGATCCAGAGCCATCTCGAGTATCTGCACCAGCGCCGCGATGACACCGATGTAGGCAATGAAGCCGAGGAAGCTCAGATCGAGCTCGGGAAGACCGGCCCAGGCAAGGGCGCCGGGCTTCAATAGAAACTGGAATATGAGATTGTTCACCGGCACCGTGATTCCCTGCACGACAATGACGGCAGCACCGAGCCCGAGGGCCGTCTCCACCGTCTTGGACACGGCGAGGAAGGTGCACATGCCGAGGAAGAACGACAGCGCGAGATTCTCGACGAAGATCGACTGGATCAGCAGACTCGCGTATTCCCCCATCACACGACCTCCGTCCTGTGGACCTCATGGATCTGATATTCGGGTTTCTCCACCTGGGTGGTTTTCCAGGTGCGGATCCCCCAGATCAGGAGCCCGATGATGAAAAACGCGCTCGGCGCGAGCAGCATGAGACCGTTCGGGTTGTACCAGCCACCCGCGGTGACCAGGGGCAAAATCTGGTAACCGAGCAACGTGCCGGAACCGAAGAGCTCGCGGCATGTCGCCACGATAATCAGGATGAGGCTGTAGCCAAGCGCGTTGCCGAGTCCGTCGAGAATGCTCAGTCCGACACCATTCTTCATGGCGAATGCCTCGGCGCGGCCGAGGACGATGCAGTTGGTGATGATGAGTCCGACGAAAACCGTAAGACGTTTGGCTAGATCGAAGGCAAACGCTTTCAGCATCTGATCAACGATGATCACCAGTGACGCAATGATGGTCATCATCACGATGATGCGAATGCTGCTGGGAACATGATGCCGGATGAGACTCACCGATGCATTGGACAGAATGAGCACGGCCGTCACCGCGGCACTCATGAGCAGCGCCGGTCCCAGCGACGTCGTCACGGCCAGCGCCGAGCAAATGCCCAGAATCTGCAGGGTTATGGGGTTGTCGTCCAGCAACGGATCGAGGACGATTTTCCTTTCTGCACTGTTCATGAAGAACCGATCACCTCGCGCATGTTATCCAGGAACGGGCCGAATCCCTGTTCGCCCAGCCAGAAATGCAGCATGTTCGTCACGCCAACGCTGGTCAGCGTTGCGCCTGCCAGCCCGTCCACTTCATGCAGTGCGGCGTCGCCAGTGGCTATGGATGTGCCCTTTGCTACCCGCAGCACCGGCGCGCCCGACATATCGAAGATGCGCCGCCCTTTCCACTGCGAGAGCCACGCGGGATTGTCCACTTCGGCGCCGAGCCCAGCGGTTTCACTATGCTCGTAGTACCTGAGTCCGACGACGGTATTGAGATCCGGCTCGAGAGCGATGAAGCCGTAGAGCGTCGACCACAGGCCATAGCCGTGGATTGGCAGGATGATCTGCTCGATGGTATCGCCGTCTTTGACGAGGTACACGGTAGCGTAGCGTGCCCTGCGTCCTATGCCCGCGATGTCCTGCTCTCTGGCGAGAGCAATGCTCATTGCCGGGTCCCGTGCCGCGCGGCGCTGATCGAAGCTTTCGGCATCGATGTCGTCGGTGAATCGTCCCGATTCCAGGTCCACGACGCGCGCTTCGATTCTCGAAAACGCGTTGGCGATATCGGTGTCCTCATCCAGCAGATTGGCGGCCGCGAGGATGTTTCGCTGGCGGTCGATGGATGCGTTCTCGATCTGCAGAGGCCGCAGCACGACAGCGGACACCGACACCAGCATCGAACACACGAGGCTCAGCGCCAGCGCTACGATGAGCGTCTTCTTTCTGCTGTCGTTGGGCAGCGCGAGGATCCCCGAAAATCCGGCCCTGGACGATTCGCTCACGCGCCCTCCTCCTGGCTCCGTTTCGTCCGGCGCCTGACGTTGATGCGAACCACCACGTAGTCGATGAGTGGTGCGAAAAGATTCGCGAACAGGATGGCGAGCATGATGCCCTCGGGAAAGCCCGGGTTGGCCACCCGGATCAGCACCGTCATGAAGCCGATGAGAATTCCGAAGACCCAGCGACCAGCGTCGGTCATGCAGGCGGTCACAGGATCCGTCGCCATGAACACCATGCCGAAAGCGAAGCCACCCAGCACCAGATGCCAGTACCAGGGCATGGCAAACATCGGATTGATGTCGCTGCCAATGGCATTGAAAAGCAGCGACGTCGCCACCATGCCGAGGAACACGCCGGCGATGATGCGCCAAGAGGCTACTTGCGTGTAGACGAGAAAGGCCGCGCCCAGCAGACAGGCGAGCGTGGACGTGGCGCCGATGGATCCCTGAATGCTGCCGAGGAATGCGTCCATCCAGGTGATATCTGCACCGGTGATCGCCGGGACGCCGCCGGAAGCGCCCAGTGACAACGCCGTCGCGCCGCTGAACCCGTCCACCGCCGTCCATACGGTGTCGCCTGACATCTGCGCCGGATAGGCGAAAAACAGAAACGCCCGGCCGGCGAGAGCGGGGTTGAGAAAATTCTTTCCGGTACCGCCGAATACCTCCTTGGCTACTACGACGCCGAAGGTGATGCCCAGCGCCACCTGCCACAGCGGGATGGCGGGCGGAAGAATCAGCGCGTATAGCAGCGAGGTGACGAAGAAACCTTCGTTGACCTCGTGGTTTCGCACCGCGGCAAACAGGATCTCCCAGAATATTCCTACCGCGAAAGTCACCACATAGACGGGGATAAAGTACGCGCACCCGTGCCAGAAGTTATCCCACAAGCTTCCCGGATCATAGCCGACTCCGAGCCAGCCGAGCGCGACGCCACGCCATCCGGTTGCCGCTTGCACATCCAGCGCCGCCATGGCGGCATTGGCCTGAAAACCGGTGTTCCACAGTCCCGCGAGGATCGCCGGGACGGCTGCCACCCACACGAAGATCATGACCCGTTTCAGATCGATGCCGTCGCGCACGTGGGGCGCGCTTCGGGTCACCTCGCCGGGCGTATACAGGAAGGTGTCGAGGGCTTCGTAGACGGCATAGAAGCGCTCGTAGGGACCGCCCTTGGCGAAGTAGGGATGGATCTTGTCGAGAACGCGCCGCAGGCTTCGCATCAGCCTTCCCGCTCGATGTGCTCGAGATTTTCTCTCAGCACCGGACCGAAATCGTACTTGCTCGGACACACGAAGGAGCAAAGCGCCAGATCCTCCTCATCGAGCTCCAGGCATCCCAGGGCCTGGGCCGAATCGGTGTCGCGCACCAGCAGCGCGCGCAGCAGTTGGGTGGGGAGCACGTCCAGGGGCACGACCCTTTCGTAGGTGCCGATGGGCACCATGGCTCTGGGACTGCCGTTCTGGGACGTGCTGAAACTGAAAAGCTTCGCCCTACGCCTCAAGCTCGACAGAAAGACATTGGCGGCGGAGTACCTGTCGACGCCGGGCGAGATCCAGCCGAAGAGCTCCCGCTCGCGGCCCTCGCGCAGCACACTCACCTGATTGTGATAGCGGCCGACAAAGCATGCCCAGCCCGCCGCCCGGCGGCCGTTGAGCACCGATCCGGACAGCACACGGCATTCCTCGCGGGACAACTCATCGCGGACCAGATCCTCGGTATTGGCACCCAGACGCGTGCGCAGCAGCCGTGGGCGCGCCACCACGGGTCCCGCCAGAGATACGATGCGCTCGACCCAGAGCTCGCCGCTGGTGAACAGCCTGCCCACAGCGATGACGTCCTGATAACCCAGATGCCACACGCCGCGCGTGGCGCTCGCGGGTTTCAGAAAATGAATGTGGGTGCCGACCAGCCCGGCCGGGTGCGGCCCAGCAAACTCGGCGGCGACGAAACGGTCCTGCTCCGGCACGGGAACCGTGCTGCCCGGAGCTTTGCATACATAGATCTCGCCGTCGAACAGCTTCGACAGAACCGTCAGACCGTCGCGAAAATCCTGGACGAATTCACCGATGACGACGCTCGGATCGGCGGCCAGCGGATTGCTGTCCATGGCTGTCACGAAAATTGCGCTCGGCACGCCGTCCGGTGACGGCACCTTGGAATAGGGGCGCGTGCGCAACGCTGTCCACAATCCGGACGTCAGAAGGTTCTCCCGTACCTGATGGTCGCTCAAGCTCGCGAGCTCACCGCGATCGTATTGATCGAAGCTTTCCCGCTCGCTGCTTCCCTCGCCGGCAAGTCGAATCACCACCGACTGCAACACCCGCCGTGCGCCGCGGTTGATGGCCTCGACGACGCCGCTGCCCGGGGATGTGAAACGAACACCCGGGTTCTTCTTGTCCGTGAAAAGAGGCTGGCCGAGTTTGACGCGGTCGCCTTCCTGAACCTGCATGGTGGGTTTGAGGCCCAGGTAGTCCGGCCCCAGCAGGGCGACACTGCCGACCGATGCGCCGGCAGACACCGATTGTTCGGGTGCGCCCGTAATAGGGAGGTCGAGGCCTCTTTTTGTCCTTATCAGCATGGCCCGAGACGCGTGGGTGCAGGATCTGGAATCCGAATTTTAATCGAAGCGCCACAAAAAGGGACACTTTCCCCACCCCTTGCACCCGGGCCAGCCTCCACGGCAAGGCAGATTCGTCTAGCATGGACAATGGCGCAGGGAATGAATTCAGTTCGGCGACGCGCCCGACGAACCGGCGCCCACAGGTAACAGCGATGACCCGACAAGCAACGATCAGCTGGCGCGAAGCTTTCGCGGTCTATCGCCACCCACGGGTCATTGCGATGCTGTTCCTCGGCTTCGCCGCCGGTCTGCCCTTCCTGTTGGTGTTCTCCACGCTGTCTGCCTGGCTCCGGGATCTGGGTGTCAGCCGGACCGCCATCGGCTTTTTCGGTTGGGTCGGGGTGACCTATTCCATCAAGGTATTCTGGGCGCCGGTCGTCGACCGCGTGCCGATACCGATGCTCACCCGAATGCTCGGCAAGCGCCGCAGCTGGATGTTGCTCGCACAAATCGGCATCGCATCAGGATTGATCGGTATGGCAATGACCGATCCCACGCTGGCCCTGACCCCGGTGGCGTTGTTCGCATTACTGGTCGCGTTCTCTTCCGCCACCCAGGATATCGCCATCGACGCGTACCGTATCGAGGCGATAACGAAGGATCGCCAGGCCGCGATGGCCGCCACCTACATCCTCGGCTATCGCGTGGCCTTGCTGGCAGCCGGCGCGGGTGCCTTCTACGTCGCGGAGTACGCGTCCTGGTCGAGCGCCTACTTCGCCATGGCCGCGCTCATGGTCGTCGGCATGACGACCGTCGTCTTCATCGCCGAGCCCGCGCACCCCCGGGAGGGGGATAGCGTCATATTCGAGGAGCGCGTAGTCGACTTCATGTCGCGTTCGGCGCACCTGCCGAAGTGGCTGAGGGCGGCGGGCGGCTGGTTCATCGGCGCAGTGATCTGCCCATTCGCGGATTTTTTTTCGCGAAACGGTTGGTTGGCGATCGTCATTCTGATCTTCATCGGCATGTTTCGGCTGAGCGACATCACCATGGGCATCATGGCGAACCCGTTCTACCTGGATCTGGGCTTCACCAAGCCGCAAATCGCCAACATCGCCAAGGTGTTCGGATTCTTCATGACCATCGCGGGGGCGGCATTCGGCGGCCTGCTGGTGGTTCGATACGGAATCATGCGCCCGCTGTTGCTGGGTGCGGTCATGGTGGCGGTAACCAATCTCTTGTTTGCCGCCATGGCCTCGGTAGGTGCCGATCTGGTCTGGCTGACGGCGGTCATCAGTGCCGACAACATCAGCGGCGGGCTCTCGAACGCGGTGTTCATCGCCTACCTGTCGAGCCTCACCAACCGGGCCTACACCGCGACACAATACGCGTTGTTCAGCTCAATCATGACCTTGCCGGGCAAATTCGTCAGCGGCTTCTCGGGGGTCATCGTCGACGGCTACGGCTATGTCTCCTTCTTCATCTACGCGGCGGCAATCGGAATTCCGGCAATTCTGTTGGTGATCTATCTGATGCGTCGAATTAATGTCGACGAGGTGAAGACCCTAGAGGCCGGCTGAGCGCCTCAACCGGTAGAAATGAGGATGGCCACCAGATGCAGAGTGACCACGAGCAGAATCATCACCGCGGCGTGACGCAAACCGCGTCTTGCCCAGGTGTCGGAGACTTCCCGAGGCAGCACGCCGAAGTCGCGGGGATCGAGCGAGCCGTCAGCGTCCACCATTGATACGTCGCGGCAAAATTGCCTTACCCAGAACGGTGCGCGCGAAGCAAACATATAACGGGCAAAACAAGCTTCCAGGTCACGCTCCTTCGCTTGTCTGCCGAACCAGCGCTCGTGGGCCAGCTCGAAAAGCTGGAACTCGGTGATCTGCAATAACGAGGAAGCCGCCAGCACATCCCGCGTATCCTGCGGGATAGTGTCATCATCGGAGGTGAAAAAGGTCATCGCGATGCGCACGGGCCGCGCGAGTTCGAGCTTCCGCGGCCCGTCCAGTGTACACCCGCCGGCGTCACCGTCCAGCCTCGCGCGGGAGAAATTCCGTTATCCCATAGTCTAATTCGCCCGCGGAATTACTCCGCGGGCCGCGAGGATGCCGAAAAGGGCGAAAAGCAGGCGCTTGATCCTGGTCAGAACCATCGGGAGGCGTCGCTGGCACCATCGACACCGTGAATGGAGAATCCCGCCAGGCGGATGGCGCGCCGGCCAGGGTAAGGGTCTGGGATCGCTTTGTGCGGCTCTCCCACTGGAGTTTGGTGATTACGTTCTTCGTCGCGTATCTGACCGAGGACGAGGTACTGAGCCTCCACGTTTGGTCCGGCTACGCGGTGGGCACCATCGTCCTCCTGCGCATCACCTGGGGATTCGTCGGATCCAAGCACGCCAGGTTCGGCGACTTTCTCTGTGGTGCGCGGGAGGTGTGGACCTACCTGGTCGACTTGCTGCTCTTCCGCGCCCGACGTCATCTCGGCCACAGCCCTGCCGGCGGCGCGATGGTGCTCGCTTTGTTGCTCGGTCTGCTCCTCATCGTGGGGAGCGGGCTCGCCACCTACGCAGTCGAAAATAATGCGGGACCGCTGGCCGACATCATGGGCCCCGGCGTAGTGGGACAACCTGAAGCACGGGCCGGGGACGAGAAAGAAGACGAGCGGGAAGCGGAAGGCGACGAGCTGTGGGAAGAAGTGCACGAGGTGCTCTCGAACTTCGTTCTCATTCTCGTTCTCATCCACATCGCTGGCGTTCTTCTCGCGAGTCTGGTCCTTCGAGAGAACCTGATCCGTTCGATGGTGACCGGCTACAAGCGCCCATTGGCTCCGCCGAGAGAAAAGGGGAAGGAAAAGGGGACGCACTTATTTTCCGGGAGGAAAAGGGGACGCACTTATTTTCCGTGAGCGGAAAATAAGTGCGTCCCCTTTTCCTCCCGGAAAATAAGTGCGTCCCCTTTTCCTTCCCCTTTTCCTGTAATTACTTCCAAGGCGGTGGCGTGCCCCAGCTGTTCCAGCTGGTGGTCTCTGCCGTCGGGAACCGCCGCGTGGGCCCGAAATTGCCTCTCGGATAACCGAGGGGAATACAGCAGTGAAACTCGGCATCTTCGGGAACATCGAACATGTCGTACACCCGATCCATGACGTCGGCGTGCAGTGTCGTCAATACCGAGCCGATGCCCAGGGCCCGCGCCGCCAGCATCAGGTTCTGAATCGCCGGAAAAACCGACGAGGCGGCGCCGGGCCGCCCCACGGTGAAAGCAAGGATGACGACCGGCGCGTCGACCAGCTCGTCGGCGAGCAAGGCCGGCATTCTGTATGCAGATCCTTCCGGAATATCGGCTTTACCCTTCCAGCCGTACTCGTCGCGGCGCTTTGCCCACCAAGCCTCGTGGTAGAGCCTGCCGAATGCCTCAATCGTGCCGCGATCGCGAACGACCAGAAAGCGCGCCGGCTGTGAGTTTGCACCGTTCGGTGCTTTGGACGCCGCGTCGAGGATGGTCTTCAAGTCCGCATCGCTGACGGGCTTGTCGGATCGCAGGCGCCGAATCGCCCGCTGAGTGAACATCGCTTCACCAATCTGCATTGTCAGATCAGTAGGAGCATCGATGTAGGTCATCTCCATCGTCACATCTCCTGCTTTGTCGCCTGCTCAAGCTTCGCGCACGCGACGCGACCGAATCTTCAGACGTTGAATCGAAAATGCACGACGTCGCCCTCCTGGACGACGTAGTCCTTGCCTTCCAGCCGCCACTTGCCGGCTTCCTTGGCGCCCTGTTCGCCGTTCAGTGCGACGAAGTCATCGTAGCCCACGATTTCCGCTCGGATGAAGCCTTTCTGAAAATCCGTGTGGATGACCCCGGCCGCCTGAGGAGCGGTCGCGCCACCGCGTACGGTCCAAGCGCGGGCTTCCTTGGGTCCCGCGGTGAAAAAAGTCAAAAGCTGAAGCAGGGAGTAGCCGGCGCGAATCAGGCGATTGAGACCCGGCTCTTCCAGACCCATATCGGCGAGAAACTCGCGCTTCTCGTCGTCATCGAGTTGTGCGAGCTCTGCCTCGATAGCGGCGCAGATAGGCACTACCGGCGCGCCGACCGATGAAGCGATAGCCTCGACCGCCTCGAGCAAAGGATTGTCCGCGAAGCCTGCTTCGGCAACATTGGCAACGTAGAGCACCGGCTTCGCGGTGAGCGGCTGGAGCTGCCCCAGCCAATCGCGCTCGGAATTGTCCAGCTCCAGAGTTCTCAACGGTTGACCGGCATCGAGTTGCGCCGCCGCCCGTTCCATGAGCGCCTGCCGGTCCCGGGACTCCTTGTCACCGGCCTTGGCGCTCTTGACAGCGCGCTCACGGGCCCGCTCCACCTGCTCCATGTCGGCAAGCATGAGCTCGGTGTCGACGATGGCGATGTCGTCGGCGGGGGATACCTTACCGGCCACATGGGTGACATCGTCGTCTTCGAAGCAGCGCACCACGTGGGCGATGGCGTGGGTCTCGCGGATGTTGGCGAGAAACTTGTTACCGAGACCCTCGCCCTCGGAGGCGCCGGCGACCAGGCCGGCAATGTCCACGAACTCCATGGCGGTCGGCACGATTCGCTGCGGTGACACGATCGCGGCAATACGCGCCAGCCGTTCGTCGGGCACCGGCACGACACCGACATTGGGATCGATGGTGCAGAAAGGATAATTTTCCGCCGCGATCTCTGCGCTCGTAAGGGCGTTGTAGAGAGTCGACTTGCCGACGTTGGGCAGCCCGACGATGCCGCATCTAAATCCCATAATTTATTTGGTCCATGAAGTCCTTGATCACTGGAAATTATTGCCACAAGCAGGCCCGCCGTCAGTACTCACGAGCTGTTCGAATCATTTTCTGAATCCGGCGCCGGAGATTTTCTGTGCAGGGAATTCATGACAGCGGCGAATCTACCGGCGAGCATTTCGGGGAAGTGATCCACTGCCAACGCCACCGCATCATCGATGGCGCGCTGCTCGTCGGCCGGCGCGGCTTTCAGCACGTAGCCGACAACGGCGCTCTTGTCACCCGGGTGACCGACGCCGATACGCAAACGCGCGAAGTCCGGGCCGCCGAGCTGTGGAATGATGTCGCGCAGCCCGTTGTGCCCGCCGTGCCCGCCGCCTTGCTTCAAGCGCACCGTGCCCGGGGGCAAATCGATCTCGTCGTGGGCAATGAGGATCTCGTCGTTCTCCAGCTTGTAGAAATTCGCCAGAGCCGCCACCGAGCGGCCACTGTTGTTCATATAGGTCGTGGGTTTCAACAAGCGCAGACGCTGGCCGTCGACCTGACAGTCGGCGACATCGCCGAAAAAATTCGACTGCGCACGGAAGCTCGCGCCCCAGCGCGACGCCACGGCGTCGGCGAACCAGAAACCCGCGTTGTGGCGCGTGCGCGCATCCCGCGGGTCCGGATTGCCGAGTCCAACGAGTAGTCGAATCGAATTGGACAAGGGTGCTCGAAGGCGCCGTGCCTTTAGCCCGGATTATTCATGAGATATGGGCGGATCCGCGTCCGCAGCCGCGGGTTCATGGATAATCCAGGCTAACTCTTTTCGCCTTCCTCCGGCGTAGGCGGAGCAGCCTCCCCTTCGGCGCCCTCCTCCGGCGCGCCCTCTTCCAGCTCTTCGCCTTCTTCGAGCAACGCTTCCTCTTCCTCCTCGAACTTCTGCGAATGCTGGAGGGAAACCACCGGTTGGTCGTGATCCGGCTCCTGCGCGAGCGCCAGCAGAGTCACACCCTCGGGCATGACAAGCTCCGAGAGGTGGAGGGAATCGCCGATGTCCATCTCGGACATGTCGACCTCGATGTACTCGGGCAGGTCCTTGGGCAGGCAGCTGATCTCCAGGTCCACCAGCAGATGGTTGGCGACACCGCCGGCTTTCTTGCCCGGGCAAGTTTCCTCACCGATGAAATGCAGCGGCACGTGCATGGTAATTTCCTGACTGCTGCTGACCCGCAGCAGGTCCATGTGCACCACCCGATCCGTGGTCGGATCCCGCTGCAGGGCCTTGAGCACCGCCTGGGTGCCCTGGCCGCCCACCTTCACATCCAGAATATGAGAGTAAAAAGCCTCGTTTTCGAGGCGTTTGTGGACATCGTTTGCGTTCAGCTTGATGGTCACGGTGTCCTTTCCGGCGCCGTAGAGCACCGCAGGAATCATGCCGTCACGGCGCAGCCGGCGGGCGGCGCCTTTGCCGCCCCCTTCGCGCGGCTCCGCGAGCAGTTCGTACTCGTTCATCTCCAAATCTCCGAAATTCGGGCCTAGACCAGCGAAGCGCGCAATCATATACAAATACAGAAGCGGGGACAAAAAGGGGACAGGCCGGGGGGGTCAGTCCATGAACAGATCCCCGATGGATTCCTCGTGACTGATGCGCCGGATGCTCTCGGCGATGAGCTCGGCGATGCTCAGCTGGCGGATCCTCGCGCAAGCGGCGGCGCGCTCGTCCAGGGGAATGGTATTGCTCACCACCAGCTCGTCCAGCTCCGAGCCCTCGATATTGTCCACCGCCCGGCCCGACAAGACCGGGTGGGTGCAATAGGCCACCACCCGCGAGGCGCCCTGTTTCTTCAGGGCGGCGGCTGCGCTGCAAAGCGTTCCCGCCGTATCGGCCATGTCGTCCACCAGCACACAGGTCCTGCCACCCACGTCTCCGATGATGTTCATGACCTCGGCGGCGTTGGCGTGCGGACGGCGCTTGTCGATGATGGCCAGATCCGCGTCGTCCAAACGCTTGGCGAGCGCCCGGGCGCGCACCACACCGCCGATGTCCGGCGAGACCACCATCAGATTCTCGTACTTGTGCTTCCAGACGTCCCCCAGCAGCACCGGCGAAGCGTAGATGTTGTCCACCGGGATACTGAAAAAGCCCTGGATCTGATCGGCGTGCAGGTCCATGGTCAGCACCCGATCCGCGCCGGCCATGGAAACCATGTTGGCCACCAGCTTGGCGGAGATGGCGACCCGCGCGGAACGCGGGCGGCGGTCCTGGCGCGCGTAGCCGAAGTACGGGATGACCGCGGTCACGCGGCGCGCCGACGCCCGGCCCACGGCGTCGATCATGACCAGCAACTCCATGAGATTCTGATCCACCGGTCTGCAGGTGGACTGGACGATGAACACGTCCTTGCCGCGCACCGAGTCGTTGATCTCCACCATCACCTCGCCATCGCTGAAGCGTCCGACGGCGGCCTTGCCCAACGGCAGTTTGAGGCGTGCGGTAATCTCCTCGGCAAGCGGCAGGTTGGCGTTGCCGGAGAACACCATCATGGAGCTGTCTTCGTGCATGCCGTTGCCCACGTAGGCCTCGTTGCCGGCGTGGTCGCGGCCATCGAAGTGCCGATCATTCACAGCCGCACACTCCTACTTGTGGATGGCTGGGGCGCCAGGATTCGAACCTGGGATGCGGGAGTCAAAGTCCCGTGCCTTAACCTCTTGGCTACGCCCCAACATGACGCTCGATTACTATGCCCTGGCTTACGTCGATCTTACGTCGATGATGGGGTGAGGCCCCACGGCGCCGCCGGCGCCCCCATCTCGAAATTCTACACCAACGCAAGAACGGTCGAGCGATTCATTCCCCTGGCGACGAAGCCGTCCCAACCGCCCGGCACGGTGTGTAACCAGTGTTCTGCCTGGGCGCGCTCGGCAAAGGGCGCGAATACGCTGGCACCGGTTCCGGTCATGCGCGCATGGCCGCAACGGGAAAGCCAGCGCAGAGCGTCGTCGACTTCGGGGTAGAGCATGCGCACCACCGCCTCGCAGTCGTTTCCTGTTGAGTCCAGGAGGGTGCGGAGACGCAGCACTTGTCCGCCGCCGGGCGCCAGAAAGTCGCGTATTTTCAGCGGCGTGCTATCCCGTGTCAACGCGGGGTGGGAAAACACGCTGGCGGTGGAAACCGAGCAGCCCGGATTGACGACCAGGTACCAGGGGGTTTCCAGTTCGACGGGCTGGAGATGCTCGCCCACGCCTTCCGCCCAGGCCGCCAGGCCGTGCACGAACACCGGCACGTCGGCGCCCAGGCGCAACCCCAGGGCGGCGAGACGCTCGCTGCCCAGTCCCAGACTCCAGATCTTGTCCAAAGCCAACAGCGTGGTTGCCGCGTCAGAGCTGCCACCGCCGAGACCAGCACCCAGGGGGATACGCTTCTCCACCGAAATTTCGGCCCCCAGTGAGGCACCTGTTTCCTGCTTGAGCAGGCGCGCCGCGCGCACCACCAGATCGGCATCTTCCTCCACCTCGGCATGACCGGAGACGCGACGCACGCAGCCGTCCGGGTGCGGGGTGAGCGTGATGCTGTCTTCCAGGTCGAGGAATTGAAAGACGGTCTGCAATTCATGGTAGCCGTCGTCGCGGCGGCGCAGCACGTGCAGAAACAGATTCAGCTTTGCCGGGGCGGGCCAGACAGTGGTGCTCATGGGGACACGGAAAATCTACGTCGAACCCGGTCCCGTGTGCCAGCTGCGCAGCACCAGCTTCGCCCGCAAGCGCGAATTTTCCAGGGTCAGCTTGGTGGGCAGGGCAATGCCGTCGAATTCACCGTAGCGCTCGTAGCGGATCTGCCAGCCGAGCTGGCGGAGCTCCGCAAGTCGCCCGCCCGGGTCGAGTTCCAGATCGACAATAGGCGCTTGCGGGTCCGGGCGGCCCAGAATCCAGTAGCGCAAACCCGACAGGGGTACCCGCCAGCCGGCGTGGGTCTGCATCAACTCTTCCGCCGTCGGTGCCCAATACACGCCATCGTCCGAAGTATGCATCTCCACCAGTCCCGGGGATCCGCGCAGCTCCATGAGTCCCTGCCCCAGCGGCCCGCTCAAGCGAAGGCGATAGCTGTCGCGCCCCTGGCGCCAGCTGAGGCCCGCACTCCATGAATCCTGCGCGGACTGTACGCCGAGCTTGCCCACCGCGGTCCACTGCTCGATGGCCGCGAGTCGCTTCTCGCGCTCGGCCCAGGCGCGCTCCGGATCGTCCACCGGCACCACTTCAGGCGTGGTCTCACAGGCCGCAAACAACGCAACCACCGCAATCAGTGCGAAACGCAACCCGGGCATTCGGAAGATGATAGCGGGGGGTAGCGCGATCACTTGCCCGGATCGACGAAACTGGCCGCGCCGGCCGGTGCCGTCCGAACGGGCATGTTCACTTCTCGAAGCGCTTTTTTACGTCCAGCAGCCGCGGGTCGTCAGGGGTGCCCTTGAGCGCGGTGTCCCAAATCTCCATGGCCGCTTGCTTGTCGCCCGACATCCACAGCACTTCACCGAGATGCGCGGCGATTTCCGGATCGCCGTTGAGCTCCATGGCCCGGCGCAGATGCATGAGAGCCTCCTGGTGGCGGCCCATGCGGTAGAGCGTCCAACCCATGCTGTCGATCACGTAATGATCATCCGGCTTCAGCTCGTAGGCACGCTTGACGAGCTCGTAGGCTTCACTAAAGCGATCGGTACGATCCGCAAGTGTGTACCCGAGAGCGTTCAACGCGTCCGCGTTATTCGGTTCGCGGGCCAGGATGGATCGCAGGTCCTGCTCCAGCCGCTCCAGGTTGTCCATCTTCTCGGCCAACATGGCACGGGAGTAAAGCAGGTCCGTGTCCTGTGGAAAATCCGCCAACGCGTCGTCATAGACCTGCATCGCGTCCTCGTAATCCTTGCGCTTGGTGAGGATTTCGGCTTCGGCCCGGTAGATGCGAATCGCCTGCTGACTGTTGTCGCTGCGCAGCCCGTGCAAGTGCGCACGTGCCTGCACGAGACGTCCGCTTTCGGCCAGCAACACCGCGGCACGAATTTGCGCGTTGAGGCGATGCTCACCATCGGAAACTTTTCGGTAAGCGGCGAGCGCCGCTTCTATGTCTTCCCTGGATTCGGCGATCTGACCCAGGTAGTAATATGCCACCGGCAGACGCTCACGCCGCGCGATCAGCTCATTGAACTGTGCCTCGGCTTCTTTCACATGATTGGTCTGCATCAGCAGCAGGCCGTAGGCATAACGTACGTCGACGTTCTCCGGCGCTCTCTCCGAGAGAAGCGCGAACTGTGCCAACGCGTCCTCGTATCGCTTGGCATCTACCAGCAGGCGCGCATAGGTAAGACGCACGCGGTCGGACTCCGGACGCCGGTCGAGGGCATTGCTGAGCGTGCCGAGGGCCGAATCCACCTTGCCCTGGCGCTGCAGCAGGCGCGCGTAGACGACGAGTGTCTGCTGGTCATCCGGATCCAGCGCCAGAACCGTTTCGTAAACCTGGACGGCGCGATCGGTCTGACCGGCGCGAGCCAGGAGCTGCGCATACGCAGACTGAGCGTGCGGGTCATCCGGGCGACCGCCGACCAGGCGCGCCATGACCGCGGCCGCGACCGCCTTGTCGCGCTCCCGGCCCAGCATTTCACCGATGTGCGGATAGGCTTCCGCCGGCCCGCCGACAAACTGCGGCACGGCCGCTTCCAGCTGCCGCACCGCCGTGTCGATCTCGCCGGCGCGCAGCAGCAACGCCGCGTATACCTGGCGGGCATCGGTGCTGTCGGGGGCTATCTCGGTCCACAGCTTGCCCGCCTCCAGGCCACCCTCCTGGTTACGGGAGAACACCGCGATACGTACCGCCCGCTCGGCGACCGCCGGGTCGCGGGTCGATCGGGCCACCTCCAGGTAGTTCTCGAGGGACAAATCCATGCGCCCGCGGCGCCCGGCGATCTCGGCCACCAGCAACTTGTACAGATTGTCCTCGGAAGAAGTCCCTGCGACCGCCTGGTCACTGGCGGCGGGGGCTTGCCCGGCACCACCCGCGGGTGCTTGGGTGGCGGCCGGTGCAGCCTTCTCCACCGCACCGGGGGACGCGGTGCCGTCTTTTGCCGGCATCAGATCGGCGCACCCTGCAAGAGCCAGGCTCACGCTGAAGATCAATGCTGCCGGAGAGAGCAGCGGCCCGGTGCTGGCACGCCATACGTGGCCGGGACCGGAACCCGGCGTGGAGTTGTCCGTCGTTCTCATGGATTCAAGATGGATCGTGGGCCTGCCTGGAATCACCTGTACACCGTAGCTTAGTCAGTCGCAGCGCCCGGAACAGTGTCGGGGTTCGCGTCCCTGCCATGCCCCGACCGGGGCCGAACGGAATCGCGACCCGTCCAGGTAGGGGAAACGGTTACTATAAACGCGGATGACGCGTGCGTAAACTACCGTGGCGGCAGGGATTTTCTTCTTTTTCTTGCACCGACGAGGAAGCCCGGCCCGGAGCCCTGTGATGCGGCTTGTTTTCGATGCGGTCATGCCGCACTATTTTTTTCAGTCTCGAGTCAATAGCTCTAAATGACCCTCTTCGCCTGCGGAGTAAACCATCAATCGGCGCCGGTCGGCATGCGCGAGCGGATCGTGTTCGGCCCCGAAGAGCTGCCGCGCGCGTTGAGTGAGCTGCACGCCTGTGACGGCGTCGAGGAAGCGGCCATCCTCTCCACCTGCAACCGGACGGATTTGTATCTTGGCCTGCAGGCTGGCGGCGACACGGCAGTCAAGAACTGGTTCCAGGGCTACCACGGTCTCAGCACGAGCGAGCTCCAGCGCCATATGTATACCCACCGGGCGGATGGCGCCGTGCGCCACATGATGCGCGTCGCCAGCGGGCTGGACTCCATGGTGCTGGGCGAGCCACAGATCCTCGGGCAGCTCAAGTTCGCCTACGGGGCGGCGCGCAGCTCCGGCACCGTCGGGACGCTGCTGGGGAGGCTTTTTCAACAAGCCTTTTTCGTCGCCAAGCGCGTGCGCACCGACACCGCCATCGGATCGAGTCCGGTTTCCGTCGCTTTTGCGGCGGTGGCGCTCGCGCGGCAGATCCTCGGCGATTTGTCCACCCACACGGCGTTGCTCATTGGCGCCGGAGAGACCATCGAGCTTGCGGCGCGACATCTGTCAGGCAATCGCCTGGGCCGCATGATCATCGCCAATCGCACCCTGGAGAACGCCCATCGGCTCGCCAGCCAGTTTGGCGGCTACGCTATCGAGCTCTCGGAGATCCCCGTGCACCTCGCCGAGGCGGATATCGTCATCGCGTCCACAGGAAGCCCAGGCACGATATTGGGAGTCGAGCACGTGCGCCGGACCATGAAAGCCCGCAGGCGTCGCCCGGTGTTCATGGTGGACATCGCCGTTCCCCTGGACATCGACCCGGCGGTGGGCGCGCTCGAGGATGTTTATCTCTATACGGTGGACGATCTCCATGAGGTCATCGAAGAGAACCGGCGTTCACGCGAGGACGCCGCCCGTCAGGCCGAAGAAATCATCGACCAGCACGTGGGCCGGTTCATGGGCTGGCTGGGAACCCGTGAAGTGCGCGCTACCATCCGTGCAGTTCGCGGCAACGCCGAGGATACTCGCAACGAGTTGCTCGAGAAGGCCCACCGCCGTCTCGCTGCCGGCCACCCACCCGAGGAAGTGATGCACTATCTGGCCCGTGCCCTGACCAATAAGCTGCTGCACGCACCCACGGTGCAGATCCGCCGCGCCGGCGCTGGTGCCCGGCATGAGCTGGTCGCCGCGGCGCGCACGCTCTACGAGCTGGAATCCGACCCCGGCGATCCCGCTGGCGATCCCGCTGGCGATCCCGATGATGGCGCCGGCGGCGACGGCGACGGAAGCAACCCATGAATCCGTCGACGCTAGCGAAGCTCGAGGGCTTGAGCGAGCGCCTCGAGGAACTCAGCTCGCTGCTTGCCGAATCGAGCGTGATCGCCGATCAGGAACGCTTCAGAAACTTTTCCAAGGAGCATGCGGAGCTCGCACCGGTGGTGAATTGCTTTCATCAATACAACGCGGTGCTGGAAAACATCGCGTCCACCAGAGAGCTGCTTGCCGACGCCGACCCGGGGATGAAACTGCTCGCCAAGGAGGAGCTCGAACAAGCCGAGCAACAGAAGCAAAGTCTGGGACAGGAACTCGAAAAGCTGCTGATCCCGAAAGATCCCGCCGACAACAGCAATATCTTCGTAGAGATCCGCGCCGGCACCGGCGGCGACGAAGCGGCGCTGTTCGCCGGGGATCTGTTCCGCATGTACTGCCGGTACGCGGAACTGCGCGGCTGGAAGATCGAGCCCATGAGCGAGAGCCCCGGCGAGCACGGCGGTTACAAGGAAGTCATCGCCAGGGTCATCGGGCGCGGCGCCTACGCGCGGCTCAAATTCGAATCGGGGGGGCATCGCGTGCAGCGGGTGCCGGAAACGGAATCCCAGGGCCGTATCCACACCTCGGCATGCACGGTCGCCGTGTTGCCGGAAGTGGACGAGATCGAGGAGGTGGAAATCGATGCCTCTGATCTGCGCATCGATACATATCGCGCCTCCGGCGCCGGCGGTCAGCACGTGAACAAGACCGACTCCGCCATCCGCGTTACGCACTTGCCCACCAACACGGTGGTGGAATGCCAGGACGAGCGCTCACAGCACAAGAACCGGGCCCGCGCCATGTCGTTGCTGAAAGCCAAGCTGCTGGCGGCCGAGCGCGAGCGTCAGAGTGCCGAGCGCGCCGAGACGCGCAAGCTGCTGGTCGGCAGCGGTGATCGATCGCAACGCATCCGCACCTACAACTTTCCACAGGGAAGGCTCACCGATCACCGCATCAATCTCACTCTGTACAAGCTCTCCGAGATAATGGCCGGTCACCTGGAGCAAGTCATCGAGCCGTTGCTTCGTGAAGAACAGGCGGAAAAGCTTGCGGCTCTAGGCAACTGAGTCGGTAACTGAGCGGGCAATTGAGCGGGCAATCGGACACTCGGTCGCAGACCAGCGGTGAGCTGCTGGCGTCGGCGCTGACCGCGCTGGGCGGAAATGCGCCATCGGCGCGGCTCGATGCCGAAGTGTTGCTCGCGCACGTCCTCGAAAAGCCGCCCACGCGCCTGCTCGGGTGGCCGGACGATCCGGTTCCGGCGAGCCAGGCCGCCCGTTACCGCGAAATGATCGCGCGCCGCGCCGACGGTGAACCGGTGGCCTACCTGACGGGCGTGCGCGAATTCTGGTCTCTGCCCCTGGAGGTAACACGGCAAACCCTGATTCCGCGCCCCGAGACCGAGCTTCTGGTGGAAGTGGCGCTGGCACTGATTCCGGATGACGCGCCTTTGACCATCGCCGATCTCGGCACCGGCACAGGTGCCGTCGCGGCGGCCATCGCCACGGAATGCCGCGACTGCCATGTGATTGCCACGGATGTGTGCCCGCGGGCGCTGGCGGTGGCGAGGCGCAATATGGCGCAGCTCACCCTCGACAACGTCACCGTGCGCCAGGGCAACTGGTGCGATGCACTCGGCGGCGAGCGTTGCGCGTTCATCGTCGCCAATCCCCCCTATGTCGCGAGCGGCGACGCGCATCTCGCCCGGGGCGACGTACGCTTCGAGCCGCGTCTGGCGCTCACTGCGGGTGACGACGGGCTGGATGCCATTCGTGAAATCACCGCGTCCGCTGCCGCCCATCTGCTCCCGGGAGCGGCGCTGATTCTCGAGCACGGCCACGACCAGGGGCCGGCGGTACAGGGACTCTTCCGTCGGTACGGCTATCGGAATGTGCGTGGCTACCAGGACCTCGCCGGCAACGACCGGGTCGTAGTTGGCTACATGTAGGTTGGGACTGTTCGATGGTCAGCCGTACGGCTTGCCTAAGCCCCTACCACGGTGGAGACTAACGGCATGACTCCGGAACAGGAATCCCGCTACAGCCGCCACATGCTGCTCGCGCAGATCGGGGAGGAAGGGCAGGAAAAGCTGCTCGCCGCACGGGTTCTGATCGTCGGCATGGGGGGGCTGGGATCGCCCGTGGCCATGTATCTGGCGGCCTCCGGTGTCGGTCATCTGGTGCTCACGGATTTCGATGTCGTCGAACTCTCCAACCTGCAACGCCAGATCATTCACCACACGGACGATGTCGGCGAGAACAAGGTAGAGTCGGCCAGGGCCGCGATCCGGGATCTCAATCCCGACGTCCGGGTGACCGCGATTCCCTGGGCCCTGCAGGACGACGAGCTGGCGCGCGAGATCGGCGAGGCCGACGTGGTCATCGATGCCTGTGACAATTTCGAAAGCCGCTTCGACATGAATGCGACGTGCTGGCGGCTGGGCACACCGTTGATTTCCGCCGCGGCCATGCGCATGGATGGCCAGGTCACGGTGTTCGATCCCCGGCAGCCGGCAAGTCCCTGCTACCGCTGCCTCTACAGCGACGAATCCACCGAGGGCGAAGCCTGCTCCCAGGTGGGGGTGCTGGCGCCGTTGCTCGGGATCATCGGCAGCATCCAGGCGGCCGAGGCCATGAAGCTCATCGTCGGTATGGGGACTCCACTGGTCGGCCGGGTGCTGGTCCTCGACGCCCTGGACATGGAGTGGCGCACCCTGAAGCTGCGCAAGGATCCCCAGTGCCCGGTGTGCGCTCGGGCAGGCAACACGGACACTTCCGGGGTGGCGTGCGGATAAGGTTTTCACGGGGCGCATTGTTCGGTGCCCGGATGGCTTGATAGCATGCTGCCGCTGTTCAATAACTTACGGCTGCTATCTGAGCGTGACCGAGAACAAGGACAATCCGCTGCTGGCGGACCTCGAACTACCGCCTTTCTCCCGCATCGGCGCCGAGCACGTGCTCGGCGCCGTGCAGACGCTGCTCGCCCGGGGACGCGGGCGGGTTGCCGAAGTGCTCGATGCCGCCGAAGAGCCCACCTGGGAATCGGTTGTGCAGCCCATGGGCGAGATTGACGATCGTATCAACCGGGCGTGGTCACCGGTTGCGCATCTGAACGCCGTGGCCGACAACCCGCGGCTGCGCGAGGCCCACAACGCCGCCCTGCCCCTGCTCAGCGAATACGCAACCGAGATGGGACAGAACGAAGGGCTCTACCACAGCTATCGGCGCATCGCCGAAACCGAAGGGCTCAATCCGTCACAGAAAAAGGTTTTGGCCAACGCGATGCGCGACTTCCGCCTAGCCGGTGTCGATCTGGCGCCTGGCAAGAAGACGCGATTCAAGGAGCTGAGCAAACGCCTGGCGGAGCTGCAGTCGACATTCTCGGAAAACGTCCTGGACGCAACGCAAGGATGGAAAAAACACATCCGCGATGTGGAACGGCTTGGTGGCCTCCCCGCATCGGCCCTGGCACTCGCCGCCGATACCGCCGAGCGGGAAGGCCTGGAAGGGTGGGTGCTGACCCTCGAGTTTCCAAGCTACCAACCGGTCGTGAGCTACGCGGACGACGAAAGCCTGCGCCGCGAGCTCTACGAGGCGTACAGCACGCGTGCTTCCGATCAAGGACCAAATGCGCATACCTGGGACAACAGCGAGATCATCGAGGAAATCATGCGGCTGCGCCATGAGCGCGCCCAGCTGCTCGGTTTCGCCAACTATGCCGAGCTCTCCCTGGCGCGTAAGATGGCGCCGGGCACGCCTCAGGTAATGGCGTTTCTACGGGATCTCGCGCGCCGGGCACGGCCGCTCGCGGAAAAGGAACTGCGGGAGCTCGAAGTGTTCGCCGGCAAGCAGCTCGGCGGGAAGTCCCTGCAGGCCTGGGATATCCCCTATTACTCGGAGAAGCTTCGCAAGGCAAAGCACGACATCTCCCAGGAAGAGCTGCGCCCGTATTTTCCCGTGACCAGAGTGCTCGATGGGATGTTTCAGGTCGCGCATCAGCTCTACGGACTCGACATCGAGCCTGTAGAGGGAATCGATACCTGGCACCCGGACGTGCTGTTCTTTCACATCCGCGACGCGGACGGCGAGCTGCGTGGACGGTTCTACCTGGACCTCTACGCACGGCCGCACAAGCGCGGTGGCGCGTGGATGGACGAATGCCGCGTGCGTATGCGAACGTCCGGCGGTGTGCAGACGCCGGTCGCGTACCTCACCTGCAATTTCACGCCGCCGGTGGGCGCCCAGCCGTCGCAACTGACCCACGACGAGGTCACGACGCTGTTTCACGAGTTCGGTCACGGTCTGCATCACTTACTCACCCGGGTCGACTACCCGAGCATCTCAGGCATCAACGGCGTCGCCTGGGATGCGGTGGAGCTGCCGAGCCAGTTTCTGGAAAACTGGTGCTGGGAAGAGCAGGCGCTGGACGTGATTTCGGGACACGTGGAGACCGGGCAATCGCTTCCGGCCGAGCTCTTCGCGCGCCTGAAAGACGCGAGAAACTTTCAATCCGGGATGCAGATGCTGCGGCAGATCGAGTTTGCGCTGTTCGATTTCCGACTTCACCTGGAGTACGACCCCGAGCGGGGCGCGAACGTGAATGGGTTGCTGGACGCGGTGCGCGCGGACGTGGCGGTGTTGATACCACCGAAATTCAATCGCTTTGCCCACGCGTTCTCGCATATCTTCGGTGGCGGCTATGCGGCGGGTTACTACAGCTACAAGTGGGCGGAGGTCCTGTCGAGCGACGCCTACTCCAAGTTCGAAGAAAACGGGATTTTCGATCGCAAGACCGGCAAGGAGTTTCTGCACTGCATACTCGAGAAAGGCGGCTCCCGCGACGCCATGACTTTGTTCGTCGACTTTCGTGGCCGGGAACCACGCATCGATGCCCTGTTGCGCCACAGCGGTGTCACAGAAGAGGCCGCGGCATGAAAGGATTGGCCAGACCGTGCGCACTGGCGACGTTCCTGTGGCTTGTCCTTCTGACTGTTCCGGCAGGCGCCGAGACGGTATATGTTGCCGATCGCTTCGAAATAGGAGTGCATGACAACACCAACATCGATAGCGCCATCGTCGCGGTGATTCCGTCGGGCACGCCACTCACAGTTATCGACAGGGATGGCGAATTCGTGCAAGTAAGCACACCCGACGGCGTCAGGGGCTGGGTAGATACGCGCTACGTTGTCAGCGATAAGCCTGGTGTCGCCTTGCTCGAGGAGTACGACGCCAAGCTGCGGGACACGGTGCGATCGCTGGGCGCTGCGCGCGCGGAGGTCGAAGTGCTCCGCCAACGCGTGACCGAATTGCAACGCGACGCGACCACCGCGGCGCGCAACTCCCCGGGTATCACAAAGTCGGTGTCACTCGCGGCCAACGAAGACGCTTCGAAGCTCAAAGACGCCGAACGTAAGCTCAAAAATCTGGCGGAAATGAACCAGCAGCTGAAGATCCGCATTGCCGACTTGCAGGCGATTCAAATTGTATCCGCGAAATCGGCAGCCGATTCCACGGTGACGGAAAAGGCGGCGGCGGAAAAAGAAGAAGGCTGGGAAAGCATCTGGCAAGGACCGGTAAGCAACGAGGCGCGGACCTGGACACCGTGGCAATGGCTCTTGTTCGGCTCGATCCTGTTGCTCGCCTTCGCTACCGGCGGATACGCGGTGGACTGGGAATCACGAAGACGTCACGGCGGCTTTCGCATTTGAGCTCCGTGGTCCGATCCCAACCCGGCATCGACCAATGAAGATCGCGACCTGGAATGTCAATTCCCTGAAGGTGCGCTTGGCGCAGGTACTCGACTGGATGGAGAACGAGCAGCCCGACGTCCTCGCGCTGCAGGAAATAAAAACCCCGGACGATAAATTTCCCCTGTCGGAAATCGAGGCGGCCGGCTACCAGGCAAGCTACTCCGGTCAGAAGACCTACAACGGTGTCGCGGTGCTGTCGAAGGCGCCGGCCACCGAGCCGGTCACTGACGTCCCCTCACTGGACGATCCCCAGCGTCGCATCCTGGCTGTGAGCGTGGCGGGCGTGCGCGTCGTCAATCTCTATGTGGTCAACGGCCAGGAGGTAGGCTCGGAGAAATTCGAATACAAGCTGCACTGGCTGGAGCAGGTGCGCGCGTACCTTCAATCGGAACTCGCCCGGCACCGGTACCTGGTGGTGCTCGGCGATTTCAACATCGCGCCGCAAGACCGGGACGTGCACGACCCCGAGCTGTGGCACGAGAGAATCCTGTGCAGCACGCCGGAGCGGCAAGCGTTGAACAAGTTGCTAGAGGCGGGCTTGGTGGATGTATTCCGTCAATTCGAGCAACCCGAAAAGAGCTTCAGCTGGTGGGACTACCGCGCCGCCGCCTTTCGCCGGAATCGCGGCCTGCGGATCGATCTGATACTCGCGAACCGGGCGCTCGCCGAGCAGTGCACCGGCTCATGGATCGACACCGGCCCGCGCAAGCACGAACGGCCTTCCGATCACACACCGGTGTTCGCGGAGTTTTCGCTTTGAGCGCGGGCAGCCAACCAATCCTGGGTCAAGCACCATGAAGTATCGGGACCTGAGAGAGTTCATCGCCTTGCTCGAGGCGCGGGGCGAGCTCAAGCGCGTGTCGGCTCCCGTCGACCCGTGCCTGGAGATGACGGAGATCTGTGACCGCACCTTGCGTGGCGGCGGCCCTGCGTTGCTCTTCGAGAATCCCACCGGCCACACGGTGCCGGTGCTCGCCAATCTTTTCGGCACGCCGCAACGGGTGGCCCTGGGCATGGGCGAGGAATCCGTGGCGGCACTGCGCGAAGTCGGAAAGCTGCTCGCCTATTTGAAGGAGCCGGACCCACCCCGCGGCATGAAGGATGCGTGGCGAGCGCTTCCCATTTACAAGAAAGTCCTGGACATGGCGCCGAAACACGTCCGCAGCGCCCCCTGCCAGGAGGTTGTCATCGGCGCCGGGGACGTCGATTTGTCGCGCCTTCCCATTCAAACCTGTTGGCCCGGGGACGCGGGCCCACTGATCACCTGGCCGCTGGTGGTGACGAAGGGGCCCGACAAGGAGCGCATCAACCTCGGCATTTATCGCCAGCAGGTCATCGGTCGTAACCGCGTGATCATGCGCTGGCTCGCCCATCGCGGCGGCGCGCTGGATTACAAGGACTGGAGCCAAGCGCATCCGGGTGAGCGCTTTCCGGTTTCGGTGGCGCTGGGGGCCGATCCCGCGACCATCCTGGCGGCGGTGACGCCGGTGCCCGATTCACTCTCGGAGCTCGCTTTCGCGGGGCTTCTGCGCGGCACGCGTACGGAACTGGTGAGCAGCCTGAGTAACGATCTACCGGTTCCGGCCAGCGCCGAGTACGTCCTGGAAGGCCATATCGAACCCGGCGACGAGGCCGCCGAGGGCCCGTTCGGCGATCACACCGGCTACTACAACGAGGTCGAGCACTTTCCGGTGATGACCATCGAACGCATCACCCATCGCCGCGATCCCATCTATCACAGCACCTACACGGGCAGGCCGCCGGACGAGCCGGCGGTGCTGGGCGTCGCCTTGAACGAGGTTTTCGTACCACTGCTGCAGAAGCAGTTTCCGGAGATCACCGATTTCTATCTTCCCCCGGAAGGGTGCTCGTACCGGATGGCGGTGGTGAGCATCGCCAAGCAGTACCCCGGCCATGCCAAGCGCGTCATGATGGGCGTGTGGTCCTTTCTTCGCCAGTTCATGTATACCAAGTTCGTTATCGTGACCGACCAAGATGTGAACGTGCGCGACTGGAAGGACGTGGTGTGGGCGATGACGACGCGCATGGACCCGGCCAGGGATACCACCATCATCGAGAACACCCCCATCGACTACCTGGATTTTGCTTCGCCGGTGGCGGGGCTCGGGTCCAAGATCGGCTTCGATGCCACCACCAAGCTCGCCGGAGAGAGTGACCGCCGTTGGGGCCGTCCAATCCGTATGAGCAGCGAGGTACGCGAGCGCGTCGACGCCATGTGGGCCGATCTCGGCATAGAGGACGACCGGGATTGACAATTCGCCGGTTGGACTTGGCACCGATGCCGTCCCTGGGCTAAGCTACGCGCCTTTTCCCGGTGGCCGGACTTCTTTTCACGACCAACCACCATCGGCGGTGACTGAGAGGCAACGACATGAAAGCGGAGATCCATCCGGCGTACGGCGAGATCACCGTCACCTGCAGCTGCGGCAACACCTTCAAGACGCAGTCGACGCTCGGGGAGGACCTTCATCTGGAGGTATGCTCCCAGTGCCACCCGTTCTACACCGGCAAGCAGAAAATTCTCGATACTGCCGGGCGCGTCGACAAGTTCCGCCGCAAGTACGGCATGGGCTGAGCTCCGGGCCGGCGCCCGGGCCGCGTGAAAGCACGCACCGGGCGACCAACAGCGCGATGAGCCCGCAGGCGAATTTCCGGCGCTCGCCTCCAACCCGGGCCGCGATTCTCTGTGCCTTACTGCTGTTTCCAGTCGCTGCCCTTGGCGGCGAGCCAACCTGTCCAGCGGATCGCATCGACCAGCGCGTCGTCAGCGCGAAAATTTTCGACGGCGACACCCTGGCGCTGGCGGACGGCCGAAGGGTCCGGCTGCTGGGTATCAACACACCGGAAATCGGCCACGACGGGGAGCCCTCCCAGCCCTTTGCCGAGGAGGCGAAAGAGCTCCTCCGACGCCTTGCCGGAGACGGCGCGCGGTTGCGCCTGCGCCTGGACAAGGAGCGCTTCGATCGTTATGGCCGGCTGCTCGCCCATGTCTTCCGAGACGCCGGCGACAACCTGCAGGCCCGGCTTCTGGGCGCCGGCTATGCCACCACACTGGTGGTGCCGCCGAACGAATGGTCAATGGGCTGTTATGCGGCGGTGGAGGCGTGGGCGCGGAAGCGACGGCTCGGTGTCTGGGACCTGGCGGCCTATCAGCCCGTCCCCGCAGCGACCCTGGCGGACTCTGCGCGCGGCTTTCACCTGGTGACGGGCCGTGTGCAGCGGGTTGGCGAGAGCCGCGCGAACCTGTGGCTCAATCTGTCCCGTCACATGGCCATGCGGATCCCCAAGGACGATCTGGCGTACTTCGGTGATCTCGACCCGCGCCAGCTCGCCGGACGGCAGGTGGAAGTGCGCGGCTGGATACACAAGCGGCGGGGCGAGTTGCGCATCACGGTGCGTCACCCGGCGGCCTTGACGGTCCTCGACTGAGGTCGGAAATCGGCGATTTCCCGGCGGTTACAGTTCCGTAATGTTACCCACAGAATCTGTGGATAACATTGTGGATGAATCCTCAACAACTAGCGCAAACCGCCACCATTTCAGGTATTTATACAGATCTGTGACTTTTTGGCCAACTGAAATATTCTCGTTATTATTCAGTGAGTTACGAATAATTGATAGCGCCATGTGCGGGCATCAGGCGAACCGGACCCTGTTCAGGCAAATGGCACCATCCGGCTTGTGTATGAATTGACCAGCGAGGCTCCGAAAGCAGGAACTTTTCCCCATCCGGGGACTCTCAATTAACAGAGTCCTGCGCGCAGCCGTCTAGCGAAACCGGTCCGTGCGGCCGGAGCGTGCATGACTCCCCGCTCTCCCTCCCTGAGCGGGATCCGTTCCCGGCTTCCCCGGCTGGGATATTTCGCCCCGGCTTGTTCCCTTCCCCCCCGAATAAGGAGCCGGGGCTTTTTTTGCCCGCGTTTTCAGCCCGTGTAGCCCAGCCAGGCGTCGAGGCGCGCACCCAGCTCGTCGATGCCGGTTTTGCGAGTGGCGGAGAACAGCTGCATGCGGTGCTCGTCGCCCAATGGGGCGAGCCGCTTGCGTGCGTCGGCCAGCGCCCGTGCGCCCGCGTCCCGGCTCAACTTGTCGGATTTGTTGAGCAGCACGTGGGTGGCGAGCCCGGCATGGACACACCACTCTAAGAGCCGCGAGTCGGCGTCGGTGAATGGCCGCCGCGCATCCATGACCAGCACCACGCCCCTGACAGAGTGGCGCGTGCTCAGATACCCCTCCACCAGGCCGGCCCACTGGCGCTTCACCGCCACCGGCACGTTGGCATAGCCGTAGCCGGGCAGATCCACCAGGCGATGCTGTTCGTCGTCGAGCACGAAAAAGTTGAGCTGTTGGGTACGGCCGGGGGTCTTGCTGATACGCGCCAATGCCGCGCGCCCGGTGAGCGCGTTGATGACACTGGATTTGCCGGCGTTGGAACGCCCGGCAAATGCCACCTCAATACCCGCATCAGCCGGCAGTGCGGAGAGGCGTGCGACGCCCTTCAAGAATTGCGCCTGTCGATAAGCACCATGCATGGTGGCGAAGATTACCCGATGTGATGCCGGGTGCCGATGGTCCTCGATGGGCGGATTTGCTCGGGCCAAGTTGACCCTTCTTGGAGACTCCTGTTATATAGCCCCGTTAAATTTCAAGGAAACCTGGCCCGGGCCCGAGCAGGCTGGCGCCAGATTCTTATAATGACAACCTGTCGAGGGGGAACAATCCAGTGAGACAACTGTTACTCGCCGCGTTCGCCGGCGCGAGCCTGGTACTGTCGGTCGGTGCGAACGCCGCCGGAGACGCTGCCGCCGGCAAGTCGAAATCCGCCGTGTGCATGGCTTGCCACGGCCCCACCGGCACCAGCTCGAATCCCATGTGGCCGAATCTCGCCGGCCAGAAGGCGCCGTACCTGGTGAAGCAGCTCAAGGATTTCAAGTCGGGCGCGCGCAAAGACCCGGTCATGGCACCCATGGCGGCGCCGCTGAGTGCCCAGGACATGGAAAACCTGGCCGCTTACTTCTCTTCACAGAAGCCGAAGTAAAAAATTCACGCCCATGAAGACGTACCCACTCGTTGCTGTGCTGCTCATGATGGCGGGCGCGCAGGTCCCTGTGGCAGCCGGTGACGCGCAAGCCGGCAAGGCCAAAGCCCAGGCCTGTGCCGCCTGCCACGGCGCGGACGGCAACAGCACGAATCCCCAGTGGCCGAGTCTTGCCGGCCAGCACGCCGTGTATATCAGCAAGCAGCTGGGGGACTTCAAGGCCGGTGAGCAACGCACGGACCCGGTCATGGCGGGCCAGGTCGCAGCGCTGACTCCCGAAGACATGGCGAATCTCGGCGCCTATTTCGCAACCCTGACGCCTGCGGGTGGCTTCGTCAGCGAGGAACTCCTGCCACTGGGCGAACGCATCTACCGGGGGGGCAATCAGGATTCCGGCGTTCCGGCCTGTATCGCGTGCCACGGACCGAACGGGGCCGGTGACCCCATGGCGGGCGTCCCGGCCTTATCGGGGCAGCGGGCCAACTACACGGCCAAGCAGCTGACCGCATTTCGTAATGGTGCACGGAGCAATGATCGAAACGGTACCATGCGGGACGCAAGTCGCTGGCTGTCCGACGAAGAGGTTCTCGCCGTCTCCGAGTACGTCGCGGGCCTGCATTAGCAGTCGGAACTTTCCCTACCACGGCGGCAACTAATGCTCTACCGGCTGTGAATCCGGCATCCGATTTCACCCCCATCGGCACTACGCGGCTGAATATGTGGAGAGCCCAGGTATGAACCGAATTTCGTCCATTGTCGCGCCCCTGGCATTACTCGTGTCGGCGGCGATGCTGCCCGCCATGACGGCCCAGGGGGCCGGAATCGACCCAAGTGGCAAGTACGAGCTGATAACGCCGCCGCAACCCACCGACACACCGGACAAGATCGAGGTCCTGGAGGTGTTCTGGTACGGCTGCCCCCACTGCTTTACCTTTCTTCCCAACATGGAGCAGTACGAAGCGGGCAAGCCGGACTACGTTGCCGTCCGGCACATGCCGGCGATCTTCCGCGACAGCTGGGTGGCTCATGCGCGTGCCTTCTACACCGCGGAGTTGCTCGGCGTCGAAGATCAGATTCGTCGCCCACTGTTCGAAGCCATACACCTGCGCAAGCAACCACTCGACAGCAAGGAAGAGCTGAGGAAGTTCTTCGAAAAGTACGGCGTCAGCAACGACGACTTCAACAAGACCTACGATTCCTTCGCCGTCCAGACATTGTTGCGTAAATCCCAGGTCATGCAGCAGCGTTACGGTGTACGTGGAACGCCTACGGTCATCGTCAATGGCAAGTACCGCGTATCGGCGAGCCTGGCAGGGTCGCGCGAGAACGTGATCAAAGTCATCGAAGCACTGGTGGAGCGCGAACGCGCCGAGAAAACGGCCGCCCGCTAGTTTGCGCCTTAGCGAGAAAAATAAGGAAGTCTTAAACCTCGATGGGCGTGTCGGGGAGGTTTCCCCACTCGGACCATGCTCCGGGGTAGCCCTTGATGCGCGGGTACTCCAGGGACTTCAGCACCACATAGGTGTGGGACGAGCGGTGGTGCGTCTGGCAGTAGGCAATCACTTCCCGATCAGGCGTGACGCCCGCGGCCTCCAGTAACGGACGCAGCTCCTCAGCCGGCTTCAGCCGCAGGTTGCGCTCCTGGTCTATGGCATTCACCCAGTCGAAGTTGACGGCGCCCGGAATGTGGCCACCGCGCTGCGCGCGCACGTTGGTGCCCCGGTACTCCTCTGGTGTGCGCGTGTCGAGGAAGACCACGTCGGAGCTGCCCATGCGCGCGAGGATGTAGTCCTTGTCGGCGGCGGCATCACCGCTGAATGCGGCCTGGTAATCACTGGGCGTGGCTGATGCGGGCGTGCTCGCCAGCGGGTGCCCCTCGTTCGCCCAGGCATGAATGCCACCGTTCAACAGCGACGCCGCGCCATGGCCCAGCATGTCCAGGGTCCAGAGCAGGCGGCCGGCCTTGCCGCCGCCCTCGTCGTCGTAGGCGACCACATGGTGGTCAGAGGTAAGACCCAGGGCCGACAGCGCGCTGCCCAACTGCGATGCCTCGGGAAGAAGCCCGCCCACGGGATTGCGGCTCGCGATCACGCTCGCGTACTCGAGACGCACCGCGCCCGGCACCTGTGCGGACGCGGAAGTCTCCCCTTTGCACAGGTCGACGACCAGCAGATTTTCCACACCCAGTGATTCCGCCAGCCGCTCGGGCTCCACGATCAACGGTAGCTCCATGGGTCGCACCCTACTCTTGGGAAATCTTCACGAGGGTTCGCCCGGTATTCTTACCGGCCACGTAGTCGTCGAAGACACCGGGCAGTTCCTCCAGGTCCACGGTCCGGGTGACGATTTGGTCGAAATGCCGGGGCCGCAGATCCGTTCCCAGTCGGCGCCAGACCCGATCCCGGATCTCGGTGGAGATGTACACCGAGTTGATGCCGAGCAGGTTCACACCACGCAGGATGAAGGGCATCACCGTGGTATTGAGGGTGAAGCCGCCGGCAAGGCCGATGGACGCGATGTTGCCGCACGGCATGACGGTGCGCGTGAGCCAACCGAGCTCGTCGCCACCGACGCTGTCCACGGCCCCGCCCCACAGCGCTTTTTCCAGCGGGCGCGTGCCCATCTCCACCTCGCCGCGATAGCAGATGTCGGAGGCGCCCAGGGTCTCGAGGTAGCCATCCGCGTCGTGCTTGCCGGTGAACGCGGTTACCTCGTAACCGAGCCCGGCGAACATGTCGATGGCGTAGCCGCCCACACCACCGGTGGCGCCGTTGACGAGGATAGGACCGCCTTCGGGACGCTGACCGTTGTGCTGCATGCGATCGACGGCAATGCCGGCGGTGAATCCGGCCGTGCCGATGGCCATGGATTCGCGCAAGCTGAGCCCCTCGGGCAGGGGCACCACCCAATCGCCGGGCACCCGCGCGTACTCCGCATAGCCACCGTCATGGTCCTCGCTCAAGCCGCAACCCGCCACCAGCACCGAATCGCCTTCGCTGAAGCGCGCGTCGTCGGAGGAATGCACGTATCCCGCCACGTCGATACCGCCGATGAGCGGGAAGCGTTTCAAGATCCTGCCCTTGCCGGTGCCGGCGAGGGCGTCCTTGTAATTCACGTCCGACCACACGGCGCGGATCACCACGTCGCCGGGTGACAAGGATTCGAGGTCGGTGCTTTCCAGACGGCCCAGGACCCCACCGTCTTGCTCGTATATCCGATATGCGCGGAATGACTCCATTGCTCCTCCACGGGGCGTCGACCGTGCCCCAAAATCGTGCATCCTATACCATTGCAGGCGATGCGCTAACCCGGATATCACCGCCCGGCCATGAGCCTTTTCGAAAACAAGAACCAGAGCTTCGAGCAGCTGCGCCGGGACTTCCGCTGGCGCGTTCCCGAGCACTACAACATCGGCGTCGACGTGTGCGACAAGCACACGGACCGCTTGCACCTGCCGGCGTTGTTCCTCGACAACGCTGATGGCCGCTCTTACAGCGTGACCTTCGGTGAGTTGAAGCAGCGCTCGGACCGCTTCGCCAATGCCCTGCGCGGCCTCGGCGTCGGCCGCGGCGATCGCGTCGCCATCATCCTGCCGCAGTGCGAAGAAACCGTCATCGCGCACATTGCCGTGTACAAGCTCGGCGCAGTCGCGCTGCCCCTTTCGGTCCTGTTCGGACCGGATGCCTTGGAGTACCGATTGAGCGACAGCGGCGCGAAGATCGCCATCGGCATTACCGGCCACAGGGACATGCTCAACGATATCCGGCCGCGTCTGCCGGCGCTGGAAACCATTATCGTATGTGATCCCGACCCCGACCGCGGCGCCACCGGCCAGTCATTCCGGGCGCTGCTGGAGTCCGCGTCCGAACGCTTCCAGCCCGTGCAGACCCGCGGCGACGAGGCCGCCATGCTCATCTATACCTCCGGCACCACCGGACCGCCCAAGGGCGCTCTCAATGGGCACCGGTGCCTGCTGGGAAACCTTCCGGGCTTCGAGCTGTCGCAGAACTTCTACCCCCGGGAACAGGATCTCATGTGGACGCCAGCGGACTGGGCCTGGACCGGGGGCTTGCTGGACGCGCTGCTGCCGGCGCTGCACTACGGCGTCCCGGTGCTCGGTCACGTGGGCGGACGATTCGATCCGGAGCATGCCTGCCGACTCATGGGCAAGTACGGCGTGCGCAACGCCTTCATTCCTCCCACCGCCATGAAGATGCTGATGCAGGTGGAGAGCCCTAAGCAAAAACACGGTCTCGGGCTGCGCTCCATCATGTCCGCCGGCGAGCAGGTGGGCACGGAGGTGGTGCGCTGGGCCTCCGAGGAGCTCGGCGTCGGCGTCAACGAGATGTGGGGACAAACGGAGTTCAACTACCTGGTCGGCAACTGTGCGCAAGTCATGGCGGTGCGGCCCGGCTCCATGGGCAAGCCCTACCCGGGGCACACCGTCGAGCCCGTGGGCGCGTCGGGCAAACCGATGCCCGACGGCGAAGTCGGTGAGCTCGCGGCCCGGCGCGACGACCCGGTTTTCTTCCTCGGCTATTGGGATCAGGAGAAAGCGACCCGCGAAAAGTTCATCGGCGACTATTGGGGGACCGGAGATCTGGGCTACCGGGACGCGGACGGTTACCTGTGGTTCGTGGGACGCAATGACGACGTCATTTCCAGCGCCGGTCACCGTATCGGACCGGGAGAGATCGAGGACTGTCTCATCAAGCACGAAGCCGTAGCCCAGGCCGCCGTGGTCGGCAGCCCCGACGAGTTGCGCGGCGAGATCGTCAAAGCCTTCATCATTCTCGCCGAAGGGCAAACACCGTCGCAGATCCTTGCGCAGAACATCCAGCAGAACGTCAAGCAACGTCTCGCCGCCCACGAGTATCCCCGCGAGATCGAGTTCGTCGATTCCCTGCCCATGACCACCACGGGAAAAATCCGCCGCATCGAGCTTCGCGAGCGCGAGATCGAACGCAAACGCGATGGATGAAGCGCCGCCGTCACGCCCCTTATGCCCACTCCCTTGAAATACGATCCGGACGTTGCCATCGAACGGCTGTCGGCGGTGGACGAAAAGCTGGCCCGCTTGATCGCGCAGGTAGGCCCCTTTGCCATGCCGACTCGCGAGACGATGAGCCCCTTCCAGATGCTGCTGCACGCTATCGTCTATCAGCAGATCACGGGGAAGGCGGCGGCGAGCATCCACGCACGGCTCTTAGCCCTGTTCCCCGGCGGTAAGCCGGGTCCACGCAGGATGAAGACACTCTCCGATGAGGCGCTGCGCGCCGCGGGCATGTCGCGGCCGAAACAGCGCGCGGCCCGGGATCTCGCGGACAAGGCGCTCGACGGGACAGTGCCGACCCGCCGGCAACTGGAGCGCATGGACGATGACGCCATCATCGCGCGTCTCGTTCGAATACGGGGTATCGGTCAATGGAGCGCCGAGATGATGCTGATCTTTCAACTCGGCCGCCCGGACATTCTTCCGGCCACGGATCTCGGTGTGCGCAAGGGCTTTCAGCTGTCCCACGGCGGCGCTGAGCTGCCCGAGCCGAAGAAGCTGCTCCGCTATGGCGAACGCTGGCGCCCTTTCCGTTCGGTGGCCGCCTGGTACCTGTGGCAGGCGAACTATCTGCCGTAGAATCCGTGATTCATTTTTCGTTCAGCAATCAGGCGACTGCCCATGATCGATCTCTTTACGTGGCCGACACCCAATGGTCACAAAGTACACATCATGCTCGAGGAGATCGGCCTCGAATACCGCGTGATCCCCGTGGACATCAATCAGGGAGCTCAATTCGAGCAGGACTTCCTGGCCATCAGTCCCAACAACAAGATGCCGGCGATGATCGATCACGATGGTCCGAACGGCGAGAGCTACTCCCTGTTCGAATCCGGCGCAATACTCATGTATCTCGCGGAGAAGACCGGCCGGCTCTTACCGAAGGACATGGCAGGCCGCTACCGCGTCATTCAATGGCTGATGTTTCAGATGGGCGGTATCGGTCCGCTGCTCGGCCAGACCCATCACTTCCGCGTGTACGCCCCGGAACCGATCCCTTACGCCGTCGATCGTTATACCAACGAAGCGGCGCGCTTGTACTCGGTAATGGATCGCAGGCTCGCCGAGAGTGAGTATCTCGCCGACGCGTATTCCATCGCAGACATCGCCTGCTTTCCCTGGCTTCGCCGGCCCGAAAGGCAGGGGCAACGCCACGACGATTTCCCAAACCTGAAGCGCTGGTTCGACGCCATCGCCGCGCGCCCGGCGGTGCAACGCGGTGTAGCGGTGCTCGCCGAGCATCAGCGCACGGGCCCCATATCGGCTGAGGCGCGCGAGAATCTTTTCGGCGCGACCCAGTACAAGGGGCGCTCATGAGCGGCGAAGCCAGGATTCTTTCTATCGACCAGGGCACCACCAGCAGCCGCGCCATCGTCTTCGATGCCGCGGGCAAAGCGCATGCAACAGCGCAAAAGGAGTTTGCCCAGCACTATCCCAACGACGGCTGGGTCGAGCACGATGCGGAAGAGATCTGGTCCACGACCCTGGACGTGTGCCGGCAAGCGAGCGCGGCTGTCGATGCGAAGTCCATCGCCGCCATCGGAATTACCAACCAACGGGAGACCACCATCATCTGGGACCGGGGCACGGGCAAGCCGGTGTACCGCGCCATCGTCTGGCAGGACCGCCGCACCGCCGAACACTGCGATGCGCTTCGCGCGGCCGGGCACGAGAACCTGGTTGCCCGCAAGACGGGACTGCTCCTGGATCCGTATTTCTCCGCGACCAAGATCGCTTGGATTCTCGACAACGTCGATGGCGCGCGCGCCAAGGCGGAGCGCGGCGACCTGGCCTTCGGCACCGTGGACTGTTTCCTGCTTTGGCGCCTGACCGGCGGGCGGGTGCACGCGACGGACGCCACCAATGCATCGCGAACGATGCTGTTCGACATTCATTCCCAATCCTGGGACGAGGAGCTTCTGAATCTCTTCCGCGTGCCCTGCGCCATTTTGCCCGAGGTGCGTGATTGCGCCGCGCATTTCGGCGAAACGCAAGCCGAGCTGCTGGGGCGGACGATATCGGTGACCGGGATCGCCGGCGACCAGCAGGCGGCGGCAGTGGGCCAGGCGTGCTTTTCTCCCGGCATGATTAAAAGCACCTACGGCACCGGCTGTTTCGTGCTGGTCAACACCGGCGACCAAGCGGTGCGCTCCCGAAATCGCCTGCTGACCACCGTATGTTACCGGTTGGACGGCAAGGTAACCTACGCCATCGAAGGATCGATCTTTGTTGCCGGCGCCGCCGTGCAGTGGTTGCGGGACGGCCTCGGTCTCATCCAGTCGGCTTCCGAGACCGAGGCCCTGGCGAGCCGCCTTCCGGACAACCGTGGCGTGTATCTCGTACCTGCCTTCACCGGCCTTGGAGCGCCCCACTGGGACGCCCACGCACGGGGCGGTCTGTTCGGCATCACCCGCGACACGGGCGTGGCCGAGATCGTCCGGGCCACGGTGGAGTCGGTTTGCTACCAGACCCGGGATCTGCTCCAGGCCGTCGCCAACGACGGCGCCACGAGTCTCACGGCGTTACGCGTAGACGGTGGCATGGTTGCCAACGACTGGCTGATGCAGTTCCTCGCCGACATCGTCGACCTGCGGGTGGAGCGACCGGTGGTGACAGAAACCACGGCGCTGGGCGCCGCCTATCTTGCCGGCGTTCAGTCAGGCGTATTCGACTCACTGGACGATGTCACCGCCAACTGGCGCCAGGATCGCAGCTTCGAGCCGGGCATGGATGCGAATGAGCGTGAACGGCTGGTGGCGGGATGGTCGAAGGCGGTATCCCGCGTTCGAGAATCCTAGCCCACACATTGGTTACGCCGGGAGACTTCCGCCCGATCTCGACCGGACGCGCGTCGCCCGGGCTGGCCGTCAGATGGTCGGTCGGGGCGCGGCTACGACGGCCGACCGACTCTTTGTCAGCAACAGATAGACGAAAAGGTAGAACAGCAACGTGAGCCCCAGGATGAATTTGAAACCCAGCATCAGGGACACGTACTCGCAGACCCCTCCGACGACTGCACCCAGGATGTTCGAGCCATAGGCCTGGTAGAGATTCTGCTCGTCCTTGATCAGGCTCGCGAAAATCAGGCTCGCGAAATAGACCGGGCCGAGGAACACCAGCACGGCGGTCACGGCTCGGGCGATCTCCGGCAGCTCCAGGAGGGCCGCAGTCGGCGTCACGATGGCGATCGCGATGTTGGCCACCAGGAACGTCATATACAGATTCAGTCGTGGCTTGGAGACGAAGTGGACCGTGAGGTTGCCGAGCAGCACCAGGACCAGGATCCCCGTGAAGACGAGCACGTTGACATTCCAGGTCGATCCGTAGAGCAGGGACAAGCTGATCACGTTGCTGGTCTCGATGAGGAAGAATCCCGCGCCCAGGAAAAAGTACGGGAAGCGGATCTTGCGCTCCGACTTGGGCAACAGGAGCAGAGCGAGGCAGCCGAGCACAAGGCAGATTGTAATGAAGAGCAAATAGTGCAAGGGAATCGTGGGTCGCTCGAGGTAAAGGAAGGGCCAGTCGTCCCTGGGTAACCATTCCTCGCTCCTGTCGAGGGCCTGTGCCCCGGGAACGTTGACGGTCGAGAAGACGATCCCGTTAGGATAGCCAGAGCCACCGGCGTCGACCACTCGTACCGGCATTGCGAACGCGCTCTCCAGTAGATCGTTGAGTCGCTGAAAGATCCACTTTGTGTTCGCCGCAAAGGTGAGGTGCACCTGACCGTTTGGCAGGAGGATCTCCCGGACCTTCTCGAGCGACTCCCGCGTATAGACGAAGTTGTCCAGCCGCAGGGAGGAGAACGACGACAAGAGAGTGTGACTATCGAGGAACCCGAATACGACCATCGCGAATTTTTCGTCCGTTCGCTGGAAGAACGAGCGCGCGTCGTCGATGACAATGTTGACGCGGGGATTTTCGTAGGGCTTCTCGGGATGGAGCCTGCGGCCGAGGTCGACGATCACCGGGTCGATTTCCACCGCGTAGACCTGGCGATCGGTGTTGCGCAGGGCCGCGCTCACATCGTTGCCGGTGCCGGCGCCGACGATGAGAATCGGCCCCGGCGGTAAGCCGTCTACGTCTCGATAGGGCAAATCGTAGAGTGTGCGCCATTCACGCAGAAAGGCGTGCTCCTCGGAACGTTCGCGGAGATCGAGGATCATCTGATGGTAGTCGTTGTTGACGGTCAGCGCGTGCCCGATCTCTCGCTCGAAGCGCAGCGGCGACCGCGTCTCTCGATCGAAGATCTCGAAGATCGGCTCGGTGAGAATCCGATAGTAGGGCGACCATTGATAAGCATCGGAGATCGGGATGACGCTCACCAGGAGCACCGCGCTACAAGCGACGGCAACGACGTAGTCCAGCACTCGCCGATCGGTGAGGATGAGCAGGAGTCCACATCCCACAGCGATCCACACGCTGGCCGGCGCGGCGATGGCCGACATGAGCGCAAAGAGAAGGATCCCGACGATGCTCCCGAAAACCTCGACCGAGTAGGCCCATAGCGGACGATGGGTCTTGAAGAGCGTACCGATCCACTGGCCGAAGATGGCGAAAACGACGGTGACCAGGACGTACAGGGAAGCCAGGATCAGCCAGGGCGGCAGCATCCTGGTGGCGGCCGCCTGGAGATCGCCTTGGATGAAGATCCCTCCGGGGCGCCCGAGCCAAACGTAATCCTCGCTCGACCAGTTGGAGTGGTAGACACCGCTGAGGAAGACGCTGGCCAGGATGCACAGAGTGATCGCGGGAAAGATCAGACGCCGCAGTTGCACATCGTAGCGCGCGAGGAGCGCCCCCGCGCCGAGCCCGAAAAAGGCGGCCATCAGCACGAAGTTGGAGTAGTAGGCGACGATACGCACGCTGGTGCCCAGCCACCGAATCAGGACCAGCTCCCAATAAAGAGCAGCCAGTCCGCAAAGCAGCAGGCAAAGCGCGTTGCGATCGAGAAGGGGACGCAGGCGATCGAGCATTCGACTCCCGCCTCGACCTTTATTTCGAGCCCGACCGTCGGTCAATGTCCGCGCCCGTAAAATGAGACCTAAGGGAGCATAGCAGTCTCAACCAGCTCATTTAGGCAGCGATGGGCGAAGCACCGGGGGAAAGCGAGGTTTTGAGATCCGTGACACATTGCCAGCAGGAGCGTGAGCGCGAACCGGGCTAACTCAGCGACGCGCCCGGGACACCTGGGAATACCGAAAACACTCCCGGGTGTGATCGTTGACCATGCCCACCGCCTGCATGAACGAATAGCAGATGGTGGTGCCGACGAATTTGAAGCCCCGGCTTTTCAGGGCTTTGCTGAGGACATCGGATTTCTCCGTGGACGCGGGGACCTGGGAGACCTTGCGCCAGCGGTTGACGATAGGACGCCCGTCCACGAAGTTCCATAGAAAATCCGAGAAGCTGCCGTACTCGTCCACGATGTCGAGACAAGCACGAGCGTTGCCGATGGCGGCGTCGATCTTCAAGCGATTGCGAATGATGCCCGCGTCGTTCAAGAGCGCCCGCTTCTTGCGCGCGTCGTAACGGGCGATCTTGCGGGCATCGAACTTGTCGAAAGCCCGGCGATAGTTTTCCCGCTTCTTGAGCACCGTTATCCAGCTCAATCCGGCCTGCGCGCCTTCGAGAATGAGCATCTCGAAAAGCTGTCGATCGTCGTGCAGGGGCACCCCCCACTCGCGATCGTGGTATTCCAGATACAGCGGGTCGTTACCCACCCAGCCGCAGCGTTTTCTGTCAGCGCTTTTCGAGGGCATTTGTCCGGTCAACGGATCCTTTCAATGCTATTGATTGTCCCGCCGCCGGGACTGCAATATGCGTGCTTTCTTGACGGGGCGGCACCATGATACCGAGCCAGCGACATCTGTTCGACATCCCCGAGGACATTGCGTATTTCAACTGCGCGTATCTCGGCCCGCTGTCCCGTGCCGCGGTAGCGGCCGGCCGAGCAGCGGCGGGGATAAAGGCTCACCCCTGGGAGATCGGCAGCGAGGATTTTTTTGCCGACACCGAGATCGCCCGCGGCATGTTCGCGGAGCTCATTAACGCCGCAGAGGATGATGTCGCCATCGTCCCGGCGGCGAGCTACGGCGTCTCGGTGGCAGCCCGCAATCTGCCACTCACGAAGGGCCGGACCGTCGTTATGCTGGCCGAGCAATTCCCGTCGAATGTTTATGCGTGGCGCGAGTCCGCCGACGCAGCCGGGACCAGCGTAGTCACCGTAGAGCGGCCCGAGCACGGCGACCTGACCCGCGCGGTCCTGGATGCGATAGATGAGCGAACCGCCGTCGTGACGCTACCCCATTGTCATTGGGCCGACGGCGCATTGCTTGATCTGGAAACCATCGGGCACCGCTGCCGGGAGCTGGGCGCGGCCCTGGTGCTGGACGTGACACAATCCGCCGGCGTCATGCCCCTGGATGTGGACGTCATCCAGCCGGATTTTCTGGTGAGCGCCTGCTACAAGTGGTTGCTCGGTCCTTACAGTTTCGGGTTCCTGTACGCCGCGCCCCACCGGCAGGATGGTGAACCCATCGAATTCAACTGGCGGGCGCGACTGGGCAGCGAGGACTTCGCGGGACTCGTGAACTACGAGGATGCCTACCTGCCGGGTGCCCGTCGCTTCGACGTGGGCGAATGCGCCAACTTTCACACCATTCCCGCCGTCATAGCGGCCCTGCAACAGATTAACGACTGGGGAGTGCCGGAGATCGCGAAAACCCTGGCGGCGCGCAACGCGAGTCTAGCCGAGCGTGCGGCTTCACTCGGACTCGAGGGACTGGACGCGAAACGGCGCGCCGGGCACTTTCTCGGGCTGCGCTTCCCGCAAGGAATCCCCGAGGGACTACTGAACGCGCTCAGAGAAAGCGGAGTTTACGTGAGCGTTCGCGGCGACAGCCTGAGGATCACGCCACACCTGTACAACAATGACGCCGATGTGGATCGATTGATGCACGCGCTGGAACGGGCGATCGGTTGAGATTTGGGGGAGATCTGGGAGAGATCCATGGACTTCGATATAGAACGCGCGCGTGCGCAAACTCCCGGTTGCGCGGAACGCATCCACTTCAACAATTGTGGCGCTGCGCTGATGCCGACACCGGTCATCGATGCGTTGAAGACCCACATCGACCTGGAGGCGCGCATCGGGGGCTACGAGGCCGCCGCAGCCGCCGATGACAAGGTGCAGGCCAGCTACTCGGCCATCGCGCGCATGCTCGACTGCAGCGCAACCGAGGTGGCGGTAGTCGAAAATGCCACCCGCGGTTGGGACATGGTCTTTTACGCCTTCGACTTCGAGGCTGGCGACCGCATACTCACTTGCTCGGCGGAGTACGCGTCCAACTACATTGCATTCCTGCAGGTGGCGCGTAAGACCGGCGCGGTAATCGAGACCATCCCCGACGATGCCCACGGCGCCGTCGACATCGACGCGCTGCGGGCCGCCATGGACGAACGCGTCAAGCTCATCGCCATCACCCACGTTCCCACCAACGGCGGGCTGGTGAATCCGGCCGCGGAGATTGGCAAGGTTGCCAGGGAGCACGGCGTCCCCTTTCTGCTCGATGCCTGCCAGTCTGCAGGACAGATGCCCCTGAACGTCAAGGAACTGAACGTCGATATTTTGTCGGCTACTTCGCGCAAGTTTCTCCGCGGTCCCAGGGGAATGGGTTTCGTGTACGTGCGCAAAGATTTGATCGCCGCGCTCGAGCCGCCTTTTCTCGATATGCGTGCAGCGACCTGGATATCACCAGGAGAATACCGCCTCATGGACGACGCGCGCCGATTCGAGAACTGGGAGTGCAACGTCGCCGCCAAGATCGCCATGGGCACGGCGGTGGACTACGCCCTCGAGTGGGGCCTGGATGCCATCGAGGCGCGGGTCGTCGGGATCGCCGCTGCGCTGCGCGAGGGGCTCGCGTCGCTCCCTACCGTACGCCTTCGGGATCTGGGCACCAGGCAATGCGGCATCGTCTCCTTTACGGTGGCGGACATGGCGCCGGCGGTAGTTGTCCAGGGACTGGTGGAACGAGGCATCAATCTGAGCGTATCCCGCGCCACGAGCACGCAGCTGGATATGCGCGGGCGCGGCCTGGACGCGCTGGTACGCACGGGCGTTCACTACTACAACACGGACGAAGAGGTGGCGCGATTTCTGGCGGCGCTGGAAGAGGTTATCCGGCAGTAGTTAATAGGGGGGTTAATAGGGGGACAGTATACTTATTTCATTGCTGGACGGAGTCCGTCCAGCAATGAAATAAGTATACTGTCCCCCTATTAACCCCCGATTAACCCCCGCCTTTGTTGCGGCGTACTTCTTTGACCACCGCCCGCGACAGCTGGCGGATGTCGGTGTCGTAGAGCACCAGGCGTCCGCCGGCGCTGACCGCCGCGATGGCGGTGATGCTCGCCACCAGCATCAACAACAACACGAGGAACCAGCCGGCGAAATAAGACAGCCGCAGGGTCGCGTCGCCCGTGGCGCCGGAGGTGGCCGGTTGCGCACTGGAGTCGCCCGCCGACTCGCCCACCGACTCGCCTTGCTCGCCAGTCCCGGCGGTCTTACCGCCGTTCGAGGCGAAAATCTTGTCCAGGTTGGAGCCTTGCTCGATGGCGACGGCGAAACGCTCGATACGCACAGGTTCCTGATACAGGGTCCAGGCCTCGCGCAGGATGATGATCGCGGCGCTGATTCCGACGACCAGAAAGCACAGCCCCAGAAGGCGGACGAGTATCGCCAGTGACTGCTGGAAGATCGCCAGTGTCCGCGGCGGAGATTCTCTGAGGAGCAGATCGTATTCCCGGTAGCCACTATCGCCACTCTTGGAAGCTCTCGCAGACTCCGGATTCCGGGCCGGGCGATCACGCACGTCCCGTCGCGTCGCTTTCAATTCGCCGAGTGGCGGAACCTGTTCATGCTCGCTCACGCTGCAATACCCCCGTAAGACATCCAAATCCTCCCGCAGCCTTGACGAGTTCGCTGGCCGCCACGGTCACGCATTCTATCCCGTGCTGCTCGTAGAATTCCTGCACCTTTGTATAACCGGATTCCAGGAGTATGCGCCGCGGACCCAGGGTCACGAAATTGACGGCGCGATTCATCTGGTAGTCATCCACCTCGGGCAGGAAGACCACCTGCATGTCTCTTTCACGGCAGGCCTGCACCACTACGTGGGGGGTGCGGCGCGGCCACGCGACGGCCAGGTCCCGGTCGACGATGCGCAACAATCCCATCAGGTGCATGGTGCCGAAGGGCAAATCGGCGGCGATGACTTCCACCTGCATGTCGGCCAGCACCTCCGCGATCTGCCCGATACCCCGCGGGTTGGTGCGCAAACCGTGGGCGACGATCACGGTATTGGCGTCCAGCCACGCCGCGTCGGCGCCCTCGAAGGTGGCCTGGCCGCTGATACTGCGCAAAATGGGCACGCCCAGATCCGCCAGACGCCGCGCCACCTCGCGCTCCTCGCCGGCACGCACGGTGGACGCGGGGCGTGCCAGGATGGCCCCCTGGGGTGTCAAGAAGACCAGATCGGCGCAGAACATCTGATTCGGGCGTGGCGCCCCGCCCGGCTGCACCAGGTGCACCACCACCTGATTGTCGCGATAAGCCTGGGCCATGGCGTCGTGCTCCTCGCCAGCCCGGGCCATATCGACAGGAGCCAGCATCTGCACGTCATTGGGATTGTTGGAAGCCTGCAGCTCACGACCCGGACGATGCAGCAGAACTGCCTGCAGGGTGCGCCACTCGCTGTCGATACCGCAAGCGCCCCACACGTCGCCAAGCTCCGCGGCCATGGCGCGGCTTCGCGGCGACCAACCCTCGCCGCCGTAGGCGGACAGCCCAAAGGTGCTCTGTTGCTGACTCACGCGGATCCTCGGTCCGATTCGCGGGCCGGCGGGAACCGGCGCATTCGCGGCTCACGATAGCACGCTTCGTGGGGCCGCTCCGGGCACTCCCGGCCTACCCAAACTCTTAAGCAATTACTTTAGCAAAACACGCTAAATTAGTTTGAATATGCTCCGACTTAGGTCTACCCTTTAATGTGTAATAGCATAAGATATATTTATCTTATTGTTTTCAAACGAATTACGATAGGCTCGTTATGGCTCTACTACGCAGGAAATTCACGCCGTTCATCGGCCTAGACGCCGATGAGCCAACCATGGATCCCCTGGCTATGGGCACATTGGTGGAACGAATCAGAATCGATCTGAGCGCCTTCTCGGATCCGGTAACACGCACGGCCAACCAGCTGCGGTCGCTGTTCCGCAAGCGCTCGCGCAAACCCCTGGTGCTGGATCTGCCGGGCAAGACCCTGCTCTTCTCGAGTCCGGCGGAGTTCGAGTTCGGGCTCGCCAGCCGCATCGAGTTTCCGGTCCGCAAAGCCGCCCGGCTGGTGGAACACAGCGTCGAGGATCTCAAGAGCATGGCCATCAAGCTGCGGGCGGTGGAAAAGCGCTTTGCAGCCGTCTTTGCCCGCTGCCTGGAGCAACCCGATCGCATCGGCGAGCTCCTGGGCGAGCTCGAAGGCGGACTCCTGTCCCAGGACCACGATTGGCGCGACATCGTCCAGGCACTGTGCGAACACGGCCCCGAATACGACGATTTCAAGAACATCGCACTCGTTAAGTACATGCAATACCTGGCCTCTCGCCAGGCGGTACTGCGCAGCATATTTCTGGAGAAGGTGCAGGGCGGCCTGGAGCTGCAGTCCCCGGAACCGGAAGAGCAATCCGCCGGCGAGCCCATGCTGGCCGACCTGCTGCCGATCTCCTACAAGGATACGGCGCTGTTCGATCTGGATCAGGGCGTCCTGGATCAGGGCGTCGGCGGTGGCGCAGGCGGCGATGGCGATGATGACGGCGGAACGCAGCCTCTCAAGCCGGTTCCACGCGGCGAAACCATCTGCATACGCTTCATCGACGGCCGTGAACTGGATGTGAAGCTCGCCAGTCACCGCTACAAGCTTTTCCCCGGCAAGCACTTCTGCCTGGTGGACGATGTCAGCGGCGTAACCCACCTGCTGCGCTCCGGGCGCAACGTCATCGGCCGTCACTCGGGTAACGAGGTGGTCATCGATCCGGCGTACCTGGCGATCTCGCGTAAGCACGTCATCATCGAGCCTATTTCGGAAAACGCGGCATTGCTGACGGACATCTCGTCCCACGGCACTTTCCTCACGCCGCGAAATATGTGATTGCAACGAGGCACCATATCGTAGCATTTAGAAATACTCTCCTCCGACCTTAGCTGACAAGGATCAGCAGCCGGCCCCCCCTGGGCCGGCTTTTTTTTGCCCAGCGCCGGTATTGGATTGGCTACAATGCGCCGACGATGTTTATGCGGCTGACAAAGCTCGCTTTCCCGGCGCTCGCCGCGGTCATCCTGGCCGGCTGCAGCACCATCAAGTTCGCCTACAACAACGTCGACTGGGTGTTGATCAATAAAGCGGACCACTACCTGGACTTGAGTGACTCCCAGCGGCAACTCGCCGAGGAACTGGTGGCAGCGCGCATGGAAGTGCATCGCCGCGAAGAGTTGCCTCTCTATGTCGCAACGTTGAAAGAAGTCCGTGTGATGCTGGCGGACAACCTCACTCCCGCCGAGCTCGAAATCATCAAGGAGCAGATACCGGCCCTATACCGACGCACCATGCGCGACACCATTCCCGGCATCGTGATCCTGCTCGCCGCAATGGACGACGCGCAGATCGATCATCTGCAAAGCCGATTCGAGGAAAAAAACCGCGAATTCGAAAGCGACTTCATGCAGAAATCAAACCAAGTCCGGCTCGATCGGCGTGTGGAACGCAGCACCAACATATTCGAGTTCTTTATCGGCGAGCTACGACCCGATCAGGTAGAACTCGTCAGCCAGCACCGCAATGCCATGCCGCTGACCGCCGACGACTGGTTGGCCTACCACCAGGCACGCCAGAACGCGTTGCTGGCGATGCTGAAAGGGCGGGCATCGGATGAGGAGCTGGAGCGTTTTCTGGTCGCCTGGTGGGTGGACCTGGCGGACCAGCCGCCGACACTGAAGCACAAGATGACGATCAACACCGATGCCTGGTCGCAGATGATACTCGCCCTCGACAAGACCCTTGACGACCAGCAGCGCCAGAGGCTGCTGGACAAGCTCGATCTGTTCATCGAGGAGTTCGGCGAGCTGGTTGCGGAGAAGACGTCGTAACGCGGCCGCTCTGCAAGAGCGAGCTTGCGAAGCCCAACGCCCAGCCTACGGCGTGGTCAGCAAGCGCATGAGGCTGGAAGTATCCCAACGGCCGCCGCCGCGGGCCTGAAGCTGGGCGTAGAACTGATCCACCAGCGCGGTGACCGGCAAGCGGGCGTCGGCGCGCCGGCCTTCCGCCAGGCAGATCCCCAGATCCTTGCGCATCCAGTCGACCGCAAAGCCGAACTCGAACTCGTCCTCCAGCATGGTCTGACCGCGATTTTCCATCTGCCAGGACTGCGCGGCGCCCTTGGAAATGACGTCCAGCACCAGCTTCGCATCCAGCCCTACGCATTTGGCGAAGTTCATGCCCTCGGAAAGCCCCTGCACCAGGCCGGCGATACAGATCTGGTTGACCATCTTGGTGAGCTGGCCGGCGCCGGCCGGGCCCAGCAGCGTGACCGCGCGGGCGTAGCTGTCGATGACGGGTTGCACGGTCTCGAATATGTCCGCCTCGCCGCCCATCATTACGGTCAGAGCACCATTCTGGGCACCTGCCTCGCCCCCGGAAACGGGGCCGTCCAGAAAGTGCAACCCGCGCTCCCGTGCATCGGCATCCAGCTCCCGGGCCAGCTCCGCGGATGCCGTCGTGTGATCCACGAACACGCTGCCCGCCTGCATGCCCGAGAACGCGCCGTCGCTACCGGTGCTGATGGCGCGCACGTCGTCGTCGTTGCCGACGCAGGCAAACACGATGCGGGCACCGCGCGCCGCGTCAGCGGGCGTCGCGGCGGAGCTGCCGGAAAACTTGCTCAACCACTCTTCGGCGCGAGTGGCGGTACGGTTGTAGACGGTCACCTGGTGACCGGCGTTGGCCAGATGGCCTGCCATGTGAAAGCCCATGACGCCCAGGCCTATGAAGGCCACCTGCTGGGAATTGTTATCGCTCGAATCGGCGCTCATCGGGCCCCTCCGTTTGCGTTGAATAATTGATCGTGAAGCAGCCGTGAGCGGGCTGCCCTAGGTTCCCGGCAATTATGGCGAGCGCAGCGGGGAGCGGCAACAAATTGACCGCCTTGGCGCGTATTTCGCTTTTACTTCCGGGGAGGATCGTGGACCATATAGTCCCTTTTTCGACCGCGTTCACGAGGACACCAGTTCGATGGGATTCAGCAATACGCTTCAATTCAGCACTCAGCAGATTCACGCGGGCGTGGAACCCGATCCGGTAACGGGGGCCATCCTGACGCCTATCTATCAGTCGACCACCTATGTGCAGGAATCCATCGACAAATACCTGAGCAAGGGTTACTCCTACTCGCGCTCGGGAAATCCGACGGTGCGAGCTCTGGAGAACAAGCTCACGATACTCGAGGGTGGCGCCGAATGCCGTGCCTTCTCCACCGGCATGGCGGCCACTACCGCGACGATGATGGCGCTGCTGAACGCCGGGGATCATGCCATCATCTCCGACGTGGCCTACGGCGGCACCTTTCGCCTCGCCACCATGATACTGCCGCGATTCGGCGTCGAGTTCACCTTCGCCGATACCTCGAATCCGGATACGGTGCGCGAGAGCCTGCGCGACAACACGCGCCTGATTTTCACCGAGACGCCGGCCAATCCGACCCTCAAGCTGACCGACATCGCGGCCATCTCCGAGATCGCACGCGAGCGCTCGATCCCGCACGCGGTGGATAACACCTTTCTGACGCCCTACTACCAGCGCCCCCTGGAGATGGGCGCGGACTTGTCCATTCACAGCACCACCAAGTACTTCGACGGCCACAACGCGACCGTGGGGGGCGCTGTCATCAGCGCCACGAATGAGCTCGACGAGGCTATCAAGTTCGTCCAGAACACGACCGGATCCATCATGTCGCCCCAGGTGGCATGGCTGACGATGCAGGGTTGCAAGACGCTGTCGGTGCGCATGGATGCGCAATCCGCCAATGCGCTGGCCATTGCCGAGTATCTGGAAGGCCACGCGAAGGTGGAAAGGGTGTGCTATCCGGGCCTGGCGTCCTTCGAACAATCCCAGCTCGCCAGGGAGCAGGCGACGGGTTTCGGCGCCATGGTCTGGTTCGAGGTCAAGGGCGGCATCCGCGCTGGCAAGCAACTGATGGACTCGGTGAAGCTATGGTCGCTGGCGGAGAATCTCGGCTCGGTGGAGTCCCTGGTCACGCACCCCGTGACCATGACCCACGCCGATGTGGCCGAGGCCGAGCGCAAACGGGTCGGCATCACCGATGGGCTGGTGCGCCTTTCGGTGGGATTGGAGGCGGCGGAAGATTTGATCGCCGATCTGGAGCAGGGACTGGCGACGGTCTAGATATTCGATCGCACCGCGTCTACCAGGCGGGGACGGGGACAGATTTGAAATCTGTCCCCCCTACCAGCTAATGTCGTCGGGCACCGGATGCTGGTCGCCGTCGACTTCACCCGGGCGTCCGTCTCCCTCGGCGCCACCGCAGACCACCGTCTGGGGAGCGAGCGCGAGCAACTGCTCGGCCACCGGGCGGGGCAGGAGATGATGGTCGCCGTCCAGCGCCGCGATAACGATGGCGCCCGCCGTGAGCTGTGCCCGTTGCGCTTGCGTGACATAGATGCGCTTGATGCGTTTCCCCTTGACGAAGTTGTACACGACGTCCGCGTCCGGGCGATTGAGTCGCCCGCTCTGGACCAGTTCCTGGATCTTTCGGCGCAGGGCTTTCTTGGCGCTCTCGGCCACCGAGCCGCCACCCAGCGTAGAGTCGCGCAAGAATCGTGCCGTGCGCCGCTGATTCTCGCGCAGCACGTGTGGAGAAGAGGTGACCGATTGCTCACCGTTTGATTGTGCCGGCGAACTTTTGCGCTTCTTTCCGGACCCGGCCCTGGCGCGCTTGGACCGCCGGGGTTTTTCCTGTCGCTGCTCGCTGACCAGACCGACTTTGAGTAGCTCGTCCCGAAGGGAATTTCCCATTCCGTGCCCGCCTTTGCGCGATGCCTTTTGCGTCACGGGTGCACATTCAACCGCAATGGAGAACGCTTCGCAAATCGTCTAACCTGCCGGCGACCCGCCCGTGACGCCAACTCGCCTTGAAACATCTACTCATCGTCTACCACTCTCAGACCGGCCACACGCAGGCAATGGCCGAGGCCGTCCTGCGTGGCGCGAGCCGCGAGGACGTGGAAGGTGTGGAAACGCGCATGCTGCGAAGCCGCGATGCCGGCCCGGAAGATCTGCTGTGGGCCGACGCCCTGATCCTCGGAACCCCGGAGAATTTCGGATACATGTCGGGCGCCATGAAGGATTTTCTCGACCGTACCTACTATCCTTGCGAAGGCAGGGTGGAAAGCCTGCCCTATGCGATTTTCATCAGCGCCGGCAACGACGGCAGCGGCGCCCTGAACAGCATTCAGCGGATCGCCAGAGGCTATCCACTGCGGGCCGTGCAGGAGCCGATCATCGCCCGCGGGGATACCACCGACGCGGCCCTGGCCTCATGCGAGGAGCTCGGTCTGGCCATGGCCGCGGGGCTCGAAATGGGTGTGTTCTGAGCGTATTTTCACCGCCTTGTAGCGGCGTGCTAGAAGAGGAAATTCAATGAAAGCGGGACGTCCAGCGTGAATGTCGTTGGCATAGACATCGGCTTCGGGTTCACCAAGGCGAGCAGCGGCAAGGATACGGTGGTATTCAAGTCGATCTTCGGTGAGGCTACCGATATTCAGTTCCGCGAGCATCTCTTGAGCTCGGCCAGCCCCGAAGAGCACCTGCATATCGAGCTGGAGGGCGAATCCTTCTTCGTCGGCGAGCTGGCCGAGCGCCAGAGTCACGTGCGCTCCTTCACCCTCGACCAGAACCAGTTCATCACGAACTTCGCCAAGATCATGGCCATGGCAGCCCTCTCAAGGCTGGTATCGGCGAACGACACCGTCAACCTCGTGACCGGCCTGCCCGTCAGCTTTTACCGCCGGCACCGGGAGGAGCTTTCCGGTCTGTTACTCGGCGCTCACTCGTTGGTTACGCTGGATGTGAACGGCGCGCGCACCAAGACGCCGGTGACCGTCAACCAGGTGCGGGTCATCCCGCAGCCGTTCGGCTCGCTTTTCAACCTCATGATGGGGGATACGGCGGAGTTGAGCGACAAACGTTACGTGCAGGACAAGATCGGCGTCGTCGATGTCGGCTTTCGCACCACCGACTACACGATCTCCGACAAGACCAAGTATTCCGGTCGTGGCAGCGGCTCTTCGGAGTCCGGCATCGCGCGCGCCTTCGCGATGATCGCCACCAAGCTGTTGGAGCAGACCGGCGTCGACGTGGAGCTCTACCGGATGTACGACGCCGTGGCCCGCGGGTCGATCAAGATTCGCGGCAAGACCATCGATCTGAGGCCGCTGACGGAAGACGCATTCAGCAAGCTTGCCTCGGCCATCGCCACCGAGGTCGACCGCCTGTGGTCGGATGACTGGGACATCGATCTCATCGTCGTCACCGGCGGCGGCGGCGCGGTGCTGGCGCCCTATCTCGAGCCGCTTCTGAACGGTGAGGTGCTGGCCGTCGACCCGACCGCGGATTCACGCCTGAACAACGTTCGCGGCTACTGGAAGTACGGGCACAATGTCTGGGGCGCCGAGCGTCAAGTGGCGGAAAAGAAGGTCGCCGCGGAAAGCTGATTCGCCGCGCCGGCCTGGCGCGGCCGTGCCGTTCACTGCGACGGGATACCGGGCCCGGCCTGTTGGCTGCGGCTCAATCGCGCTTCTTCCAGCAACCATTCACGAAAGGCCACCACCTTGGGGCGCTCCGCGGT
>Ga0255058_10000081_pt1 | contig 53693 bp, 52 predicted proteins | sample Cases_109_9_MG_FD_188637 | JGI IMG/M metagenome (GOLD analysis project Ga0255058, IMG submission 188637) | Seawater microbial communities from Amundsen Gulf, Northwest Territories, Canada - Cases_109_9 | ecosystem: Environmental > Aquatic > Marine > Gulf | place: Canada: Northwest Territories...
GGGAATTCCCGCCGCCAGGCGGGGAGGGGGGTCAAGGCCTGGTCGCGACAACGCCTTGACCCCCTCCGCCTCGCTGCGCTCGGCACCTCCCCCTGAGGGGGAGGCAAGGAAACAGCCCCGCCGAGGCAAGCGTGGCACCCCTGCGCGACCGTTCACCTGAGGGGCTGCAAAGAGTCGACGGTTCACCAAAGGGGGAGGATTTTCAATTCTGTCTCTCGATTCGCCTGGCTCTAGCGAACCACACGACCCCCAAGACGCCGACGACCACCCCGAGGGCGTAGAACCACACCGGGCCGCCATCCAGCGAGGGCTGCATCGCTTGGGTGAGGAGCCGGATCATCCCGGCGGCAGCGATCGCCGCCGATGCCGGGACCCCGAATCCGGGCCATCGATACGCTTTCCACACCGCGATGACCACCGCGGCGACGCCAAACAGCAGCGCTGCGTAGAGCCCGACCTGGTGCCGCGTGATGGCGCTGCCCTCCTGGGCGACCGCCCACGGCAGATCAGACGCGGTGCCTAGGCACGCATCGCGGGCGATACAGCCGGCGTGCCATCCGGCGAGGCCGGCGAGTGCGGCGGCGGCAACGCCGTCGGCCATAGGCACCAACTCGCGTCTGGAGAGCCAGGCGAACACCGCGATTGCTCCGAGGGTGGCCCCGACGGTGGAGACACCGGCACGAACCAGCAGAACGTCGGCGGGATGGGTCACCGGGTTCACGCCGTCGAGGATCATTGCGACCAGGCGGCCGATGAAGATTCCGAGCGCGGCGGAGGTGATAGCCACCTCGAACAGGTTGCCGGAGCAGCGAGAGGCGTTGCCGTGCCTGGCCTCCCACCACAGCATGGCGTAGAGGCCGGTGAGGGCAAACGCCGCGGCGGCGAGGAGGGTGAATTCCATCAGCCGTTGACCAACTCGTCGATCTGGAGTGCCAGCGTGCGCTCGTCGATCACCCCATAGTGGAGGAATCGCAGTTCCCCCCCGGGGTCGTAGAAGAAGGTGAGCGGCACTCCCCGGCTCCCGCCAAGCTCGATCGGGATGGTCCCCCCTGAATCGGCCAGATGCTCGATGGTGGCGCCCGGGAAGAACTCACTGATGAAAGCGGCAGCACCGGACGGAGAGTCCCGGACGTTGAGCCCGACCATCCGGACCTCCCCGTCGTAGCGCCGGCTTGCCTTCGACAGCAACGGCGCCTCCGAACGGCACGGAACGCACCACGACGCCCAGACACTGAGCACCACCGGATCGGCGGATTCGGAGAGCAAGGTCCTGACCTCCCCAGCAGTGGTCGGCGGTGGCGGTTCGGCATCAACGGCCGCGTTTGACGAACAGGCGGCCAACAAAACCGTCAAGGCCAACAGGGTGCGACGCATGACTTTGGAGGCTACCGGCGGGTCAGGCGGTGCCTTGCGGCGCCGTTGACGCGATCGATCGTTCGAGATCGTCGCGAGTCACCGTGATCGCGCTCGGGTCCCGGCGCAGTGCGGTGAGTGCCGCCTCGCGCAGGATCCCGGACAGGTCGGCAAAGGAGCGTCCCTCGGTGCCGGCCACCAACTCGTCGAGCTCGACATCATCAGCGAACGGCATCACGGAGATGTCAAAGAACGCTCGGCGAGCATCAGGGTGAGGCAGATCGAAATGCAGATGCACCTCGAAGCGTCCCGGGCGCAGCAAGGCCGGATCGACGAGGTCTCGCCGATTGGTTGCGCCGATGACGAACACGTTGCCCCGATCGGAGACGCCGTCGATCTCGGTAAGCAGGGCAGCCACCACAGAGTCGGTGACCGAGTTGGTCGAGTTCCCGCGCACCGGGGCAAGGGCGTCGAGCTCATCGAAGAACAAGATCGACGGGGCCACCGCACCGGCCCTGGCGAACACTTCCCGCACGGCTCGTTCGGACTCGCCGACCCACTTGTCGAGCAGCTCGGCTCCCTTGATCGGGAAGAACGCCGCACCGGACTCATGAGCAAGGGCACGCATGACATAGGTTTTGCCAGTCCCCGGCGGGCCATAGAGCAGCAGGCCCTTCGGCGGATCCACGCCGAGGCGGGTGAAACGCTCTGGATCCTGCATCTGCCAGATCACCGATTCGGTGAGTCGCTGCTTGATGTCGACGAGATTCGCCACCCGCTCGAATCCATAGGAGGGGATCTCGCCGATCGGTGCCGCGCCGAGCGACGGCGTGGTGGCGTTGATCGCCGCCTCGAGGTCCCCCTGGGTGACCGGTCGACTTGCCCCCGCAGCCCGTGCTGATGCCTCCAGAACAGCGGCGACGACATCGGCGGCGGAGAAGCCGGCCGACTGAGACGCCAGATGGCCGGTATCGAGATCTGCGGTGGGCACCCGGCTCAGAGCGGAAGAGAACAGGAGCTGTCGGCGATGGTTGTCCGGCGGTGGGATCGACATCGTGCGCGGGAGCAACGGGCTGTTGGCCAAGTCCCCGGCCAGTACGCCGGCGTCGGTGGCCCCGAGCACCATGGCCACGCCGCGCTTCTCGGCGACGGCATCGATGAACCATCGCAGAATCGCGGCCACCTGGTTTCGGTACATCGCCTCCTCGCCTGCCACGGCGTCGATGCGATCGATGAAGATGACGCCCGGGGCGCGGGTGGCTCGCACTGCGGTTTCAAGCATGGTGAGTAGCCGCTCCGGCTTGAACACCAGGTCGACTTGGATCTCGCGCACCTCGCTGCCTGCGGCTTCGGCGGCGGCGGCGACCAGTGCCGACTTCCCGCCACCCGATGGCCCGTCGAGGATGACCCCGGCCACATCGGGCAGGCCCCAGGACCTTGGCAGGTCGTCCCTGGCGGTGAGGAGGGTGAGCCACCCGGTCAAAGTCGCCAGTTCGCCATCGAGCCCGGCGATGAGAGCCTCGGCGGTGGTGGGGGAGTCATCGGATGCGCTCTTGTCGCGAACCACCACGTGATCGGCATCGTCTCCGGTGTTGATCAGGGTACGACCGGCTACGAGGCCGGTACTGCCTGGGTCGACCGAGAGCACCCGTACCTCGACGAGGTCTGCCGGGCCGTCCCCATAGGAGCGATGGACGAGGGCGATGTCGCCTTCGGAAACGACGTTGCCCTGGAGCGACCGCGACAGGTCGCGATGGTCGAGGTCGGCAACGGCATCGACCACAACACGGTGGGCTTCAGTAACGAGAGCGCGTTCGACGTTGAGAGAAGACCCGTAGTCGATACCGGCGTTGGAACAGGTACGCGGACCGACCAGGAGCGCGTTCGGGCTCGGGACCGCGCCCGGCGCCACGAGGCAGTGGGTCTCACCGAGGGCGATGACACCGCCGCCCGGCAGGCCCATGGCGGTGAGCAGCGCCGAGTCGGCGTGTGCGACTGGGTCGGTCCCCGGTTGGACGATAAATCGCATAGCGGGAAGGTAGCGTGGCCGGATGGCAGCAACGATCGAACGGGGCCACCGTTGTCAGTTCGTCGCTGGGCCGAGGGCAGCGACCGGACGCGCCGGGAGGGCGATCGTTCCGGAGGCATCGACGATGCGCACTCCGGATCGGGCCATCCATCGCCACACCAGGTGTGCCTCTTCTGCCGCCGGCACCGACGGTGGCACGCCGGGCCCGCCGCCCCCGGGTGGGGACATCGCCACCAGCGGCGGCGTGCCCCGGTCGTTCCAGGCGGCGAGCAATCGGCCGTCGCCGATGATCGCCCCGTCGCCGGTTGCATCCTCGAGCCAGACCGTGCCCGCAGCTCGAAGCGCTTCCCAGGCCCGCCGCCGCTCCAGCGTTCGAGCCACCGCCCGATACCGATCGCGCACATCGGCCGCTTCCTCGAAGCGCTCGTCGCGGGCCATCGTCGCCATGCGATTGCGCAGTGGTTCGAGCAGGATCTCCGGCTCATCGAGAATTCCCCGGCGCAGTCGATTGACGATGGCGGTGTACGCGTCCTCGTCAATCGACCCGTCGCACGGGCAGGCAGCGACACCGAGTTGGGAGAACGAGCACGCCGCGCTGAGCTTTGCCCCCCGGCCGTTGCAGCGTCGGATGGGGACGGCGTCCCACAGCCCATGGACCACCACCTCGGCCGTGCGCCGCGATCGGAAGGGGCCGAGATACGTCGCTCCGTCGTCTCTCAGGTTGCGTACCATCGACAATCGGGGAAATCGCTCGATGGTGAGTTTCACCCAGTGCGGGCTCCTGGCAGGTCGCGACCGTCGGTTGTAGCGCGGACGATGCTCGCCGATGAGGCGAAGCTCCTTGACCTCCGCTTCGAGTTCGGTAGCGCACACTTTGTGATCGATGTGGTCGAGGTCGCGGAGCATCTGGGCAACCGACTTGCGGTCGTCGCCGTAGAAGTAGGACTTGACCCTGGTCCGCAGGTTCTTCGCCTTGCCAACGTAGATGATCGACCCATCACGGTCGACGAAGGAATACACGCCAGGTCGGCGCGGCAGGTCACCGGTCAGCTCGATTTTGTCGTAGTGGGCGGCCCCGCGGGCGGTCGGCAGGGTGAGCAGCTCGTCGAGATGGGTGACACCGAGCGTGCCCGCCCGTTCGAGGAGTGCAAAGAAGACGTGTGCGGTGGCCCGAGCGTCATCGAGGGCGCGGTGCGTCGGAGGGGTCGGGGAGGCGAAGTGCTTCGCCAGTGAAGACAGCCGCAGGTTGCGCACCTCCTGGCGGACGAGCCGCCTGGCCAGCCCCATGGTGTCGACGGACCGGTTCGGCAACTGCTCATACCCGAGCCGCCGTGCCGAGGCATTGAGGAAGGACAGGTCGAACCGGATGTTGTGCCCGACGATGACCGCGTCTCCGATGAATTCGAGGAACGCCGGCAGCGCCTGCTCGATGCTCGGCGCCCGCAGCACCATCGTCTGGGTGATCCCGGTGAGCACCGTGATGAACGGGGGAATCTCCACCCCGGGATCGACCAGGGTCTGGAAGGTGCCATCGAGCTCGCCCCCGACATAGCGGACGGCCCCGATCTCGGTGATCTCGCAATCGTCTGCGGTGGCGCCCGTGGTCTCGAGGTCGAGGATGCAGAATGGCACGGCATGAAGCGGCGCTCCCATGTCATCGAACCGTCGTTGTCCTACCAGCATGTGGCCTCCCGCAGGGCGACGCTATCTCGAACAGGTGTTCGGTGCAACGATACGGATCGGCTGTGACAGATACTTGCACTGGGGGCTCTCAGCCTGGAGACTGCGGCCATGCGCTTCGAGGGCCGGGTCTATTTCGATTTCGCCAATCCCGCCGTGTGGTGGCTCTACCGCTTCTTCGGGGTGGCGGCAAAAGACGGCGCCGAGCTCCGACTGGACTGGCGGCCATTCGACGTCGACGGCGATGTCGCCTCGCGTAGAGCGCTGGCGAGCTATGCCGCGGTGCAAAAGGAGGTACCCGACCGCCAGGGCGCCTATCTCCAGGCGCTCCTGGCTCTACGCCACCACCAGGGAGAAGACCTTGGCTCGTCGGAGACGCTCGCCGCCGCGGCCGACGCCGCACGAGTAGCGGCCCCGTCGGTGTCGAACGTTGAATGGTTCGACCGGGTCGCCGAGGAAACCCTGGAGGGCCGCAAACTGGGTGTGGTGGCGACCCCATCGGTGTACCGGCACGGCCCTGTGCTCCACGTCGAGACCAACATGGCAGCGATGAGCGGTGACGTGCTGGGGCGCTTGCGGTTGATCGACAGTGTCCTCGCGGATGACGGGATCTGGCGGCTGTCGAAGCCTTAGCGCTCGGCTGGCGCCTCGCTTGAGTAGCGGTCGGCTGGCGCCTCGCTTGAGTAGCTGGGTAGCGCTCGGCTGGCGCCTCGCTTGAGTAGCTGAAGCCTCGGCTACTCGGCTGCTTCGGTACTCGGCTACTTCGCTACTTCTCTCTGCCGGACCGCCTCGTACAGCACGATTGCCGCCGCAACCGAGGTGTTCAGCGAGTCGGCCTCACCCGCCATCGGGATCCGCACGGCGGTTCCAACGTCCAGCCAACGGTCGGTCACCCCGGCGTGCTCGGAACCAACGACGATCGATACCCGTCCGGTGAGATCGGCCTCCCAAACCAGGGATCCGGCGTCGGGCGTCAGCACCACGACCGAGCCGCGGGCGGTCGCCCATCGAACGACTGTGGCGGCGTCGCTGAGCGCAACCGGAACCGTGAACAGGGAGCCCTGCGACGCCCGGATGACATTGGGGTTGAAGAGGTCCACGGTCGGATCGGTGGCGACGACGCCGGCACCGGCTCCATCTGCGGTGCGGAGCATGGCGCCGAGGTTGCCCGGTTTCTCTGTGCCTTCTGCAACGAGCACCAGGTCACTCTCGATCCCGTCGGGCGCAGGCGCCCACGACTCGGCGACGCCGACGATGCCATCCGGGCCCTGTCGGATCGACAGCTTCTCGAACGGCGCTTCGCCAACGGTGGTGACCACCGGGGCACCGTCGGCAACCGCGTGTGCCTCCGGTGTCGCCAACGCGGGACTGAAGATGATCTCGTCGATGATGACACCGGCGTCGATGGCCCGGGCAAGCTCGCGGGCACCCTCGATCAGGAACCGTTGTGCGGCGTTGCGGCCGCGGCGCGTCTTGAGCTTTGCCAGCTCACGGACATGGGGGTTGGAAGCGCTGGTGATGTCGACGCTCACCAGCCTCCTCCGCCCCCCGACGAGAACCCTCCACCGCCGCCGAAGCCGCCGAAGCTTCCGCCGCTCCACGACGAGCCGCCGCCCCACGACCCGCCTCCGCTGGAGCCAAACCCGCCTCCGCCGCCCCACCATGAGCCGGTGTCCTGGGACCAGGACCGGTCACCGTAGATCGGTTCCCAGCCAAACGAGTCCCGGGCGCCGCGGGTCACGATCCAGTGGTAGAAGAAGAAGGTGTAGGGATCGAACGACCCGATGCCCGTAGGGATCTGGCTCCCGCCCCAACTGTCCTGCTGCCCGCTGGTCCCGGCATGGGCCAGTTCGGGGGCGAAGCGGTCGGCGTCGTTGATCGAGCTTGCCTCGAGCGCCCGGCGTTGTGCGGCGTACGCAAGTGCGAACTCCTGCGGTCCGCGCGGATCGGATGCGCCGAACGCAGCGGCAACGTCGGCGTATGAGCCCTCGAGTCCCAGGCTGAGGAGCGCGTCTCTGGCATCGATCCAGCGACGCATGGCCTGGGCGGGCTCCAGCGAAATGGCAAGCACACCGGCAACCGTCTTTGCCGTTGGGGCATCGACGTGCTGCGCCAGCTGGTCACGAAGCTGAAGATACACGGCGGCGCCGTCGTCTCTCCGGCTGATCAACGCAGCGGTGATCGCCACTGGGAGGTCGAGCCGCCGCGCTTCCTGGCGGACCCGTTCGGCCTCACCCCTGCTCAGAAGGCCTGCCAGCGCATACTCCACCGCTTCGGCGGGGGAGAAGCCGCGAGCGCGGTGCCGGCGGTATCCGGCGTTGAATTCCTCGACGTTGTCTTCGTCATTGTTCATCAACAACAGCGCGGCGACACCTGCCGGGTCGAGCCCATCGTCGACGAGCGCCGATCCTTCCCGATCGAGTTGGCGTCGCACCGTCTCGTAGCGCGCCACCGCGGTATCGACATCGTCGGTGAGATCCGCAAGGGCGGCGGCGACTGCGGGACGGGCCGTCGAGTCCGGTAGCCGGTCATAGAGGTCCTCGAGCCGCCCGGCCTTCACCCGAGCCTCGTCCGCTACGGCGCGGTACCGGCCGGTGCTGTCACCGAGTGGTGCATCGTTGTCGAGCACCGAGGCCGCTTCAGCAATGGCGACGCCGAGCGATGTGGCAACGACCGGGCCGATGTCGGTCGACACCAGGTCGGCGACCAGCGCGTCGCCGGTTCTTCGCCTCGCCGCCGCCACCCGGTGGGGGCGCAGCGATTCGATGATGCGCCGCAGCCCGAGACGTTTGGACTCGAACAGCGATTCGTCTTCGAGATCGACGGCGAGGGCATCGGTCGCCGCCTGCTGGACGGCCTCCTCAAGCAACTGTCGTTCCTGGGATGCGCGAAGGTCAAGCGGCTCCCGGGTGTCGGTGACCAGGCGATCTCGGGCAATGACGTCGATCAGGCCGTAGTTCCACATTGCCCGCAACGCGGCGTTGTCGGCCGGGTCGTCGCGCGAGATGCGCTGGAGCTCGGCGACTGCGTCACCGGTTGCCACGTCGGGCGCGTCCGGAGCCGACAAGGCGTAGTCGTCGTAGCGCGGCAGGTCCTGGCCGGAAGGCTCCAACGTGGCAAGGTCGCCATCGACGAGGCGCTGCCGCTCGGTCGCCATCCGATCCCGCTTCGCCTGCCGGTCTCTCCGGATCGCCAGGAAGATCAGCAACCCCCCCACGGCGACGATGAGAGCGACGATGATCAACAGGAACGGGAGCGTGCTGAGCGACGGGAATCCCCAGGTGTCGTTTGGCGCATCGCGTGACAGTGATTGATCGACGGTCACCACGATTGCGGTGAGACCGGCGTCCCAGTCGCCTGCCTCGAAGAACGGTGCCGCGGCGGCCGCGACGTCGCCGCCGGACACCGTGGCGTTGCGCTGGGCGGCGAGCTCGACGCGGCGCTCGTCGAGCGAGACCAGGACGAGAACCCCGTTCTCCTCGACCGGATCGCCGACCCCCCAGGCGTTGGCCAGCTCGGCTGCGAACACCGCGGGGTTGTCGCCGCGGCTGTCTTGCACAACGACGAGGACGAACGGGCTCTGGTGCTTTTCGTTGAGCCTGGCCACGCTGTCCTCGATGCGTTGCCGGTCGGTGGCGACCCCCGGCTCATCCGTGAAGAATCCCTGGCACGCCACGCCCCGGTACACGCCGCAGTCGATGGGCTCCTGCGCTGCAACGGGCATGGCACCGAGTGCCGCGACCGTCAACGCAAGGGCGAATGTGGCCAGGAGGCGCATAGCGCGATGGTCGCACATTCCGCATGGGTACCGTTCGCCCGTGCCCAGCTTCGAGCCACCCACACCGATCGACCTCAGACGCACCCTCGCGGCGATCGGGATCAGGGATTGGAAGGAGGGCGCCGCCTGGTGGACGGTAACGACATCGGCCGGCTCGGCGACCGTGGCAATCGAGTCGGGCAACGGCGCCGTCGAGGCAACCGCGTGGGGGAAAGGAGCCGACGAGGTGCTCGAGCGGATCCCTCGCCTTCTCGGCTTCGACGATGATCCCGACGCCTTCGATGCCCGCGAACTCCGCGAGGTGCATCGGCGGTCGCTTGGTCTGCGGCTCGGGTCTACCGGTGCGGTGTTTCCCGTGCTTGCCAGGGCCATTCTCGCTCAAGTCGTTACGAGTGTTGAGGCCAGATCGTCACACCGGGGCCTGGTACGGGCGTTTGGCGCGCCGGCACCAGGACCGAGGGCCGATCTCCTGGTGCCGCCGACACCGGAGGCGATTGCCGCATTGGGATACGAAGACCTGCATCGGCTCGGCATCGAGCGAAGGCGGGCAGAGACCTTGTTGGAATCGGCACGGCGCGCGAAACGGCTTGACGAGATCATGGCCATGGATCGTGACGCGGCCGATCGGCGCCTCACCGCGGTGCGAGGAATTGGCGCCTGGACGGCGGCGATCGTGATGGGCGAAGCATGGGGCGATCGCGACGCCGTGATGGTCGGCGACTACAACCTGCCGTCGGAGGTCACCTGGGCCCTGCGCGGTCAACGACAGGGGACCGACGACGAGATGCTCGAGTTGCTCGAGCCGTTCCGGCCCAATCGCCGGCGGGCGCTGTTGCTGATCAAACAATCCGGGATCACGCCTCCCCGCCATGGCCCAAAAACGCCGATCAGGCGACACCTGTAGCGGCGCGACTCCTTGCCTCCCCTCGCTGGGTGTCATGGTCGAGTCGGTGTCACTCAGCAGCAGGGGTTCGTTTCGTCTCCTTACTCCGGTCGAACCGCCCTCATTTCAGGGTCGGCGAGGTATGCAAGGAGGGGGCGGCAGACGGCCTCGGAGGGGTCGAGGCCGTCGAGGTCTCGGACATCATGTTCGCACCCATCATCGTCGCATGGGCGACGTTTGTGCCCTGGTTTGTCCACTGAACGGCGTTCCTCGGCAGAGACAAGCGACCCGTAGAGGTTGACAATGAACCGCACAGCCTTTGCCGCGACTGCCCTGGCCGTCGTCGCCGTCATAACCGTCGGTGGCGTTTTCGGCGTTGTCGCCGGCCGTTCGACCCCGAGCCAGGATTCCTCTGCCGTGATTGCCTTGAGACCTCCGACCACGGCAGCGCCGGCACCAACGGAGGTCGAGCTCCCACGCGAGCTGGTCGCCGTAACCGGAGCGTGGCCGACGGATTGGACCCGGCGCACCATCGACCTGGGCGAGCTGAAGATCGGGCTCAATGCGAGTGACCCGCGTGATCTGATCCGACCACTCGACCAGCCAACCTATGAGTCGATCGAGTCGGCGGACCAATGGTTGATCGATCGGGAGATCGGTGTGTCCCTCGAGCTCAGCGGAGTTGCCCGCTTCTATCCATTGCGGATCTTGACATCACACGAGATCGTGAACGACGAGCTCGACGGCGTGCCATTTGCGGTCACCTACTGTCCGTTGTGCAACACGGCGGTGGCATTCGACCGGCGGGTCGACGGTGAGGTTCTTCGCTTTGGCGTCTCCGGTCTCCTCCGTAATTCGGATCTGGTGATGTGGGATGACCAGACGGTGTCCCTGTGGCAGCAGATCACCGGCGAGGGCATCGTCGGCTCACTGGCGGGCGTGCAGCTCGAGGCCTTCCCGACCGCCACCGTTCGGTGGGGTGACTTCAAGATCAGCCACCCCGACGGCGAATCGCTGTCCCAAGACACCGGCTTCTCCTTCAACTACGGATCAAACTCCTACGTCGGCTACTCGGACCGCGCCGCGCCGATCGGACGGTTCTTCGACGCACCACTCGACGACCGGTTCCCGGCCCTCGATCGGGTCGTCGGCGTCCGGGTCGCCGACGACACGAAGGCTTACCCGTTTTCGGTCATCGACGAGAAGCGAGCCATCAACGACGAGCTGGGCGGCGTCCCCATCGCCGTGTGGTGGGTAGACACGGACTCGGCCGACAACTTCGACGGTGCGCGCGTCGGCGGCGGCGAATCGATCGGAACCGGGATCGCATTTCTGAGAGAGATCGAGGACCAACTGTTGACCTTCGCCCCGCTCGGGGCTGACACCTTCGTCGACAGCGAGACCGGCAGCACCTGGAGCCTGTTCGGCGAGGCGCTCGACGGCCCCCTAGCCGGTACCCAGCTCGAGCTTGCGCTGCATCAGAACGAGTTCTGGTTCGCCTGGTCGACGTTCAACCCCAGCTCGCCGGTCTACTAGTAGGGGCAGGGCTGAGGGCTTGAGTGGGATAGCGGGTCACATCGTCCGTTGGAATGTTTGGTGGGTGGGGTCGACAGGTCATTCGTAGGACAACACCGGTGCGTGCGTCAGCCGGTTAGGGGGTCAGACCTCACCCTGGTCTCAGGCGGTTCGGGGTAACTGTTGGAAGACTTGGCGGGCGACGTAGCGTTTCAGGCTGCGGCTAGATCGGACGCCCTTCGGGTAGTCGCTGGCTATTTCCGTGGTCTACGGGAACCCACGCCCGGTATCTGCGACTGCGTGTGAAACGTTGGTTGCACCGATGGAGAAGGTACGTCTCGGGTGCGACGCGGCCTCGGTCATCAACCCCCAGGCGGTAGCCTCCCATCACCATGGGAGCAGGTCGGTCGGAAGGTATACACGAGACGATGAAGAGCTGGCGGCATGAGATTCACTCGTCCCCGGGCATTCGGTTCGCTGTCGAGGAGACGGCCGCCAGAGTCGCTTCGGTCTTGGACTCGGTAGGTGTTGAGGTGACAGAGGGTGTTGGCGTGACTGGTGTCATCGGTCGTTTGCGAAGAGGTTCGGCCGCGCGAGGCATCGGCCTACGTGCCGATATGGATGCCCTCCCAATCCAATCCACCAGCGACGTCCCATATCGGTCCCAAATCCACGGCCAACACCACGGTTGTGGTCATGACGGTCATACCGCGATGTTGCTCGGAGCAGCGGCGACTCTTGCCGACACCGGCGCATTCGACGGGTCGGTGCACTTCATCTTCCAGCCGAATGAGGAAGAAGGACACGGTGCGCAAGCCATGATCGATGATGGCCTCTTCGAGCGGTGGCAGATCGATGAGGTATACGGCATGCACTGCGCCCCGAGCATCCCTGCCGGCCATTTCTCGTTGCGATCGGGCCCAATGATGACCTTCGAGGACAACTTCGTGATCGAATTGGACGGGCGCGGCGGCCATTCATCCGCACCGCACATGGGCAACGATCCAATGATTGCCGCAGCTCAGATTGTTTCAGCGCTGCAGACCGTGGTTTCCCGGTCGCTGAGCCCACTGGAGTCGGGAGTCATCTCGGTCACAGAGTTGACCACGGACGGCTCGCGCAATGTAATCCCATCGAGAGTGACGATTAAGGGAGACACTCGTGGCTACAACGATGGCGTCCAGGAGATGATCGAGGCACGGATGGGCGATATTGTCGCCGGGGTCAGTGCAGCCAACGGAATTGGTCACTCGTTCGACTACAGCCACGAGTTTGTTGCCGTGGTCAACACGCCGGATGAGACAGATTGGGCTGTCCGTGCCGCAGTCGACGTTGTTGGAGACGAGGCCGTCGATGACGACTGTGAGCCGAGCACCGGCTCGGAGGATTTTGCGCGGATGCTTGCGCATCGCCCTGGTTGTTACGTGCTGATCGGCAATGGGACTGATGGCTCCCACGGTCTGCCCTGGCACAACCCTGGCTTCGACTTCAATGACGACATCCTCGGCATTGGTGCCGACTACTGGGCGACTTTGACGGAGAAGCGTCTCCCGATTTCGGGCTGATAGGCGGGGGGATTTCGTTATTCCACATGCTCCCACCCATCGTCCCTGCCGGTTCTAGTGCGAATGTCGAAGGCCACCAAGGTGGTTGCAGCCTGTCGTTCTGTGCAGCTCTCGTGCTTTCCTGAATCGAAGATCTCCCTACGCCCATCTCCGCTCGGCGAGGGACGTCGCGACCCGATAGAACATCGCGAGCGTTGTTAGGTCTTTGCGACGTAAGTGGCGACGAGGGGAGACCGCTCAAACGATTGCCCAGAGCACATCCGTGAGGATCCGCCACCGCGATCCGATTCGAAATCGGCCTCCTCATGGCGGGCCGAGGCCTACAGCCCGATCGGCAGCTGATCCCCGAACCGATCACCCGATCTGATCAATAGACCACCATTTCCGAGAGTGCGCTGTCACGGCACACCTCGGAGCGCGGGGAGTTCCCCGAGAGTCGAGTGGGCTGCGGCCCGCAGATCGGGCTTGGCGTGCGGGTCTGGAGCCTCGGCCGCGATCGAGCTGTCCGGTAGCATCGAGGGAATGACGACTAGTGAGCAACTGCCCTCGGGTCAGGTCACCTTTCTCTTCACCGACATTCAGGGCAGTACGCAGCTTTGGGATTCGTTTCCCGATGAGATGCGGGCGGCCCTGGAGGCACACAACCAGATCATGGACGATGCCATCGCCGCGGCCGGCGGGTCGATCGTCAAGGACACCGGCGACGGCATCTTCGCAGCGTTCCCTTCTGCCTCATACGCCGTTGTCGCCGCAGTGGACGCCCAGACCCGGCTAACCGGACACGACTGGGACCCCGTCATCGGATCACTCGAGGTGCGGATGGCGCTTCACACCGACAACGCCGAGGCAGTCCTGGGCGACTACCACGGGCCGGCCATCAACCGGGTTGCCCGAATCGAAGCCGCCGGTCACGGTGGACAGATCCTGCTCTCCGACGCGGCCCGGCAGGTCGCAGCCGCGGCACTCCCCGCTGACGTTGAATTGCTCGAGTTGGGAACCCACCGGTTACGGGGGCTGAGCGAACCGGAGACCATCCATCAGCTCGCAATTCCCGGACTCCGTTCGACCTTTCCGCCGCTGCGTACCGCGTCGGTCGCGGTGGGCCGCCTGCCCGACTTCGCAACCTCGTTTGTGGGCCGTCTCGATGACATCGAACAGATCGCAAGACAACTGTCCGACGACGATTGCCGGGTGTTGACCGCGCTCGGTCCCGGCGGAATCGGCAAGACCCGGCTTTCGGTGGAGGCGGCACGCAGCTTCGGGGAGGTGTCGGGGCTAGTAGCCCACTTTGTGTCGTTGGCAGCGGTGCCAAGCCCCGAGGCGATTATCAAAGAGATCGCCGACAGCCTGAATTTTACCATCGATCTCCACGTCGCAGGAACCGTCGACGAGACCACCCAGGTGATCGACCTGCTCCAGAACCAACGGATGGTGCTCATCCTCGACAACTTCGAACACCTCCTTCTTGGTGCCGGTCTGGTGACCCAGATCGTCGAGTCGGCACCGAATATCAAGGTGCTGGTCACCAGCAGGGAGCGGCTCGGAATCGGAAGCGAGTGGGTCTACGAGGTGAGTGGTCTCGAAGTCGAGGCCGTTCCGGGAGAGGATCGTGAGTCCGAAGCGGTGACACTCTTCATCGACCGGGCCCGACGCGCCGGCGCCACCATCGCCGAGGAGGGCAAGGGCGATGTGGGTGCCCTGTGCGGACTGCTGGGCGGGATGCCGCTCGCCATCGAGCTGGCGGCAGCATGGGCCCCGGCGCTGCCGGTGCGCGACATCGCACACGAGGTGCAGGCCAACCTCGACTTCCTCAGCGGAGCGCGTGCCGATGTGCCGGAGCGTCACCACAGCATCAGAGCGGCCTTCGACTATTCCTGGAGCCGCCTGCCTGCCGCCCTCAGAGACGCCTTCGCCGGCCTCGCCATCTTCCCGGCACCGTTTACCCGGGACGCTGCCGCAGCTGTGGCGGGGACGACGCTGCCGACGCTGTTGGAGCTGATGAACAAGTCGCTGCTGCGCCGCACCGAGCTCGATAGCTACGACATCCATCCGCTGCTGCGCGAGTTCGGCCTCGAACACCTCGGCGACGAACGAGTGTCAGCGTCTCGCAACCATGCCGAGTATTACCTAGGCCGCTTCCTCGAACGAGAAGACCGGCTGCGAGGCAGCGTGGAGCAGATCGAGATCAAGGATGAGATCGCCCTCGAGCTCGGGAACCTCAGGCAGGCCACCCGGTGGAGCGTGGCGAACCAATCGTCCGAGGAGGTCGTGGCGATCCTGAACGCCCTGAATCCCTTCTACTTCCTCTACAGCTGGGCTGAGGGCATCGACCACTTCGAAGAGATCGCCGATGCGGCCGAGACGATGCTCGGCGTCGAGTCAGCGCTCGATGATGCGCGCTACCTGTGGGCGCAGACGTTCGCGATGTTGTCGCTGGCCAGTTTGGGAGACGTCGATCGAGTCACCGAGGTATGCGCCCGCCTGCTCCCACACTGGGAAGCGATAGGCGGCGTCGGTCTGACCACGTGTCTCGTCGCGCTGGGCATAGCCGCCGAGGAGCGGGGTGACCTGGCAGAAGCAAGGAGCCTGTTCGAACGCGCTGCCGAGATCGGTTTCGATTCCGACGGGTTGCTCGAGGTCGAGCACGCCGCCTGGTACGGGTGGGTCATCTTCGAGCAGGGTGAGGTCGGGCGGGCGCAGGAGATCTTCCAGGAAGGACTCGACGTCGCCGTTGCCGACAACACCTACCCGGGGCGGGCGTATCTCCTGAGCAAGCTCGGTGTGGCCGCCGATGGTCTTGGAAACCATGAGGAGGCGGCGCAGTATCACCTCGAGGGCCGAGAGATCTTCGTCAAGACCGGAGACCTCGGGGGTCAGGGATACACACTGTCCCGTCTCAGCTGGACCTACTGGCTGATGGGTGACTACGTCAGGGCAAAGCGTCACGGCGAGGAAGGCCTGGAGAACTTCGAGGAGATCAACCATCGCTGGGGAGTTGCGGCTTCCTGGTGCCGGATCGGGATGGCCGAACTCGGTCTCGGCAACGTCGAAGCCGCAGCCGAGGCGTTCCGCACCGGCATGGAGTCGGCGCGTCGGCACAAGATGCAAACCCTCGTCTATTACGCGTTGATGGGAATGGGAAGAGTGTTTGCGGCGGAGGGTAAGACCGACGCCGCGGTGCGCCTCCTCGTCCACAACGTCCAAGCGCCGCAAAACCCGTACGTCGAGCTGGCACAGGAAGCGCTGGATGATCTGTCCCCTCAGGCGACCGAAGAGATGCGACTCGCTGGAGGCGAAATGACGCTCGATGACGCCGTCGCCCTCGCATCCGAGGATTGACCAACTTCTGAGCAACCCCCACCCCCGATCACCCTCTCCGGTCCCGGGCGGGACCACCACCCAGAATCCTGGAACAACCACCCACCGTCCACCAAACCGGCGGCGGATTACCCACATATCCTCACTTCCCGGGCGGTCCATCGAGGAACATTCGCGCACGCTGGTCCCTTAGGCGGGACTCGCACCGGGCGGGAGAATCAGGGCGAGAAACAGGGGGGAGAAACGCGGATCTCACACCCTCCACCCGGAAGTGGGCCGAAGACACCGGTCAAGACACATCTGGAGCGGCCGTTCCCGCCTCTTTGGTAGCGTGGCCGCAACATGCTCAGAGACTGGCTGCTGTTCCTGCACATCGTGTCGGTTGTCGTGTACCTCGGTGGCGCGGTGACGATCACCATCCAGGCAACGGGCGCGGCCGGGATCCCGCGTCAATTCCTGAGACTTGCCAAGCAGGCCGACCGAGCGATCGGTATCGGGGCGGTGCTCACGCTGCTGACCGGCGTCGGGCTCGTCGTGGAGAGCGACTTCTGGAGCTTCTCCATGTTCTTCGTCTGGTTCGGCATCGGCGCTCTGGTGTTGTCGGGTGCGGTTGACGGGTTGTACACACGCAGAAAGACCGCCGCGATCGAGGCCGCCATCGACAACGAAGGGCCGGACTCACAAACCGTGACCGGGCATCTTCAGCAAGTGGTCGTGGTGAACGGCGCTGTGCTCGTGCTCTTGCTCACCGTGATCTGGGCGATGGTCTTCAAGGCCGGCGCGTAGACCTCAATACAGCTCGTACTCGCCAGCGATGAGCCGGTCGCGGACCCCGTCCCAATCCGCAAGAGAATCAGCGACGATCACCTTCACCGCGGCATCGTCGAGTGCTCCGGCGACCTCGACGTGGATTGCCTGGGGTTCGGTCACCGAGTGGCCGATCGCCGACAACATCCGCACCGTTGCTTCGGTGGCGTCGGTCTCGGCGGTGACCCGGATTGCAATATCGTGGGCCAGGGCGTGATAGGTCTTGCCCACGTGCGCTGCCGGGTTCTTTCCGGCTGCCGCCTCGAGGCTCATGGGGCGGTACGGCGTGATGAGTCCGCCGAAGCGATTGCCACGGCCGACCTGGCCGTCATCGCCGGCCTCGGCCGACGTACCGGTGAGCGTGAGGTACTGGGCGTTGGCGCTGTCGGCCTCGTTCACCATCACCGCCGCGCCATCGCCGAAAACGTCTCTGACCAGAGCCAACGCATCGACCCGCACCCGTTCGACGACGTCGTCGTACGCCGCACGGTTGGCGACAGCGGTGGCCATGATCGGCACCGCCACCGTCATCGTCACCTCGGAACCGGCGCGGGCGCCCATCACCTTGATGTCGCGCCCGATCGGAACCGAGGTGCGGTAGCTGTCAGAGTTCAAGTACCGCTCCAACCTCCACACCGCGTCTTCGAGCGGAGAGCGGGGGAGGGATACCGCAGCAAATGAGGTGTCGTTGGCGAGCGGCGCGTCGGTGTCGTCGCCTTGAGTGACGACATCGGCGAGGTCGATCGATGACGGGTTGAGCCACACCTCGACGTTGAATGCCTCCGCAGAGGCGTCTGGCAGAATCTCCAACAGTCGGCGCTTGGTATCGACGGCCAGGTCGTCCGGGTTTGGCTCCCAGTCTGATGAGGCGTCGGCCTTGCCGACCATCACCAGTCGCGACGGTCTGGTATGGCTTCCGCCACCGAACCCGATGTCGACCGAGCCGGCGGCAAGTACGGCCTTGTCCACGTTGAACGGCTGTACCCGGCCCGTCTTCTCCAGGTACGTGGCCGCCAGGTCGCGAGCCAACTCCTCGGCGAGGTGATCGCAGATGGTGTCGGGGTGTCCGGTGCCCTTGCGCTCGACGAACTCGACCGGCGGGTCGTATTGCGAGCGCTGATTGATCGATAGGTTCATGGGTCCCCCGTGTGGCCGGCACGGGAATCGTACAGGCCTCACCGTCTTCACGGATCGGCTGTGTCCGGGATCTCAGGGCCGGCGGGCCGCCCGCTACCAGCGTTCGCGGTGGATGATGTCGTCTCGGCGGCCGCGTTTGAGCGAACCGGACTTGCGGTCCGGTGCAGGGTGCCCGATGGTCACGATCCCGATCGGGGTGACGTCGTCGGGGATGCCGAGCAGGTCCCTGATCTCCGGCATCCTGTGTGAGCCGAGGAACCCGGCGGCGAGCTCCTCGTCGACCGCAGCGAGCAGCATGTTCTGCATCGCAGCGCCGCCGTCGACCCACCAGTAGGGAACCGGCCAGTTCTCGGCGTTGGCCAGCGGGCTGTCCGGGCCGCCCTTGTCCTGCTCCGCGTAGCGGTCGGCATACACCCGGGAGGACACGCAGACGAGCACATGGACCGGTGCCTTCGAGATCCAGGGGTCCATGCCCATCGCGACATAGTCCTCTTCGCCCGCCAGCATGGCGATCTCCTTGCGGATCGCGGCGTCGGTGACCGACACCAGGAACACGCCCTGAGAGAAGCCGGCCGAAGGGATATGGAACCCGGCTTCGAGGATCCGATCGAGCACGTCGGGAGCGACGGGCTCGTCGGTGTAGTTGCGCACCATGCGCCGCCGCCGGACCACCTCGCCGAACTCCACTACAGCTCCTTGAGCGCGGCGATGACCTCTTCGAGGCCGGCCTTTGCGTCGGAGAACAGCATCATGGTGGATTCCTCATAAAACAGGGGGTTGTCGATGCCGGCAAACCCCGGCGACAGGCTCCGCTTGACCACCACCGCGGTCCTGGCCGTGTCCACCTCGAGGATGGGCATGCCGTAGATCGGACTCGAAGCGTCGTCCCTTGCCGACGGGTTGACGACGTCGTTGGCTCCGACGACCAGCACGACGTCGGTGTTCGCCATCCTCGGGTTGGAGTGGTCGAGGTCGAGGAGCTGTTCGTAGGGAACGTCGGCCTCGGCAAGCAGCACGTTCATGTGGCCCGGCATGCGCCCGGCTACCGGGTGGATGGCGTATTCGACGTTGATCCCGCGCTCCTCCAGCGCCGTCGCCAGGTCGCGCACCGCGTGCTGGGCCTGCGCGACGGCGAGCCCGTAGCCCGGAACCACCATCACGTTCTGAGCGTACGCCAGAGAAATCGCCACATCGTCGGGAGAGGCGCGGTTCACCGGCCGATCTCCTGCGTCGAATGCGGCGGCCCCCTCGGTGCCGAAGCCGGCGAAGAGGACATTGGCCAGGGAGCGGTTCATCGCCTCCGACATCTGGATCGTGAGGATGAGCCCTGCCGCACCGACCAGGGCACCCCCGATGATCAGTGCCTGGTTGCCGATGACGAATCCAGCCATGGCCGCAGCAACGCCGGAGAAGGAGTTGAGCAGGGAGATGACGACCGGCATGTCGGCGCCGCCGATCGCCACCACCGCGGTGATGCCAAGCACGAAGGTCACGCCGGCGAGAATCCAATAGGCGGTGGGATCTCCGGACCAAACCGCCCAGATTCCGACGCCGAGTGATATTGCCGCCAGCACTGCGTTGAACCAGGGGCCGCCCGGCAGCGACATGGGACGGCCGGTGATCAGGCCCTGCAACTTGCCGTAGGCGATGAAGCTTCCGGAGAAGGTAACGACACCGATGGCGATGGACAGCGCCACCGTCACCCCGGTCTCGGTGGCAAAGTCGCCGTCGGTGGCGAGGATCTCGGTGGCGGCAACCAGTGCCGAGGCACCGCCACCAAAGCCGTTGAACGCGGCCACCAGTTGTGGCATCCCGGTCATCTGCACCCGGACCGCGAATACGGCGCCGATGGCGCCGCCGATGATCAGCCCGGCGCCGATCGTCCACCACATCACGCCGGTGTCGTCGATGATGCTGGCGACGGTCACCAGCACCGCGACCAGCATGCCCACCGCAGCGATGAGGTTGCCACGCCGTGCGGTGCGCGGGCTGCCGAGGCCGCGTAGCCCGATGATGAAGAGAACGCCGGCGAGCAGGTACAGCAGCGTGGTGGTGGTCATTCCTTCTTCGCCGGCTTCCTCTTGAACATCTCCAGCATCCGGTCGGTGACGAGGAACCCACCGACGACGTTGATGGTGGCGAAAACCACTGCGAGCAGGGCGAGGATGGTGGCGGCGGCGCCATCGGCGAAGGCCGAGGCAAGGATGGCACCGACGATGGTGATGCCAGAGATCGCGTTCGCCCCGGACATCAGAGGTGTGTGCAGCGTCTGTGGCACCTTGGAGATCACTTCGAAGCCGACGAAGGCGGCGAGGACGAACACCACGATGCCCTGGACGAACAATTCGCTCACGATGCCTCCTCGTCGAGCCCCATCGCCGAGCGGGTCCTCGGGTGCACGATCTCGCCCTGATGAGTGATCGTGGCGGGCCCGATCACGTCGTCTTCGAGGTCGACGGCGATGCCATCGTCGGTCCGCATCCGATCGGCGATCTCCTGGAGGTTGCGTGCATACATCCGGCTGGCGTCGGTTGCGGTCTGGCTGGCGAGGTCCGACGGGCCGTAGATCGCCACCCCATCGACGCCAACGACTACATCCGTTTCCGATCCGGCGACATTGCCACCGGTCGAAGCCGCCATGTCGACGATCACCGAGCCGGGGCGCATGGCGGCGACCATCTCTTCGGTGACGAGGCGAGGGGCGGCGCGTCCCGGGATCTGCGCGGTGGTGACGATGACGTCGGAGTCGGCGACGAACTTGGCGAGAATTTCCTGCTGGCGCGCCGCGGTGTCTTCATCCACCTCGGTGGCGTAGCCGCCCTCATCGGCAGCCTGGGTCGGCGCATCGACGAAGGAGGCGCCAAGGCTCTCGACCTGTTCTTTGGTTTCGGGCCGGATGTCGTAGGCGTGCACGACGGCCCCAAGCCGCCGGAAGGTGGCGATCGCCTGGAGCCCCGCCACTCCCACGCCGAGCACCAGGGCCCTGGCCGGCGGAATCGTGCCGGCGGCGGTCACCAGCATGGGGAGGAACTTTGGAGACTCCGACGCAGCGAGCAGCGCAGCCGCGTATCCGGCGATGTTCTGCTGAGACGAAAGCGCATCCATCGACTGAGCAACGGTGATGCGCGGGATCGCCTCGACGGCGACGGCGGTGACGTTGCGCTCGGCGAGGGCATCGATGAGGGCGGTCGCCACAAAGGGGTCGAGGAAACCAGACAGCACGGATCCGGGCCGCAGCAGTGCGATTTCGTCGTGGGTCGGCGGCCCCACCCGTAGCACGAGGTCCGCGTCGTGGGCTGCCGCCGCATCCGGGACGATCGACGCTCCGGCCTCGACAAACGCCTCGTCGGGGAACCCCGCGGCAACGCCGGCGCCGGTCTCGACCACCACCTCCCAGTCCCACCCGGCAAAGACCTTCACCGATGAGGGCACCGCAGCGATCCGCTGCTCATGTGCCGCGTTTTCTTTTGGGATGCCGACTCGCACGGCCGGGACGCTACTGCATCCGGTCGGCGAGCGCCTGCGTGACCCGGTATCGTGATGCGCGGCGGCGAGATTCGTCGATCGGCCGCCCAACGATGACCAAGTATCTTGTCGGACGCCTGGCCGCCGGGCTGATCACGCTCGTGGTCTTTGCCACGATCTTGTTCTTCATGACGGACCTGCTCATGCCGGGCGACTTCGTCACCCGATTCACCAACGACCTCACCGACGCCCAGATGGCAGAGCTGCGCAACTACCTTGGCATCGACCGGCCGCTGCTGGTGCGGTACGTCGAGTACATGAAGGGGCTGGCCACCGGCGACCTCGGGCTGTCGTTCTGGGGAGTGTCGGTGTCGTCCCTGCTCTGGGCATTGCTGCCATGGACCCTGCTCATCCTTGTCGTCGCCATGGGAGTCGCGTTCCCGGCCGGGTACTGGATGGGAAAGCGGGCAGCATGGAAATCGGGCGCGACGGGCTCGGCGGGCCTGACGATGGGCTCGATCGCGCTGCACACGACCTTTCCCCCGTTGCTCGTGTTCGTGCTGGCCATCGGCACCGCCAAGCTCACCTCCGGGGAAGGAATGAACAGCCTGCACCGGCTCTTCCTGAGCGGCGATCTGGCCTCGCAGACGGTGTGGCGCATGCTCGGCACCATCGCGGTGGTGGCGATCGCCGTCTCCGCCATGGGGCTGCTCCTTTCCCGACGGAAAAAGAGCGCGCCGACACGGCTGTGGATTCCTGCGCTTGTCATCGGCCCGGTGCTGGCGTGGGCGGCCATGGGGATGGCCGGCGCGGCCTTCGATGTCCTGTTGTACCTGGCCCTTCCGATCACCGCCGTTGCGCTGCTGGCGGTCGGTGAGGTGGTACTCGTCACCAAGGCGACGACCGCGGCCGCCGCTCAGGAGGACTTCGTGATCGGGGCTCGGGCCAAGGGCGTGCAAGAAGCGGACATCCGCGACCACCACGCCGCCCGGTATGCGCTGCTGCCCACGCTGAGCAAGCTGGCGGTGAGCGTCCCGTTCGTCTTGGCGGGCTTGATGATCGTCGAGGTGTCGTTCGGATGGCCCGAAGCCGGGACGCTCGGCCTCACCGTTCCCGGCCTGAGCTCGATGCTCTTCACCTCGCTCGAGCAGCGGGACGTGCCGGTCGTCGTCGGCGGGCTTTTTGCCATCGGGCTGATCGTGCTCACCCTCCGACTGCTGCTCGACGTCGCCCACGCCACGCTCGATCCGAGGATCCGGTTCGGAAGGGACGCAGCATGACCGCCGTCGCCGAACGCGAAACCGCCGTTGCCACCAGCACCGGGGCGACCAGCGGCCACCGCACTGCCGCCCTGGCGCGCTTTCATGGGAGTCGCCCGGGAATGGTTGGGCTGGTTCTCCTCATCATCTTCACGCTGATGGCCGTCGCGTATCCAATCCTGACCAGGACCGTGTGGGATCCGAATCTCTACGACCCGGAGTTCGGCCTCGACCTGGTGATCGTCAACAAGGTCGTGGTTGCCGAGGTTGTCGATGCGCAGCGGGAGGTCGCGTTGGCGTTCGCCGCGCGACGCGACCCGTCAATCCGGCTCGGCGACACGGTACCGGGGAGGGTCGGAGCCGGATTCGGGACGACCCACCTGCTTGGCACCGACCCGACTGGGCGAGACATCCTGGCCATGCTGTTGGCCGGCGCCGGACCGGCCCTGATGATTGCAGTGAGCGCTGCGCTCACCACCGCCGTCGTTGCCCTTTCCTTTGCCGCGCTCGGCGCCTACTTCAGAGGCCCGGTCGACGCCATCCTCTCCAACACCTCGAACGCGTTGCTGCTGCTGCCGGCGCCCCTGGTGATGATCGTCCTTGGCACATCGCGGTATCGCAACGCCTTCACACCGGTGACGTTCGGCGTCCTGTACGGCCTGCTCGTGGGGGGCGGCGCCGTTGCCATCGTGATGCGCTCCGAGGCCTTTGCCACCATGAGCAAGGGCTATATCGATACGGCCAGGGCGTCGGGGGCAGGTTCAGGACGGATCATCGGCAGACATCTCGTCCCGCAACTGCTGCCGCTCGCCTCGGTATCGATCCTGGTCGGGATCACCGGAGCCATCGTGGCCGACGCCTTCATTGCCTTCACCGGATTCGGCCCGAACCGCTTCAGCTGGGGGACGATGCTGTCGTGGGCCATCGCCTTCCCCGACCTCAACGGTCCGGTCGACACCCCATGGAACGTGTTGGTTGCCGGTGGTCTGGCGATCTCACTGCTTGCCGCTTCGTTCTATCTCGTCGCGATCGGCATCCATGCTGCGTTCGACATGCCAAAGCGATGACCAGATATCTTGCAGGACGCATCTTCGCCGGGCTGGTGACCCTCGTCATCTTCGTGACGATCCTGTTCTTCATGGCCGAGATCCTCATCCCCGGCGACTACGTGACACAATTCACTCTTGGGATGAGCCCCCAAGACCGTGCGGCATTGCGGGCGGAGCTTGGGCTCGACCAACCGCTGCTCACGCGCTACCTCGATTACATGGCCGGGCTGCTGCGCGGTGACCTCGGCGAGACGGGCGGGGGAGGGTCGGTGATCGACGCGTTGATCGCCTTCCTGCCCTGGACGCTGCTGATCTTCGTTTTTGCAATGGCGATCGCCTTCCCGATCGGCCATCGGCTCGGAAAGATCGCCGGCTGGCGCGATGGCACCCCGGGGGCGGCCGGGCTCACCATGGCTTCCGTGGGGCTGTACACGCTCTTCCCCCCGTTGCTCGTGTTCTTCTTGGTGGTCTTTGTCTCCGGGCTGACCGACAATCAGGGAATCGGAGCGCTGCGGGCGCTACTCAAGGATGGGGCGCTCAGCGTTGACGTCGCTTGGTCGATGTTGTGGACCGTCGTCGTCATCGCACTGGCTCTCGGTGTCGCCGCGCTGGGCCTCGATCGCTACCACCGAACCCTGCCCGCCTGGGTGTGGGCGCTCGGCCTTATCGCCGGCCCCGTGCTGATTTGGATGGCGAGGGGCATGTGGAGCGACGTCATCGTCATCCTGCGCTATCTGGCTCTGCCCATCATCGCGGTCGCGATCCTCGCCTTCGGCGAGGTCGCACTCGTCTCCAAGTCGACCGTGAAGGAGGCATCGCATGAGGAATTCGTCTTCGCGGCGAGGGCAAAGGGCCTGCCAGACAAGGACATCCGCGACCACCACGTCGCCCGCTATGCCTTGCTCCCCACGCTGAGCAAGCTGATGGTGAGCGTCCCATTCATGCTCGTTGGGCTGATGATCATCGAGATTTCGTTTGCCTGGCCAAAGGACGGAGCGTTCGGGATGACGGTTCCCGGGATGAGCTCGGCGCTGTTCACGTCACTGGAGAACCGCGACACGACCATGGTGCTGGGCGGCCTCCTCGCGGTCGGCATCATTGTGCTCCTGGTGCGGCTTTTCCTCGACGTGCTTCAAGCCGCCTTGGATCCGCGAATCCGTATCGGCAGCAGGGCGCAATGAGTCTCGAACTCACCGCCTCTCAGTCGGGGCGAGGTGCCAGGAAGCGGGCAAGGGCAGCGGTCTGGAACCGGTTCAAGAGGAGCGTCCCCGGGATGATCGGGTTGGTGTTGCTCTTGATCTTCGCCCTCATGGCTGTGGCGTACCCAATCCTGATCCGGACAGTGTGGGACCCGAACATCTACGACCCGGAGACCGGTATCGACCTCACCGTTGTTGACAAGGTGTACGTCGAGGAGGTGACAGACCCTGCGACAGAGGTCGGCCGTGTCGATGCGTTCCTCAACGATCCGTTCGCCCAGCTCGGCGACGTGGTCACGGTGCGCGCCCCGGCGCCGACCGGCCTCGCCCACCTCCTTGGGACCGATCCGTGGGGCCACGACGTGTTGGCGATGCTGCTGGCGGGCGCCAGTTCGGCGTTCGTGATGGCAACCACCGCCGCGCTCACCACCGCAATCGTGGCGATCACCATCGCCGCCATCGCCGCCTTCTACGGGGGATGGATCGACACGGTGCTGTCCAACATTTCGGGCGCCCTGCTGCTGCTGCCGGTGCCGCTGTTGATGATCATCCTCGGAACCTCGGAGATCGGCGAGCACATCGGTCCCGCCCAGTTCGGGTTCATCTACGGGCTGCTCGCCGGCGCCGGTGCGGCGGCCATCGTCGTGCGGTCCCAGGCGGTCACCACGATGCGCCGGCCCTTCATCGACGCGGCCAGGTCGACGGGAGCGAGTTCGAGCCGCATTGTTCTCCGCCATCTGGTGCCGCATCTGATCCCGCTGGCCGCGATCGCGATGCTGATCGGCGTCACCGGGGCAATCGTCGCCGATGCGTTTGTGTCTTTTCTCGCATACGGAGACAACCGGTTCAGCTGGGGGACCATGCTCAATGCGGCGATCCGGTTTCCCAGCCTGCGGGGGCTCTTTGACACGCCCTGGCACCTGCTGATCATCGGGGGCATCGCCATCTCGCTGCTGGCCGCCTCGTTCTATCTGGTGGCGATCGGGATCCACACCGCCTTCGACACCCCGAAGGTGAAACGAAGCTAGGCCGGTGTCAGCGGCTGACCGGTCTCCAAGAGCGTTTTCAAGCCGCCAACGATGTACGGCAGGCCTTCGGCAAAGTCCTTGAGGCGCTTGCTCTCGGGATCGAGGTCGTAGTACTCGACACCCACCCTGGTGAGCCCGTCCTCTGACTCAACGATCCAGGCCATGTGCGCCGGGCCCTCCGCTTCGAGCTCGGGATCCCAGCGAGCATGGAAGGTCATCTCGACCCGCTTGCCGTGATCGATGGCGATGATCTCACCGTCCGCAGCGATACTGCCGTCCGGGTACGTGTACAAGACGACGGACCCCGGTTCCCAGTCCGACTCGACGCGGGTGCCGTAGAAATACTGCACGGTGAGATCGCCGTCGACGATGGCGTTCCAGGCGTCCTCCGGGTCGCATCTGATGATGGTCTGGTAGACGTGGGTTGGTTCCGGCATGGTTCGGGTCCCTCCTTCGAGATGGGTCTTCATCGCCGCCATGGCGCCGACGACGGGTTCGGTGTACTTGCTGATCCAACGGTCATGGGCGAGCCGGATGGGGACCGGGTTCAGGTAGTGGTGTTTGGAACGGCCGACCTTTCTGGTGGTGATCAGGCTGGCACCCTCGAGCACCGACAGGTGGTTCATCACCCCGAATCGGGTCATCTCCGGCAGGTGTTCGCAGAGCTCTCCCAGCGTTTGGGCATCGTTCTCGAACAGACGGTCGAGCAACAGCCGCCTGCTGGGGTCGTTGAGCGCTTTGAACACCTCGTCCATTTCCTCGATCTCCATGCGCTCGATCATATGTGAGTGAATACTCACATGTCAACCAACGATGGCATACCCAGGGTTCCAGAGCGGATATATGACGCTGCGAACCCTGGGTACGAAGAGACCTACGAGACCAGGGCCTTGACGGCGTCCCGGTCGTTGCCGCCGAGGGGTGTCAGGGGCAGGCGCATCGTGCCGGTGATGAGCCCGACTTCCTCTGCGGCAGCGTAGGTGCCGGCCAGGCCAAATCCCTCGACGACGCCGGCGAGGGTGGCGAGGCGCTGCTGGGCGCCGTCGTCCTGGAGGGCCTCGACGACGAGTTCGTAGGCGTAGTTCGCTGAGGCGGTGATGGCGCCGTGGGCGCCGCTTGCAAAGGACTGGTGCAGGGCCCTCGAGGATCCGGCAAGCACGAGAAATTGGGCGTCGGCCGTCAGCCCGGGGATGCGCTCGGTGTCGCCGCCGGAGTCTTTCATACCGACGATGTCGGGGTGGGTGGCGAGATCAACGGCAACTGCGACCGGGAGCTCGTAGCCGGTTGTGGACGGCACCGAGTACAGAAAGACCGGCAGCGGAACCGCATCGGCGACCGTCCGGTAGAACAAGGCGACGAGCTCGTCATTGCCGCGGACGAGGCTGGTCGGGGTCATCAGCAGAAGGGCGTCTGCGCCGCCGTCGATGGCCTCTTCGATCTGGTTGATCGCCTGGTCGACCGACTCCGCCTGAACCCCGCACAACAGAAAGGAATCCGGCCCGAGCGCCTTGCGCCCGACCCCGACCAGGCGGTGACGCTGACCCTGGAGCAGGTACGGGCCCTGCCCGGTCGATCCGGCGATGAGGAAGCCTTGGGCGCCCCGGGAGACGAGCACCTCGAGGTTGTGCCGGTGGGCGTTGTCGTCGACCGTGCCGTCGCGATCAAACGGGGTGATCAGCGCCGGGAGCACTCGCGGCAGAGGCTTCATCACAGGTCCCACTCGGAGTGGATGAACTCGCCCCGCGGCCGGTCGATGCGCTCGTAGGTGTGGGCTCCGAACGCATCGCGTTGAGCCTGGGTCAGGTTTGCCGGCAAACGCTCCGAGCGGTATCCGTCGTAGAAGGCAAGCGCCGATGCGTATGCGGGAACCGGGATGCCTGCCACCTGGGCTCGGATGACGGCCCGCCGCCAGCCCGGCTCGGCGGCGGTTACGGCCTCGGAGAAGAATGGGTCGAGCAGGAGGTTTGGGACTTCGGGCCGAATCCGATATGCCGTGGTGATCTCCGAGAGGAACCGGGATCTGATGATGCAACCGGCCCGCCACAATGAGGCGATCGTTCCGGGGTCAAGCTGCCACCCGAGCTCCTCGCGGGCAGCGTGGAAGAGCATGAAACCCTGGGCATACGAAACGATCTTCGAGGCGTAGAGGGCGTCTTCGAGGTCGTCGATGACGTCGGTCGGCTCATCGATGATCGCTGTCGGCGGGCCGGTGAGGACCTCGGACGCTCCGGCCCGCTCTTCAACCATCGCGGAGAGGAACCGGGCATATACCGCCTCGGCGACGAGGGTGGTCGCTGTCGGTTGGTCCATCGACGCGACCACGGTCCACTTGCCGCTGCCCTTCTGCGCGGCCGCGTCGAGCACCTGGTCGACGAGCGCTGCATCTTCGTCGTCGTCCTGGACACCGAGGATCCTGGCGGTGAGCTCGATGAGGTAGGAATCGAGGCGGCCTTCGTTCCACTTGGCGAACACCGGCTGCATCTGGGATGCGGTGAGGCCGAGCCCGCGCTTCATCACGTCGTAGGCCTCGGCGATGATCTGCATGTCGCCGTATTCGATGCCGTTGTGAATCATCTTGACGAAGTGGCCGGCCCCACCGGAGCCCACCCAGTCCCCGCACGCTTCACCCTCGGCTTCGGCCGCGATGTCCTGGATGAGGTCTTGGATCGCCGGCCATGCCTCCTCCGAGCCGCCCGGCATGATCGACGGGCCGTACCGCGCCCCCTCTTCACCGCCGGAGACTCCCATCCCGACGAAGAGGATGCCGTGCTCGGCAAGCTCACTGACCCGCCGCTCGGTGTCGGTGTACAGCGAGTTGCCACCGTCCAGGATGATGTCGCCGCGGTCGAGGAGCGGGAACAATGCGTCGATCTGCTGGTCGACGGGCTTGCCGGCGGGGATCAGCATCATCACCCTGCGGGGCTTCTTCAAGGATGAGACCAGCTCTTCGAGTGAATAGGTGCCGATCACCTCGGTGCCCGCCGCGTCACCGGCGAGGAACTCATCGACGCGCTCGGAATGCCGGTTGAAAACGGCAACCGTATACCCGTGGTCGTTCATGTTGAGCACGAGGTTGCTGCCCATCACCCCGAGCCCGATGAGCCCGATGTCTGCGCTGCTGGAAGCACTGCCTGGCGCGTTGTCGGTCATGGCCTGGGACGGTAGCGGCCGGTCGCTACTTCTTGGCCTGCATCGCGGCACCGATCGCCAAGCCGAACCCGATGCCGAGCGCGATCCAGACCGAGCTCCCGGTGGCGCTGTACAGCGCCACGCCGACACCGACACCAATCGCGATGCCTGCACCGATCGTTGGGCCCGCTGCGGGTCGCCGACCGCTCGGTTCCCCTTCGGAGGCGTCGTGTTCGTCCTGTGGCGTCTCGGGTTCGTCCATCGGCACAGGCTACCGGGCCACGGAGTCCGGGCCGGTTTGTGGAGCCCCCCACTTTTTCGTGGTCCATAGATCGACACCGATTCATGGCCTAAAGACCTAGCTGTAGAGCCTGCTGTCGAAGAACTCCTCGAGCTCCTGGCCGGAGACGGTCTCGGCGAGTTCGATGAAGTCCTCGGTGCTCGCATGGCCGTTCCGGTTCTCTCTCGCATAGATCCGCAGCAGATCGAAGAAGCGGTCGTCGCCGATCTCCTCGCGGAGGTCGGCGAGCAGCAGACCGCCAAGCTGGTACACCCCGCCGTTGAACAGGTCGGTGGGAGGGGGCTCGCCCGGCGGCGAGAAATTGGCGGCACTTGCAGCCTGGCGGCGGTTGGCGACGACTTCCTCGTAGACCGCATGGCCCTCGCGGTGCTCGATCCAGAGCAGCTCGGCATAGGTGGCGAATCCCTCGTTGAGCCAGATGTCCTTCCATTGCTCTAGAGACACCGAGTTGCCGAACCACTGGTGGGCCAGCTCGTGGACCAGGACGAATTCGAAGATCGGCGATCCGGCGATGCCACGCCCGAAGATCGACATGGTCTGGTTCTCCAGCGCCGCCGGGAAGTCGCCCACCACGGTGATGCCATACCGGTCGAAGGGATACGGGCCGAATGACTCTTCCAGCGCGGCCACCATCTCGCCGGTTTCGAAGAGCACGGCGGGCTCGTTGCCGACGAGGTCGGGAGGGAGGAAGTTTCGAATGGGGATCCCGGCCGCCTCGGTCGAGACCCGATCTTCGACGAGCTGGTAGCCCTCCCCGATGATGACCGTCGCCAGGTAGGGAGCCATGGGCTCGTCCATGTCCCAGGTGAAGGTGATCCCGTCTCCGCCCTCGTGGTCTGGCTCGGTTCCGAGGAACTCCCCGGTCGACCCGACCGCCCAGCCTTCCGGGACGGTCACGCGGTAACGAAACGTAGCCTTGTCGAGGGGATGGTCGTTGGCCGGGAACCAGGAATTGGCGGCGTCGGGCTCGGCGACGACGTATTGCTCTCCGTCTGGGCCCTCCCGCCAACCCATTGAAACTCTCGAAAAAGCGGGTGAGCCGACCGCACCGGGTTTGCCCGCATAGGCGATATTGACCGTGAATAGCCCTCCAGGCTGGAGCGGCACCGGGGGAGTGATCGTCAGCTCCCTGCCCTGGCGCTCGTACTCGGCCGGGTTGTCGTTGAGCGTGAGGTCGCTGATCTCGAATCCTTCGAAGTCGAGGTTGAAGGTCGCCAGGTTCTGGGTCGCGATGGCTTCGATCGTGACCGAGGCGGCGAGCAGGTTGGTCGCCGGGGTGTATCGCATCTCGAGGTCGTAGTGCGCAACGTCGTAGCCGCCATTACCCAGCGTCGGGTAGTACTCGTCACCGATTCCGGCCGAACCGACGGCGTCGTCGACCCCGGAGGCGTTCGGTGTTGTGCTCGGTGCAAGCGTGGTGGTGGTCGTCGAAGGAGATCCGGTCGTCGCGGTGGGCGTCGCGGTGGTCGCGGTGGTCGTGGTGGTTGCCGCGGGCCCGGCAGTGCACGCCGCGGCGACGAGGGCGAACAGAACCAGCAGTGGGAGCGGTTGCCTCCGGCGCATCGGCAGAGCCTACGCCCGGTGCGCGGTAACGATCGCCATCGAGCCTGAGGAGCGTCTGCAGCCCCGGGAGATACAAGAACCGATGAGTCGAGGGCTCGGGAAACAAGTCATCGGCGAGCACCCTCCTACGCCCGGTGCGGGGTAACGATCGCCTACAACACCAGCTCGGCAAGCGTGCGCAGCGTCTTGGGATCGCTGCTGTTGATCAACAAGGAAGTGACGCCCGCTGCTCGCCAGGCATCGAGGCGATCGGCGATGCGCTCCCTGCTGCCGACAAGGCTCAGCTCATCGACGAGGTCATCCGGCACCGCCGTCATCGCCTGCATCTTCTTTCCATCGAGGTAGAGGTCCTGGATGTGCTCGGCGGCCTCCTCATAGCCATACCGTCGCGCCAGGTCGTTGTAGAAGTTCTTCCCCTTGGCCCCCATGCCACCGATGTACAGAGCGAGGATCGGTTTGGCCTCGAGCCTCGCCCGGTCGATGTCATCGGTCACCGAGGCGAACACCGAGGCGGCGATGTCGAAGCGCTTTGCTTTCTCCGGTTCGCCGGACGCCGCAAACCCTTCCTCGAGCAGGGGCCCGTAGATGCTGCCTGCCTGTTCCGGGGAGTAGAAGATTGGCAGCCACCCGTCGGCGATCTCGGCGGTGAGTCGGACGTTGTTCGGTCCGATTGCCGCCAGGTAGATCGGCAGGTCGGGGTTCGTTGGCTTGAGCATGAGCTTGAGCGGCTTGCCCAGCCCGAGTGCGCCTTCGCCGTGGTAGGGGAGCTGGTAGTAGTCACCGTCGAAGCTCAGCGGTTCATCGCGAGCCAGCGCCTTGCGGACGATCGAGACATACTCGCGGGTGACGCCGAGTGGCTTCCCGTAGGGACGGCCGTGCCAGCCCTCGACCACTTGCGGTCCAGAGACTCCGAGCCCGAGGAGGAATCGTCCCCCGGACATCAAATCGATGGTTGCTGCGGTCATCGCCGTCATCGCCGGGGTACGGGCGGGCATCTGGAGGATGCCGGCGCCGAGCTTGATCTTCTCGGTTCGCGCCGCCAGGAACGCCAGGGGGGTCAGGGCGTCCGATCCGTACGCCTCGGCGGTCCACACCGAGTCGTAGCCAAGGGATTCCGCCTCGGTGATCAAGCTCGTGTCGTCGGCGAGCGCCGTTGCGAAGTATCCGAGGTTGATGCCAAGCCGCATGTGGTGAGGGTAAACGAGTCGTCAGTCGTCAGTCAGACCCTCCGAGTCGGTGTTGGGTCTTCAATTCCTCGGGCTGAAGGCTGTGGACTGACGACTGATGACTCCAAAGGCTCTCGACTCTTGACTTTCTGTCACACCTCATCCGTAGCGTCCTCAGCGAGGAGGACGACATGATCATCGACTGTGACACGTGTGTGATGGATGGGACTTCGGCGTGCGCCGACTGCATCGTCCCGGTGCTGCTTGCCGGGACGGGGGGCCGCATCGAGGTCGACCGCGAAGAAGAGGAAGCGCTGCGCAACCTCTCCGATGCCGGCCTGGTGGCGCCGCTTCGCCTCGTGCCGCGCTTCCCCGACGATGACGCAGCCTCAGCCGGGTAGGTTCTCCTTGCACGCACGAGCGATTGAGCTGGAGGATGTCATGTCGCAGTTCCAACCCGCATATCTCGGTGGGACCACCGCCCTTACTCCCGAACCGATAATCGGGTCGACAGATATCGATGCAAGCCGGCAGATGGTCGCCGGTGAGGAAGACTTGGCCGAAGGCGAGATCAGGGTGTCGATCCTGGGCTCGGGTCTCCCGTGGGTGACTAAGTCGCAGGCCGCGGGTTCCGTTCTCGTCGAGGTGGGCAACCCGGAGCGGGATGTGTTCGTCTTCGACCTGGGAGCCGGGTCGTTGGCGAACTTCAGCGGCCTCAGAGTGCCGGTGACGAGCCTCAAGAAGGTGTTCCTCAGCCACCTCCACGCCGATCACATCGCCGACTACCTGACCCTGATGGGCAGCTACGTCAAGGCCGGGCGGCTGGACCCGGTCGAAGTCTGGGGCGGCGCATCCGATGCCCCCGAACGCGGTCTCGATGCTTTTGTGAGAGCGATCGACAGCGCGCTTGCGTGGGACTTGGAATCGATGCGGGGCATGATTCCGACCAGCGGTGCTTCGGCCACCTCTCGGGAAGTCCCCTATGACCGGACCGAAACGATCTACGAGCGCAACGGCGTCACGATCACCTCCTTTCCCGTCATCCACGCCCTCAACGGCGCCGTCGGCTACCGGGTCGACTACGCAGGACAGAGCGTCGTGTTCTCCGGTGACACCACGCCCACCATGACGCTGGTCGAGGCGGCGCAGGACTGTGATCTGTTGATCCATGAGACATTTCTGCCGGCGGACACCTTCGCCGAGCTGATGAGCTTCCCAGTCGAGCGGGCGCGGCTCATCGTCAATACGGCCCACACACCCGCCAATGCGGCCGGACTGGTGTTCGACATGGTGCAGCCCCGCATGGCGGCGATGTGGCATTGCCATGTCATCGACGGCTACATCGATCCGGTCTTCGAAGACGTTGGTGGCACATACTCCGGTGCGGTGACCCTGTGTCAGGACCTGACGGTATTCAACGTGACCGCAGAAGCGGTCGTCGCTCGGCAGGCCAAGGTCAGCCTGGTCCAGGGGGCCGTGCTGGGACCGTCCGACACCGAGGCTGGTTTGGACGGTGCTGCCCAACCGCCCCCTGAGTGGTGGGCGGACGCCGCCATCGACTGGCAGGCCAAGTTGGGCTGAGGCAGGGCACAAAACTGTGCCAGCGAAGCCTCTTAGTGTTGTGGGGTGCTGCGCAAGCGTCTGAACGACATCGCCACCGATCGCGGCTGCATCGGCTTTGGCGTCACCACCGCCGAGCCGTTCGACGACGTCGCCAGGACGATGGCGGAAGGCCGCGCCGAAGGGCTGAGCGGCGATCTCGCCTTCACCTACACCGATATCGCGGTCGCGACGGACCCCCGCGCCACTCACCCGTGGGCCGAGTCGGTGATCTCGGTCGCGCACCCGTACGTGCCCGGAACGGCTGAGGTCTCCGAGCCCGCCTCGGGGACGCTTGCCGTTGCCCGTTTCGCCGAGACCGATCACTACGTCGCCCTCCGCGGCGCCCTCGAGGCCGTGGCGTCCACCCTCCAGGACGAGGGCTTCCGCGCCGCGGTGTTCGCCGACGACTCTCGTCTCGTCGACCGGGCCGCCGCGGTTCGCGCCGGAGTGGGATGGTGGGGCAAGAGCACGATGGTGCTGGTCCCCGGGGCCGGCCCGTGGGTGCTGCTCGGCTCGGTGGTCACCGACGCCGAGTTGGCGGCCGACGATGAGATGCGGCGCTCGTGCGGGACCTGCACGGCCTGTATGCCCGCCTGCCCAACGGGAGCGATCGTCGCACCGGGCGTACTCGACGTCACCCGGTGCCTTGCCTACTGGCTCCAGGCGCCCGGTTTGATCCCGCAGGAGCTGCGTTCGGCCGTCGGTGACCGGCTGTACGGCTGTGACGACTGTCTCACCGCCTGCCCGCCCGGCCAACCCGCCCTCGCCCGCGGTGTCGATCTGCCCGTCCGGCCCCAAATCAAGCACATCCTCGGTGCAGCCGATCAGACGCTGCTCGCCGAGTACGGCCACTTCTACCTGCCGGGTCGGCGTCCCCGCATCCTGCGACGCAATGCGCTGGTAGCGGCCGGAAATGATCGTTCCCCGGGTCTGCGCAACGTCGTCATCGGCTACCTCGGCCACCCCGATTGGCTGCTGCGCGCACACGCAGCCTGGGCGTCGGCCCAGTTTGGCGACACCACCTCGGAGGCGGCGCTGTCGGCGGCTCTGGCTTCCGAAGACGATGCCCGTGTGCGTGCCGAGATGGAAGGGCGATCGGTCTAGGAAGGTGTTGAGCAATCCTCCAGCGTGCCGGCGCTGACTGGAGAAACCGAGTCACCAAACCTGAGCGAGGGGCGGCGCAGGGCACTCGTCATTGTTCGACACCGTCCTAGGAGGGTGGTGAGCAATCCTCCGGCGGGGCGGCGCGGTCGGAAGAATCCGAGTCACCGCAATCCTCGAGCCTGCGGCGGCCCTTTGCACGCGTCATTGTTCAGCACCCTCCTACGCTGATTGCATGGTCTGGTTCTATGCCCTCGCCCTGATTGCCGGGATTCTCGCGTTGCTGGCATGGATGATCGCAGTCGCCGTGGCGGCATGGGTCGACGGGTGGGAGTTCGCAGATCCTGAGCGCCGGTTTGGCGCCAACGGCAGATTCGCCGTCGCTGGTGCGATCGGCTTCGGCATGGGCGGGATGTCGGCTTCGTTCGCCGGGTGGCACCCGGTGGTGGCATTCCTGGCCGCGTTGCTTGGCACCGGCGCACTGGTACTTGTGGCTCGCACCTTCGCCCCAGCCGAGGCCTGATGTTGCTCGTCGCCGACGTCCACGGCGCCGTCGAGCCGCTGCGACGGATCGCCGCGCTCGATGAGCCGCTGCTGATCCTCGGTGATCTGATCAACTTCATCGACTACCGCGACAGCTCCGGGATCATTGCGGAGGTCTCGGGTGCCGACCTGGCTTCGCGGTTCGTGCGACTCCGCTCTGAAGGTCTGGCGGAAGCGGCGTCCGCCATGTGGAGGGAGCACGCCAGGGGCCGCGAGAACGAGCTGCGTGCCCAGTACAACGAAGCCATCGGTGCCGCATACGCCGAGATCTGTGCCGCGTTCGACGGGACCGAGGCATATGTGACCTACGGCAACGTCGATCGCCCCGATCTGCTGATCGAGCACCTCCCATCGTCGGCCCGGTTCGTCGACCGCGAGGTCGTCGAGATCGAAGGGCTCGCCGTTGGATTCGCCGGCGGAGGGAGCGAACGGCTCGGGACGCCGGGCGAGGTGAGTGAAGAGGAGATGACCGACAAGCTCGACCAACTCGGGAAGGTGGACGTCCTTTGCACCCACGTCCCCCCGGAGCTCCCCACCCTTGCTACCGACACCATCGGCGGAAAGGAGAAGGGGTCCCGTGCCGTTCACCGCTACCTCGAGACCCATCAGCCGCCGTTCCACTACTTCGGGGACATCCATCAACCGAGCGCTACCCGGTGGCGTGTCGGATCCACGGTCAGTACGAATCTCGGCTACTTCAGGGCGACCGGCCGGGCGACCCGGCACATCGGTGGATGAGGTTGAATGGCGTCTGATGTCGACCTGGGCCGGCTCGCTGAGGGGTACCGGCATCGGCCGCCGTCTGATGCCTCGTTGGCGCGGGCACGCCTCGCTGGATCCGAGCTCGCACCGGGCTCGATGATCCTCGATGTCGGTGGCGGTCCCGGTCACCATGCCGCGGTGTGGTCGGAGCAGCGACACCTGCCGATCGTGCTCGATTCTGCCTCCGAAATGACCAGGCCCGCCCGCAACCGGAGCATCGTGGTCGTGCATGGCCTGTCGCAGGCACTGCCGTTCGGTGATGAGCGCTTCGACCTCGCCTGGTTCCACCTGTCCATCCACTACGGCGACTGGCGGGCCGCCCTCGACGAGGCCCTTCGGGTCACCAAACAGAACGGTCGGATCGAGATCTGGACCCTCGCTGCTGATAACCACGCCACTTCGCTGCTGGCGCAATGGTTCCCCGCGGTGGTCGAGATCGATCGTGCCCGATTTCCCGCCGGAGCCGATGTCGAGGCCCACCTGGCAGGACACGGTGCAACGGTCCACCGCAGCCACGAGATCGAGCAGCGAACCAGAACGGTGGGGGAGTGGATTACCGCCGTCGAAGCCGGCTTCGTTTCCACGCTGCAGTTTGTCAGCGACGGAGAGCTCGCCGCGGGCTTGGCGGGCTTCCGACGGGCGTATCCCGACCCCTCGGCCAACATCGCCTACGAGATGCGATTCGACCGGGTGGTGGCCCGGAGGTAGCGCTAGCCTTCGTAGTGGCTCAACGGAGCCAAGAGGAGCTGGCCATGGAAGGCACCGTCCAAACGATCGAGGTCTCTGCGGAGCCGGACCGCGTCTATGAGATCGCTATCGACCTCGAGGCCTACGCCGACTGGGCGGATGGAGTGAGCTCTGCCGAGGTGACGGAGACCGACGATGAGGGCCGGCCGAGGGTCGCGGACTTTACGGTCGACGCCATGATCAAGGAGATTTCCTACACGCTCGAGTACGACTATGCCGGAAGCGGGTTCACCTGGAGCGCTCGGCCCAACGAAGACATCGCATTACTCGAGGGCAGCTACGAGTTCAATCAGCTCGACGACGGAGGGACCGAGGTGGTCTACGCGCTTCGCATCGAGCCGTCGTTCAAGGTTCCGGGGTTCCTTCGCCGCCAGGCCGAAAAGCGCATCGTCGGCCCGGCCCTCCGCGGCCTCAAGAACCAGGCCGAAGCGAGCGCCTGATGCGCGTCGTCCTGATCACCGGCAAGGGCGGGGTGGGAAAGACCACCGTGTCGGCCGCGACGGCCATCCGCACCGCCGACCTGGGCCATCGCACCCTGGTCATGTCGACCGATCCAGCACATTCGCTCGGCGATGCCTTCGACGTGAAACTCGGCGACGCGCCGACCGGCGTCATCGACAACCTGGACGCCCAGCAAATCGACTCGCAAACGCGGCTCGAGGAATCATGGGGGCCGGTCCGCGACTATCTGACCAAGGTGTTCGACTGGTCGGGGCTCGAGGGAGTCGAGGCCGAGGAGCTCACGGTATTTCCCGGAATGGACGAGCTCTTTTCCTTGGCGAGTGTCCGCGAGCACGTCTCGTCGGGAAACTACGACGTCGTGATTGTCGACTGTGCCCCGACCGCCGAGACCCTGCGTCTCCTCAGCCTCCCCGAAGTGATGGCCTGGTACATGGACAAGTTGTTCCCGGTGAGCAAGCAGGTCGCCAAGGTAGTGCGGCCAGTCCTCAGCAGGATGTCGAGCCTTCCCGTGGCAGACGATCAGGTCTTTGACACCATTGCCACCTTCTACGACCGGCTCGACGGTGTGCGCGAAATACTCGCCGACCCCGAGGTGACCTCGGCGCGCCTGGTGATGAACCCGGAGAAGATGGTCATCGCTGAGGCAAAACGCACCTACACCTATCTCGGGCTCTTCGGGTACGCGGTCGACTCGGCAATCGTCAATCGGATGCTGCCCGAGAGGGTGACCGACCCCTATTTCGATGAGTGGCGGCAGATTCAGAAGGGGCACATGGAGGATGTCGCCGAAGGCTTCACCGACATCGACATTCGCACGCTGCGCCTGTTCGATCAGGAGATGGTCGGCGTTGAGCGTCTGCGGATCGTCGGTGACGAGCTCTACGGCGACACGGATCCAGCCAAGAAACTTTCCGAGGGACGACCGTTTCGCGTGGAAGAGGATGGGGACGACGTGGTGCTCGTGGTCGGCATGCCCTTCGCCGAGCATGACCAACTCGACGTCATGCGCCACGACCACGAGCTGTTTGTAACGGTCGGCCAGTACCGTCGCTCGATCGTGCTCCCGGACTCGCTGAAGCGCCGCGAGGTGGTGCGCGCCAACCTCGCCGATGGAGAGCTTCGCGTCACCTTCGGGACTCCATGATGCTGGACAACCTCCCCGACCCGCAGACGATTGCCGCCGGACTGCAGCGGGCAGCGGTGCACTGGGCCAAGGCGGGATACGAGGTCGCCGCCGGAGTGGGCGCCTTCTTCGATGAGTTGATCAACGGGGACGATGAACGCGACGATCAGGGCGGGGGAGGACCCACCCGGATCGAGGTCGACTGAGTCGTCAGCCTTCAGCCATCAGTCGTCAGTAGGACCACCTCGATCGGACTGAAGACTGTGGACTGAAGATTGTGGACTATCCGAATGCCACCCAGTCGATGGTCTCCAGCGAGTCGGTGTCCGACAGCATCACACCGACGTCCGAGACCGTGATCAGCTGCCCGTTGATGAGCAGGGACCGGCGAATCGGCACGTCCCAACCCCACGCCGCCTTGGCGCCGTGGGTGACGGCCCCGATCTCGTCGATGCCGCCCGGGCCGATCTCGAGGACCATCGCGCCGGCCTGCGGGCCGTCAACGCGTTCATCCCAGCGCTGGAACGGGATGACGGTGAGACCATCGGAAGGATCGAAGAGGAAGGCGTGGTGATCCCACTCGACCTCGGAGTGGCCGTCCTTCATCGTGAACCGGTCGGTGCGCTCCGGGTCGTTGGGATCGGTCACGTCGAACAGCGACGCCTGCAAGCCAAAGACCCTGCCGTTTTCGTCGGCGTCCTGGCCGACGCCAAGCAGGTGACCGTCGCCGACCGGGTGCAGATACGCCGAGTAGCCCGGGATCTTCAGCTCACCTTCGACCGATGGCCGCTTCGGATCCGACAGGTCGAGCACGTACAGCGGATCGACCTGGCGGAAGGTGACCACGTAGCCGCGATCGGCGATCATGCGCACGGCGTAGATCCGCTCTCCACGGCCAAGCCCGTCGACGGATCCGACGACCTCGAGTTCGTTTCCGTTGTCACGAAGCACACTGACGAGCGACTCGGAATCCGGGGTGTCCCACCACTGTGGCGATGTGGTCGAGGCGACCCTCAGATCGCCTTGCCACTCCGACATCGACCACTGGCTGAGCATGTAGCCGGGGACGGCGCCCGACGCCCGGTACTCGGCGCTGCGCGGCTCCAGGCTGAACTTGTGGATCAGGGTCTTCATGTCAGTGGGCTGGTCACCGGACTCCCAGACCACCGGCGAGATCCAGCGGGAAGTTGCCACGTATGCCGCCTCACCGGATGAGTAGACGATCTCGCCGTCGGCGAACACTGCCGTGGCGTCGCCAATCAGCAGCTCATTCGGATCAAGGGTGACCAGCGAAAGCGTGTTGAGCCCGGAGAACTCTTCCGGGCTGTGGGTGCGATGGCATTCGAGCAGCGTGCCCTCGGCGACGATGCGGTCCACCCCGGCGTGGTCGGTGACCACGTAGTAGGGGAGCCAGTTCTCGATCGTCGAATTGCGGATGATCTCGCGGTTCTCTTCCTCGGCGATGCGCTCGGAGCGCAAACCGCCACCCTCGGGATACGACCACGCGAACCCGGTCGGCTGGGAAGTGATGACCAAACGGATGGCCCCGTCGACCATCCTCGCCGAGACGAAGCGTCCATCGATCTGGAGGCTCCGTGCGAGCTCGGGATCGCCGGGGTCGCTGATGTCAATCGCGGTGACTATGACCTTCGGGGTCTGCTGCGGGTAGAACCCGGCGACGTCGGTCTCGACGGCGCTGCTCTCGATGAAGGGCAGGACCTCGTAGTAGCCCGTCGAGGGTGCGATGACCACCACCCGGTCGCCATCGAGGAAGATGCTCTCGGACCAGAAGCCGAGGTCGATCGACCCGGCGAGGCTGAGGCGGTCGCCGTCGATAAGGATCACCTGCAGCCTGCCGCCGGTGACCACGACGATGCGCTCACCGTCGGTCTTCACCAGATCGGGCTCATCGATGCCGAGCTCCTGGAGGTTGGTGCCGATCACGCTCTGGCCGGCAAAACCGGCGACGTCGGAGGACTCCGCGGCCGCCGCGGTGGTGGTGAACTCATCGAAGAAAAGCGGGCCCGGGTAGTACCCGTCCCCATAGAGCCCGTATGGCCCAACGAGATCGATGGCGTGCTCAATCGTCCAATCGAGCAGGTCGTCGCACGCATCGAATCGTATCAGCGCGTGCGCTGCGTTCGGGGTAGGCGTATGGACGATGGTCGGGCCCGGTATGCCGGGACTTGGGGTCGTGGGGCCGGGAACGATGTCGCCGCTGCAGGCAGCGAGCAGCATTGCTCCGACGATGGCTGCTGTCATGATCCGACGCATGCGTCCTCCCGATCGCAGGGTGGTTCGGGGGTGTGACGCCGCGGATCCGCTTGAAGGTTCCCGCACTGATAGCCTTCCCGGCCATGGCCACGATCGGCGTCGACATTGGAGGCACCAAGGCCGCCGCGGTGCGCCTCGAAGACGGGGACGTGGCAGACCGGGTCACGACCACCGTGTACAAGGGGGATCTCGTTGCCAGCATCGCCGATACGGTGCAAGGTCTGTGGACCGACGAGGTCACCGCGGTGGGGGTCGGTCTCGCCGGTCTCGTGCGATGGCCGGAAGGAGTCTTCGTCTGGGGTCCGCACCTCGACTGGAAAGAGGTCCCCTTGCGTGACGATCTCGAAGCAGAGCTCGGAGTGTCGGTGACGGTCGACAACGACGCCAACATGTCGGCATTCGGGGAGCTGCAATCCGGCGCCGGTGCCGGCTTCAGCGACTTTCTCATGGTGACTCTGGGAACCGGAATCGGTGGCGGTATCGTCGCCGGTGGGTCGATTTACCGGGGAGACTCCTTCGCCGGCGAGTTCGGGCACATGACCGTGGACACCAGGGGGCTGCTGTGCGATTGCGGCAAGCGGGGCTGCTGGGAAACCGTTGCTTCGGGTCCGGCGCTCGTTCGGCTGGCCCGCGAGGTGATTGCTCTCAACCCCGGCGGGTCACTGGCGTCCCGGATCGGCGATCGACCGTTCACCGGAGATGAGATCACCGGGGCGGCCGATGCTGGGGACGAGGTCGCCCGCGGGTTGGTTGCCCAGGTCGGTGCGGAGTTCGGCCGAGGCCTCGGTAGCCTTATCTCGATCTTCGATCCCGAGTTGATTCTTGTTGGTGGAGGACTTGGATCGATCGGAGAGTCGTTGCTCGGACCGGCCAGGAGGGTCGCCACCGAGGGGCTGCACGGCGGCTCCTACCGGCTGCTGCCCCCGATCCTGGTCGCCGGGTTGGGTCCAAGCGCCGGCGCAATCGGTGCGGCGGCGATGGCAGCGGAGGAGATTGGATGAAACCGGTACCGATGGATCAGAACGACCAGTGGCGAGCGACGGTCCGCGAGGGGATCATGCTCCTTCCCAATGTGGTGAAGCTTCTGGCGCGCATCGCCACGGACCGGAGGGTCACCGTCCGATCGAAGGCGTTTGCCGCTGCGGTGTTGGTTTACGTGATCTCACCGATCGACCTCATCCCCGACTTTGTGATCGGATTCGGCAAACTCGACGACCTCATCCTGTCCGCGGTGGCGATCCAGCATCTCATCGAGTCCGCGGGGCCCGAGATCGTGGCCGAGCATTGGGACGGCTCTGAGGCGTCGCTCGACATGATCCTGACCGCCGCCGAGATGGGCGCTGAGGTGATCCCAAAGCCGATCAGGAAGATGCTGCCCGGCTAGCTGAGCGTCCTTTTAGTTCCCTCCTTCGCACCAATAGGTTTGCCATGTTTGTTGGGCGGCTCGCGGGGGCTCGCCGCCTGACTGTCTGATCTCGTCCTCGCTGGTGCGAAGCACTTCGGTATGCGTCCGCGATCTCAACTACTCAAGCGAGCGGACCGGGCGCTACTCGGACCTCGCAATACGCAACACGCAACACGCAACACGCACGCAACCATCCTCTGACTCATAGGGACGGACGCCTACCCTTCGCCCATGAAGTTCCGCCGCGTTGACACGCTTCCCCCGTACGTGTTTTCCGACGTGAGCCGGCGTAGTCTCGAGGCCCGCCGCAGTGGCGTCGACGTCATCGATCTTGGCTTTGGCAACCCGGATATCCCGTCGCCGCCCCAGGTCGTCGACAAGCTGGTCGAGGCGGCGCGGAATCCAAGAAACCATGCGTATTCCGCGTCAAAGGGCTTGCCGAACCTGCGCAAGGCCGTTGCCGATCGGTACCGGCGACGCCATGGCGTCGAGCTCGACCCCGAGACCGAAGTGATCAACACCATCGGCGCCAAGGAGGGCTTGTCGCACCTGATGTGGGCGCTGGTCCAGCCGGGTGACGTCGCCCTCGTGCCCGAGCCGTCGTACCCGATCCACATCTATGCCGCAGTCCTGGCCGGTGCCGACGTGCGCCGCGTCCACCTGTCGACCGGTGCCGACTTCTTCGATCGGCTCACCGAGGCGTTCCACTCCAGTTGGCCGAAGCCTCGCGTGATCGTCACTTCCTTCCCGCACAACCCGACCACGGCCACCGTCGGAGTCGAGTTCTTCGAGCGCCTGGTGGCGTTCGCCCACCGCCACGACACGATGCTGGTCCACGACTTCGCCTACGCCGACATCTCCTACGGCGGATACGAGCCGCCGAGCCTGCTCCAGGTCCCGGGGGCAAAAGAGGTGGGTGTCGAGCTGTACACGCTTTCGAAGAGCCATTCGATGGCTGGGTGGCGGGTCGGCTTCGTCGTCGGCAACCCCGAGATGGTTGACGCTCTGGCCCAGCTCAAGTCTTATCTGGACTACGGCACCTTCCAGCCCATTCAGATCGCCTCCATCATCGCGCTCAACGAATGCGATGACTATGTGCCGGAGGTCGTTGACACCTACGCGCGCCGGCGCGACATCCTCGTCGATGGCCTGAATCGCCTGGGTTGGGAGGTCGATCGACCAGACGCCACGATGTTCGTGTGGGCGCCGATACCACGCGAGTACGAAGCAATGGGCTCGCTGACCTTCGCCTTGCACCTTCTCGACCAGGGCCAGGTCACGGTCAGCCCCGGTATCGGATTCGGCCCGTCGGGTGACGGCCATGTCCGCTTTGCGCTCGTTGAGAACGATCAGCGGATCGCTCAGGCCGTGCGCGGAATCCGAAAGGCACTGGATCGGGCGTAACTCCGTGTAGCTCCCGCCTCGCGAAAACTCAACTCCGGTGGTCACTGGGCCGATTGGATCGTATGAGCGAGTTTCGAGCCATCATGGTCACGGTCGTCGCCGGATCCGCAGGGGTGCTCACCGGGATCCTCACCGCCTTCGGTTTGAACGCCGGTTTCGACCTCGGGGCAGCTCCCTTCGGCTCTCCAGTCCCGTCGGATCTGTCGGTCGTACTGGGGGTTGCGGGACTGATCTTCACCCCGGCCATCGCGCTGCGTCATGCCGACTTCGGCCTGGCCAAAGTCACGTCCGCACTCGCAGGGGTGTGGATTGTCCTCCTGGTGGCGTCGATCGGTCCCGTACTCAAGGCCGTGGGTTTCCCCCTGTTTCCCTTCGCCCTTGCCCCCGCAGCGTTGATCATCGCCCGGGTGATCGCCGGTCCCTTCACCGCCTATATCGTCGCAAGGCCGACGGCGGTTGCAACCGAAAGCCGCTGACCCTTCTCCCAGGCAGCATCGAATTCGGACGTGTCAACAACCGAGCGGCCCGGCTGAGGCTCGATGCCGATCGCAGCGGCGATCGCCGACGGCACCGCCGCCGGATCCGACAGCGGGGCAAGATCAACCAGCCACGCACCCCACGGGTATCGGTCGATCGATCGTGCGGCGGCCTCGATGGCGAGCCGCGTCTTGCCGGTGCCGCCTGGCCCGGTCAGGGTGACCAGGCGGGCATCACCGATGGTCTCGATGATCCGGTCGAGCTCTTGGCCCCGGCCCACGAAGCTGTCAACCATCGACGGCAGGTTGTTGGCGAAGGCATCGAGGCTGTTGAGCGGCGGGAACTCGGCGCGCAGGTCGGGATGTGTGACCTGGAAAACCTGTTCGGGGGCGGTGAGATCCTTGAGCCGGTGCTCCCCGAGGCTGTGCACCGAAACCGGCCTGTCCAGGTTGGAGAGCACCGCCTCGTTGGCGGCCTGCGACAAGAGGATCTGGCCGCCGTGGCCGATGCTCATCAGCCGGGCCGCCCGGTTGACCGCAGGCCCGTAGTAATCACCTGCCCGAGGCTGCGCCTCGCCGATGTGGATCCCGATCCGAACCGGGATCCCGTTGATGGTCTCGAAATGGGTGCTGGCGAGAGACAATTGGATGGCAATCGAAGCCCGCACCGCGTCGCCGGTGTCGCCAAACGCGGCCATGAACCCGTCGCCCGTCCCTTTGACCACCGTTCCTGCGGCGGCCTCTACCTCACGGTTGATGATCTCGTCGTGGGTGGCGAGGTCCGACTCCATTTCGGCTGGGTGCGCCTCCCAGAGGCGCGACGAGCCCTCGACGTCGGTGAACAGAAACGAGAGGCGCTTGACGGCCATTCCCCAAAGTTACTGTCCGGGCGGTCGGGAACGCGACACGACCGGGCATCCAGCCGAATCAGCTGAGGAAGGAGTCCAGCGCAGCGTTGAACTGGTCGGTCACTTCGAGATTCGGAAGGTGGGCAGTTCCCGTCAGCTCGACGAGTTCTGCGCCGGCGATGCCAGCAGCTGTCGCTCGGCAGCCAGCGATGATGACATCAGCGTCTTCGGTCCCAACGATCACCACCGTGGGTGCCGCCACCTCGTTGAGCCGATGCATCGCCGGAGGATCCAGTTGTTGCGAGTCCCCCCAGTAGTCGACACGGTTGATCGGCAGCGACCACTCGATCACCTGGTCGCGAAGCCACTGCGGTGCCGAGCCCTCGGCACGTCGCGGTCGATCGATCCATGCCCGCGCCTCCAACCTGCCTGCCTCCTCGTAGTCACCACGCTCGATCGCCGCATCGACGTCGAGCCACGTCTTCTCGAGGAAGGCGTCGTCGGGGCCGTCGAAGCCGGCGGGCGTGACACCGATCAGGGCCAGTTTATCGACGCGCTCCGGGCGCTCGATTGCAAAGTCGAGGGCCAACCCGGCGCCGACCGAACAGCCGACGATCGCGGCGGTCGTCGCCCCAACCGCATCGATGACGGCGGCGAGATCGTCGCGCCTCGAGAATGGTTCCGAGCCAACCGGGGTGTCACCGAATCCTCGGATATCGGGGGTGGTGCATCGAAAGGGTTCGCTGAACGCCGCGACCTGTGGCTGCCACATGGTGCGATCGGTGATCCCGGCGTGCAGGAACACGAGATCGGGCCCCTGCCCTGCGACGTCATACGCGATTCGGGTTCCGGTGGCGTCGGCGTGGCTTGGCGTGCGCGAACATTACGCCGCGAATCACGAGTACGAATCGCTGCGCAAGTTGCTCAGCAACAGGTCGGATCGATTCGCAGAATTCCGTGTAGGGATTGACCTTTTCCCCTTGTTCTTGTCCCACCAGTTTGATAGGATCGAACATATGTTCGATACTCGATACGAGCCCGTACCACGGGATTTGGACCGGATGAAGCCGGGCATCGAACTGGCCGCGTTCCTGGCGACCATCGATGTTGATCGGGTCTCCCCGCACAACCGAATCACCGTGTTACGAGCCCACCAGCGGATGCGTTCCCACTACGACGCCCATCTCTATCGCGACATGACCGCCGTCCTCGACGCGATTGATGAATCCGACACCTTCGGGAGCGTGCACGACGATGCCGCCGCCGAGATTGGCTCTGCGCTCGGCTGGACTCGGCGCGCCTCAGACGTCGAGCTGCATTTCGCCATCCAGCTGCGCAACCGGTTGCCCCGGGTGTGGCAAGCAATCGCGTCTGGGGTGATCGATCGGCGTCGCGCCAAGCTCATCAACGACGGCACCATCCACCTTCCCGACGCGGCTGCGCGAAAGGTCGTCGAGGAGATCATCGACGCCGCACCTCGGTTGACTACCGGCCAGCTTCGGGCGCGGCTGGAGAAGCTCTGCATCGAAGCAGACCCGGCTGATGCCAAGGAGCGCTACGACTACTCGGTCGAGAACCGCGCACTCGTTGCCGAGCCCACCGGCGATGGCACCGCCAACCTGCTTGGGCTGAACCTTCCGCCACACGGCGTCGCTGCCGCGACACGCCGGGTGAATCGCCTTGCTCGAGAGCTCGGTGGCGGAGGTGATCGCCGCACTATGGATCAGCGTCGGGCCGACGTGTTCATCGACCTGCTTACCGGATCCCGCCACGGCGGGGCCGGCGGTGCCGTCGAGATCCAGATCCCGCTCGACACGCTCACCGGCACCGGTGAGGCTCCGGGGGAGTTGAACGGGTATGGCCCTGTCGTCGCCGACATCGCCCGTCAGGTCGCCAAGCAGCAACGGGACGGCCAATGGCAATGGGTCGTGACCGATCCCGAGACCGAGCAGCCCATTGCCACGGGGACGACGCGACGTCGGCCCGGCGCCGCGATGCGACGCATGATCGAGGTGCGAGACCGTACCTGCATCTTCCCCGGCTGCCGCATGCCCGCTACGAACTGCGACCTCGACCACCGGGTCCCGTGGGCACAGGGCGGCAAGACCCGCGCCTGCGACCTCGCGGCCCTGTGCCGTCACCATCACATCATCAGACACCACGGGTGGAGCCATCGCCCCATCCCGGGTGGCGACTACCGCTGGAAGAGTCGCCTCGGGCACACCTACACCACCAGCGGCGTGCCCCCGTGACACAACCCGTCGCGTGGCAACGGCATAGGTCGCAGGAAAAGAATTCTTCCCAGCCGCGTGCCTGCGCGCTCGCCGAAACCTCCTGCCCCGTGGCAGAGTCGTACTCAACGAGCGATCGACGAGCGGACCGGACAGCCGATGAAGACCTTCGCCATTTTATTTCCCGGCCAGGGAAGTCAGTTCGTCGGCATGGGAGCCGACGTGTTCGAACGGCGCTCTGATCTGATCGGCCGGTCTGCGGACGCGGCGCTTGGCTGGTCGCTGGAATCGGTCGTTGCCGAGGGTCCCGAGGAAGAGCTCACGAAAACGGATCGAGCCCAGCCGGCGCTCTACGCCATCTCCTATGCGTTGTGGGACGTGCTGCGCGACGCCCTGCCCCGCGACCCTGCCGCTACGGCTGGCCACTCGCTTGGCGAGTACACCGCCCTGGCGGCATCAGGGGCGTTGGACTTCACCGATGGTCTCGGCCTTGTGGCCGAGCGAGGGGCGGCAATGGCCGAAGCCGCGGCCGCCGCGAACTCGGCGATGGCTGCGCTCATGGGAGTCGATGCCAAGGGTGCAGAACAGGCCGCCGTGGACCGCAGGGCCGATGGCGGAAAACTTTGGGTCGCCAACGTCAACGCCCCAGGTCAGGTCGTGCTGGCCGGCAGCGTTGAGGACATCGAGTGGCTCGTGGCCAACGCCGCCGAGTTCGGGGCTCGCCGTGCCATCCCGCTCAATGTCGCCGGAGCATTTCACTCGCCGTACATGGCACCGGCGGCGGAGCGACTGGCGGCCGCACTCGAGTCGGCAACGTTCTCAGAAAGCCGTTTCCCGGTGTATGCGAACGTGAGCGCCGCGCCCATGACCGATCCACCGGCGCAGCTCGAAAGCCAACTGACCAGCCCGGTCCGGTTCGCCGAGTCGATCGAGCGCATGGGAGCGGACGGGATCGACGCCTTCATTCACGTCGGCCCGGGCAACGTGACTGCGGGATTGGCCAGGCGCAGCGCCCCGGACGCGCATACTTTCACGGTGTCCGAAATAGACGACATCGTCGGAGCCGTTGAGTTCATAGAATGAACGAAGCAGGAGGAGCCGCCATGCGGACAGCAGCCATCACGGGATGGGGCCGGTGCACCCCAGGCCCGGTACTGACCAACGACGATCTCGCTTCGGTTATGGACACGAGCGACGAGTGGATCACCACCCGCTCCGGGATCAAGGAGCGCCGGGTATCCCACGTCGAAAACTCCGATATGGCGACGCTGGCGGGCCGGCGAGCCCTCGCCGCTGCCGGAATCACCGCCGAGGACCTCGACTTCATCGTGGTCGCCACCTGCACCGGCGACCGCCAGATCCCCGCCATGGCTTGCCTGGTGCAGGCCAAGCTCGGTGCGGAGAACGCCGCCGCCCTCGATGTCAACGCCGGTTGTACCGGATTCATCTACGGCATCAACCTGGCGAGCGGCCTGCTGGCTACCGGTGCCGCCGAGCGAATCCTGCTTATTGGGTCGGAGCGCATAACGCCGTTCCTCGACCTCGAAGAGCGTTCGACCGCAGTGTTGTTCGGAGACGGGGCAGGGGCGGCCGTCATCGAACCGGCCAAGGGCGACGAGGGGCTCCACTCGATCAACGTCGGATCGGACGGGACGATCGCCGATGCGCTCACCTGTCAGGGCGTCGGCTCGTCCTATATCGGTCTGCCGCCGGTCCCGATTCGCGTGATCATGGACGGCAGGGAGGTATTCCGCAACGCCGTCAAGGGCATGAGCGCCGCCGCGGAGAAGGCCATCGCCGACGCCGGATGGACTACGGAAGACGTTGACATCGTCTTCCCACATCAGGCCAACATGCGCATCATCGATGCGGCGACGAGGCGCCTTGGCATCGACGAGGCCAAGGTGTACACCAACATCGCCTCCTACGGAAACACGTCTGCGGCATCGATTCCGATCGCTATGTCCGAGGCGATCGACGAGGGCCGGGTCCTTCCCGGAGCCAAGGTGGTGTTCGTGGCATTCGGTGCGGGGCTCACCTGGGGCGCCGCCGCATTGGTTTGGGGCGACCGGATCGAGCCGATTGAGACTACCGATGCCTCGCTGCCGGCAACCGACAAGACCGGGCTCGAGATCATCATGGAACGCCAGAAGGTCAGGAGCGCGTGAGCCGCGTAGCGCTGGTGACCGGGGGATCGCGTGGCATCGGCCGGGCGATCTCGCAACGACTCGCAGCACACGGGCACGAGGTGGCGATCAACTACACGGCGAACAAGGACGCTGCACAGGCCGTGGTTGAGGCGATCGAACAGGCGGGAGGCACGGCGATCGCGGTTCAGGCCGATGTCGGCGACCCCGATGATGTGGCGGCAATGTTCGAGATCGTGACCGAGCGGCTCGGCCCCGTCGAGATCCTGGTCAACAACGCGGGGATCACCCGTGACGGCTTGTTGCTTCGCATGAGCCTCGAGGCATGGGACGATGTCATCGAGACCAACCTGCGTTCGGTGTTTCTGGTGACGAAGACCGCGCTGAAGCCCATGCTGCGCGCCCGGTGGGGAAGGGTGATTTCCCTCAGCTCTGTGTCCGGGATTTCCGGGAACCCCGGACAGGCAAACTACGCGGCCTCGAAGGCCGCAGTCATCGGTTTCACGAAGTCCGTGGCCAGAGAAGTTGGCAGCCGGGGCATCACCGTCAACGCGGTCGCTCCGGGCTTCATCCAGACCGATATGACGGAGGCATTGGGAGATCGGGTCACCGTCGCAGCTGCGGAGCGTGTCGCGGTCGGTCGCCTCGGGCAACCAGAGGAAGTGGCGGCGGCGGTGGGCTATCTTTCCTCAGACGAAGCCGCCTATGTAACGGGTCACACCCTCGTCGTTGACGGCGGGATCGCCCTGTAGCCGAAGGAGAAACAGCAATGGACCGTACCGAGATCGAATCGAAGCTGACCGACCTGCTCGTAGATGAGCTAGGAATCGATCGGGACGCCATCGAGCTGGACGCAAAGTTCGAGGAAGACCTCGACGTCGACTCTCTCGGTGTCGTCGAGCTTCTGATGGCCCTCGAGGACAACTTCGGTGTGAAGATCCCGGACGAAGAAGCCGAGCAGATTACGACCGTCGGCGAGGCCGTCGATCTCGTCGACAAGAAGCTCAACTAGGAGGAGCGATGGAAGATCGTCGCGTCGTCGTCACCGGTCTCGGGACGATCAACCCGCTGGGTCGTACGGTTGATGCATCGTGGAAGAACCTGCTGAGCGGCACCTCGGGGATCCGCCGCGTCGAGCGTGTCGACGTCGACGACCTGCGGTCCCAGATCGCCGGCGAGGTGGTCGACTTCGAGATCACTGAGTACCTCAAGAAACAGCAGGCGCGTCGCATGGACCGATTTTCACAATTCTTCTGGGTCGCCTCTCGCGATGCCCTGGCCGATGCCGGCATCGAGTACGACGAGGATGATCCTGAGGCGTACCGGACCGGCGTCATGGTCGGTACCGGTATCGGCGGTGTCGAGACCTTCGAGTCCGAGGTGGATCTTCTGCTCAACACCGGCCCGCACCGGCTCACTCCGTACGGGATTCCCAAGATCATCAGCAACATCGCCGGCGGCCAGGTTTCCATCGACTTCAATCTCTACGGACCGAACTCAACGGTGGTGACCGCTTGTGCTGCTTCGGCAAACGCCATCGGTGACGCCGGCGAGATCATCAAGCGTGGCGCCGCAGAAGTGATGGTCGCCGGCGGTGCCGACGCATCGGTAACCCGGTTCGCTCTGGCGGGTTTCGCCCAGGCCAGAGCGCTGAGCACGAACAACGACGATCCGTCCGGCGCCAGCCGCCCGTTCGACGCCGACCGTGATGGTTTCGTGATGGGGGAGGGCGGCGCCGCCCTCGTCCTCGAGGAGCGAGAGCATGCCTTCGCCCGCGGCGCGACCGTGTACGCCGAGCTGGTCGGCTATGGCATGTCCGCCGACGCTTATCACGTCACCCTGCCGCGGCCGGGTGGTGATGGGGCGGCCCGGGCCATGAAGGCGGCACTCGATCACGCTCGCATGGATCCCGCAGACCTGTCGGTGATCAACGCCCATGGCACCTCTACCCAGGCGAACGATGCCACCGAGACTGCGGCGATCAAGACCGTGTTCGGAGAAGACGCCTACCGGATCCCTGCCTCTTCGACGAAGTCGATGACCGGGCACCTGCTCGGCGGCGCAGGTGCGATCGAGGCAGTCGCAAGCGTGCTCACGATCGGCGAAGGGGTGATCCCGCCGACGATCAACTACACCACGCCGGACCCCGAATGCGATCTCGACTATGTGCCAAACGAGGCTCGCGAGGCCAAGGTGACGACGGTGATGAGCAACTCGTTCGGTTTCGGTGGCCACAACGTGGCACTGATCTTCGCTGCTGCCTAGCAAGTACTGAGTACTGCGTACTGCGTAACTCGGACCACGCACACGCAGTACGCACTACGCATGACGCACTACGCATGACGCACTACGGGTTCTCGTGGCCCTCGCGGAACTCCTCGAAGCTGCGTGTTGCCAACGCGGCGATGATCCCTACCCCGACGAAAGCGCCGATGCCGGTGAGGATGGCAGCAATCAGTTCGAGACCGACACAGGTGTCGGGCAGGCAGATCACGGCGACCACGCTCCTCCCGATGAAGGCACCGGTTACCGCACCGGCCGTCACCGCTGCCGCCACCGCGATACGGACCTCGAAGCGGGCGGCTGCCACGCCAATCACGGCGCCGAGGACTCCTCCCAGGATTGCTCCGTTGATGCCGCCGAGCAGCAAGCCGGGCACGACCCCGCCGACCAAGCAGATGCCGACGGTGGTGAGCCGCCCGGTCACGGTGTGCGCTTGGGAGACCGGGGTGCCGGCAGTGGCCCGGCAACTGGCCGCTGCGCCCGCGCTGCAGCTGGCGACCACGACAGGGTCGCGACGGCCGCGCCGTGGGCGACCATGAGCGCCGCACCGGCCGATCCAATTTGGATCGCCGCGATCACCGCAACGATCGGATAGACGACGCGGAGGGCCCACAGACCTGAGGCGAAGGATCGGCCGTACGCCCAGGCGGACACCGGTCCGACAATCGCAGCAATGACCACGGCTGCCGCCAGGCCATCCCATGCGGCAATCCCCCCAACCGCCGGTGCCCCGATCGCGACGAGGGGAAGCGCAACCGCCGCCGGCTCGGGGCCGGTTGCAGGCCGCTGCCGCAGCCACCGGGTGAGCCATGGCCCCGCCAGCCCCAGGATGGCGATCAATGCGGTCCCGATCGCCGGCACTACCCACCCGGAATCGAACCCGATGATTGCCACAACAACAAGCGTGCCGGTGGCCGTGCCGAGTCCGAGCCATCGAGCCCACGGCGCCCGGACCAACAACATCCCGGCGATGGCGATCAGCGCATAGAGCCAGGACCCGACAGCGATGAGCAGCGCAGAGCCCGGAGCGAACGGACCGGGGTCGACGATGAGGACCAGCGAGAATGACAGCATCGATAGTGCCAGGAGCCCGGCGATGACGATGGGAGCGGTGAACCGTTGCACGGAGCGATGCTACGAGTTGACTGGTGGGAATAGCGCACCCTGACGGGGAGCCCACATCCCGTGCTCCAGCCAGGCATCCCGCTCCTGCTCGACGGTGATGACGGCACAATGACCCGGCTTGTCCCGATGGAGCTCGCCAAGCGGCCTGTCGGTGAGCGCGAGGCGTCCGGCCTGAATCGGATCCTGGTGCGAGACGATCACCAGCGGGCCGACGACGTCCTCTCGATGCCGGCGCACCCGTCCGGCAATACGGGTCGCCAGTGCCTCGAGGCTCTCGTCGGAGAACGGGAGCCGGGTGGGGTGGTCGAAGTAGGCGGTGAGCTCGCCCGGGAAGTCATCGTCGAGCGACTCCCAAACATGTCCGGCCCACCGCCGCCCGAGGTACCACTCGGTCAGTTCATCGTCGATCACGACCGATGCCGAGACCGCGGCGGCGATGATCCCTGCGGTTTCAACAGCTCGCTGGAGCGGAGAAGAAACGATGATCGGGCGCTTTGGCAGGCGCGTCGCCGCCTCGGCGGCCTGGGCCCTGCCCAGCTCGCTGAGCTCGTAGCCGTCGAGGTCTGCATAGACAATTCCCTTGGGGTTGTGCACCTCTCCGTGACGGATGAGGTAGACGAGCTGGTCGCGCATCTTGGGAGCGTACGCAACCCGAGTCGCTTCTCGGTCTGAGAACGCGCGATCACACAGTCAGGCGGCGAGCAAGCCTGAGAGCCGCCCAACAAACATGGCTGTAGCTCGTCTTCTTGCTCCCGCTCAGGGGTGTCGTATTTCGCGACCGTGCGACGATCGGGCTCTCACAACCGCGGCGTTCTCTTTGCTCCCCCCTAAGGGGGGAGTCCCGACCGACGAGGGCTCTTGGATCGCAACGATCGCCGGCACGGCAACATGAGTCCGATGCAAGAGCCCTCGTTGAGGGAGGGGAGGGGGGTCAAG
>Ga0255058_10000082_pt1 | contig 53441 bp, 71 predicted proteins | sample Cases_109_9_MG_FD_188637 | JGI IMG/M metagenome (GOLD analysis project Ga0255058, IMG submission 188637) | Seawater microbial communities from Amundsen Gulf, Northwest Territories, Canada - Cases_109_9 | ecosystem: Environmental > Aquatic > Marine > Gulf | place: Canada: Northwest Territories...
GCAAGCCGGTGTCCCTCGTTCTGAGGGCACCGAAGATGTCTATGCCAGCCGACCGCTTGGTCAGAAAGTCGCGAAGACCGAACCCGAGCATTTACGTGAAGACCTCAATGTCCTCCATGTGGAAGCGGAACGCGAGGCTCGCTTCGATGGGTCCACCAGTCGGGTTCTGATAGCCGAAGTAGGCGCTGTCCAGGCGGCCCAAACGCACCGCGTTCTTCAGATCCAACGTGCCTGCGGGAACGGGCCGGAGGAACGACGCGACCTCCTCGCCGCCCGTGATCCCCGTGAGCCCCACCACGCCCGCCTCGTCCCAGACCTCGGCCTCGACAGTCGCCTCTCTGGTCGAGGAGAAGTTCCGGTTCGACGCGACGATAGGTGTGTTGGCTCCGATGACAGCCAGGACCGGGTTCTTCACCAGGAACAGGATCATGCCCGGTGCGCTCTCCGTGGCGGTGAAGCCGTCCGCGACCAGGATCTTCGACTCTGACAGATTCCTGACGTAGAGGACGGGGCCTACATCGGCCGCCTTGACCGTGACCGTTCGGATGGCCTGGGAGGTGGCGAGCGTAAACGCCTCTCCCTGGCGTGAGGCGTCGGCCTCCAGGGACTCCGAGATCGCCTCTGTCCGCAGCCGACCACCGGCTACCCGTGCGCCCTGTTCGGTGAGTGGATCTCTAATGAACATCGTTTTCCATCTCCTCGTCGGTTGCGACCTCCCAGTGCTTCTCAATCCTGAGTAGCACCTTCAGAATCTCCTCCAGCAGAGCCCTGGTTTTGTTCGCCTGATCGGCAATTCCTTGCAGTACCTCTTCCGCGTCAGCTCCGGGATCGAAGCTCACTGGATCCACCACCCTGTGCCGTCACTGACCAGCGTGAACGACAGGTTGTTCCTCCGCAGGATGGCCTCCTCGAAGCCGTCGATCAGTTGCCCCATCACAGAGGGAGTTAACGTCACGAACGGCTCCATGAAACCAGAGCCGATGATTTTGAAGTGGAGCTGGTCCGTGAATCCGGCTGCGAAGTGGGCTGCTGCGTCTGGGATGAGGACCTCCACGGAGCCCAGGCTGATGTCCACGTTCAGGTGCCAGTCGGTCTCGACCAGGGTGTACGGAGTGTCCGCTGCGGTGATGGTGCGGATCCCTCGACGGACCTGGTCCTCCAGGGTCGTGACGCCCTCCACGTTGACCGTAGACTCGAACACGGCAGCAGCCTGGAAGGTGGCGAGGTTCTGGAAGATCGCCGCCGCTTCGGCCGTGAAGAGACCCTCGACGTTGAGTGAGGACTCCATCACCACAGCGGCCTGGAACGTGGCGAGCGCCTGGAAGAGTGCAGCACCCTCGAACGTCGCGAGCCCCTGCACGTTGAGCGTGGACTCCATCACCACCGCCGCCTGGAACGTGGCCAGGGCCTCGAACACCGCAGCGCCCAGGAAGAACGACAGGCTCTCGGCCGTGAAGGTCCCACCGACCATCAGAGTCTCTATGACCTGGAGGTCTTCGTTGATGATCGCATCGCGGCCCACGAAGAGGTCCTGGAGGACGTCCAGGTCCCTCGGGAACACGTAGTCCCCCGTGAGCCCAGGGTTGCAGCCCCCACTCGTCCCGAAGACCCCAGGCAGGATGTTGCCAGCCAGGTTGCAGAGCGAGAACTGATACTGCTGGACGGCCGAGAGTGGGACCTGGCTGTCTAGGATTTGCCCGACGATCTGGTTGAAGGAGATGGCACCACCACCAGCGGTTGGAGCCCCCCCGATCTCGGGCCGCCGGTCGATGTAGCTGTTGGCGACGAAGGACCCGTTCCTGGCGGCGATCTGGGCCATCGGGATGGATTCGAGGTAGGTGAATCCCGTCTGGTTCACGGTCACCTGGCCCGCGTCCGAGCGTTCGATGAAGTTGGTCCCGCCCTCCACCAGCGTCACGGAACCGTTCGGGATCAGGAGCCACCGATCCCCGGCGTCGATGTAGCCCCCATGGAAGGCGTACTTCAGGTTGAGCGAGGCGAAGCGGTTCCAGGAGAAGGGCCTGAAGACCATCGCCTCCAGGAGCCGCGTGATGCGGAAGACGCGCTGGGAGGCCAGGTCCTCGGCCGGGGCCTCCCAACCGCTGGGGAACCCCTTCTCTGATACCTCTGAGCCGGAGAACGGCATGGTTCCCTAGTGGTAGAGGCCGAGAAGGACGCCGCTGATGTCACAGAAGTCGAGCACCGAGCCAGCCGGATCTCGCGTCGAGACACTGAGCTTCAGCCAGTTCTCACCGATGTGTTCGGTGGTGGGGATCTCTACGCTGACCTCCGTCCCGTTCCCGAGGAACGTCGCGTCTATCGTCGGCTGGTCCAGCTCGTAGAAGAAGGCCAGGCCATCTCCCTGCGGATCTAACGCGGGGAACGGCTCCCCGAGCGGAGCCCGGTTCCGAGCTGGTCGCACGAACTGGGCTTTGAGTTCACCGAAGTCCCCGGTCTGCTTGACCCGAATCCTGATGGAACTCCACTGCACGATGGGGACGAACGCCTCTACTCCGTCCATACCGAAGGAGAGTGACGCGCCTCCAAAGCCCGTGCCCATAGTGTCCGAGACGAGGATGCTGTTGCCCGCGCTCCCCCGTGCGATGGCGAACACCAACATGGTGATGCCCGAACCGCTAGGGTTGATCTCGGCGGTGACGGTCGGGTGGAGCGTCATCGCCGCCGCGTAATCCGTGCCCGGCGTCCCTGTCAGGGTGAGCGCGGCTAGGACGTTGTCGTGTGTGAGTTCACGGGTCGCGGCGATCTGGATGTTGCCATCGACGTTGGTGAGGACCGTCTGCAACGTCCAAGTCTTCTCGTTAGGGCCGCCGTCGTCGATGGTGAACGTCTCGCCGTTGAGCGCGTTCGGATTCACGGAGAGCCCCGTGCTGGCCTGGCGGGTTGGCGTGTCCCAGAAGTCGAACCCCGTGCCCTGGCGGCCCCTGAAGGGGCTCCGTGCGACTCGCGCATCCGGCGACGGGATAACCAGCCGCGTTGGTTTCTCAGCCATGATCGCCGCCGCCTAGTGGAAGAGTCCGAGGAGTTCGCCGCTGATGTCGAGGAAGCTGATGACCGCATTACTCGCCTCGGAGTCCACGGAGATCTTCAGCCAGTTCTCGCCTTGGTGTTCGGCAGCGGTGATCTCCAAGCTCTGCTCGACTCCATCCACAAGGGCTGTCGGACCCACCACGGCGGGCTGATCGACGGTGTAGATTTCTGCGAGACCAGTAGACGCCACTTTGTCACGGGCGGGTCGAGCGAACTGCAGCGTGAGGCCCCCGTCCGCTCCGTCGAGTCTCACCCGAACCCGCATCTGGCCCCATTGGACGATGGGCACGAACTGAACGGCCGCGTCTGGGTCCGCACCACCGGACAGTGTGGCTCCAGTCCAGACTGATCCAGCGTCCACGATGCCATCCACGGTGGTGATCGCATCGCCAGCGGTGCCGGTGAACTTCGCCGTCACCTCCATCGTGCTGCCTACCTCGTCGGTGGCTGAGACGGTCGGATGGATCGTGGTTGCGGCTGCATACAGAATCCCGGCCTGGGCAGGGTCGAGGTTGATGGCAGCGACCAGGGCGTCCAGCGAAGCGTCTCCGTTGACGCCGATGATGAGGTCCCCGTCACCGACGCCGAGCACGGTGTTCCAGGTGTAGAGCTTGCCGTCGATGGTGACGGTCTCGCCGTTCAGGATGTTGGGGACGAGGGTGAGGGTGCTAACCGCTCCGGTTCCGCCTACTCCGAAGGGATCGTCCTTGCCTCCGAAGGGGCTCCGCGCCGATCTGGCGTCGGGGGAGGGCACCGTTAGCCTGGTCGGTTGTTCAGCCATGATGATACGCTCAGTTTTGTGGGTGGGTGGGAGTTAGCGTATGCCGTACTTATAGCCGCTCCCGATCTGGCGGGCCAGGCATCCAGCCCTCCCCGGTGAGCTGGTCCACCGTCGCGCCCCGTCCCCAGAAGTGGATCCGCATCCTGCAGCGGAGGTCTCCGGGGATCTTGGCTGCCGCGTTGGCCAGGTGGTTGTTCACACCCCAGGCGGTGATGTCGAGCTTCTTCTGGATCGTGGCCCGGCTGTCCCCCCGGATGAGGAGCGCGGTCACGATGTTCTCCATCGGCGTGAACGGCTCCAGGAGGGGGGCCCTACATCTCTGTTCCTTCGGCATTGAGCATCCTCAGTGCTTCCTCGGTCGCCTGATCGACGCTCAGAATCTGGCCTTCCTCACGCGCCTGGGCCATCAGCCATTCAACCCCGTTGTCGAGGGTCTCCGCAGTGAACTTCGCGTCCTCGGGCGTGGCCCGCCGCTTCTCCCCCGTCCCGGCGATCCCTTCGATCCGGTCGATGGCCGCCTCTATCGCGTCCTCCGCGTCGGGCTGCTCGAAGACGACAGCCTTCTTCAGCGGGGTGCCTCCGAAGGTCGTGTAGTTCTGGACGAAGATCCGCATCCGGCGCTCGCCCCACCAGAGCGAGATCGCGAAGAACGCCGCCGCCCACCCGACGACGGCGAGCGCCAGGACACCGTTGGCCAGGTTCTCGCTCACTGGAGCATCCCGTCCACGAGGAGGTCGTGATCCTCTTGCCAGGTGTTGCCCCTCCTGAGGGGCCCCGAGGTGTGCCTTCGCTTCTCCATCTCGTGCAGCAGAGTTGCCTTGCCGAAGGCTTTGACCTCCTGCTCTTTCCAGTTGCTCCGGGAGACCCCCGGCCGGGACGCGAGGGCGTAGCGGGTCTCGTCGTAGTCGTCGTCACCGCCGTCTCCGGTGATCGGATCCGCGTCCACCTTCAGAACGTCCTCGGGGTCGTCAGGGTTCGTCGTCATCGTCTCCAGCGAGTCGAAGCATCTCCGATTCCCCTCGTTGTCCATCATGTAGAAGTTGGGCTCGCCGTCGAACGGATCGCCGCCGTCTGCGTCGGGGATGATGCCCTTCCAGGCCACCTGCTCCCGGAAGTTCTTGAGCCCGGCGTAGCGAGCGATGTTGGCGTGGGTCAGGTAGATCTGGGCGTCCGCGAACCGCTCCTGGGTGGAGGGGGTCTCGTCGTCGTTGCGGGCCTTGTGGTGGGCCCAGCAGTCGTGCCCGGCGACGATGTAGCGGAGGTCTTGGACGTTGACGTGGTGGTTGATCGCGTCCGCGATCCGCCGGTCCGACATCAGGCGGCCCCGGAAGGTGTTGACCTTGTAGATCACGCCGTCCTCGTCCACCGCGTAGTGCCCGAAGACCCAGGGGTGGCTGAAGCCCCAGTCGAAGGATCCGAACTGGGTCCAGGTCGGGGGGATCCCGAAGGGCTCCAGGAAGTGGACGTCCTCGTCCAGCTCGTCCAGGCCCATGCCGAATCCGGCGTCCCAGTCCCCGTAGAGGAGCTGGCGTCGGAGCATATCGGGGAGGCTGAAGAGCTTCGCCATGTAGACCGCGTCGTTGGCGTAGACCGGGTTGTCCGTCACGCGAGCTGGGATGAAGCGCCTGGACATCGTCGCCCTGAGGATCTGGCCGTCGAGGCCCGGCATCTCGTAGTCGTAACGGTAGATGTTCTCCCCACGTTTTCCACACTTGTTGATAAACCGCCGCTTGATCCACGGGTGGCCAGGCTTCCCTGGGTTGGCCGTGCCGCGCATCATCAGGATCACGTCGGGGTTCGGGCAGCGGTTCTCGGCCATGAGCATGACCCACACCCTCTCGTCCGCGACGTCGCCCACCTCATCGAATCCGATGTAGGCCCACTCCTGGCCGTGGTAACGCTGGACCTCGTCCTTGGTCGAGCAGTAGCCGAACTGGAGGACGCCGCCTCCGGGGAAGGTCCAACGCTTGAGCCCGCCGTTCCAGTGGGGTGCGTTGGCCATCGACGGGAAGGCGAGCTGGCTGCGGTCGATCAGCTCCTGGACCTCGGGGAAGGTCTGCCGGAGGATGAGCGCCTTGTAGCGCGGGAGGGCCATCTGGGAGAGGGCCGCGAAGAGGATGGCGTCACTCTTCGCGCACCCCTTCGCGCCACCGTAGAGGACCTCTGTTTCGGTGCTGGCGCAGAACTGCCGTTGGGGCTCGCTGTTCGGAGCCCAGACTACACCCGGCTCATTCACCGATGGCTGATCGCCTGGTTCGCCCAGAACATCGCCTCGGCGCAGTGCATGACCGCGTGATCCTTCTGGTCGCCCTCGGGGACGTGGTCCTCAATCGCCATGGCCAGGAGCCGGGCTCGCTCGCGGATCGTCTCTAGGGAGGCCCGCTGCCGGGTGCCGTTCTTGACCACGACCGGGCTGAAGAACTTCTCTATCGCCTGGATCCGCAGCCGCCTCGAAGCGGCCTGGTGGGGGGGTGCCTCTTCCTCCTGATCGGACATCGTCTCTTCGATTGCTGTGTCTCTCATGGGTTCCTCAGTTGGCTACGACTAGAACGATGACGACCGCCACGACGGCGGCTCGCCCCTGTCTCCAGATCTGTGTGAGTGCTCCGGGGGATGCGGCCCGCTCCCAGGCGGCCGACTCCTGCATGGAGAGGGTCAGGGCCGTGTTGAGCCTGGTGATCTCGGTGGAGGCGGCCGTGCGCTCGCTGATGAGCTGCATCCCGAGGGTGCGCTCCCGCTGCTGGCCCGCGAAGATCTCAGCCGCACTCGTGGCCCGGAAGACGTCGTTGGCCGTCCGCTCCTCCTCCAGCTCCGTGGTGACCCGCTCCAGGGCAGCCTGGACGATGGGGAGGTCCGCTGCCGCGTTCCTGGCCGCCGCGAGGGCCTCGTCCGTCCCGGTCACGGCCTCCTCGACCGCCCCCTCCGCTTCCGTGATGATGGAGTCGGTGACCTCTTCGTTCCGATCCTGGAGGGCGATCAGGCTGTCACTCGTGGCCTTGACCAGCTCGTGGGCATCGGTGGCCACCTCGACGCTGTCGAGTGCGACTTCGAGCTGGTCAGCCAAGAGCCTGGCCTCCGCGCTGGCTGTAAAGTAACTGCGGCCTACGACAGCCAGGATGGCGAGGACCACGAGCTGGAAAGCCCACTGCGGGCCAGACGACGGAAGCACCTAGTCCTTGCCGCCCCGGCCCAGGAGACCTTTGGCGATGTCACCGGCCTCCTTGACGTTGATGAAGCCGAAGCCGATCAGGGCCATCACGAACCCCAGGATCGTCATCCAGATGTACCCGGTCACGAGGCCGGTGTAGGCGGCGATCACCGTGCCGACCGCACCCAGGACGATGCCCCCCTTGGTCTGGTTCCGGGCTCGCTTGGCCCGCTCCTCCCGCTTGGCGATCTCCTGCTGGACCTGTTCCTCGGTCAGCTCGTGAGGGCCGTTGTTGCGACTGTCTGTCGGCGGCATGGAGGGTGTCATGGACTTCCTCGGTGGCGGTCGTCGTGTACGCGGAGGGGTGGAGCACGACCCCCGAGCCGTCTCCGCAGCTCCAGGGGGGCCTGCTTCCGGTGGAGCCCGTGGGCCCTGCGGTGTCTACGCCCTCGAAGGTCCAGGGGGGTCGGCCGGGTCCTGCTCACTTTCTCTTCTTCGTCTTGGGCTTCGGCCGCTTACGCTCCGGCGGTGTGTGCTTCGGCATGGCTAACCTCCTGTGCGAGAATCGGGCCGTGACGGCAACGACAAAACCGATACGGATCAGGGGGCCCGTACCACGAGGGGGGCACCCCCTTCAAGCGCAGCTCCTGGGAGCCACGGCCCTCAAAGAAACGGACGCCAGGAAGGTTTGCAAGACACGGCTCTCTCAAACCGTGGAGGAGCCGGTCGAAAGGTTAAGCCCCGGTCACCTCGGATGGATACGCGCCCGCACCACCCACCTTCCTGACGCCACTATCGCTGAAGATCTCGTAGGTCGGGCTCGTCTCCTTCAGACCCGCCTCCACGATCTCTCTATGCTCGTCCAGAACCCTTCTCATCTGCTGGTTCAGTTGCCGCTGCATCTCGGTCTTCCCGCCGCCACGGCCGCCCATCCAGTAGACCTTCTCCATCGCCGCCGGGGTGATCTCCATCGTGCCGATGAACCGCTTGTACTTGAGGACCCCGAGACGCTGGTATCGCGCCCAGGTGACCTCCGGTTTCCACAGCCCGGCCGCGACGACGGCCGCGACGGGCGCGGCCAGAATGGTCCTCAGGAATCCCCTTCGAGTCTTCACGTCTTTCGCTCCCAGCTTGCACCCAGGTCGTTCACATCCTAGATCAACGATACGCGAGTTCATCCTGGGACGCCAGGGAAACATCACACCGAAAGGAGGCCCCCCGTGGCCAGTAGTGACACCATGGACACCCAGGTCGGCACTTGGCATAGCGAGAACGTACTCAAGCGCCTGGACCGCTCCCGCAGGTTCCTGTACGGCCAGGGCATCATCACCGAGACCGTCAACGAGGCGGTTCGGAAGAGCCTGGAGGAGGCCCGAGACCTGGAGCTGGCGGCCGAGCATGACCACATGGCCGACATCCCCGCGCACCTGGTCGAGGAGGACGAGCCGGAGCCCGGCGATGAGTGAGATCACAACCCGGCTCCAGATGCACCTGAACGGCGGCAGCAACTACAGCCTGCGGGTGGAGGACATCCTGGTGGACGGAGTCCAGGTCCCCGGCATGAGCATGGGCACAACCACGGACGGCAGCCCCGAGTTCCTCTGCACCGGCAAGGAGCTGGTCTACCGTGGCCCTGGCAAGTGGGCAGAGGGTGACGAGGAGCGGCTCGACCTGATGGACCCGGAGGTCGATCCCGAGGACATCGACGCCTGGATCTTAGCCCGAGTCCCGGAGGTGGCCGATGCCTGACTCCGGCATCCTGATCCGCGACTGGGACAAGCTCCAGCACTTCAAAGACCGCGACCCGATCTGGATCAAGCTCTACCGGGCGCTGCGCCACGACCGCCGCTGGAGGCAGCTCTCCGGCGAGGGCTGCAAGCTCTACATCGACCTGACGCTGCTGGCCGCCGAGGAAGAGCCGTTCGGCGCGATCCAGCTCCACCCGGCCGACCTGGCCTGGGAAGTGCGCCTGGATCCAGAGAACCTGCGGATCGCGCTCCTGGAGGTCGCCGCTGCAGGCCTAATCACCGTGGTCGGGTATCAGGCTGATGTCAAGCTGTTATCAGCCGGGGATCAAGGTGGTGACGCGCCGTTAGCCCTCACGCGCTCGCGAGAGGCAGAGGGAGAGAGAGAGGTAGAGGTAGAGAAAGAAACTACCTCGGTCACTCGAACTGGCTGGTCTGAAGACGTCGTCCACGTTGACCTCGAAGAGCTGGCCCTCTTCTGTGATGACTTCCAGATCCCCTACGGCGAGATGAACACGAGCCTGAAGAGTCTCTACGCCACGAAGCTCCTGCCTGTGTAATGAGCCGCACGATCCGGCGTAAGTGCGTCCGAGACTACCAGCACTACTACGTCCGCGAGGATGTTACCTGGGATGACCCAGACCCCGACGACGAGTCCCAGATGAGAGAGATCGCCCTGGTCTGCTTCCGCTGTGGACACTGCCTCTGGATCGACTCCATCGTCCGACCCTGGATGGGCCTGCCTAGCGACGACGACTGGGGAACGTGAACCGCCACACCGTCCAGACCCACCAGGCCCGGAGAACGAGGATGTCGAGGTCCGTAATCTCAGGGAAAAAAATTTTGGGGGTCTGACCTGTCGGAGGGGATACTATGATCATGTAGAGCTGCGCGGCCATGCGAACAGAGGTGCCGCACCCGGCGGGGCGGGCGCAGAGTAGGCTGGCCACCCCCCTGCCACGTACCGCCCACCCCACGCAAGTCCTTATGTATCAACGTGTTAGCCCATGCGTGAGCAGCCAGGTTAACATAATGTCTATTATACGAAGTCGCCTCGCTAACGTGCAGGGGGACATACACTTACAGCGTCACCCCTCGCCGCTGGTCAGCAGCCTGGGCCCACCTTCGGGCCCATTCTCAACTAGCCCCCCGTCTATACCTGCCTCACGCGGGGGCCTGGGCGGCCCTGCCACCTCGACCGCTTCGAGGGCAGGCAGGTGGACGATCCCCAGCACCATGGCCCCCTCCTCGGCATGGATGTGGACCGCTGCCTGGTCAGCAGCTCCCAGGCCGAAGCGGCCAAGCGCATCTAAAGCACGGATCCGGTCGGCGCTCTTCTCTTCGGGGTCGGCCGCGATGCTCGACAGCGTCTCCAGGCCGTCGTACAGCCGGGCCCGACACGCGGCCCGTATGACGTTCGGAGCGGGCCCTCCGATGTTCTCGTTTTCAGGCATCCTACCCTCCGGTGGAATGGCCTGGACTCTGGCGGTTGCTGGCGCGGTCCGCAAGTGGCAACCCCAGTGTCTACCCCGTTTCTCTTGCGACTTTGAACAAGCCTATTGACCCGCCGCAGTGTCGTCGCAATAGTGGAGGTGTCAGGGGAGACGCTCCCCGGCAGAAGACCTCTCTCAGAAAGGACGGCAAGATGACTCGCTTCGCTTCCCCGGTCACCAGCTTCGGAGCCGCCGGTCGGCACCTCGGCTCTCGTGACTCACGGCCCATCGGGCACAACACCTCAGTCGAGCGACTGAGCGAGACCCGCATCGCGATCCGCTTCCACTCGACCAACGTGATCACCTTCCACATGGACGGCCGGATCACCTTCGACACCGGGGGCTGGTGGAGCGTCACCACCAAGGTGCGCCTCAACAGCCTGAGCCCCTGCCAGATCTGGAGCGAGGGCGACGGTGACTGGGCGATCCAAGGCCCCACGGGCGACGGGGCCAGGTTCGAGGACGGGATCACCATGGGCGCTGACGGGACCTTCCAGAACTGGAAGGAAGCGCGGGCGCTCCTGCGGGCCTCGCGGGCTCGCCGGTTCGCCATCAAGGACGCTGAACTGGCCGCGATGACCGGCGACTCAGCGTGACCACCACCACCACCTGGACGGGTGCTCCGGCGGGGTTCGACTCCCCGCCCCAGGCCTTGCCTCACCTCTCTCTCGAAAGGACGACCATGAACAACCCGACCCTCCTCGTGAAGCTCCCGGCCCGCCCGGTCTTCGGAGCCCCTGACCCGCTCTTCGGAGCCCGCCTCTCGAAGTACAACCGCCGCCGGGAGCTGGCCCGCAAGCGAGCCCTCTTCGCTGACACCAAGGCCAACCGGAAGGCCTACGGAGTCCCCAGCGCCAACTTCCGGTTCACCCCGCTGGCCTCGACCGCCACCGACCTCCCGCCCTGGCTGGCCGCCTGGCCCGCCGCGATCACCGACTCGGTGTCCAAATGAGGCGGCTCGCCCTCGTCGCCCTGGTGGCCCTCGCGGGCTGCCAGGTGGACATCCGGCTCGACGTCTCGCTGGCCCCACGGGCCACCGCCGAGGCCTGCGCCTGGACCACGGTCAACCACTCCGGGATCACCGAGTGCCACGTCGCCGGGCCCTACCTCAGGGCAGCGGACGTGATGACCGCCGACACCAGCTCCCACCTGGAGCTGTAGACCGATGACCTGGAGCGGAACGCTGGCCGGTTCGAGCCCGGCCCCAGGCTTCACCACCAAGGAGACGCACATGAGAGACCTGAACGTGCCCACCGAGATCACCGCCGCGATGGACGGCGGGGCCGCCCTGGCGGTGTCGATCTCCGGCGGCAAGGACTCCCAGGCCATGGCTCTGGCGCTCGTCGCCTGGGCCAAGCGGGAAGGCTACTGGGGCGTCAACGAGATCTTCGCGGTCCACGCTGACCTGGGCCAGATGGAGTGGCAAGGCGAGTACGCCACCGAGCCCGTGGTGGTCGCCCAGGCGGCCGACCTGGGGCTGGAGCTGCACGTCGTCACGAGGACTGACGGCCGCGACCTCCTGGACCGGATCAAGGACCGCCGGGCCACCATGACCGAGAAGGGCCAGGACGGCCCCTTCTGGCCCAGCTCCTCGACCCGCTACTGCACCAGCGACCTGAAGCGCGACCCGATCAACAAGCTGCTGCGGACCTGGACCCACGTCATCAGCGCGGAGGGGATCCGGGCCGCCGAGTCCACGGCCAGGGCCAAGAAGCCCTGCTGGGCTCCCCGCAAGCGGATCCTCTCGAAGACCCGCGAGGCCCACACCTGGCACCCGATCCTGGACTGGTCCGAGGACGATGTCTGGACCGCCATCGGGGGCCGCGACGGCCACCTGGTCCACCCGGCCTACGGCCTGGGGAACGAACGCCTCTCCTGCGCCATGTGCGTCTTCGGCTGCGACGGCGACCTGGTCAACGGAGCCCGGAACAACCCAGCCCTCTTCGAGGAGCTGCTCGACCTGGAGCGCGACAGCGGCTGGCGGTTCACCGTCAAGCGGAGCCTCGAAGAGGTGAAGCTCTGCCTCGACGGCGAAGCGCCCCTGGTCAACGGCCGGATCCAACTGCCGGTCCTCAACTCACAAGGAGCCTGAACATGATCTACCTGCTGGGCGACATGACCAACGGCACGGCCAAGCTGGCCGACACCTACCCGAGGGGGATCGGGCGCTGCTACGTGGACTCGCGCCTGGACCCCTTCCCGGAGGAGCCCTGGATCCTCGACAACGGGGTGTTCCGGGCCTGGAACCGCAACGGCCGCGACCCGGCCACCGACTACGCCGCCGAGTACGCCTTCTTCGAGGCGAAGCTCGCGGAGGTGGCCGACCGGGCCGACGAGGGACGCGGTCCTCTCTTCGTAGTCGCGGCCGACAGGCCAGGCGACCCGGCGAGCCTGGACGTGACGCTGGCCTGGCTGGACGACTGGCAGGAGCTGCTCGACGGCCAGGCGATCCCGATCTACGCCGCCGTGCAGGACGGGATGACCCCTGACACGGTCGAGGCCTCCGGGCTCCTGGAGCGGGTCTCCGGGCTCTTCCTCGGGGGCTCCGACGAGTTCAAGCTCACCGCCGCTGCCTGGCGGGAGCTGACCACCGACCACGGCCTCGGCTTCCACTGGGGACGCTGCACTCAGAGCGTGATCGCGACAGCGGTCGCCCTGGGCTGCGACAGCGCCGACAGCTCCCACCCCTGCCGCCTGGCCGGGGCCAGGTGGGCCAGGTTCCTCGAAGTCTTCGACACCGAGATGGTGGCCTAGATGACGTCAGCATTGACCCGACACGACGTCGGGTGTAACGTGATAGCAGGACCCTCTCTCTCTCGAAAGGACGCCAACATGAGCATCGCAACCTTCTTCCCCCACGCAGACCACCCCGACCGCCAGCCCGCCGTGTGGCTGAACATCGGTGAGCCCTCCGACGAGGAGCCGATGACCTTCGACTCGACCGACGAGGCCTACGACTACGTGACCAGGAACGTCGAGACCAACCTCGCCAGCGTCCGCGCCCTCTTCGCTGAGAAGCGCGACCTGGACCGCCGGATCGCCGCCCTGGAGGCCGACACCGCACTCCTGCGGAAGGCCGCCCGCCAGATCCTTCCCCACCTCTAGGACGATGACCACCGGGACCGGCAGCCAGGCGGGTTCGAGGCCCGCCGCCCGGCCTTGCCTCAGTTCAACGGAGACCACCATGGACCCGACCTACAGCATCATCCGGTTCAGCATGGACGCGCCCCAGGAGGTGATCAAGGAGGGCCTGACGCTCGAAGAGGCCCAGGAGCACTGCAACCGGGACGACACGCACGGCCCAGGCTGGTTCGACGGCTACCGGGAGGAAGTGTGAACTCGACCACCTTCGGACTCCTCGGAGCTGGGGCCCCGTTCAGTGTGGCCTACGGGATGGGGGTGGACTCCACCGCCATGCTCGTGGGCCTGGCCGAGCGGGGGATCCGGCCCGACGCGATCCTCTTCGCTGACGTTGGCGGGGAGAAGCCGGAGACCTACGCCTACCAGGCCAAGATGGACGCCTGGCTGCGCTCTGTAGGCTTCCCGGAGATCACAGTGGTCCGCTACCCTGGGCCGAAGAGCGGAGCCTACGACACGCTCGAAGGGAACTGCATCTCGAACGGGACGCTGCCCTCGCTGGCCTTCGGCTTCAAGAGCTGCTCGCTCAAGTGGAAGGTCGAGCCCCAGAAGAAGTGGGAGCGGGCCTGGCAGCCTGCCCAGGACGCCTGGGCCAAGGGCCTGCCCATCATCAAGGCCATCGGCTTCGACGCCTCTCCGAAGGACTCGAAGCGGTGCAGCTACGCGGCCGACAAGGTCGATGACGATCCGAAGTACCACTACTGGTATCCGCTCCGCGACTGGGGCTGGACACGCGAGGAGTGCATGGCCCAGATCGAAGCGGCCGGGCTCCCGGTGCCGATGAAGAGCGCCTGCTTCTTCTGCCCTGCATCGCAGGTCGAGGAGATCGCCTGGCTGGCCGACAAACACCCGGAGCTGGCCGACCGGATCATCACCATGGAGAACAACGCCAGGCCCAGGCTGAAGAAGATCAAAGGGCTCTGGCGCAACGGGGTGAAGGGCACACGAGGTGGGATCCCGAAGCCGGGCCGGATGGCCGACTTCATCCACCGCTACCGGGGCACGGCCGAGAGGACCTGGCCGATCCAGCTCCCGGTGATTCAACCGACCAAGGAGGCAGCATGACCAGAGCCGTTGACCTCTTCGCTGGCTGGGGTGGGTTCACCCTGGGAGCGGAGCAGGCCGGAGTCGATGTCGTCTGGGCCGCGAACCACTGGCCCATGGCGGTGGAGGCCCACGCGCTGAACCACCCCGACACGATCCACGCCTGCCAGGATCTGACCCAGGCCGACTGGACCAAGCTCCCCGACTACGAGCTGCTGCTCGCGAGCCCGGCCTGCCCTGGCCACTCGACGGCGAGCCAGCCGAGACGCCGGGCCTACCACGACGAGTCACGGGCCACCGCCTGGGCGGTCGTGGACTGCGCCGAGGTGACCTACCCGGAGACCCTGATCGTGGAGAACGTGCCCGCCTTCCAACGCTGGCAGCTCTACCCGATCTGGAAGAGCGCACTGCGCCAGCTAGGCTACGAACTCGAAGAGCACGTCCTCCGGGCCAGCCACTACGGGGTGCCGCAGCGACGGGATCGGCTCTTCATCCTGGGCTCGCGGGTGGGGGCTCACATCACCCCCCGGAAGCCCTCGCAGGAGCCCGCCTTCGGGCCCTGCATCGACTGGGACGCCGGGGACTGGCGTCCACGCACCGACGCGGGCAAGGGCGCTCAGAAGCGAATGGCTGACGGCCACGCCCGGCACGGGGATCGGTTCCTCAGTCAGCACACGACGGGCCACCGAGGCATCAGCCTGGACGAGCCCATCAGGACCATCACGGCCCAGGACCACTGGCTCGCGGTGGACGGCGATCTCTACCGCCCGCTCACGATCCGAGAGACGGCTCGCGGGATGGGCTTCCCCGAGACCTACGCCTGGCCCGAGGCGGCCACGCGGACGGACTCCATCATCGGCCTGGGCAACGCAGTCTGCCCGCCCCTGGTCGCGGACCTAATCAAGGAGGCAGCATGAACAAGACGAGAGCGGTGCTCACCTGGAGGCACCTCGACCCCCACCCCCACCAGGGCCGCCAGCTCCACACCTGGATGGGCGAGTTCCCAACGGTGACCGAGACGGTCTGGGACCAGGAGCTGGACGACCAGTTCCAGCCCAGCAACTTCGTCTGCCGGATCGAATCCTTCCAGCCGACCGCCAGCCCGGAGACCGGCGAGGGGTTCTGGTTCCGGCTGGTCAAGCAAGGCCGCAGCGCGAGCGGTCGCAGGTACTCGACACACAAGACGCTGGCCCTCGCCCAGTGGTACGCCGACCGATGGGCCAGGGGTCGCTTCTACTACCGCCACCAGGAGGCCTGATGGCCCACGACGTCATGGCGATCCTGTGCAGGCCCCAGCATCCCGACGAGGTGGAGGAGTGCAACACGGTGCAACACGCTGCAACGCCACCATTGACGCGACGGGATGACGGGTGTATTAGTTCAGTAGGACGTTTTCTCTCTCTCTCGAAAGGAGGCCCAGGTGGCCGCTCGCTTCTCCCTGATCTACGACGCCCTCGGCCAGCGGGTGACCGCCTGCTGCATGGCGTACTCCAGCTACATGGAGTTCGACGGCCCAGGCAGCATTGAGATTCTCTGCTGCAAGGCCTGCCACCACCCAGTTCCGATAGGCCAGGGTGACGGCACAGAATTTCGACCAGGCGTCACGGCCGACGCCTACTACGAGGAGCACTTCCGCCGCGAGCAGTGGCGGGAGGCGATCTCTCACTCTCTCAAGGAGTCAGCATGAAAGGCATGATGCTTCACTGTGGAGCGGCACTCGCGACACGCGAGGAAGTCTTCGCCGCCGCCACACCCGACGAGACCGAGACCCACTTCCCGGTCCCCCACGGCGCTCTGATCGAAGTGATCGAACGCCACGTCCAGGCCTCTGGCTTCCACATCGCCAGCGAGGAGTACGGGCTCTGGAAGGACAGCAACCGGATGTTCGGAGTCTGGGGCCTGCAGAACGGCTCCCAGGTCGAGCACGAGGACTTCCAGCTAGTGATGGGGGTCCGCAACTCTCACGACAAAGCGTTCAGCGCCGGGATGGCGGTGGGCAGCCGAGTCTTCGTCTGCGACAACTTGGCCTTCAGCGCCGAGATCGTGATCGCACGGAAGCACACCCGCTTCATCATGCGGGACCTCGACAAGATGGTGGCCGAGGCCAGCGGCAAGATCGCCGCAGCCCGAGTCAGCCAGGCGCAGCGGATCGCAGCCTACAAGGCGACCGACCTCGAAGACGCCCAGGCCCACGACCTGATCATCAGGAGCGTTGACTCCCAGGTCATGGCCAACAGCTACATCGCGAAGGTCCTCCACCAGTGGAGAGACAGCGAGCACGAGGAGTTCGCACCGCGCACCGCCTGGAGCCTCTTCAACGCCTACACCGAGGTCTTCAAGCAGACCAACCCGCTGGACCTCACGCAGCGGAGCGTCCGACTCCACGGCCTGCTCGACATGGCCACGGACGCCTTCGGGGTGGACGCCGCGACTCCTGAGTTCGGAGACGTGACCTTCGGACAGGGACTGCGAGCCCTGGCCGGGATCGAAGAGCTGGAGGCGGTCGAGGTCGAGGCCGCGCCGGAGCCGGAGCCCCAGGCCCGGCTGCTCAACCCGAGGGTCGGGTTCAACTTCTAACACGGTACGCCTGGCCGGGGTTCGACTCCCCGGCTGGGCCATGCAGGACCCCTCGAAAGGAGACCAAGATGAGCAAGGCCCAACGCAAGGCCGCCGGAGACCTGATCGGCGCAGCGCAGCAGATGCTCCAGGCCGTCGTGGATCCCAGCGGGACGGGCACCAGGCCCCCGCTGGGGTGGGACGTGACCAAGCTACGGCAGGCCACGGCGATGGCAGCGAGCGTGTTCCCCGAACCGGAGGAGGCCTGAGACGGCCCTCTACGACATGACTCGGGCCCAGCTCGAAGCGGCCCTGGAGGACATCACCTCGGACGGCCCGTTCGGATCGGCCCTGGCCGAGGAGATCCAGCAGGCCCTGAGGTACGTCTGCTCGAAGTGTGGCAAGCCTGGAGCGGAGCAGGTGACCGACCGCTACGGGATCTACTTCGGGACGCTCTGCGAGCCCTGTGAGAAGGCCAGCGGGATCCGGGCCTGGGAGTTCGACGCCACCTACGCGGGCGAGAGCCTGGAGGAGGACTACTAGCATGGACAACATCGGAACCCCCTCGAAGGACCACCTGCTCCGCACTGGGCAGGTGGTGAAGGTCCACGACGGGCTGGAGTGTGGTGGCATCACCGAGACCACCATCACCTCGGTCGAGGTCTGGCAGTGTGGCCGACCGACCAACCAGTGGCGGCTCTACCGCGATCAGCATGGCGTGGACCGGGTGATCCCGGAGCCGAACCCCACCATCAAGGAGTGGCCCCAGGATGACTGACATACAGCGAGCCGGATACATCACCGGGATCGTGCGCCTGGAGAAGACGCGCCACCCGGATCTCGACCCGGTCACCTTCGCCACCATCGACGGCGACCGATACCACCAGGTGGAGAACGACGCAGCCCTGGGTGACGCGCTGGAGCTGTGGGAGGAGGACTCGAAGTGGAAGCCGATGGCCGCAGCTCTGCGCTGGGTGCTCCAGCAAGCGGCCGGGTACATGACCGGCGACATGGAGGGCGTGACCCGAGAGGGCGCAGCTCTCCCAGCGAGGGAGGTCAAATGAGCGACTTCAAATACACACCGGATCCCGGCCTGACGATCCGAACCTCACGGGCCTTCCTGAAGGATCCGGCCCGCCCAGGCATCACGCCCTACGGCGCTGGAGGTGACGTCGAGATCATAGCCGGGGCCTTCGCGGGTCAGAAGGGCCACATCCACGAGGTCGATGGCATGACCGCCGTCGTCCGCACGGGCGACAGGGACGAGTGGGCGAGACGGGACGCCATCATCCGGGTGGGCGAGGAGTCGCGAGCGAAGGAGGCCGCGTTCCACGAGGAGCACGGGATGAGCAGCGCCGAATACTTCCACGAGTCGGGGCACTCGGACGCGGAGCACGAGCGCGACCGGGAGGCCGAGGAAGAGGAGGCCGAGGACGATGAGTAAGGCCCCCTGGTACTGGGCCGACTCACACTACGACCACTGGGCCGTGGGCCTGGTGGCCTGCACGGCCGAGGACGGGCGCATCCACTACGCCCTGCCCGGTGAGCCGGTGACCACGGCCTGCAACCGACAGAAGGACGTGGAGCTGATCGACGGCCCCAGGATCGTGGAGTGCCTCATCTGCGCTGCCAGGGCTAGGGAGAACCGGGACGTGATCGACCAGCGCCACGTCCAGAAGGTCATCAAGGGCCACGACCGGACGAACTTCATCCGGCGCGAGCAACAGAGGAAAATCAATGCGGGATCCTGACGCCGTCATCTGGCCGATCACCAACACCCTGGTCCACACCAGGGGCTCGAAGACGGAGGTGAGGACCTACCGCCTCGGGGGAGAGTCCTGCGTCCTGGTGCTGCGCTTCGGCGGGGCCTCGGACGTCAGCATCCACGTCCTCCACAGGGACGAGATCGACAGCATCCACCGGCAGCTAGGGTTCGCGCTCGACGCGCTGGAGGATCCGCGATGAAGTACGGACTGAAGAAGCCGTGCGGGACGTGCCCGTTCGTGATCGCCCACAAGTTCCCGCTCCGGCCTGATCGGATCGAAGAGATCCGGGACTGCCGGGCCGAGTTCTCCTGCCACAACACGGTGGACTACGACGGCGAGGACGAGGTCTACGACGAGGAGGGGGTGGGCAACCCCTACCGCAGCACCGAGGGCGAGCACCACTGCCTGGGCCACCTGATCGTCTGCTGGGCAGACTGGGGTGGGTTCGACCAGATCCAGGCGATGTCGGCTCGCGCTGGGATGTTCAAGCCGGAGGAGCTGCCGACACCAGAAGCGGCCGGGGTCTTCGAGACCTGGGCCGACATGATCGACGCTAACGAGGAGAGCTAGAATGGCTAACACGAAAGACGGTGCCAGATTCATTCACGAGGAGAGCGGGATGCGCGAGTTCGTCAGGAAGGGGCTCGTGGACCAGCAGGGCCTGGATGCCGACCTGGTGGAGACGGCGATGGACCGCTGGAACGACGACGCGGATCCGGTGGGCCCCTTCGAGCACGGGGTCTTCGCCGTGATCACGAGCATCTTCGAGAAGATGGAGGAGCAGCAGGCCAATGACGACGACTGAGAGAACACGTCCGCACAAGGACATGACCGCCGAGGACCTGGCCGCCTGGAGGACGCAGCAGGCCGGGGACTACGCCTACGCGAGGAACCAGCGCCGACCCGGATGGACGCAGCGCCGGGCCTCGCACTGGTACGGTGTGAGCGAGCGCCAGTGGCAGCGATATGAGAACGGCGACAGCCCGATCCCGCTGTCCTTGGTGAAGAGGATGGTCGCCTACGAGACGAGCTTCGATCAGACCGTGGACCGGCTCTTCGACACCACTCCATCGCAGCTCGAAGAGAACGATGGGATCTTCCCCGAGATGAAGGGCCAGGACTGACGCGACATCCTGGCCCCGTAGTTGCCGGAAAAAGTTTTCGGACATATTGTGGGGAATCGAAAGGGAGCGAAAGGGATGAAGTACAGGATCCACCTGGGCCGCCACGTCGGCCGAGGCAAGACGATCATCGACGCTATCGGTGACCTCATGCGTGAGGTCCAGAAGCACGGCAGCCAGGACGAGACCGAGTCGATGGCCCGCTCCATGATGGGTGTCATCGAACTGGGCACCCGCCTGGACGAGGCCTGGGACGTGAGCACCGGGCTACCCGAGGAGAGGAACTGATGAACAAGCCACTCACGAGGACCTTCACAGAGCGGCAGATCCTGGAGGTCCTGAGGGCCCCCGAACCACAGACGATCCGAGACTTCGCGGCCGTGGGCCTGGTCCGCAGCTCGACCCTGAAGCAGGCCCTGATGACCCTGGAGCAGGACGGGCTGATCACCTCCCGCCTGCCCATGGCGACGAGCCCGCTCCGCACCTACGAGCTGGCCATCAGATGACAACCGAGAGTGCCCAGGGGGGCCAACGTGCCGGGGTTCTTGCGATTCACCGGACGTTGGAACTTGGGAGGCGCGGACACCCAAAGCGATCCGCTCCGGGTTCAAGTCCCGGCCTCTCTATAGGAGCAGAACGATGAGATGGATCACGACCAGCGAGGCCGCCGAGTGTACCGGCTTCACCCGTCAGTGGGTGGAGAAGCGGATCGCGGACGGCACCTTCAAGGCCGAGAAGAAAGGCACCCGAGTCCACGTCGATGGGAACTCGGTGCAGGACTGGATGGTGGCCGAGATGGACCGGATCCAGGACCGCTGGAAATTCTACTATCACCACCTTCCCAACGGATACCATGGCAAACCGAAAACAGACTAAGAAGCGCACCCCCGAGGAGATCCGAGCCGAGTTCCTGGCCCGACGACGCAGTGGCCTGGGGGGCTCCGACGTGGGCGCGATCATGGGGGTCGATCAGTACAAGGACGGGCTCGACATCTACCTCGACAAGGTGGACCCAGGCCCTGACTTCGACAACCCGGCGATGGAGCGCGGCCGATACCTGGAGCCCGTCGTCTCGAAGCTCTACGAGGTGACGTCTGGCCGCCGCCTGCAGGTGGGCAAGTTCCGACGCGACCAGAAGAACAAGTTCCTGATCGGGAGCCCCGACCGCATCATTAAGCCGACCGGCCGGAAGCCCTACGCGGCCGACGTCAGCAGCCCTGGGGTGCTGGAGATCAAGACGGCCAACCGCTTCGTCCTGAAGAAGATGAAGGAGCAGGGGCTGCCGAAGAACTACATCCTCCAGCTCCAGCATTACATGGGACTGAGTGGCACCACCTGGGGGGCCTTCGCGGTCCTCTGCCCTGACCCCTGGGAGTTCCTCACGTTCACCGTCGAGTTCGACCGGGAGCTGTACGACCGGGTGCGCGAGGTGCTCGAAGCCTTCTGGCGGGACCACGTCGAGGCCGAGGTGCCGCCGATCCCCAAGCCCATCGACTACGGGGACTCGAAGGAGGTCACGGCCGACACGGCCGTCACGATCTTCGACCCCGGCAGTAACGGCCTGGTCCAGTGGGAGAAGAGCGTGGACCTCTTCCGGGAGGCCAACGCGATGCTGGCTCTGGGCAAGGAGGCGAAGGAGTTCGCGAGGACCCAGATGATAGAGCAGATGGAGCTGGGCCACGGGATCTACGAGGGAGGTGGGGCCAGGGTCCACTACCAGGCCCAGGGTGGCCGGAAGACCTTCATGCAGCGGGAGCTGCGAGCGATGCAGCCGCTGGATCCCATCGCCATGGCCTCGCTCCTGGAGCAGGCCGGGCTGGACCTCGACACCATAGAGACACTGTTCGAGAACGCACGACTCAACCTGGACGACTTCCAGAAGATCGGGCAGCCGTTCGAGACCGTCAGAATGTACGACTCAAGGGAGGAGTAGAGATGGCTGAGAAGCAGACCAAGACCCTGGTCCAGGTGATCGACACCCAGGCCCACAAGATCCGGGAGATCCTACCCGAGGGACAGAACAGCGACAAGGACGCGGCCCGAGTGATCCGGCTCGCCCGGCTCGCCATCGTCCGCAACCCGAAGCTCATGGACTGCACCCCGATCAGCGTGGTCGAGTCGATCATGGTGGCCAGCCAGCTAGGGCTGGAGATCAACAGCCCCATCGGTGGCGCACACCTCGTGCCGTTCGGGAAGAAGTGCCAGATGATCCCCGACTACCGGGGCCTGATCCGGCTGGCCCTGAAGAACGGGGACTGCGGGAAACTCGTTGCTCGCGAGGTCTACGAGGGCGATATGTTCCACGTCATCCAGGGCACCACCGAGATGATCGAACACGTCCCGCTCCTCGGTGACGAGCCCCGAGGCGACGACAACATCAGCGGCTTCTACGCCGTGGCCACTCTGAGCAACGGGCTCACCGTCCACGAGTACGCTCCCCGAGGAGACGTGGACAAGATCCGGGCTCGCTCGAAGGCGGGCAGCTCCGGCCCCTGGAAGACGGACTACGCAGCCATGGGCAAGAAGACCATGATCAAGCGAGTCCTGAAGTGGCTGGACCTCTCCCCTGACCTCGCCATGGCCATTGAGTACGACAACCGGGGGGAGACAGGCTACTCCACCTCCACGAGCGACAGGGACACCGAGGAGACCGTTGAGGAGGACATGGCAGAGCAGGCCCGGCAGGCCCAGAAGGATCTGTCCGAGAACCTGGAGCAGGCCCGGCGTGAGGAGCTGATCGGGGAGGCGCAAGAGTGAAGAACGTCGTCCTCGGCTTCCTGCTCGCGCTAGTGGCCCTGGCCATCCTGGCCTGGGTGGTGGCCACCCTGTTCCAGCCCCGGATGTGACGGATCTGTCACGCCGCACCTTCGAGACGTGGCCAGCGTGGACGGAGGACAGAACCTTCACGCCGGGCGAGGCCTGGCTGGACCTGGTGCGCCTGGGTGACGTCGGTGGTGTGCTGCCCGTCATCTCCTACACGGAGCGGTGGGGCTGGCAGAACGCAGAGGTGGCCGACTTCTTCACGACCCTGGAGAGACGCGGCCACCTCCGACCCTACGACAAGACGACCTGGGCGCTCACCTACCAGGTCCAGGATCCAGGGCTCACGGAGGACTTCGAGCTGGTCTGGAAGATCTACCCGAAGCGGGTGGCCAAGCAGAAGGGATACCACGCCTACGCAGCCACGAGGAAGGGCCGGAACGGCGACCCGCCGGTCAAGGCCCGCCTCCTCTTCGAGGCCACCGAGCGGTACGCCTTCGCCCGCCAGGGCGAGGAGGCTGAGTTCACCCTGCACCCGGCCACGTTCTTCGGGCCCGATGAGCGGTGGAAGGAGAAGCACAAACCGAAGACCAACAGCAAAGCGAAGGGGCAGAAGGGATGGAGCAGACCGACGAGCAGGGACCTGACGAAGACGGCCCCCCAGGCTGGCACGGGAACGAGCCGTGGCCGGAAGAAGAGGACGCCGGATCAGGGAGTGAAGCCGAAGAACCCCCGGAAGAAGAAGCCGACCAAGGACCCACTGTCGGATCTGTAATCAGGGTCTCCACGCCCGGCCAGCTCTCGCCAGAGCAGGAGCTGTCGCTCACCAAGTACCGGGAGGAGCGCCACCTCGCAGAGCAGGACACGCCGCCCTACGTCGATGCCCTCGGGTACGAGCTACACGCCCTCAACCAGGCGAAGCTGGACTGGACGTCCGACATGGTGCTCACCACCCCCTACGCAGCCTGGAACAGCGTGTGCGGGGACGAGGGAGGGCTCACGGGCCTGGCCAGGGGCTGGCACGTCATGGTGGCCGGGAACACCGGCATGGGGAAGAGCCTGGTGGCAATCAACCTCGCAGCTCACGCGGTGAAGAAGGGCGAGAAGGTCGGCATCATCAGCCTGGAGATGAGCAAGCCCCAGTTGATGACCCGCTACCTGGCCATCCACACCGGCAAGGCGATCAGGAACCTGGAGTGGGGCCCACGCTACGACGAGCCCACCGCCCTCGAAGCGAACGAGATGGTAGAGGAGAACCACGAGGAGAACGGTGGGATCCTGATCACGAACGATCGGCGCGTCTCGAACCTCGAAGACATCCTGGCGTCCATGGCCTACCTCCACGAGTACCGTGGGGTGACCGCCTTCGTGACCGACTACCTCCAGCTCGCCTGGACCGGCAACGCTGAGAAGATGAGCGACCGGATCACCGAGGTCTCCCACGCCATCCAGGGCACGGCCGCCGACCTCGGGGTGGTGTCTGTCGGGGTGAGCCAGTTCAACCGGGCAACGTCGGGAGCTTCGGAGAAGCCCAAGGTCCAGGGCATGATGGGCGGCAGCGCCCTGGAGAACGACAGCGACCAGGTGATGCTGCTCGACCACACGAGCTACAAGGAGACGGGCCGGTCCCAGGCGATGATCAAGCTCCTGGTCGCGAAGAACCGGCACGGGAGCTGCGGGGAGATCCCGCTGATGTGGGACTACACGACGCTGCGAGCCACGCAGACCGACGCCCGCGAGTTCGAGCGGGACGATGACTGACCGACGCCTGAAGCACGGAGATCAGGTGCCGATGTTCAAGATCCCCCCGCCCCTGGAGAAGGAAGAGGAGCGCCTGATCATCGACCTATATGAACAGGTGGGGCTCATCGTCATCGTCACCAGCCAGCCCCAGAAGCCGGTGGGGATGACCAAGGGAATCGCGGACCTTCAGGTACTTGACCCGAAGCGAGAAGCCTTTTGGTGGCACGAAGTAAAGCGCCGTCAGGGGCCCGAGTACAAGAAGGTGAACAGCAAGCAGACGGCGGATCAACGGTGGTTCCAGTTGGCGGTCGAGAGCACAGGGCAACGCTACATACTAGGGCCTCTCTCAACGGCCCGCGACGAACTACTCGAAAGGGGGATAATCAGATGATGCCAATCCAGGAGGTACGGCTCCCGCCGCAGGTTGCGGACACGCTGGCCCACGGTACGAAGGCCTACAGGATGGGGGAGTGCGGGGTCTTCGTCTCGAAGGAGCCGGTGGACAAGATCTACGGGCTGCGCTGGCACCTGTCGATCAGTTGCCAACGCCGCTACCCGACTTGGGACGAGATCGGCAGGGCCCGAGACGCGCTGCTGCCCGACGACGTCTTCATGTGTGTGCCCTTCCCGCCGCGAGCCCACTGGCTGTCGATCCACCCGAACTGCTTCCACCTCTGGCAGTTCAGGGACGACAACCTGGAGGCTCAGATGAAGCTCGAAGGAGAGCAGGCAGCCGAGGACGGGAAGAACCAGCCGGAGCCGGAGTTCAAAGGATGACCGCCAACGGACAGGGGGACTTCTTCGATGGCCAGCCCCCCGAGGACGTGCCCCCCGAGGACGGGTTCACCTTCGAGCAGCTCCTGGCGCTGGAGCGAGTGCCGGTAGCGAAGTGCCCCTACTGCACCAGGACACTCAAGGTCTACAAGTGGAAGCTGGGATCCTTTGCCACCTTCCTGATCTGGCTCTACCGAGCCCGCACGAGCCCGGAGGAGTGGCTCCACATCAGGAACTGCCCGAAGGAGATGAGGATCGACGGTGTGGACGTGACGATCTGGAATGGTGGGGGCGACTACGCCAAGCTGGAGTGGTGGGAGCTGATCGAAAACAAGCCCCTGGATCCTAAGTCCGAGCAATCATCCAGCGGTCAATGGCGGATCACACCGAAGGGAGTGCGGTACGTCCGTAACGAGCTTGCTGTCCCCAAGTACGCCTTCTACAGGCCACCGCTGGAAGTCCTCGGGTGGCACGAGGACGTGATTATGATGGCCGAGTCCATACCAGCCTACTTCAACTATCGGGCCCTGATGAGAGGAGAGTGGTGATGTACGAGTCCCAGATCAGGATCCTTCACGAGCCGGAGCTGCGGCACGTCCTCGCCCACCTTCACCAGGCCATCGAAGCCGTGGCCCAGGGACGGCCGACGCTGGCCCAGGCCGAACTCGCCAGCATTGAGGGCCTTGTGTTCTACGAGGATGAGTCCCAGGCTGAAGCCCTACTCGCACGTCAGGAGGAGCAAGATGGAGACCAGAGCCAAATGCACGAAACGGAAGGGACCGAAGCGGAGACCCCCCAGAAAGGGGAAGTAGGCTGAAAACGAGGCTCTCAGTCGCCGTCTAACGGGCCTCGGAGGTCACCCAGGTGTACCAGTGACCCCCCTTTTGAGCACTCAGCTCTCGCTCTCGCTGTCGTCGTGATCCTTCCGGCGGCCGTGATCGTGGGGCTCCACGGTCACATCCACATCCACGTCGCCCTCGTTCACCTCGACGTTGGTGTCACCGTTCGGCCTGTCCGCGATCTTCTTCACCTGCCAGGCCATGAACGCCGCGATGAGGACGAGCGCACCCTGTCCGATCCGCACCACGGTGGAGCCCCCACAGGTGTTGCACTCCTGGGATGCGATCTCAAGACGGAGGGCTTCGAGGTTCCTGTTGAGGTTGGCGATCATGGCACTGTCGGACATGACCGTGATCTCGTTGGTGACCTCCAGCGGCGGAAGGTTGATCGTGTTCTCCACGTTGGGCACGACCACGGTCTGCGGGTCCTGGCCAGCCAGTGGCCCGACCCAGAGGACTCCCATGACAAGCAACAGGCTACTGCTCCTGGCGCTCCGTAAAGTCTGCGGGCTATACCTCTGAATCGGGCTCATTCCGTCCCTCCTATGTCTCGGGCGAGCTGGATCCCGGCGCGGGCCAGCTCCATGATCGGGTCCAGGATCCACTGTGCAGTCGAGGGACTGGCGATGCTAGTGGCGATCAGGATCACGACGAGGATCAGCACCAGCTTCTGCCATCCCTTCACGTTGCTCCAGAACGAAGCCATAATGGGTCACGTCCTTACCTCGAAGTGCGGGAGGTCGTGAAACGTCTGGTCCTCAAGATCGCCACGGTCGCTATCCCAGTCACCACCCCACCGGATGTCGATGCCCATCTCCTCGGCCGTGCCGGAGACGAAGCCGCCGAAGTAGTACCACCTCGCCACCTCCCTGACGTACCCCTCGACCAGGGCCATGACCTCGGCCTCCTGTTCGTCTGTGAGCTGCCCGGCCACGGTCTCTATACGGGACAGCAGCTTCGACGCCTGGGGCCAGGAGAGGGGGTCAGGGGCTGCGTCAACGGCCTCTGCGAGGTCACGCACACCCTCCCCGGTGATGTGCTTCGAGTTCATCGTCTTGCTGACGCCCTTGGCGACGTTCTTCTCCTGCTGCTCGACGGTGCGCTCGCCCTCCAGGATGGTGTTCGGGAAGCCCTCGCCCACCCTCTTCATCAGGCGCTGCAGATCCTCGTGCGCCGTGGCCAGCCGGGCCAGGCTCGTCGCCCCGTAGTTGTTGCCAGCCATCAGCGCCCCTGGTTGAGCTGTCGGATCAGGGCCGCCCGGTTCACGTCGTCAATCCTGGGGGTGCGCCTGGGTGGGATCCCGCTGTTGACCACGGCCGCCGCGTTGACCCGGCTCATGCCGCCATCGCGGAACTGCCGGATCACTTCCCGGCTCGTGAGGCCATGGCTGTTGATCGCCTTCAGTGCGATCTGGTGGGCGTCCTCGAAGACCCTGGCCCGAGACCGCTCCGACCTGTGGAAGGCCTCCGTCAGCTCCTCGTCCGTGACGGTGCCCGAGCGGTTGGACACGCGGTTGAGGATCCGGTTCGCATCGTTCAGCCTGCCGTCCAGCTCCGTGGTGCGGAAGCGCAGGGCCTGACGGACGTCGGTCTTCTGCAGCCGGTGCCCCGTGAGGACGGCCAGGAACTCCGTCTTCGTGTCGAACTCCTGGCCGAAGGCGTTGGTCTCCTTGTTGATCCCGGCCGCGATCCGCCTGGCACTGGCGAAGGTGCCGGGCTCTATGGCACCCCACAGGTGGTCGAGGATGGCGAAGGCCTGGTCCACCTTGTGGTCCTCCGGGTTGAAGACCTGGCCGCCGGAACGCTTCAGGTTGCTGTTGACCTCCGCGAGCTTCCCGAACAGGATCTCCTCTCCGATGAACGGAGCAGCGGCCTGGAGGGTCGCCTCCAGGAGAGCCTCCTCCCAGTCGCCCTCGCCCGAGAACAGCCGCCGGAGTGGGTCACGCAGGTAGCTGTACGGATCCGTGTACGAGAGGTCGATGATCGAATAGACCCCGTCCACTGGCGGGCTGGTGTAGATCAGCGAGCTGTTCTCCTGCCACGGTGCCAGGAAGGGACGCAGATCCTCGTCCTGCTGGCGGTCCACACCGTTCTTGAAGCGGGACGCAGCCGACGCCGCGTAGACGCCACCGGCCGCGACGGTGAGCCCGGCCAGCCTGGTGGCCCCGATCTTACGGATCTCCGGGTTGGGGGATCGGGCCTCCTTGATCGCCAGGCTGACGGTGTGCCAGCCGGTGCGGAACACCTCGGCCGGGAACGAGACGAACGAGCCCATCAGGATGTTCTTCCGCAGCGCCTGGACCCCGGAGGAGATCATGCCGTAGTTCGGGTAGGTGTTCCTCACGATCCACGCTGCGGTCTCCTCGACCTCGGCCTCGGTGGCGTTGGGCAGCGCCTTCCTGTACCGGGCGAACTCGTTCTCGAACGCGACGATCTTCCAGAGGTCGTCCTCTGCCCGGTAGATGGCGGTGGCTCCCTTGACGAACCCCCTCATTCCCTTGGAGAGCAGGCCCTCGTCGGGGCTGATGTTGTCCAGCCCCTGCCTGGAGGCGTCCCTCATCACGGCCGCCAGCTCTCCGGCGTGGGCGCTGCTGTCCACGACCCCGAGCATCTGGATCCGCTTGTAGTACGACTCCCACGGGCTCTCGCCCGGCAGCAGGCCATCGCGGAGCCGGAGCCTGCGCTCCTGCTGCGCCCTCTGCGCGGGGCTCTGGCCCCTGGCGCGGGCCTCGACTTCGATGCCGACCTTCCCAGCGAGGAACCGCTTGGTCAGCCGCCCTCCCCTGCTGATGCCGGTGCTGGCGTTCACGGCCTGGATCGCCCGTCCGAAGTGGTTCAGCCGCCAGTGCCCGTTGGCCGTCGCGAAGCCAGCGTTGCCGATGAGGTTCCTGACGTGGGTCATCACGGACATGACCGTCTTGTCGAGCTTCACGACCGCGTTCGCTTTGAGGTAGGCGCTGTAGAGCCAGCCCTTCGCGCCAGGCAGATCGAACTCACGCTTGAAGGCGTCCGCGATCTCCTGGGTCGTGTGGAGCCCAGCGAGCGGCTCCATCACCTTCGAGCCCTTGGCCGAGATGGGTACGGTGAAGGAGCCGTTGGCGTTGGTCGTCGCGTTGACGAAGAAGAGGCCGTTGGGGTTGTCGGGTGTCGCCTTCAGGCTGTTCCTGACCTCGGTGAGGAAGCCGTGGCTGGAGAGGTCGCGGGCCATCTGCGACACGCTCCTGGCGTAGCGCAGCCTGACGTCGGTGTGCTCGCCCATCAGCGCACGGATGGAGGGGTGGATGTCCTTCCGCTTGATCAGCATCGACAGGTCCATGGCCCCGAGGGTGCCGCCGGTCAGGAACTGGAGCGGGCTGTCCACCTGCTTGTTCAGGATCTTTTCCATGAGCCCCTGGATCTCGTCGTCGCTGAGATCTGGGCGCTCCTTTCGCAGCCAGCTCCTGGCCCTGTTGACGATGCGCTCTGGGACGTTTTCCAGGATCCAGGAGGGGGTGTCGAACACCTTGTAGGAGCGGCTGAGATAGACGCCCAGGTTGTCTGCGATCACGGCCGCCAGGTCCCCTTCGACCATGCCCGACTGGATCATCTGCTGGGAGTAGCCGTCCACCCTCTCGCGCATCTGCCTGACGATGGGCCGGAGCGGCTCCGGGATCCTGGACAGCGGGATCTGGCCACTCAGCGCAGCGTTGAGCCGACGCTTCTGGGAGGAGTTCATGTTGGGTGTGCCGTAGGCGTCCCGCAGGGCGTCATCGAACCGGCGCAGCGTGAACGTCATGTCCGTGATCTGAGCGCCGAACCACCCCTGGGACTTCAGCAGCAGCCGCCAGGCACGGTGGGGCAGATCGCCAGGAGCGGTGAAGTTTCTCTGGAGGAAGGCAGCCGCCCGCTTCCCGGCTGCAGTGAGGTCAACCCGCACAGCTCCGGCCTTCGCACCGAGCCGTCCCCCGGCCAGCTTGCCGAGGTCGAAGAAGCCTCCGCGCCCGTTCGCCTGGGTGCCCTCGGGAGGCTTCGGTGGTATGGGATCCGTGACTCGCCTGGGGATTACCTCGGGGGCACGGGATGGGCCTTCAGCGGGCGGGGTGTGCTTGACCTCCACCTCGGGGTTGTGGAGGTCCCCCTGGCGGGCCCGAGCTGGTGCTAGACTTTCTTGCCCAGCCGCCGCAGCGCCTCGTCCAGACCGACCTGCACCTGCTGCATTTCGATCTCGTCCCAGTCCACCCTCCCCAGTGCCGGATCGACGTTGCCTGGCGGCCCCTGCCTCTGGCTCGCCGGGGAAAAGGAGTCGGCCGTCTGGGATCTCTCCCCCGCTGTCGATGAGCCGGGGGTCCTGTCCTTTCGGAACGTCATTGGAGTACCTCTGATGAGAGCGGAAGAGGCCTGACTCGACCGCTTCCTGGTACATCGCAGTGGGAGCGTCTCCCACCTCATCTAAAATATACGCCTCTGGGATGTATTTGTCAGTCCTTTTGAACCTCATGTAGGCCCGCCGCGCTGCCTCGAAGGGCGGGATCTCGTTCAGCACGATGTGGACGTCGTAGCCAGCCGCCCTCAATTTCCGGGCTGCGTCTATGACGTGCGACCGATCCTTGCCGATCATCGGCATGACGATGTTGTCACCGCGCTCTACCGCGTCGGCCAGCATCCGGTTGTGGGCGAGGATGGACGACTCCCGATGGACCGTGCCCGCTGCCCGACCGCCGTCGTGCTCCCCGATGCCCTTCTTCCACTCGTCTGCGTCTATCGTCAGTGCGCGGATCTCCCTCGCGAGCGGGCCCGAGAGCGTGGACTTCCCGGAGGCTGAGTTGCCGGTGACCATGTAGATCTGCCGAGCCTGCCTCACCGGACCCGCGAACCAGGCACCGGCCTTCACCCGATCCGCTACCTCGAAGAAGCCCGCGTGTTCTTCGGACGTCAGCCTCGTGTCGAGCGGGTCGTGGGTCTCCGCGACCCGCTGCGGATCCCAGTCTGGCCCTCCAGGCTGCCTGGTGTCGCCCGTGGAGTGCAGGCTCGTGGTGTCGGTCGGATCGCCAGGCTGCGGACGTAGACGTGCTTCGATGATGTCTGGGTCGTTGTCGATGATCCGCTGAAGAGTCGGGAGATCCTCGGCCGCCCCGGCCGCGTCGTGCCTCGCCTGGTTCTCGGGGGACAGCACCCTGGGCCGTCTCGTGAGCCCTGTCTCTGGATCGACGTCGAGCCTGGGGCCGATGAAGCCTGGACCTGGCTGGTCTGCCGCCTCGGCCGCCGCCTCGGCCACCGCCCGCTCCTCCTGGTCCAGGCGAGCCCCCTCCCTGGTCAGGGCCTCCGCGAGCGTCTGATCGTGCAGGGGTGGGCCCCCCTCCCCTACCGTGGACCTCCGCACCCGGAACGCCTCGGGGCCCGTCCTGGTGCCTCCCTTGGCCGTTGTGGGATCCCTGAAGGCCGGGTCCAGGTCTCCAGCTTTCCTGATCCTGCCAGCGAGGGGTGTCGCGCCGATCAGTGCGCTGGCCACGATCCCGAAGACGAGGTTGTTGGCTCGCTCCTGGGAGTCCTCGGCCTGGAACGCGAGATCGAACGGGATCCCCTCGACAGCGGCCTGCAATATCCTGGTCCCACGAGACACTGGGACGTTCGGGTTGAACGACTGCAGGAACGTCCGCACCCTCGAACCCCTGGCCGCCAGGCCCGCCGTCCCGGAGACACCGATGCCGGTCAGCCTGATCACGGCTCCGGCCCCCGCGAGGAAGCCCACGCCGCCGCCGACCTTCTCAATCAGGGTCCGATCCAGGGCCCCGAACAGGTCGTTGACGGTCAGGGCCGTGGGCTCCAGGCCGAACACGCCCCTGACCGCGTTGGTGGCCTGGTCGATCATATCGGAGACGTGGCTCTCGAAGCGCCCGGCGGTCACCCCGTCGAGGAACCCACGGCTGGCAGAGATCCCGACCCTCAACGCCACCGGGATCTTCTCGAAGTCCTCCTGCAGCACCTGCCGTTGTTTCTCTATGTTGGCCGCCATTCGCTCCATGCGGGTGACGGGTGTCCTGGCTGCGTCCTCGGTGACGGGTGGCTCTGCGACGGGGACAGGCCTCGGGGGCTGTCCGACGTTGACGTCAGGCTGGGCGAAGACGACCGTCTCAGCTATCTCCTCCGGGGGGCGCTCACTGATCCCCATCTCTCGCAACGCCAATTCACTGCCAAAGTTCAGAGCCTCCCCGAGTGACATCCCCTCCTGGACGTGGGGGATCCTGGTGGGCTGCAGGCCCAGCTCCCTGTCGAACGCTTGGAGATCCGGGGTTACACCAGGCTGCCCCGGTATCGGATCCAGTGCCCCCCTCCGGTCGCGGTCGAAGAAACCCCGCAGCTCCCCGAAGAGGTTGCGCTCCGCGCTGGGACGACCCACGCCCGTTGGATCCACCGGCTGGACCTCGCCCATCGGACGCACCACGCGACCATCCACCACCTCCGGGCCGAGGTCCAGCCGCACGGCGTCCTCGCCACCCTCGACGCCCTGGAGCAGCGGTGGCACCTCCGGCTCTGGCTCCTCCACGGCCGGTGTCTCCCGTCGAGGCATCCCGATCCGACCCTCGTCCTGCCGGAACAGAGGCTGCTGGGCGAGACCCTCTGGGCCTGCCGCTCTCTCTCGGATCGCGGCACCAGCTCGCTGGAAGATGTTCGGGGGGTCTGCCTCCACCACCGGCTCCGGCCTGGCCCCTCGACGTTCAGCGAGGACCCGCGAACGGTCGAACGCCCTCTGCTGTCTTTCGGCCGCCGCGACTTCGGGGTCCAGGGTGACGAGGGTCTGCGCTTCCAGCCGGTCCTCTTCCCGCTGCCTACGCGATGCCCTCAGGGATTCGAGTGGATCGTCCGCTTGGGCTGCAGCGTCACGCGCTTCCCGCGCCAGGCGCAGCTCTTCGAGTGGATCGTCCTGGAGCTGGCGGTTGGTCTGGCCGGTGGCCATGCCTACCTCCCCGGCTCGTCACCCACCTGGGATCCGGGCTGTCCCGAGATCACTGGGGCCTCTCCAGCGGCACGGTGGATGGCAGCTCTGTCTCCTGCGCTCAGACCTGGGAAGACCCTGTCGAGTTCCGCGTTCCTGTCCGAGAAGTTCAGGTCTTCGATCAGGGCCGCCGCCGCCGGGATCTGTGCCGAGCTGATCTGAGAACGTGGCTCGTTCCCACCCAGGCCAGACGCCTCGGCAGGCCCAGCTCCTGGCCGTGCCGTCCGCGACACCGGCTGCAGGAACGTGCCAGCCATCTCCCGAGCCTCACGCCGTGCGTCCTGGAAGCGGGCCAGCCCGACCGAGAACGCCTCTGCTGGGCCCATGTAGCCGCCGTCGATCAGCGCCCTCTTCTTCGCCGTCAGCTTCTCCTCGCTGGACAGCTCGTCCGCTTCGATGTCGTCAATGCGATCCTGCATCCGGTCGAGGTCTTCCATGATGACGTCTTGCCGGGCCTGGGGGATCGGCCGCAGGAAGTCCTCGAACTGATCCGGGTTGTCCTCGAAGATGGCCGCCTGGGCTTCCGAGATCGGCTTGTCCACGTCCTCGGCCTGCTGCATGATCGCCGCGATGTTGGCCGTTCTCGTGCGCTCGCCTCCCGTGGTGGTGGGCGTCTCCCGCGTGGCCGCTGCTGCCGTGTCCCGACCCGACTGGGCAGAGATCGACTGGAGCCGCTGCCTGGCGTCCTCGGGGTTGCGGACCAGCACACGGATCTCCTCCTCGGCCACACCCGCCGCTCTGAGGGCCGCCGCTATCTCCGTGCGTTCCTGGGCCACCGCTTCTGACGCCTCCCGCCGTTCGGGCTCGCCCAGCTCGCGCTGGAGTTCTGCCTCCCGCCTGGCGTCATCCTCCGCAGCCCGCGCACCAGCCTCCTCGCTGAAGAAGATCTCCTGTCCCCCAGGCCCAGCTCCGATGGACCGGCCCCGTTCCACCTCGGTGAGTTCCGGCCCCACGGCACTGGCTATCGGCACCCGACCATCGGCACCCTCGGCCGTGACCGTCGCCGTGGTGCCGGGGACCTGTCCGACCTCGAAGGCCTGCTCGAAGGAGAGGGCTGGGTCAGCCGCAACCGCCAGGTTGGACTGCAGGATGGTCGCCTGTTTCTGCGCCTCACGATCCTCCTGGCGGGCGACGTGCTCCTGTTGGGCCCGTGAGGCGGCCTGGTCTGCACGACGGAGCTGACGCGCCCGCTCGAAGCTGCGGACGAACGTCGAGAGGACGTCGTTGTCTCTGTCCGGTAGGACGCTTGGCCGGAAGGTCACAGTTGGACACCTGGGGGTGGTGTTTGGGGGCCGGGGAACTGGCCGCCGAACCGCTGCCCCTCGAAGATGTCTCTTCCGAAGTCGATAGCCTCCCCAGCTCCCTTCGCCACCGCACCCCCTACAGCCTTCGCTCCTCTCCCGAACAGCCCGGCGACGTCCCCGCCGAGACCGATCAGACCGCCCGCAGCACCCGCGAGCTTGCTGAAGAAGCCGCCGCCGCTGGCGTTCTCCTCGGCCGTGGCCCGGTCGAAGGCACCGCCCAGGAGGTCGATCTGCTGCCCAAGGAGATCGCCGCCTGTGCGCTGCAGGCCTTGGATGTTGGCCAGGTTCTGGCGGGAGGCCTCCAGCGACTGCTGGGCGATGGCGGTCGAGACGCGCCGGTTGAAGTCCTGGAAGAGACGGCCAGCGTCCTCCTGGAAGAAGCCGGTGCGGAGACGGCCCGAGCCCACCGAGCCGCCGACGAGGTCCTCGAACTGGTTGCCCAGGTTCTCACTGGCGTCGGCCAGGAAGCCCTGCCCGAACTCGCTGACGGCCTGGCTGGGATCGAAGGCGAGGGAACGCTCTAGGCCTTCCCGCCGAGTCCTCTCACCCGAGACGTCCGTCTCCCGCGAGAGGCGGTTGAACCGCTGCTGCTGCAGCGCCTGCTGCTCGTCGCTGCTGAAGAATTTCTCGGCCATCTTAGGGTGCCTCCGCTACGAGCGATTCGCGCACGATCTCAAATTGTAGTTCCACCTGCTCGAAAATCAAATCACCGGCCGCGAGCGGAGCCAGGGCTTCGGCCTGGAGCTGGAACCAAGCTCCTCGCAGCGCGTTCCTGAATCGGGCTGGGCCGGTCAGCGGGAACGGCTTGGACAGGCCCATCTCGAACCGCTCCGTGAGCCGCGCCCCCAAAGCAGGTAGGCTGAAGACCAGCCGCTCATCGGGCTGGCCGCCCGTGCCGTCCAGTGGCACGAAGTCCACGATGGGGGTGAGCCTGATGTCCACCTCCATGCTGTGCGTGATGCTGACGTAGACGTTCCTGAACTCACACTCTCCGCTGGCTCCGGCGGGGGCGACTGCGTTCGACACGGCCAGCGGGATGTAGTCCGCACCGTTGTCCTGGAAGCCGACGTTCGCTTCGATGACGCTGGCCTCGGTGTCGCGGCCACCGAAGAAGAGGGTCGGGATCGGGGTGCCAGTCATTACGTAGCCACAGTTGAACGCCAACGAACCGAGCCAGCGTTGAGCGCCCACTCGCTGTCGTAGCGGTTCGAGAAAGGAATAAACGTCCCGAAGCAACGGACCCGGTGCCTGATCGCGACCCGAACTACGTCGTTGTTAGCGATGACGATGTTTTCGATGAGGCGAGAGCTGACGCTCGTCACGTTGGGTAATGCACTGAACTCGAAGGTCCAGGGACCACCCTGGGTGACGTTCCTCAAGTAGCAGGTGGTGCTGTGGCCCCCTGGGGGAAGGCCCGCAGCGGTGGGCCTTGGGCAGGTTCGGAGGCCACCACTCGCAAGGGTGCCGTCCGGTGTGTCCGTATTCTGCCAGGTCAGGGTGAGGAAGTTGAAGAAGAGGGTTCTGTTGATGATGAACTGGCTGATGGCGTCCTGATTTTGCGCGTCAGGCCCAGCGTAGGCGGGTAGCAGGTTGCTGGCGGGGATCTGGACGTTCGCGCCCTTCCTGAACCGCATCTGGTAGGAGTTGAGCTTCTCATTCTGGGGCGCGGGCAGGGCCTCGCCGTCCTCGTAGTCGTCCTGGAACCGGAGCGGGTATCCTGGCGATAGAGAGTTGTAGATCCCACGGAGGAGCGGACCCTGAATGAGGTCACCCCTGAGAGGCGGCGTTGGATCCGACACGAGTGCGGCACCATCCGGGGACGTAGCAGGCCCTGCCTCCTGAGTCGTCAAGAAGACTTCGATGTCGAGCAGCTCGTGGCCGGGAGGTATCACTGTATCGACGTTGATCCGGGAGTCGTCGTCGTTGAGCTGCTCCCACAGCCCGTCATTGTCACCTACGCGGGTGCTGAGAACGATGGGGTCCGCGTCCGTGGTGGTGGAGCCTTGGCTGGCTGCGGGCCAGTCGTCTGGGTCAACGGACTCATAGCCAGGCGAGAACTGCCCGCCGAGGATGTAGCGCAGGCTGAACTTGTAGTCCGTGAGGGGTTGGATCGCCTTGCCCGAGGACTGGCTCTCTAGTTCGATCCTGAGTTTCTGTCGTTCGGGCGGGGCCAAGCCGTTGGCCGGGACGCGCCCGGTGAACGTGTAGTTCGCCCCACCGTCATCTGAGACGTGGACCTCAATCTGTTCAGCGCCGATCTGATCGACGTTGAAGATGAACATTTCTACGAAGGTGGCTGTCTGGCCGATCCCGTCAATCGAAAGGGGCACGTTCCAGGAGGCGTTGGCCATCGTCTCCTGGAGCGGCTTGCCATTCCCGGCGAACCCTTCACCGAGCCTGCCGGAAGCCTCCACGGTCAGCAGCGGACTGTCCGGTGGGATGCCGGGCCCCGCCGTCATGTCAGAGTTGATCGTCATAGCTGCCGCGTAGTCCACCCCAGGTGTGCCCGTGAGGGTGATGGCAGCGATCAGATTGTCAGCCGAATCCTGTGCCGTCGCTCCGATCTGCACGTTCCCATCCACGTTCGTCAACACGTTCTGCCAGGTGTACGTCTTGTTGTTGACCAGGACTGTCTCGCCCTGGTTCGCCTGGCCGGTGAACGTGAGGAGTCCACGGGTCTCCTGATCGAACACCAGGGTCTCGGGGGCTCCCACGGGTGGCCCGCCGCCGCCTGCCTGGGACTGGGTGGAGAAGAAGAGGCCAGAGCACTGCGCCCTCTCGCCCAGCTCGTAGTAGCTCCACCTGGGCTGGCTGGGGTCTCGGATGGAGAGAGCGTACACCCGCTGCCCCCACACAAACTGGACGACTCGGGTCCGTGGGTCATACGCTGCGAACGCATCCTGGGGGTCAGACTCAGCGACCAGCGTGGCCGGGTCAGGGCCGTCGAGGTCGAGCGGGACCGCGATGTCGTTCGACGGCCCGCCGGTCGTGACCCTGGGGCCCTGTGTGGACCAGAAGAACACGTTGCCCGCGATGCTCACTGCCAGCCTGCTGCCGACACAACCGAAGAGTGAGTCGGCCAGGCGCACCCCGAACGTGTCGGGAGAGTAGCCGAAGATCTCGTAGGTCTCCGTCTCCTTGAACACCATCAGGCTGGGGCCCGCGCTCCGGCACACCATCACCGTCTCGCCTTGCTGGCCGACCTCGAAGAAAGCGAAGTCCTCGAAGACCCTGCTGTCGCCGGAGTTGCTGACCCTGACCACGTCTCCACGCACCGGGTCGATGAAGCTGCCGTAGCCCCAGCCGAAGATGTACGACAGGTGGCGCACGACGCCCCTGAAGAAGATGTCCTGCTGGCCGCTCACCCCGTCCAGGTTGCCCTGGAGGTTCGTGAGCTGCGGGAAGTCCTCCGGGTCGTAGACCTGGGTGACGAGCCGCGAGGTCGGGTTCGGCTCATCGTGGGCGATGAAGAACTTCTTGTCCGAGTCAGCGCCGATGATGATCGGCGGCTCGAACGTGACGCCGGAGTCGAGCGTCCCGAGGAGACCAATCGCCTCCGGGTTGGTCCCGTCGATCAGCAGCCGGTTGAGCCACACCTCTCGGTTGTTGCCGCCCGTCGTGTTGTAGCCCACACCTATGGAGGCACTCAAGGAGCGGAGCGGTTCGAGCATCACGGTCACGTCCAGATCGACGGGCTGGTCATCGTGGAGAACGCTTCGCGTCAGCAACCCATCACGGACCTGGGCCTTGCCCTCGAACAGGAACATATTCCTGATGTCATCGAAGCTCGTCGCCCTGACGACCATCACCCCCGTAGATCTGTCCAGGCCCTCCCCGTAGGGCAGCGTGATGATCCTGCGGTTCTTGTCAGCCATCAGCCCTGCACCCACTGGGTTGCGAAGTTGAACTGGAACGCCCCTGCCAGGAAGCTCTCGTATGCCGTGATCTCTTCCGGGGTCATCAGCGTCCCAAAGGCAGCGAAGTACACGATCAGCCTGTCCAGGCCTCCGACCACACCGGGGTCGCCCTCAGACGCCTCTTGCTGCGGGAAGGCTTGACCAAGTGTAGGTGCGCTCATCTCCGTGAATAAGCCCGTGAAAGCAGCTTCATTTCTGGCGACCTCTACGCCGTTGATACGGATGGTTTTCCCCGTCTGCGGCCCCGCGAGCGAGGAGTGCGTACAGGTGACGATGATGTCGTCTCCTGCCTTCACTACGCCAGGGGCAGACTGTACGGAGAAGATACTTCCAGGCTGTATAGCACCAGAGGTTTCCTCGTCCGTTTGGTGCATCACGACCGAGCCGTCTGGCTCGACCCAGAAGGCAGTCTTCTTTGGGTTGCCCGATACCGGGATAATGCCCGAGTTGCCACCGAAGAGGGTGGCCCTCACCGAGATGTCCGTACAGCGCATGACGCCGATGTAGCTGTACTCGTTCCCACTCCAGTTTTGAGGGAGAGGAAAGGCTCCACCACCAGCCCAGCCGAGATAGTTTCCTTGACCATTCCCCGCCGGAGCACCGATTGGGGACGCTACAAACCTCACGGCGTCGATACCAGGAGTCCAACCATCCTCCACGAACAGGACGTTCCCATCGTTGCCGACGCTCCCCGCGTCTGTACGACCTTGTGGATCTGTGATCTCCAGGTCTTTCCAGCCCACGCCTCCCTGGGAGATACGGAGGTTGTCTCCATCGCTGTACGGTGGAGGATCACGAAGATCCCTCACGTCGTACTCCACGATGGGACGACCGATAGTGAGGGGCTTCGGCCCGCCCGGTATGATCTGCTGCTCCGTGGGCTCCCAGCCGGTGGCTATCGCGAGTGCGTTCCCGGAAGGAAACCACGTCGAGAGGAAGTTGAACCCCCAGACCTCGGATAGAAACGCCTCCATCTGGAGGATCTCTTCGTCGGACGCGGACGACCCAAATTGGAGCAGGTGAGCATACAGGCCATCGTGCCCGTCAATCGGACCAGGAAAGCCGCCCGTAGACGGCAGGTTGGCGCGGTGCATCCGTTCACTGAACCAGAAGTCCACCCACCCAGAGGACAGGGAGGTGGCCACCTCCTCGCCATTCACCCGGAGGATCGTCGGCCCGGCGCTCACCCCTGCGCTCTGCGGGAACTCCTCCCTCCGGGCCGAGATGATGACCCGGTCCCCTTCGCTCACCACGCCCGGCGCTGATCTCGTGTAAGACCCGGTCGTGGCACCGTTGCGTCCGAGGATGAGCCCAACATGGCCATCTTGAGCGATGAACAGATAGATGCCGACCGGGGGATTGATCCCGTCCGTGGAGCCCCAGAAGGCCATACCCGACTGAAGTAGGTCGGTCGCCTCGGCCACAGCGAACAGCGTGAAGGGGCTGCCCGAGCCACCGAAGTTCGGGCCGGGGAGTGTGAACGAGTCGATGGGGCCGGGGACGGCATCCATCCTGACCGCTGGGAGGGTGTCGCTCCAGGGAGTCCCAACGCCGCCCGCCGCCTGGTAGGCCGCGAAGCCACTACCAACGCCCAGGTCGTTTGCCGCCGGGGATACGTCGGGCCAGGGGTTGACCTGCGCCTGGTCCGCTAGAGCGAGACTCCTGGCGTCCCACTCACCGCGAGGGGTGGCGATGATCGGCTTCGTCGCCATGTCCTACAGCCTCTGAGCGCCCTTGACGTCTCCGAATCGGGACACCTGGGCACCAGCGAAGTCGGCTACCTCTTGGAGGAAGGCGTCCAGCATCTGCCCCTCATCCACGCCCAGGGCCTCCAGCGCGGCCACCTTCTTGGCTGCGTCCATCTCCAGGGTCTGCTGGACCAGCCACTGGGTCAGGTCCATCACCAGCAGCTCCTGGTAGACCGCAGGTAGTTCGGCCGTCTCGGTGCCGTCCAGGGGGGTCGTCTTGTTCTCCGGCCTGTAGCCGTAGAAGGCGCAGATTGAGACCACACCCGCCAGGTCGGTTCCAACCTGCCGTAAGACGAAGTTCCTCAACGTCATACGTGGAGCCAGGTCGGCCTCGGTGTCGCTGATGGAGACGATGTTGATCTCGTCGCCAGTGACCAGCGTGGGGTGTGTCCCAGCGTCCTCAACCTCCACCCTGGTGACGTTGGCAGCGGGGTCCACGTTCACCGACGCCTGCTGGTCCTTGATGTCTGCAGCCCCCTCCGCGTCGAGGGTTCCCGTCGCGGAGACCCCGAAGTAGTCGGGGTTCACCCGAGTCGCCGCGCTGAAGATCTCCTGCTGCCTGATCTCTATCCGCCGGTAGAGGACGCGCTCCGTCGTCGGGTACGTGACGCTGAAGTCGAGGCCACGGGCCTTCGCGTTCTCCACGATCTCCTGGAACGTCATCAGGCTCCCCCGGTGAGCAGCGGCAGGAGGGTCTCAACGTCCACGACCTTCTTGTGGCCGAAGCGCCTCTGCAGGTTGGCCGTCGAGTGCTCCAGGTAGCTCGCGAAGACCCTGGCCCACTGGTTCCGCTCTTCCTTGAAAGCGGCCATCTCTTCGACACGGCCGTCCTTCATGGACAGGTAGATCGCCAGCTCGAAGATCAGGAGGTCCGTGTAGGCGTCGTCCCAGTCGGGATCCAGGACCCCGGTCAGGTCGTCGGGGTCGGGATCGTCGGGCCGCTTCGAGAACCAGAACGTCAGGTCGTCCGTGTCCCCCGGAGGGTTGCTCTGGGCGGGGTCGGCCGTGAAGAACCCACCGAACTCGTAGAGCGAGATCTTCGGCTCCGCAGCCAGGCGGTCATCGAAGGGCACCACGACCACCTCCACGAAGGCCGCGTCCTCAATCCTGAAGATCGCGTTGGCCGCCTCCGGCCGCTCCCACTGTCCCGCCACGCCGGTCACGTCCAGGCTCTGCGAGTAGTGGATCGGGTTGATCCTGGACGCGAAGGCGTAGATCCCCGCGAGCTTGCGCTTCACGACCGCCAGAAGCTCGACCTCTTCGTTGGCGATGGTATCGGGCTGGTTCTTCGTGCTCGTGCCGTAGGCACCGTCTAGGACGTCCTGAACGGTCGTTGTGGCGGCCATTAGAAGTGTCCCGGCCAGACGTCGAGCGTACCCGAGGCCTGGGCCGCCTTCTGCTGTGCGACAGTGGCCAGGAAGTCCCTCTGCATCTTGTCCGCGTCGAGCAGCACGTTGCCTCCGATCTCCTGACGGATCGCCATCTTGTTCACGAGGGCCCCGATGTAGGTGTCCTCGCCCCAGTCAGGTAGGACGAGGGTGTCCGTCAGCCTCTCCAGGCGTCTCGGCACGAGCACCAGCTCCAGGATGAGCTGGTCGTAGTTGGTGTAGTTCGAGGCCCGCCTCCCCAGGAAGAGATTGTTGCCCTTCAGGTAGGCGAACTTGTGGGCCATGTCCAGCTCTGCCCGGAGCGTGGCGTCCACCAGGTCGATGGGCTCCTTCAGATCGACGTTCACGTTGTTCCGCAGCAGGACTCCTGGCAGGACGTAGGTGTTGGCCGGGAGCTTCACCCCGGCGTTGAAGTCGGCCAGCGGCAGAGCGATGATGATCTGCGAAGCGCAGAGGGGGGCGTTCACCCGTGCGATCTCCGAGGTGATCTTGCGCTGATAGCTCGACAGGAGCCGGAGCAGGACGCCGTTGGGGTGCTGCCTCTTGTTGAACGCGGGGTGGGCGTCCCGAGCCTCGTTGATCACAGCTCCTGCCGTGAGACCACCCAGGCTGCAGACGTTCGTGATCACGGCCGGGACGCAGGAGAGGACTTCGATCCACGAGATCTCGGGGAAGATCGAATCCTGGCCGGTCAGGTCTGGCGTCATCTCAATGTAGATGCCGAAGGCGTCAGCGTCCCCACTGAAGTCGTCGTAGTCGAACACCACCTCGAACTGCTGGAACTCCTGCAGGGTGTCGGAGCCGAAGTCGAAGATCTCAGTGCCTGACAGCGACCTCTCGAAGAGCAGTGGCGGGTTGTCGAGAGCTAGGTCGGCGGCGTTGCCCAGGCCGATACGAACCGTGACCGGAAGGTTGTCGAGGTCCTCTCCGGGGCTCCACCGCATCACCACCCGCACTTCGATCCGACCGGACGAGCCGTAGGGTATCTCCAGGTCGCCCAGGCCGAACGAGACCTGGGGGTCCTGGGCAGCAGGCTCCCGCCCGATGATGAACGTGGTGTCGTCGCGCTCCACCGAGTTCACCTGCTCGAACAGAGGCGCAGTCGTCCACGGGGTGGGGAAGCTGGCGATGTCCGATATGGGCCTGACGAACCCCATCGTCTACTCCCCGGTTACAGTGCGGCTTCGATCTCAGCCTTACGGTCGTCTCGGTCCTCGTGGTCCATCTCGAACTTCAGGAAGAGCCGGAGAGCACCCTTCCTCGGGCCTGACGGCCGCAGCAGCTCCTGGGTGTAGAGGCCTTCGTAGAACGCCGCGTTGCCCTCCAGCGCGGCCTCCAGCTCGTCCAGGCTCGCTGTCACGGGAGCCTCCACGAGTTCGGCCTTCTCGGCCTTCTCCTGGGACGCCGCCTTCTTCGCCTGCTTCACGGCCGGATCCGAGCGGCTGTCCTTCGCGCCGTCGTCCTTCCGCGCCTGCAGCCTGCGCTTGGCCAGCACGTCTCCGATCACGCGAGACCCGAAGTGGCTGGACCGCGTGGCGACCGCCTCGGCCTGTTCAGAGGCCTTCTTGTGGCCGATGACTCTTCTTCCGAAATGGTTCGTCATGTCAGGCTTGCTCCCACTGTAACAGGTCGCGGATTCTGGCGGATCAGGCGCTGGAAGAGGTATCGCTCGTCAGCTCCGATCCGCTGAACAGTAGCTGCCCGAGCCCGGAGGCGCACATCGTCATCCACCACGCCCGACTCAGCGATCTGCATCCTGATCTTCTCGTTCTCCGCTCCCCAGTTACGGTAGACCCAGTCAGCGAAGGTGAAGTCCTTCAGGATGGCGTCGAAGTCCGCGCCCTCGTCTCCGAAGCGGTACTTGCCGCAGAGAGCGAACCCCTGCTCCTGGAGACGCCAGCGACGGACGATGCTCTTGGCGTACTTCCGCTCTTCGATCACGCCCGTCTTCGAGTCCCTCATCCTCTCCAGGGTGTCCCTGGCGATGTCTCGGGCCGGAGCTTCTGGCTTGACGATGCCCACCCACCACCAGCCGTGATCCACGTACAGGAGTTCGGCCATGGGGTGGACCTCCCGGAGGAGAAGGAGCACCTCGTCTGGTGTCTCCTTCTCCACCGGGATGTCGATGAAGCGTTCAATCATTCTACGGCACGAACGATGGCCGGTTCTGGCTCACCGAGGTGTCACCCAGGCCCTCACCGCCTGCAGGCCACGGACGGTACTCCACTTCCGCAACGACTCCCGTGAGGACCGGGGCACCAGCAGCCCGAATGGTCACGACCAGCCCAGCCTCGCTGAAGTCGGAGAATACCGACTGAGTGCTCTGTCCGTTGTTCCCCCCGCCCTGCAAAATGTTGGACCCCGAAGCATCCTTGAGCGCCTGGCCGCGAACGGCGTTGAGGTAATTTGGGCTGCTGCTGTTTGCCAGCGAGACGACGTGCCCGTCTTGAGGAGCCGTGTTGAACGCTGCCACGAGGGCCGCGTCCGTGTTCGTGGTGCCTGCGATGAAGTCTCCTCCGACCGCGTTGATCGTCAGGATCGCCAGCCGTCCGATCTGGTCGAACGAGCCTGAACCCGAGAACTCCCTCGGCTTCGGACAATTCGCCAGCGCGATGGCCTCGGTGTCGAAGGCCATGATCGGGGCCTGCCGAAGCACTCCGATGTTGTTGGAGTCGTCTATGACCAGGAGCCACACACCCCAGAATCCATCCAGTACCGTGGCTATGCCATCGGTGCCGAACGGCTCTGCCGCTTGAGCGGCGATGTTGAGGAGACCGGGGCTGTTGTCCTGTCCCCTGCGCCAGAACTCTTCGATTGCGAAGGTCACCGCCGCCGCCGGGGCAAGCTGTGGGCTCCCGGCCACCGCCGACCGCTCAACCGCTTGAGCCTTCACGATTATCGGCCCTCCACTGAGGGCCTGGGCGAAGACACTCAGATCACTCAGCCGCCAGCCGTAGCGGGGGTAACTGACGTACTGGGGCTCGTCCTGATCCGCGCCGAAAGCGGGTGTGATGAGCGGGATGCTGATGATCTTGCGAAGAGCCTGGGCATCGCGATGGATGTTGCGATCCTGAAGCATGATGATCCTCCGTCTTTTCAATGACAATGATGCGGCACTGGGGGGCCGAAGCCCCCCAGTGTTACCCGCCTGCTGTCTTAGAACGAAGCGTCGAGGTTGTCGATGCGGACGTTCTTCCGGGGAGCGATGCAGAAGAGCTGCTCGTACATATTCCCCGTGGCGTAGAAGGCATCCTTCCGCCCTACGCTGTCCGTGACGCGGTTCCAGATGGAACCCGTCCGGTCGTCCCAGTCCCACGTCCCGAGCGTCAGACGACGCCAGGTGTCGGCCTGGAGCCCGAAGGCCACCTCGGGCGGCAGTTTCCTGGCCACCTTCAACATCACTTCCCGGTCTCCCAGGATGATGCTCAGACCGTTCTTCCCACCTGCGAACGAACGCGGATCGTTGAAGACCCGGTCGCCCTTCAGGGACTGCCAGTACCCGCGAGCTGCGGAGCGGGACGAGATCACGGTGTCGATCCTACCGGCACCCTTCACGCTGACCTCGTCGTCCGCGAACGACAACAGCTCCTCGGTGAGCTGGCCACCCCAAGCTGCGTCGGATCCGTCGATGATGATCGCCTTCCACAGCCGGGACAGAGCGCCCGAACGCGAGATGTTGTTGTACGTCGCGATGATCCCACCGTCGTCCGCTCCGGCCATCAGGCCAGCGATCTCTCGGTCATCCCCACCAGCGGTCAAGGTCGATGCTCCGGCCTCGTCGCCAGGGAACAGATAGATGTCCGCTCCGGCCGCTACGACGGCGTCGATGAGGGCTTCCAATCCGGTGAACTGGATCGTGTTCGTGTCCTCGTCAATGTCCGTCACCTGCAGCGCCTGGTCGCCACCACCCGTGATGAGCGTCTGCCCATCGGCGGCCGTGTCGAACACGATCCGCTCGCCTTCGAGGAACTGAAGGAAGGCATCCGTGAAGCCGTCCACTCCGAGGGAGCGGTTGACCTGGATGTCCATGGTGGTCACTGAGAGCTTGACCGGGGTCAGCTCCGCTCGTGCCTTGATACCGGCTCCGAAGCCGATATACATCCGGTCGATCTCGTTCACCAAACGAGTCACCAGATCCGGGAGCGCCCGCTCCATGTAGTTGATGAAAGCGCCTTCATCCCCAACCACGCGCCTCATCGTGTCGCCGGTCATCTCCACGGTCCCCTGGATCTTCCGAAGGAAGAGCCTGGAGTTCTTGAAGACGGGATCGTCAGCTTCCGGGATGTACTCGTTCTCTGCCCGCGCACCCACACCTGCTGGGAGCTGGAAGTAGTGAGCCATCTCAATGAACCGACCGCCGGTCGTATCGTCCACGCTGACGTTCATGTCAGTCTGGAAGATGGACAGCAGCTCGCTGTCCTCCACGATGTTCGTGATCAGGGGATCCGAGAAGATGATCTTCATCGCCTCGGTAATGGCATCAGTCGTAGTGGTCTGACTGGACATGGTCCCCAACCTTTATTTCAGAGGGTCACTTGTCAGGGAGGAACGCCGCCAGGCCCTTCTTCCTGGCCAGGTCGATGCTCTCCTTGATCGTCATGCCCGCTGGCAGCTTCGTTGGTTGGGTGGGTGCAGCCTTTTTGCCTGCTCCAGGCGCTGCCGCCACGCTCTTCCGTTTAGCACTGGCCCTAGCGAGTTCTTTCCCGCTCTTCGGCTTTTTCTCAGGACGCTTTTTCGTCGTGATTTTGCCACGGCTCCGGGAGCCGTCTTGGATCGCTTTCCTCGCGTCGAGGGGGTCGATCCCGTTCGTTTCGAGTCGTGCAGCCAGGATCGGCACGAGGTCTTTGACGTCGAGCTTCTCCAGCTTGTTCCTAGTGATATGGTCGGTCGTGTCACGAGTCAAGTCCGCGACGAGCTGCTCGCGCCTGGTCCCTTCGATACTCTCGGGGATCATCAGGTCGATGGCGTTCCCGAGTTTCGCCCCGCTCTCAGCGTTCGATTTACGTCGAGCTGACCGCGCCGTGAGCCGGTCTTTCGCCTCCAGGCGGCTCGCCTTGATCTCGGCCCGGAGGGTCCGCAGCTCGCCCGTGTCGCTGAAGAGCTTGTCCACCTGGGCGTTGACCTTCTCCCAGACTTCGGGGATGGTCAGCAGCGCCAGGGCCACCTGGGACAGCTCGTCATTGTCCGACGTGTACTCCACCACAAACCCGGCAGGATCGACCGCGAAGGACTCGCTCAGTTCCTCCATCGCGGTCACCGAAGCGCCCACCGCCAGCTCGCGTTCACGCACCTCCTCGCCGCGCACGAAGCCGCTCTTCAGGTGGGCGATCCGTTCCGCGACCTCCTTGTCCTCGACCACCAGTTCGATGTCTTCGGAGTTCGGGTGACGGCCGGGCACTGAGACCGTGATCGGCTCACCCTCCTCGGCCTCCTCTTCCTCGGCCTCCTCTTCCCCCTCTACCTCATCGTCGGCATCGGATCCTGCATCCTCCGCGTCTTCTTCAGCCTCGCGTTCCTCCCCGCCTTCGTCCTCGGCTTGTTCCCCCTCCTGTTCCTCCTCCTCTTCACCCTCTGCCTCTTGCTCACCCTCAGACCCGGCATCGTCTTCCTCCTCTGCGTCGTCGGCCATGGCCATCATGGTCCCCTTGTCAGCCAGGACCTCACGGGCCTTGGCCAGGGCCTCTTCGATGGTCGGTGGACCCGCCTGCTCCTCTGACTGAGACTCTTCGGTTCCCTCGGCCTCGCCGGTTCCCTCTTCTTCTCCTGCCACAACGACCTCCTGGTTGGCGCGGGTGGCCTATTGGCCCGCCGCTGCTGGTGCTTCAGCAACGCCCTCGGGGTTCCTCGTAGCGGAACCGGAAGGCACTGCCGCCTCTGATGTGGGTGCCCCTTCAGGCGACCCTGCTGCGCCCCCACCATCGGGGCTGCTGTTGCCGCTGAACTGATTGTCGCCGCCCTCGGGATCGGCCTCGGCCGCCTGGAGCGTCTTCAGCATGATGTTCGTGATGTGCATCTGTCGGTGCGCCTCGAACCCTTTTTGGATCATCGGATCCAGCTCCAGGAACTCCGGCGACGACATCAGCTCTTCGTGGGAGAGCAGGTGGACCAGATCGTTGTACCACTCGAAGACCGGGATCTCCTGGAAGGGCACACCTTGCAGCAGCTTCCCGTTCTCCTGGTCGGCCGTGATCCGGTGGATGCCACCGAACTTCCCAGCTCGCCCGAGGTGAGGGAACTGACTCAGCTCGAAGAACGTGGCCACCGCCGCAGGTGTTCCCGGAGGACCGAAGAGGCCCCCGGCGTAGAGCGCGGTGATGTTCTTCTGCTTCTCGCCACGGCCCTCGGGGAGCATCGACTCTATGTCGGCCACGACGTTCACAGAGCCCTCCTCGAACATCTCCGGCTGGACGAGGATGGTCCTCGCCACGTTGTCGTTGCCAGCGTAGGAGAGGATCTCCTCCTCGTCGTAGATCACCGGGAAGAGCTGCTCCCAGTCCTCGGCCATACGAGCGAACTCCTCTGCAGCTCGACGCATCGTCGGGCCCAGGAAGCGGTCGGAGTTGAAGCGCAGCTCCTTGACCAGCTCGCCGCTGGCATCCTCTGTCGGGGCGTTTCCCTCGGTCCCGGCCAGGTTGCCCATCTCGTCAATCTGCTGGGCCATGAACTCCAGGACCTTGTAGGCGTCGTTCGAGAGCGAAGGCGGTGCGACCCACTCGAACGGGGGCACCCGCTCCCGCCGGTTGACGCTGATCGCCAGGCCTGGGCGGTTCGTGATCTGGGTCTCTTCGATGCCGCTCTGAGAGTCGATGATCTTGAGCGGGTTGGCGCACAGGTTGGCGTGTTCGATGATCAGCGCAGCGACCTTGTTGAAGACGCGCTGCGGGAAGTTCATGGCCTCCTGGGGAGTCGAGCCGCCAGCCGGTCGGCCGGGCAGGCTCACGAACTCGAAGCGCCGGATCGGGCTCGTGTGGCCGTACCTCACGGGCCTGGTGCTGTCGTGGAGCACCTCCTTCCGGGTGCAGATCAGAAGCCTGCCGCCGGGCTCGTCCTTGGTCTCCTGCATCCGAGCGAACTTCGCTGGCTTGTGCCAGAGCGTGAACACCTCGTGGGTCACCTCGGGGATGGCGACGTCCTGGCTGAAGTCGGACCCGAAGACGGACGGATCCGCCGCTCCGAAGTAGCCGCTCCCGTAGGTCAGCCGTTCCTGGATCCCGGTGGTGCTGCCGCCCTCGGCCGTGCTCTGCTCGCCACCCGTGATCTTGATGCCGTAGGCCTCGAAGATCTCGGCCGACGTCAGGAAGCTCCGCACCATGTGCCAGGACTTTTCGTGCCACGGAGCTGGGCCCCACTCGCCCCTCACCTGGACGGGGTTGAGGACCTCGACTGCCAGGTCCCCCTTCCTCTCGGAGTGGGCGTCCTCCGGCCCGAGCGGCTGGCCGGTCTCATCGAACTGGAGCTGGCCCTCCTGGTTGAAGCCGACGTTGCCGCCGTTCTCCTGGGCTCGTAGGACGGCCTCCTGCTGCTCCGGCTCGAAGCCCTCCATGTCGGCCTCGTCGGCCTGCCCCTCGAAGTCGATGAAGTCGCCCTTGGAGAGGTCGATGGTGCTCTGCAAGTAGACGGTCCCGGCCGGGATGATCCAGGCGCTCGCCCGGTCCCACACCTCCTGCATCTTCACCTCGCGCCACTTCGTCTTGAAGATCACGTCCTGGGTGGCCGCCAGCATCGCGTCGATGCGGTCGGGGCCTGGGACGAAGGTGATGATCGGGGGGTTCTCGTTCATCCGGGCGTGGGTGATGATGAACCAGGAGAGGAGCTTGTTGAAGACCGGCCGCTGCCTCCACTTCTTCTCCTCGGCCGTCATCCACTGCGTCACGTCCACGAACCGGCCGATCCTCGGATTGAAGACCGCCCACTGCTGCCCTGCCAGCATCCTGATGTTCTCTTCGATCTGCCGATCTCGCCTGCGGAGGACGTCGTCCTGGGTGTCCCAGTTGTAGACGGCCCAGGCGATGCGGTCGCTGTCTCGCTCGTCCTCTTCGCCGTGGCCGTCGTTCCCATCGGCCCTGATGTCGGGGATCTCATCGAAGTCGAACGGCTTGCCTCCTGGGCCGATGCTGGTCGAGGAGGAGCCGGTCTTCCCTCCGAAGCGCGATGACGCGAGAGCCATGGTCCCCTACTCCTATGTGCCGAGGCCCATCTGGGCCTCCTCTGGTTCAATCTCGAAGCCACGCGCCAGGGCATCGTAGCCATCTACGGCTGTGGTGTCATCGCGAACCGTGATCCGAAGAACCTCGTCGCTGCCCGCCGCGAGCCTGATGCCCCAGGGCAACCCGAAGACGAGCTGGAAGTCCAACATCGGCAGGTACGCCTCGGATGTGCTGATGACGTTGCTGGCCTGGAAGGCGTTCGTCCCGGTCCCGAAGGCCGGTTGGCCCCCCGCCAGACGGACGTGATCGTAGTTCGTCCGCATCACCGCAAGCTCCACCGTCTCACCGAGCCGGTCCCACTCGAACAACACGCCATTGACGAGCGCGGTGATGAAGCCAAAGCGGTTCAGGGTCGCCTGGGCGTCCACGATGGTGAACTGCACCGTCTTGATGTAGCGGTCGCGATCCGTGTCGGGCCTGATCTCGAAGAAGACCGGGTCGGCCAGGGAGCCGACCACCCTCATGTCCGTGACCCCATCCACGTCGCTGAAGAACCCCTGGAAGGGGATCGCCTGGACGGTGTTCCCGAACGGCGGCAAGCCGGTGTCCCTCGTTCTGAGGGCACCGAAGATGTCTATGCCAGCCGACCGCTTGGTCAGAAAGTCGCGAAGACCGAACCCGAGCATTTACGTGAAGACCTCAATGTCCTCCATGTGGAAGCGAAACGCGATGCTCGCTTCGAGGGGGCCGCCGGTCGGGTTCTGCATCCCGAAGTAGGCGCTGTCCAGTCGTCCCAGCCGCACCGCGTTCTTCAGGTCCAACGTGCCTGCGGGCACGGGCCGAAGGAACGACGCGACCTCCTCGCCGCCCGTGAGCCCCGTGATCCCCACCACGCCAGTCTCGTCCCAGACCTCGGCCTCGACACTCGCGTCCCGCGTCGAGGAGAAGTTCCGGTTGGACGGGATGACGGGCACGTTCGCCCCGATGACTCCCAGCACCGGATTCTTCACGAGGTACAGAATCCCGCCAGGCCCACTCTCCGTGGCGGTGAAGCCGTCCGCGACCAGGATCTTCGACTCTGACAGATTCCTGATGTAGAGGAGTGGGCCGTCGTTCGCCGCCACGACGGTGAGCGAGCGTACACTCTGGGAGGTGGCGATTGTAAACGCCTCGCCCTGACGTGAAGCATCGGCCTCCAGAGACTCCGAGATGGCCTCTGTACGCAGCCGACCTTGGGCTACCCGTGCGCCTTGTTCGGTGAGTGGATCTCTAATGAACATCGTCTTCAACCTCCTCGTCGGTTGCGATTTCCCAGTGCTTCTCAATCCTGAGTAGCGCCTTCAGAATCTCCTCCAGCAGAGCCCTGGTTTTGTTCTCCTGTTCGGCAATCGCCTCTTCTACGTCTTCGGCATCGGCTCCGGGATCGAAGCTCACTGAATCCACCAGCCGGTGCCGTCACTCACCAACGTGAATGACAGGTTGTTCCTCCGCAGAATGGCAGAGTCGAAGCCGTCTATCAACTGTCCCATCACGGAAGGCGTCAGCGTGACGAACGGCTCCATGAACCCAGAGCCGATGATTTTGAAGTGGAGCTGGTCCGTGAACCCGGCCCCGAAGTGGGCTGCTGCGTCTGGGATGAGGACCTCCACGGAGCCCAGGCTGATGTCCACATTCAGGTGCCAGTCAGTCCCGACCAGGGTGTACGGAGTGTCGGCCGCAGTGATCGTGCGGATGCCACGACGGACCTGATCCCGTAGGGTCGAGACGCCGAACACGTCGAGCGTGGACTCCATGACCACCGCTGCCTGGAACGTGGCGAGCGCCCCAAAGATCGACGCCGCTTCGGCCGTGAAGAGCCCCTCTACGTTGACCGTGGACTCGAACACGGCTGCGGCCTGGAACGTGGCCAGGGCCTGGAAGAGCGTCTGGGCCTCGAAGGTCGCGAGGGCCTGCACGTTCAGCGTGGATTCCATCACCACCGCGGCCTGGAACGTGGCCAGCGCCTGGAAGACCGCAGCGCCCAGGAAGAACGACAGGCTCTCGGCCGTGAAGGTCCCGCCGACCATGAGCGTCTCTATGACTTGGAGGTCTTCGTTGATGGTCGCATCGCCACCGACGAAGAGGTCCTGGACGATGTCCAGGTCCCTCGGGAAGACGTAGTCGCCCGTGAGGCCGGGGTTACAACCTGCGGTCGTCCCGAAGACCCCAGGGAGGATGTTGCCAGCCAGGTTGCAGAGCGAGAACTGATACTGCTGGACGGCAGAGAGCGGGACCTGGCTGTCGAGGATCTGCCCGATGATCTGATCGAAGCCGATGGTGCCGCCGCCGCCTTGTGGGGCACCCCCGATCTCGGGTCGTCTGTCGATGTAGGTGTTCTCTACGATCTTCCCGCCGCGGGCGTTGACCTGGGCCATCGGGATGGACTCAGGGTAGGTGAACCCCGTCTGGTTCACGGTCACCTGGCCCGCGTCCGAGCGTTGGATGAAGTTGGGTTCGCTCCCCGACGTCAATGTGACGACACCGTCAGGGATTAGGAGCCACCTATCCCCCGCGTCGATGTAGCCGCCGTGGTAGGCGTATTTCAGTCTGAGCGAGTTGAAGCGGTCCCAGGAGAAGGGTCGGAAGACCATCGCTTCCAGCAGCCTGGTGATGCGGAAGACGCGCTGTGCAGACTCGTCGTTTTCGCGGGGCTCCCAACCGCTGGGGAACCCCTTCTCTGATACCTCTGAGCCGGAGAACGGCATCGGTTCCTAGTGGTAGAGGCCGAGGAGGACGCCGCTGATGTCACAGAAGTCGAGCACGGTGATGGCTGGATCGCGAGTCGAGACACTGAGCTTGAGCCAATTCTCACCGATGTGTTCGGTGGCGGGGATCTCCACGCTCACCTCGGAACCACCCGTCAGGAACGTGGCGTCTATCGCTGGCTGATCCAGCTCGTAGAAGAAGGCCGTGTCATCGGCCTGTGGATCTAACGCGGGGAACGGCTCCCCGAGCGGATTCTTGTTCCGAGCTGGTCGCACGAACTGGGTCCTGATCTCACCGAAGTCGCCCGTGATTCGAGCCCGAATCCTCATGCTGCCCCACTGGACGATAGGGACGAACGCCTCTACTCCGTCCATCCCGAAGGAGAGGTTGGAGCCCCCGAAGCCCACGCCCATGGTGTCCGAGACGAGGATGCTGTTACCCGCGCTCCCCCGTGCGATGGCGAACACCAACATGGTGATGCCCGAACCGCTAGGGAGTAGCTCTGCGGTAACGGTCGGGTGGAGCGTCATCGCCGCCGCGTAATCCGTGCCCGGCGTCCCTGTCAGGGTGAGCGCGGCTAGGACGTTGTCGTGCGTGAGTTCACGGGTCGCGGCGATCTGGATGTTGCCATCGACGTTGGTGAGGACCGTCTGCAACGTCCACGTCTTCTCGTTAGGCCCGCCGTCGTCAATGGTGAACGTCTCGCCGTTGAGCGCGTTCGGGTTTACCGTGAGCCCCACGCTGGCCTGCTTGGTCGGCGTGTCCCAGAAGGCAGCGCCCACGCCCTTGCGGCCCCTGAACGGGCTGCGTGCCACACGAGCATCGGGCGACGGGATGATGAGCCGCGTTGGTTTCTCAGCCATGGTCGCCGCCCCCTAGTGGAAGGTGCCGAGGAGAGTGCCGCTGACGTCGAAGAAGTCGATGACACCCGCACCATCCGGGTTCAGCGTGATCTTGAGCCAGTTCTCGCCTTGGTGTTCGGCGGCTGTGATCTCAAACGAGAACTCGACACCATCGCCGGAAGCGTTCCCGTCGATGGCCGGTTGGTCCTCATTGTAGGTCTTGGCCTCCGAAACGCCGGGGAGCAGGTCGGGGTCCAGGGCACGGTTGGGCCGAGCGAACTCGAAGCCCATGAAAGTGGCGTTCCCTGTGATCCGTCCTCGAATCCTGATGTTGCTCCACTGGACGATGGGGACGAAGACGACCTTGGTGGAGGCTGCGGTTCCGTCAACGAAGATCGGGTCGGACTCGAAGGGAGAGCGAG